>JAESGV010000185.1_pt1 | contig 41625 bp, 38 predicted proteins | sample 9269781 | NCBI WGS metagenome assembly JAESGV01 (sample SAMN15741586, study PRJNA653496) | algae metagenome | isolation source: Tildeniella torsiva UHER 1998/13D and co-occurring heterotrophs from... | place: Slovakia: Slovak Paradise National Park, Hrabusice, Kosice Region | collected 2000-01-01
GTTCGGCAAGCTCAAACAGCAACGACGCATCGCCACCCGCTATGACAAAACCCTTCTCTCGTTCGAGAGCTTCCTCAACCTCGCCGCTACGCGCCTATGGCTGAAGTCTTTTGTCAACACGACCTAGCACCAAACGAAATCGAGTCGTTTCGAATCATTTTAGTGGCGCGATTTGGTTTGTAGCCAGGAGAGCTGACCATGGGTAATTCGGCGAGAACGAAGAAGGGTCACGGAGTCAAACTCATCGCCAATCGGGTGCTAAATCGCGCCATAATTGTCCGCAGAATTCACGATCAACCCGGCGGGGGACTCGGTAGTGTCGATGTCAGCTTTGACCGCCCGTCGTCGACCGGCTTGCAGGGGATTGTTGCTGAAAGGATCAATGGCGCCACCCATGTTCAATTCGATTTCGGAATTGACCTGCCCGCTCGTCCCGATGCGGGAGACTTACCTCGTGGGTCGGACGACGACTTCAGTTCCCTCTTCGGAGGGCATGATTATGGCAGCTTCGATGCAGGAGCCGGACCATCGCCTCGCCCCAACGAACCCGGCTTGGTCAGCGAGGACCCGATAGGCTGGGTGATGGCGGCGAAGGGCGTCACGATCGCGGTTGGGCTCATTTCAAAAGGCGGAAAATTTGTAGCCGAAGGAGTTGAGAAACTTGCGGAGGTGATGATCGAAGCGGCCGTAGGCTGGGCGGTAGATACGGTCGACGAAAGCGCCGGACGCCCCCCTAACAAGCCGGGAGCGGGGTCTCCGCCGGCACATGGCACGGCGCCAACCGGGGCGCCGTCAACACCGCCGGACAAGAAAAAGGACGCAGGGGGCACACCAGATCCCGACAAGCAGGACAAGGGTGGCTGGTTGCTGCCGAGCACCGTTGCGCGCATGACATTGGCTTTTAAGAACATCACCGATCCCGCGATTGACTATCTCGACAAGCCGGCAAAGGGGGGGACAAACCCCCACATCAAGATCAACATCTTCGATCCAGCGCTGACTCCGAGCGAAGATGGCGACCGAGATGAGATTATCCTTCACGAGCGGCCCACCTATTTCGATCCCGAAAGGGACGACAGCCCAATTGATGACAAACCCGGAAAAATAACCACTCCAAGAAAGCCGGGAACCGTGCGCCCACCACGATAGGGCTGAATAAGCAAGCCTGTGCATAGCTGGTCCGCCTTGTCGGGCGGGGGGATTCCAACGCTATTAGGATTAAGATCTTCAATTTTAGCGTCCCGGGTTTCGTTTTATTTCGGTAATAGGACAGCCGATCGAAGAGATCGTTACCAATCCGGCTGGCGAGGCGGCCGAAGGTGTAGCCTCGCCACAGTTTCCTGCCATTCGGCCTCATCGTGCGGCCCGAATTCGATCGTTGGCAAATCCGTCGTAGCCTCAAGCTCGACAGGTCGACGGCGGCACACGCTGCAGCGCATATGCTCGATGACCCCAGCTGCTCGGCTGTCCCAACGGTGTAGCGCGAATCAGCGCTATAATACGCCGCCGTCCACAACGCCGCGATGATCGCAGAATCCGCACCGCACAGCCACGTTCGAGCGTTTTCGCCTGATCTCTTCGAGCGTTTCAAAGTTTGGAGCCACGGACCCGCCAGAGGATCATAGCGGCCGCGCGCAATGTCTCGCGTGCCGCGATTAACCCTGGCGCGCCAGCGGCGCGCCAACGCTTGAAGGGGAGGGGGAAGGGAGGGGGCGAGGCCCCCTGGGAGTTAAGCCCATGAACCGGGTCTCGGTTGTTACCGGAGATTCATCATGCAGAACCAGCAAATTCCCTTCAGCAAACTCCGCCTCTCGCCGGCCAATGCGCGAAAATCGTTTACCCAAGCCGGTGTCGACGCGCTAGCGGTCTCGATCGACGCATATGGCCTTCTGCAGCCCATCATCGTCAGCCCGGCCACCGACAAGAAATCGGTCTTCGATGTCCACGCTGGCGGCCGACGCTGGCGCGCTATCGCAAAGCTCATCGAAAGTGGCCAACTGCCAAAGAATGCCATGGTCGATGCCCGTGTGTGCAATGACGAAAAGGCCGCGCTCGCTGAAGAAATCAGTTTGGCCGAAAATCTCATTCGCGAAGCGATGTCGCCCGCCGACGAATGCCGCGGATACCGTGCCATCATGGACAAGGGCGCAAACGAGGAAGACGTTGCGCGCCGTTTCGGTGTCACAGTTCGTCACGTTCAAGGGCGCCTTCGTCTCGCCGATCTGGCAGAGCCGATCTTCATTGCGCTTGCGGAAGGCAAGATCACGCTCGATGTCGCAAAAGCATATGGCAGCACGTCCGATCGCGACGCGCAGCTCGCGGCCTGGAACAATTTCAAGGACCATTGGCAGGGCGACCAACCGCATACGATCCGGCGTTATGTCACAGACAGTGCGGTCGAGGCGACCAGCGCTATAGCGCAGCTTGTCGGCGAAGCAGACTATCTGGCTGCCGGTGGACGCATTGAACGCGATCTGTTCGCTGGCGACGGCGAGGGCCAGTGGCTTGATCGTCCGATTGCCGAAGAGCTCGCGCGGGCGAAACTCGAACAAGCTGCAGAGGCAATCATGCAGCTCGGTACCCTTGGATGGGTTCGTGTCGTTCTCGCCCAGCATGTTCCCCACAACGAGACCGAAGGCCTCCACGATTATTACATTCGGCGCGGTGAGCTCAGCGATGCGGATCAGACCCGCACGACGGCGATCGAAGGGCGTCTGCAAGCGATCGAGGATGAGATCGAGGAAGCGACCGATCAGGATGTCATATCGCGCCTCGAGGCTGAGAATGAAGCACTCGATGCCGAGCATACCGAGATCGACAAACGCAGCTACGTCATCCCGGAAGACGAACGGCCAAATGTTGGCACGTTCATAGTGCTCGCCAGCGACGGGACGCCGAAGGTTTCGCACCGCTACTTTTCAACGACAGCGCCAAAACGCGAAAAGCGCACCCCCACTGCTACCGAGGGCGGCGCCGAACCAGCGGCAATCGAAAATGTCTTTCCCCGGTCGCTCGAAGATCAACTCGCCAAGGATCGTCGCGACGTCCTGGCGCTGCACGTCGCCCAAGATCCCGGGCTCGCGCTCGACCTCACCATCTTTCGCCTGGCGCGGAAATTCACGGGGCATGCCGCTTATAACGACACGGGCGTCATGGTGACTATCGGCGAATTGTTCGACCCCGCCGGTTTCACCGCTGCGCAGCCAACCGCTGCGCAAGACAGCCTTGAGGCCATCCGTTCCGGTCTTCCTTGCGACTGGGCCGGCTTCGACGACAGCTTCGACGCCTTCTTGGCGTTCCGCGAACTCGACGAAGCCGATAAGGCCGCGTGGCTGGCCTTTGCCGTCAGCCGGAGCCTTCAGGCGAGCCTGGCCACTGGCGATCGGAAAAACAGCTTCCAGTCCAAGCTTGGGGCGCTGCTCGAGATCGAGACGGCTGATCACTGGCGGCCGAGCGCCGAATCCTTCTTCGACAAAATCCGCAAACCGCAGATTCTATCGATCCTTGGGAAACTCGATCCGGAACTTCCGGGCCGCTACGCGAGCGAAAAGAAGACGGCACTCTCCTCCGCCGCGGCAAAACTCTGCGCCGGTGAAACGATTGCCACGCCCGAGGTGAAGGAGCGGGCGCTGAGCTGGATCCCGGAGACCATGGGATTTCGTTCCGCAGTGACACCGAAAGAAACTGAAGCGCCGCCGGTCGACGATGATAGCGCTGAAGAACAACCGGCTATCGACGATGCCGACGATGCACAGGCCGACGACCTCGACCCCGGAGTGAACGACGTCGATCAGAACGAAGACGCTTTGGCAGAGGCTGCCTGACGTATCCCACGACGGCGCGGAAGCAAGGGTCTCGGCTTCCAATCGGAAACCTGCCTCCGCGCCGCTCTCGATCCTCTGAAATTTCATTAAAGGAGTCAATAAGATGGCTGATCGCGTAGCCGCGTCCATCACAATCGGCGGGTCCGTTACCGGAGCCGAATTCATAACCCTCTACCGCCTGATTGCCGCCGAGGATCTAACTGTTGGTGAGGATGGCGATCCGTTCTCCCCCGGAGATTGGACCGACGGCGAACCGCTCAAGCTTTTCGACCACCAGGCGATCGGCGGCCAGTTCGAAGCCCTTGAGGCTTGGTGCGTCCAACACGGCCTTCCTTTCTCGCGTTGGTGTGCTGGTTTTCCGGGGGGCTGGGAACCCGAACGCGTCGTCTTCACCGGAACGGGAGCGATCGAGACCTACCCGGCAACTGAAAATGGCAACGCCATAGCCACCCGCGACAACCTCGATCTGCATGAGAGCCTCGCCACGCTGCATGCATGGTTCGCCGCGGCCCACTTCGAGATTCCTCCGCTGGAGATCCTCGCCGACATCCGACCAACGATCTCGAACATCACCCGCGCGAGCGCGGGACAGGAGGAAAGGCGGGGAGGGGGAAGCGAGCATTGCTCGCAGCTTGAGAAAGGATCCGCCCAATGAAACGCCGTCATGACATCTACAGCAGCATCACGGCCCAGCTCGTCGCCGCCATCGAGGCCGGCGCCGGTGAGTGGCGAATGCCATGGCACCACCGCGGCGCTCCGGTCATGAGGCCCCGAAGCGCAGCGGGACGCGCCTACAGCGGAATAAATCGCCTCGTTTTGTGGGCTTCCGCTGAAGCGCGCGGTTTCGAGTCCGGGACGTGGGCGACCTTTCAGCAGTGGAAGTCGCTCGATGCCCGGGTCCGCAAAGGTGAAACCGGAACCCATGTCATCCTGTGGAAACGCCAGGAGCCGGACGAAACCGCTTCCGCAGACGACCAAGATCGTGGCGGCCGCTTCTTTGCTCGCAGCTTCGTGGTCTTCAATCGCAGCCAGGTCGACGGCGCTGACGATGAGAATGAAGATGTTCCCGCGCCGATGTCCGAGCGAATTGCCGATGCCAAGGCTTTCCTGGAGCACGCCGGCGTTCCGGTGACGTTCGGTCTCCACGATGCCTATTATCGCCCCGACGAGGACCGAATCTATATGCCGGAACGCTCCGCCTTCGAAAACGACGAAGCCATGATCGCCACCGAAGGTCACGAGCTGGTGCACGCAACAGGTCACGCCAGCAGGCTCGCGCGCGATACGCTGCGCGACTATCATAAGGAGCGTGCGATCCGTGCCCGGGAAGAGCTTGTCGCCGAAATCGGCGCCAGCTTCCTAATGGCCGATCTTGGGCTCGCCTATTCCCCGCGGCCCGATCACGCGGCCTATGTCGCGAGCTGGTTGAAAGCCCTCGAAAACGACCCCCGCGCAATCTTCCGCGCCGCGGCCGCCGCACAAGCTGCAACCGACTGGATCCATTCTGCCGTCGGCGCAGGCACCGCGGTCGCGGATCCTCTTCCGCTCGCGGCGTGAGGTGCATCATGGACAATATTCAGCGCCACCGCCTCCTCATCCTCGCTTGTTCGGCCACGAAACGAAGCCGACCGGGCTGGATTCCTGCCGTTGATCGCTACGACGGCCCACTTTGGCAGACCCTCCGTGCGATAGGTCCCGATCGGCAAGACACGAAAGTCGCCGTTCTCTCCGCGCAGTACCGCTTCATCGACTCCCGATCGCCAATCGAGAATTACGATGCTCGGCTGACAACCGCGCTCGCGGAACGCATGATCGAAGGTGGAATCGCGATGCGGTGGCCGCGGCCGCCGCCACACCGAAAACCTGACATCTATGGCAACTATGCGAGGTGCGAGATCGCCTCGCTGACCGACCACGGCCAACGTCCGTTCACCGAAATTGGTCTCGCTGGAGGGCACCTTTACCTTCGCGTCATGCACAGCTTCGTCAGCGAATTTCGAGGGCGGAATTACATCTCGGCGGATGCCCCCCTCACCGAAATCAACGCGCCGATTGGCATAATGCGCCGCGACCTACGTGTGTGGCTCGAGCATCGGGCAGGAGACCTCACATGATCGAACCGATGTTGGTGCTGTCCACCGGAAATCTCACCTTCGCGACCTGCAACCACTGGCTGAAGCAGTCCGACCATGCCGTCTTCGAAAAGAGCGAATATGGCTGGTTTGTCTATGTGGACGAGCCCGGTGACGCTCGGCGCCCGGGCCGCCTCAACGCCGACGGGCCTGGCTTCCAGCCCTATCTGTCGGCGGCGTGGAACCGCGCGTCGGGCGATCGCGGCGCGGGGGCGCTGGCCGGCTTCGCGACCGGAGGCGGCAGCTTCGCGCTTCTCGGCACGCTGATCCCGAAGAATTCGGCCGAGGTAGAGGCGGGCTTTGACTACGGCGCGGGCAATCTGCGGATCGGTGCGGCCTATAGCGGAACACTGGCGTCGGATCGCAGCACGCACGGCTTGCGGATAACCGCGCGGATCGCCTTCTAACCACACTACCCCGGCTGGATGGAAGACGCGCGGTTCGGGGCCGGAGCAGGGTCAATCGCTTCGGTCCCGCTTGATCGCTGACAATATCCCAAGCTCGTTGCGACCCCGGGCGAAGGATGGGTTCGCGGCGGTGGATGCCGGGAAGCCGAAAGGGCTCGTCCACGGGCGAGCCCTTTCCATAATTGAACGGGCCTAGCGTCTCGCGTTGCCAAGCGGACATGAATCCTCTCGCGGTATTTGGCCGGGATGCCGGTGGCCTGTGCGGACGATCCAGCTGTTTTCCGCCGATGTCATGGAAACGCATAGATTGTTCCTATCCTGCATGGGGCAGAGAGGGAGCGCAGAGTGATTCTATCTTACGGCCAGAAGCGGGCAATAGACGGCAGACAGGTGCTGCTGCGTCATATCGAAAGGACGGGGTGCACCATCGCGGGAGACCCGGTCTGGACCGAAGTCGAGATCGCTGGCCTAAGATATACCTATCCAGACAGAAGCGCCGCATGCGCGGCGCTGCCTCGCAGGACGCCGGAAGCCATTGCCAAAAAAGCTCAGCAACTGAGATTGGTGACTCCACGGAGAGTGTGGACCGAAGATGAGATCGTCCGTCTCCGCAGGCCCTATGTCGGCGGTGTTTCCATCGCCGAGCTCGTTAATATGTTTCCGGGCAAGAGCCGGTCGCAAATATGGAAGAAGGCCCAGCATTTGCGATATCGTCGTCCCCGGCGTCCGCCCAATCCGACGGGAATGCCTTTGGTTGACAGAATCCGGCAACGCGCATTCGAGTGTCGTCTCTCCATGACGGACCTTGATGCTTTCGTGGGCCGCAAACGCTATTTCGTCTCTCCGCGCTACGTGAACTGGCGCGCCTTGCAGAAAGCGATGGAGGCTCTGGGCGGTCGCCCGGTGGTGTATTGGCCGCATGGCTAGGCGGGCCAAGCGCCGCGGAAAAGGCAAGCGGGATATTGGCTGGTCGGCTGCAGAGGATGGGCTGCTTCGCGATCACTATCCTGATTATCAAGCCCTTCGCGAGCATCTGCCGCATCGGACGCTGTCGGCGCTGAAGCATCGCGTGCGAGCGATCGGCATCGTGGCCCGGCGACACGTCTGGACGAACATCGAGGTGGCCCGCCTTCGCAAGGCCTATGCTGACGGTATGACCGATCGTGAGCTGGTCGTCTTGTTTCTCGGTCTGCGATTATGTCAGATCAAGAGCAAGGCGTCCCACATCCGCGCGGAACGACGAGGGCCTCGGCCGGCTTATTTCGGCGAACCGGCGCTCGATGCGATCCGCACCCGGTCGAAAGCCATGCAACTTTCGTTCGTAGAATTGGATCGCCGAGCAAGGACGGGACGGTTCTTCCAGAAGTCCAGCCGCCGTCCATCTTTGAAGCCTATCGTGCGGGCGGCTCGGTTTCTGGACGCCGAGGTCGGGATCGAATGGGCTGGCGATATTTGATTTCGAGGAAGCCCCCGTCCATCGCACGTCGTTCTGACGGTGGATGCGACCCGTAGCGCAATCGGCTGAAGGGGGGCAAAATCTGCCCGAATAGATCGAACGGTCGGCGCTACAGATTACGTTGCGTGGGAGACCGGCTGCGAGTAGAGATGTACATGACATATCATGCGAGATTGACAAAATAGATATGATATGTCATGTTGAACTATGTCCCGTGCCTCTCGAGCTGCCAGCGGATTACCGCCTCAGAGCCTCCGCGCTATCAAGCAGCTCGGCAAGGATATTGCCCTGGCGCGGCGGCGGCGCAAGCTGCCACAACGGCTCATGGCCGAGCGTATGCTTGTTTCGGTACAAACATTGCAGCGTCTTGAGGCGGGCGACCCGACCGTAGGCCTTGCCGTGCTGGCGAGCGCGCTTCTTGTTTTTGGCATGACTTCGCGGCTTGCCGAACTGGTCGCCCCGGACAGCGATCGTGCCGGCATCAGCGAGGATCTCGCGCGTCTCCCGAAGACCACGCACGCACCTGCCGATGACGAACTCGATTTCTGAGACGCTGCCATGGTGACGATCCGCAATTATGTCTTTGTTCATCTTGCTGAGGGCCCTGTGCCCGCTGGCCTGTTGGTCATGACCGATGAACCGCGCAACCAGTTCTCTACCTTCGCCTATGGCCGCCGCTATCTTGAGCGCTCCGACCGCATCCCCGTCGATCCTGTCAGCTTGCCGCTCCATTCGCCCGGTATCAGCCAAACCTTTCGGACGGAGGAGGGATTTGCGGTCTTTAATGGCATCCGCGATGCCGCCCCCGATGGATGGGGCCAATATCTTATGTACAAGGCGATGGGAGACCGTCTGCCAAGCGGGATCGACCTTATCCTCGCATCGGGCGACAATCGAGTTGGTGCACTCGCGTTCGGCCCCACCCCGCAGCGCCCCGAGCGGATCACGCCTTGGGGCGACGGGGATGCCCCGGGTGAGCATTTTACGCTTGCCGAGTTGGCGGCGGCCGCCGAACGGGCTCAGCATGTCGACGAACTCGACGAAAATCTCCGGCGGCTGCTGACCGCCGGATCGTCACTCGGCGGCGCACGGCCAAAGGCGGCGACTGAAATCGGCGAGCAGCCCTGGATCGCGAAATTCCAGGCGCGCAACGACAGTTTTCCGGAGTGCCGCGTCGAACTTGCGACGATGCGGCTCGCTACCGAGTGCGGTCTCAATGTTCCTGCGCTCAATTTCGAACATGTTCTGGGCCGCGACATCTATATGATCGAGCGCTTCGACCGTGTGCCTCATGGCAACCGGATGGAACGTCGCCCCTTCGCTTCGGGCCTCACCATGCTTGGCGCGCACGAAAGCGAGGTCAGTCGCTACAGCTACGCCGATCTCGCAGGTGCGATCCGTCAACACGGCACCAAGGTGCGTGCGGATCTGCGTGAGCTATTCCGCCGTATGGTGTTCAATATCCTCGTTACCAACGATGATGACCATCTGCGCAATCATGGCTTTCTGATGGAGGGGCAAGGCTGGCGCCTGTCACCGCTCTATGACGTCGTGCCGAAACCGCAGGTCGGTCTTGAGCGCCGTCTTGTGCTGGGCGTCGGGCCAGCAGGTCGTGACGCCACATTGGTCAACGCACTGGCCGGGGCGGCGGCCTTCGATCTCGGCGCCGAGGAGGCGGTTGCGCTGGTCGAGGCCCTGCGCATTATCGTCGCCACGCGCTGGGAGCCACTGTTCGCTGAGGCAGGGCTGGGGGAGGCGGATCGGCGCCGATTTGTAACCTGCTTTCGACTGGCAAGCGAAGCGGTCTGAATATACTCGCGCCGTTGGTCGCCATAGGGATGGATTGCGCTCCGCATTCGTTCCGATGTCGCATCGAACACGCGCCTCTGCTCTCGCATAATCTCCAGATAAATATTTGTGGTCCGTGACCGGTTTCGGATCGCGCCCCCGTCTGACGGCAACCGGCCGATGTTGTTGAAAAAGTCCCTCTTGCAGTGATGGCGCAGTCCTGATTCAGAATCTCCAAGATCGGGAGGTTTTGCAGATGATGGGTGAGCGGACGGTGATGCAGGAGGCGCTGTTTTACAGCTTCAGCCTCGAGGATCATGTGCCGGCAGATCACCTGCTCCGGTCGATCGACCGGTTCTTGGATTTGGGCGATCTGCGCGCGCATCTTCGTCCCTATTATAGCGAGACGGGTCGGCCATCGATCCGGAGCTGATGATCCGGATGCTGATCATCGGCTATTGCATGGGGATCCGTTCGGAGCGTCGGCTGTGTGAAGAGGTTCATCTGAACCTGGCCTATCGCTGGTTCTGCCGGTTGGGGCTCGACGGCGGGGTTCCTGATCACTCGACCTTCTCGAAGAACCGGCATGGGCGCTTCCGGGACAGCGATCTGCTCCGCAAGTTGTTCGAGATGACGGTGTCGCGCTGCATGGCCGAGGGGCTGGTCGGCGGGGAAGGCTTTGCCGTCGATGCGAGCCTGATCCGGGCTGAGGCCAACCGCCAGAACTTCCATAGCGGTGAAGAGGGCTTGCCTGCTGACCTGACGAGCCGTGCGGTCGATGAGTATCTGGCGGTACTGGATGATGCCGCGTTCGGTGCTGCGAGCCAGGCGGTTCCGCCGCGTATATCGCCATCGGATCCTGCGTCGCGCTACACCTCGGCGCACGGCGGCCGCGCCGAGTTTTGCTATGCGACAAACTATCTGATCGACGTCGAGCATGCGGTGATCGTGGATGTCGAGGCGAGCACCGCGGTGCGTCAGGCCGAGGTGACAGCAGCCAAGCGGATGATCGCGCGGGTACATGACGACCTCGGCCTCTGGCCGCGCAAGCTGATCGGCGACACCGGTTATGGCTCGGCCGACATGCTCGGCTGGCTAGTGAACGAACGCGACATCGAGCCGCATATCCCGGTGTTCGACAAGTCCGCTCGTGCCGATGGCGCCTTTGATCGCTCCGACTTCCTGTTCGATCATGAGCTGGATCATTACACCTGCCCGGCGGGCAAGCAGCTCCGGCGCTTCCGCCGGTCGGGCCATGTCGATCACAACCGGTCGAACGCCGATGGTCTTTATCGCTACCGCGCCAGCAAGCTCGACTGCGATGCCTGCGCGCTCAAGCCGCGCTGCTGCCCCGGGGCGGAGCCGCGTAAGGTGCTGCGCTCGGTCCATGAAGGCGCCCGCGACCTTGCCCGTGCGATCGCGCAGGAAGACGAATGGATCACCTCGCGACGCGAGCGCAAGAAGGTCGAGATGCTGTTCGCCCACCTCAAACGCATCCTCCGGCTCAACCGGCTGCGATTACGCGGCCCCAATGGCGCCCGCGACGAGTTCCACCTCGCAGCCGCAGCCCAGAACCTCCGCAAAATGGCAAAGATCATCCCCATGCCGCGGTCAGCAATGGTCTGAAGGGGCGCAACGCCGATCGTGCCTCGCTCCGCGCCACTGTCTGCTTCTACCAAATGCGGACTTTATCAACATGGGGTAATGGTCTGGCTGCTCTTCGATGGAGGCCGATATAGTTGGCTCTGGCGTAGATGAGGAGACAGATCATGGATTACTTTGCTGGCCTGGACGTGTCGCTGGAGAAGACACACATTTGCGTTCTCGACCGCAACGGGAGGGTGGTGCACGAGGCGACTGCACCGTCGTCGCCGGATGCCATCGCGGCGGCGTTGACTTGCGCGCCGGCCTGCACGCGGGTGGTGTTCGAGACGGGCCGCATGGCGCCTATGCTCTACCACGGCCTCGTCGAGCTTGGCGTGCCCGTCATCTGCATCGAGAGCCGGCAAGCCTACCAGGCCCTCAAGACATTGGCGACGCACAAGACCGACCGCAACGATGCCCGCGGGTTGGCGCAACTGGCGAGGACTGGATTCTTCAAGCCGGTGCACGTAAAGTCGCTGCCGGCACATGCCGTGCGAGCGCTGATCATTGCCCGTAAAAAGCTGGTCGGTCAGCGGGTCACGCTTGAGAACCAGATCCGCGGGCTGGCAGTGGTGTTTGGGGTCCGGCTACCGCGTGGGTTAACTTCCGCGTTGGTCGACCAAGTGATCGCCATGAGCGACGGGGTCGCTGGCCTCTCCGGCGCCATGCGCGGGCTCGTCGCTGCCCGAGACGCGGTACTCAGCGCGATCGCGGCGATCGACGCAGACATGAAGAAGCTCGTCCGCGCGTCCGATGCTTGCCGACGGTTGATGACGATCCCAGGCGTAGGCCCGCTGACCGCTCTCGCGTTCACCGCCGCCATCGACGATCCAGACCGCTTCCGCCGGTCGCGAGATCTTGGCGCCTATCTCGGCCTCGTACCGCGGCGCTACCAGTCGGGTGAGATCGACTATGTCGGCGGCATCTCCAAGGTCGGCGACCGGCGTGTTCGAACCCTGCTCTACGAAGCAGCAAATGTCATGCTGACGCGCTACAAAGGCGAATTGAAGCTGAAGGACTGGGCGTTCGCAATCGCCGCGCGCTCGACCATGCGCAAGGCGCGGATCGCGCTCGCCCGGCGCCTCGCCATCATCATGCACGCCATGCTCCGCAATGGCACCGAGTTCCAACCGGCCTGACCTTCGGCCAATACAAAGACAGGAGGCCGCACCGAGCTCCCGAGCGGGAGCGAACGCCCGAGGGAGGGAGCAGATGATGGCGCCGATTCTGTAGCATGCGGCCGACCCGTCGACCGACTGCGGTATCAACCAAGCCACGCTCGCACCCAGCTGACCCCATCAAGTGCCGATATTGAGCACGCAGAGAACGCAGGCACCCAAAGGCATCATCCGCTCAAGACTGAGCAGCCAGACCTTGACCTATTAGAGAACAGCATCGGCCACATCCGGTCTGACCTCGGGGGTTGCGACACAGGTCGCTTTAGGTTCGCTCGTTAGTGTGAGGTTGGGGCAGTGGTTGTCGAGGCGTGGGCTGCGAGAAATTTTGTATAGCGACCCAGTGCGCGCTGTCCGGCTTCGGTCGACAGCAGCAGCTGATATTCGTATCCAGCGGTGGCTTGTGATCGGGAGGGAAGAAGAGGCTGTCCACCTCGACGCCCTTGGCACGGAGCGCCTCGGCGAACGCAATCGATTGCGGAGCCAGGGGGTCGGCATTGCCCACGGAAATGAAGGTTGGGGGATAGTCGGCGGTAACGTGCGATGCGATACCGAGACGAGCGACACGAGGATCTTCGGGATCGCGCGTACCGGCATAGGACCACATTCCGGCCAGCCTAAAGCGGCTGCCGGCTCGAAGCACGAAAAATGCGACGGGAAGTAGGGGGCTCAATCCTTGCTCGGGAGGGTCTGCCCTCTTTGCCGGTGGAAAGAGGGCAGGGATCGCAGCAATTAAATTCGGAAGCTCAGCGTGCCGCCGATCGTCCGAAAGGCTTCGGGCATCACAATCTTGGAGTAACCGCCCGGATTGATTACGCCGGCAGCATAGGGCGCGTAGAAGCGCTTATCGAGCAGGTTGCGCGCATAGATGCCCACCCGCCAGCTGCCGTCCTCGGCGCCGAACCCGATGGTGCCGTTGAGCAGCCCATAGGATGGAATTTCGGCGTTGGGATCGTCGATCACGGCCTGCGTCTTCGTGCGCCACGCCCAATTTGCCGCGGCATCGATCGCCATGTCGCCGCCGATCGCCTGCTTGTAGTCCGCGCGCAGGATGTACGACCATTTCGGCGCGTTGGGGAGGCGGAAGCCGCGGTAGTTGGCGACCGTCGTCGTCGCCCCGGGAACGACGTAGCAGCCTTGGCCCACCACCGGCGATACGGGCTGGCCCGGATAGCATTGCCCGTCATACTCGCGGAACGTCGCGTCATTATACGATCCGCTCGTCGAGAGGCGCAGCGCCGGGGTTACGCGGAAGCCCGTCTCGACTTCGATACCGCGGGCGCGCAGCAGCCCGGCGTTCGATAGATAGAATGCCGGCGGCGTGATCGTGATATCGAACGTCTGCGCCTGGAAGTCGCGGTAGTTCGACCAGTAGGCGGCGATGTTGATTGTTCCCTTGCCGTCGAGGAAGCTGGTTTTGAGACCCACCTCCCAGCTCTTCACCGTCTCGGGGCGAACCTCGCGAATGATGCCGGCGGTGCCGTCGATCGCCGGTCCCTTGAAGCCCGTCGAATAGGTCGCATAGAGCATGAAATCGCGGCTGGGTTCGAACTGGACGCCGACCTTGCCCGACACATTGTCGGCCCTCACCGTGCCGTCATAGTTCGGCAGCGTCCCCAATGGAACCGCCGGGAAGGGCAGGGGCGACACGACGAGCATGCCATGGTTGCGATCGTTGGTGTAGCGGAGGCCCCCGATCAGTTTGAACGCGTCGGTCAACGCAAAGGTGACATTGCCGAAGGCGGCGAGGCTGCGCACCTTGTTCGTTGCGTCGCGCCGGCCACCGCCGCGCGGAGGCGGTTTCCCTCGCGCTTTACCGAAAGTATCGGCCGTGAATTGGATGTTGCTGGCGATCTCCTTGGTCGAGGACATTCCGTTCAGCCACCTCGCGCCCTATTGGCCATTGGTTCAATTACCTCGACGCATTTTTCCGGGCAGAAGTCGTGTCTCGATTGTTCCACTGAAGGCACCTGCTCTATGAAATTGCGCCAGAACGGTCCTTTCGGCATTGCGCTGATCGCTCTAACGGTCGGCTGCTCGTCGCAGCCGCAAGGCGATGCCGGGGCATCTAAAGCACCGGATGCCGAGGTCGCGGCCAGCCCCATCGCGCAATCTGGGTCGGCACCCGCAACTGCGCCCGTCGCGGCACACGTTGACCCTGCCGAAGCAGCCGCGGCCGTCGCAGCGGAAAAAGAAAAGGTGTCCGCAGAGGAAAAAGCGGCTGCGGCAGCCAAGGTCGAAGCGGAAGCCGAAAAGGCCAAGGCGGCAGCCGATGCCGCCGCTGCGCCGGCCCAAACCGTCATGGCGCCGCCGGCATCATTCGCGCGCTGTTCCGTTTGTCACGACGTCACCAAGGGCGGTCCGAACAAGCTGGGGCCCAATCTCTATGGTACCTATGGCAAGGCGGCGGGTGTCCATGCCGGCTTCAACTATTCGGCCGTGCTCAAGGCGGCGGGGCTGCGCTGGGACGATGCAACGCTCGACAAGTGGCTCGATTCTCCACGCGCGCTCGTGCCCGGCAACAGCATGAGCTTTCCGGGTATGAAGGATCCCGCAAAACGCAAGGAGATCATCGATTATCTCAAGACGCTGAAATAGCGCCTGGCTCGGGCCGAAGCGGGACGAGCGTCAGCCCCAGGTCGGACCATCCGTCGGTCCCTTCGGCGAGCCACCAGATTTTCGAATAGCCGTGCGAGGCCAGCCGTCTGGCGGCGTTCCAGCTCATCCAGCAATCCGCGAGACAAAAGATTACGATCATCCGGTCGCGCCGACCCTTTGTCAGCCGGACGACCCCGCGATCGAACCAGCGGGCGATATCGGGTTCGGGTTCGCCGCGCCCCGCCTCAGGAAACCAGTGCGCGCCGGGGATGCTCAGCCGCTGCTCGGCCAGCGTCCAGACCCCCGTGCGCGGATCTCGGCGGCCGCCTTGCGCGGGCATCACATCGATGAAGACCGCATCGTCATCGGGCCGCAAGGAAGCGGCCGCCGCTGGCGCGATGCGGTGCGTTCCGGGCGGTGCCTGCGCAATCGGCGCGCGATAGGACGCGATCCGATAGCCCTCGGCGTTGAACAGCGACGCTTCGGCGGCGGGCAATGCCAGCGCCAGCGCCAGCGCCATGCCGAATCCGAACCATTGCATTGCGTTTCCCCTGCCGACCGCCTTGTCTGAAGGTGCAATGGTAGCCGAGATGTTCGGCGTGTAGACTAGGACCTTGGGAGAATAGCATGAAGCTGCCGACGGTCCTTCTTTCGATCATCCTGACGGTTGCAGCAGCGCCGGCGCATGCTGCCGGCTATCCCGCCGATCCGCTCGAATCGCCGATGTGGACCTATCATGCCGAGCGTATTTTCGGCGCCGCGCCTGTCCACTTCGACCCGCGGGTGAAGCTCGTCTATCCCGAGATCGCTGAGAACCAGCGGGCCTTCCCGGTGGCGCTCGATGCACGCGGCATCTCGGGCGTGAAGCGCATGCTGATCTTCGCCGATCTCAACCCGATCCCCGTCGCGATCGACTATCGACCGGGCGCTTCGCTCGCCTATGTGGCGACGCGCATCAAACTCGACCAGCGAACCCCGGTGCGCGGCGCGGTGCAGCTGGAAAGCGGCGAATGGCTGGTGTCGGGAGGCTGGGTCGATGCCGCAGGCGGTGGTTGCTCAGCGCCGCCGGTCAGCCGGGTGAAAGGCGATTGGGCAGAGCATCTGGGCGAGATGCGCGGTGCGGCTTGGCCGATCGCGGGCGCAGCGGGGGCCAGTTTGTTGCGGCTGACGATCCGTCACCCGATGGACACGGGGCTGGTCGAAAACATCGGGCTTTATCATTTGCAGCATCTGGCGGTGAAGGATGCGAGCGGCGTATCGCTCGGCGAGATGGAGATCTGGGCGTCGGTCGCCGAGGATCCGGCGATCACCGTCATGCCCGTTGCCGCGCGCGGTACGTCTTTCGTCATCGACAGCCGCGACACCAACGGCCGGACCTACGCCGCGCGGATCGAAGCTTCCGGCGCATTGCTCGCACCCCGCTGATGCTTTGGTCCCGGCGGCTGGTGTTGGGCGGGCTGATGGTTGCTGCGCCAGTGGTCGCCGCGCGAACGGCGGACGACTATGCGATCATCCCTGGAAAGGTCGGCGACGGCATCTGGATGGTGCATGGCGCCGACGCGCCGATCCTGTTCGCCAATGGCGGCGCGATCGCGAATATCGCGATCGTCGACACGCCGGTGGGAACCGTCCTGATCGATTGCGGGCCGTCGCTGCGCTATGCGACGGCGCTTAAGGCGGTCGCGGAAAAATTGACCGGCAAGCCCGTCATCCGCGTGTTCCTGACGCATCTTCATCCCGACCATGGCCTCGGCATCGCGGCCTTCGATCCCGCGATGGTCGCCGCGCTTCCCGAGACGATCGCAGCGCTATCGCGCGACGCGCGCGGATTTTCAGACGCGATGTACCGGATGCTCGGCGACTGGATGCGCGGCACCGAGCTTGTTCTGCCGGCCAAGGCGATCGATAGCGATGGCGAGGATTTCGGCGGGCGGCGGCTCGGGCTAATCAAGCTCGGCGGGCACAGCAGCGGCGACCTCGCGCTGCTCGACGAAGCCACCGGCACCCTGATCGCAGGCGATCTGGTGTTCCACGATCGCGCGCCTAGCACGCCGACGGCCGACATCGCGCGCTGGCGGACCAGCCTCGCGGCGCTCGCCGCGCTGCCGCACCAAGGGCTGATCCCCGGTCATGGCGCGTTCGATCCCTCGGGCGGCAATGCGATCGCCCAGACGCGAGGCTGGCTCGACTGGCTCGAAGACGCGCTGACCGGCGCCGTCGGCGCGGGGCTCGACATGGTCAACGCCGGCAATATCGCCATCCCGGAGCGGTTCGCCGGCCTGGCCGCGGCGCGCTATGAATTGCAGCGCAGCGTTTCGCACCTTTATCCGGCGCTCGAAGCGCGGATGCTGCCGCGCGTCGATACACCCGAAGGTTAGAATTTGGCTTTCAGCCCGGCGAGCCAGCGGCGCGGAGCGCCTGGGCCGTAGGCGCGCGGGTTCGATGCGCCGGGTGCTTCGTCGAGTTCGATCTCGTCGACTTCGGAAAAGGTGCCGAAGGTCGCATATTTGTGGTCGAATGCGTTACGAAGCTCGCCGAACAGAGTCAGGCCGGGCATCAGTTCGACGCCGCCGCGAAAATTGACGACGACATATCCAGGGACCTTGGCATTGGCATTGCTTTCGTCGCCTATCAGAAACTGGCCCGAACGCGCGATTGCGTCGCCGCCGATCGACCAGCGCCCGCCGTCATAGTCGAGCGCAAGCGTCGCGCTGTGGCGCGGAATGCCCGGAAGCTTGTTGCCGCGCGCCACAAGGATCGTGCCAGCGTCGTCGCTTTCGGGGTTGGCCGGGCTGCTCAGTACCAGCGGGGTGCGATAGGTCGCGTCGATGAAGGCATAGCTGGCGCTGGCCGCGAAGCCCCCGGTCTTGGCCGTCAACGACGCTTCGATGCCTTGGCGCCGCGATTTGCCGACATTCTGGAAATAGGCGCGACCGCGGATGTTTGACGCGATATACTGGATGTCGTTGCTGTTGGTGGTGCGATACGCCGACAGCAGCCACTCGAACCGGAAGGCGCCCAAGTCGGACTTGCCCAGCGCGCCCGCCTCCCATGTCCGCGCGACGACCTGTTCGAGCGGCGGGTCGGCAATGAAGAAGTTGGTGAGGTTGCACGGCGCCGCCTCGTCGGCGCATGACAGTTCGGCCGGGGTCGGGGCGCGGTTGCTTTCGGCATAGCCGGCGCGCAGCGATAGCCCGTCCGAGACTTCATAGTCGAGTTCGATCCCCGGGTTCAGCCGGCGGAAGACGTGTTGGCCGTTGAGCGCCGTCCCGATCTGGTCTTCGAGCACGATCCGCGCATGGTTCCAGCGCAGACCGATCTCGGCCGACAGACCCGGCGCGATCGGCAGCCGGTCGGCGAGGAAAATCCCCCAGTTGCGTGTTTTCGCGATCAGCTCGACCGGCGCGATGGCGCCATCCGCCTGGACGATCTGGACACCGAAGCCCGCGACGCTGCGCTCTTCGGTCAGCCTGCCCAATTCGGTCGAGGTACCAAACCGCGTCCGGCTGCGGTCGTGGCTGAAGCCGACGGCGAGATGATTCTCGCCGCTGCCCAGCGGGCGCGTATCGATCAGCTGAAACAGGACACCCGAGCTTTTGGTGCGCGTGTGTCCGAGATTGAGGACACCATAGCCTTCGCCGCCGAGGCTATCGTCGATCGGGTTGCCATCGGCGTCGGTCAGCCGCGATTCCTCGTCGTCGCCTTCGTCGTCGCTCACGCCCTCGAGGCAGAGCAGGCCCTCATTCTCCTCCTCTTCGCATTCCTCGATGTCCGCGGCGTCGCCGTTCACCGTGCGCGACTGCAATTGATGCGAATAGAGGCTCGCCTCGAGCCGAGTCTGCGGCGTCAGCGCGATCCAGGGATGAAGGCTGACGCGGCCATAGCGGTTCCGGGTGTTGTCGGGAAAAGTGAAGACGGCGTCACGGTCTGCCGCGAGCAGCTCGACTGGCGACACGCCATTGCCGGTGAGGTTGGTATCGGCGCCGATCAGCTTGACATGCAGTCCGCCGTCCGCGCCATCGAAACCGAAATCGGCATAGCCGTTATACAGCGTTGATGGGCTGAAATCGCGCCAGCCGGCCTCGTGGCTTTCCTGTAGCGTGATGAAACCGCTCAACGCGTCCTTCGAAAAGCCGGCCGCCGCGCTGCCTTCGGCATAGCCGAAACGCCCACCGGTGCCCGTCAGCACGAGACCGGGATTGCTGCGGCCTGTCTTGGTTTCCAGGGCCAGTGCGCCGCCAAGCGCATTCAGCCCATAAACGGGACTGGCATCGAGAAGGCTGATCCTGCGGATCGCCGTCTCGGGGATCAGGTCGAACTGGACGGTGTCGCCGAACGGCTGGTTGAAGCGTGCGCCATCGAGATATGCAGCGATACCTTGTGCCTGACCTTGCAATGGCGAAGCTACGAAGCCTCGATAGACGAGGTTGGGCTGCCACGGATTGTTCTGGGCATCTTGCAGCGTGATCCCGGCAACCTTGCGCGCGAGCGCCGCGAGGAGGTCAGGCGTACCGGCACGATCGATGTCCTCGGCGGTCACGCGCAGCGCGTCGTCGATGTCGATCGCCCCGCCGGGCGCGATCACCACGATGGTCTGCGCGGACGGCTCATCCGATGCCTGTGCCAGCGCCGTCGGCGCCCATAGGGCACAGGCGGCGGTGCCGACAGCCAGCCAATCGCGTTTCATTCCTGCTCCCCTGCGACCAAGGCCCGGCCCAAAGACCTAGAAGCGGATCTGGCCGGTCACCATTGGTCTTTGGGTCAGGGGAGCATGCGGCGCAGCACGCGATCCTTAAGGATGAAATGATGCCGCAGCGCCGCCGCGATATGGAGCAGCGCCAGCGCCGCGAACAAATAGCCCAGCCACTGATGCCCGGCTTTCGCTGCCCCGACGTTAAAATCGCCGGATTGGACGGGAAGCTTCGGGATGGTCGCGACCCAGAACCACGACAGCGGATATTTGCCCGCCGAGGTGAATATCCAGCCAGTCAGCGGCATGACCAGCATCAGCGTGTAGAATAGAGCGTGATTGGCCTTGGCCGCCGCGCGTTCCCAGTTGGGCATGCCCGTGGGGAGCGGCGGCGGGCGGTGCGTCAGGCGCCAGCCGATCCGCAAAATGCTCAGCGCGAGGACGGTGAAGCCGATCGACTTGTGCACCTGCATCACGCCGTCGAGACGCTTCATCAACGCGTCGTGATAGAGGCCGATCGGGATGGTGACGAGCAGCAACACGGCAATCGACCAGTGCAGTGCGCGCGCAACGCGGCCGTATCGCTGCATCGCCGTCATCCTATCCGGTTCTCCACAAGCTCATGTACCACGGCGGGGTCGGCAAGGGTGCTGATATCGCCGAGCGCCTGCGCCGATACCTCGCCCTCGGCGATCTTGCGCAGGATCCGCCGCATGATCTTGCCCGAGCGGGTCTTGGGCAATCCCGGCGCGAACTGGACGGCGTCGGGAGTGGCGATCGGTCCGATTTCGGAGCGGACCCATTTTACGAGATCCTTACGAAGCTCATCGCTCGGCTCCTCGCCCGCGTTGAGCGTCACATAGGCGTAGATGCCCTGCCCCTTGATGTCGTGCGGGAAGCCGACGACAGCAGCCTCGGCGACCTTGGCGTGGAGCACGAGCGCGCTCTCGACTTCCGCTGTCCCCATCCGGTGCCCGGAAACATTGATGACGTCGTCGACCCGGCCCGTAATCCAGTAATAGCCGTCACTGTCGCGACGGGCGCCATCGCCAGTGAAATATTTGCCGGGAAAGGTAGTAAAATAGGTCTGGAAGAAGCGGTCGTGATCGCCCCAGACGCTCCGCATCTGCCCGGGCCAGCTTCGCGCGACAACGAGATTGCCTTCGGCCGCACCGCCCAGGCACTCGCCCTCGCCATTGACGATTTGCGGATCGACGCCGGGCAAGGGGAGGGTGGCGGAGCCGGGCTTCAGCGCGGTCGCGCCCGGCATCGGCGCGATCATCGCCCCGCCGGTTTCGGTCTGCCACCAGGTGTCGATGATCGGGCAGCGTCCCTCGCCGACGACCTGGTGATACCAGCGCCAGGCCTCGGGGTTGATCGGCTCGCCGACCGTGCCGAGCAGTGTGAGCGATGTCCGGCTGGTCGCCGCGACATAGGCATCGCCCTCGCGCATCAGTGCGCGCAGCGCGGTGGGAGCGGTGTAGAGGATCTCGACACGGTGCCGATCGACGACCTCCCAGATGCGCGACGGTGTCGGCCAATTTGGGACGCCCTCATAGATCAATGTCGTCCCGCCGTTGGCGAGCGGGCCATAGACGATATAGCTGTGGCCCGTGACCCAGCCGATATCCGCGGAACACCAATAAACCTGTCCTGGCCGGTAATCGAACACCATCTCGTGCGTCAGGCTGGCCCACAGCAGATAGCCGGCGGTGGTATGAAGCACCCCCTTGGGTTTGCCCGTCGAGCCCGACGTATAGAGAATGAACAGCGGGTCCTCCGCATTCATCGGTTCGGGCGCACATTCGGCGGTCACCGCAGCCGCCTCGTCATGATACCAGCGATCGCGGCCTGCGGTCATCGCCACAGGCGCGCCGGTGGCTGCGACGACGATGACTGTCTCCACGCTGCTGCAATGCGCGAGGGCTGCGTCGACATTGGCCTTCAGCGGTACGGTCTTGCCCGCCCTCCGGCCTTCGTCGGCGGTGACCACGATTGTCGAATCGCAGTCGATGATCCGCCCCGCGAGCGCGTCCGGCGAAAAGCCGCCGAACACCACCGAATGGATCGCGCCGATTCGTGCGCACGCGAGCAATGCGATCGCCGCCTCGGGGATCATCGGCATATAGATGGTGATGCGGTCGCCCTTTGCGGCACCAGCGGCTTTCAGCACATTGGCGAAGCGGCACACCTCCGCGTGCAGCTCGCGATAGGTGAGGCGGCGGGCTTCCGTTGCCGGATCGTCGGGTTCCCATATGATGGCGATCGCATGGCCGCGTTCGGCGAGGTGTCGGTCGACGCAATTCATGCTGACGTTGAGCCGGCCATCCGCAAACCAGCGGATAGCGAAATCATCGGCATCGAAACTGCTTTCGTCAGTCTTGGTGGGCGCGGTGATCCAGTCGAGGCGTGCCGCCTGTTCGAGCCAATAGGCATCGGAATCGGCAAGCGATCGCGCATGGTCCGCAGCCCTGCGCTCGGCGTTCACGCGCGCGTTCGCCGCCCAAGAGGCAGGAACCGGAATCATCTCTTCGGACATGCGATACTCCCTAAAGCCCGAACCGCACCCCGATCCAGAAGGTCCTCGGCGTGCCGAGGTCCATGGATCCGGCGACGTTGCGGGTTACGATGGTTTCGTCGAACAGGTTTTCGGCGCGGCCGATCAGCGTGAAACCCCCACCCAGCGGCAGCCGCGCGACGGCATCGACCGTCAGCGCGGCGGGCAGGGCATCGGTTTCGAGATCGTCCTCGAATTGCCTCGCGACGTAGCGAAGCGTCGTCGACAGCGCGGGTCCGGACCGCGGCTCATACGCCAGCGTCGCGCTGGCCGCATGGCGCGGGCTTTGCGCCGGGGCGAAGCCATCGAGCGTTGCCGACGCGCCCGATCCACGGACGACGCTGTCGCTATAGGCGTAGGATGCCGACAGCGAAACGTCGCCGAGCCTAGCGCTGCCGATGAGTTCGATGCCCTTGGCGACGATGGCGTCGACATTGCGCCGTTGGCGCAAATTGGGGCCGACCGTCACATTGGCGATCGCGTTGTCGAGGCGGTTGTAGAAGATGGTCAGGCCGAACTGCGCGTCGAGTGAGGCGTGGAGATCGATCCCGGCCTCGAAGCCCTTGAGCTTTTCGAGCTCCAGCGCGGCGTTCGCCTGCGTCGTGACCGGAAACACGGTGAAGGGGCGATAGAGTTCGTTCAGCGTTGGGAGACGGAAGCCGGTATAGCCTGCAGCCCGCAGCGACACGGCGTCGCCGGCGCGATAAAGCGCCCCCACGCGGCCGCTGGCCTGCCACCCGTCGCGGTCCTCGAAACGCCGATCGATGGTCGAAACGCTTGCCGCGTTGCGCTCGTCGAAAAATCCGTTGCTGATCGTCCAGTGGTCGGCGCGCAGCCCGCCGGTCAGCACGAGCGGGCCGAGCGTCCAGTCGTCCTCGACAAAAAAGCCGAGCGTGCTGCTGCCGCCGCCCGCGCGCCGCCGCGCGGTGACGAGGCCGGTGACCCCGCTATAGGCGTCCTCATACATCGTGCCGGCGTCCAGCCGGACGTCGGTGCCGAACCGCAGCACATGGTTCGCGCCGACCGGTGGCCGCAGCTCGAACTTCCCTCCGAGGCCGGTCGACGGCGTGTTGCGCTGGTCGAGGACCTTGCGAAAGCTGGTCGCGCTGATCACGATGTTGGAAAAGTTGCGCGCCTGGACATAGGCTAGCGCATCGATCTGCCATGGCCCGCGCGCGATCAGGCGAATGCTGGCGTCCTGCCCTTCCGAACTATTGTCAGCGCCCCGGAAGCGCAGGACGCGATCGTCGCGGAAGATCACGCCGCGCGCCTGGATTTCGACTTCGGCGGAAATCGGCGCAACCGCGCGCAGGCCCGCCGACCAGCCCTCATAGGCGGCTGGCACCGTCGCGGCATTGCGCTGCGCAGGCGGGGTCGTATGGAAGCCGTCGCCCCGGTCCCAGCGACCTGACAAAGTAACGAAGCCGCCGCCCAGGTCAGGCGACAGGCTTGCTGAAAACTCGGTCGCATCGCGGCTGCCGTAGAAGCTGCTCGCCGCGACGCGCGGCAGATCCGCGCGCGCGGCGCTGACCATCTCGATTGTCCCCGCAACCGCGCCCGCGCCGAAGGCCCCCGCGCCGCCGCCGCGCGTCACGCGCACCACGGACAAGCGTTCGGGGACGAGCGCGCTAAACGGAATATATCCGAAGAAGGGATCGGCTTGCGGAACGCCGTCGAGGATCAACAGTGCGCGGCTCGAGGCGTTTCCCCCCAGCGCGCGCAGCGTCGCGCCTTGGGCCGACGGATTGGCTGATCGGCTGTCCGATCGGCGAAATTGCTGAAAGCCCGCGACATCGGCGAGCACTTCTTCGATGCGGCCCGACGCGCTGTTCTCGAGGCGATCGCGCTCGATCAGGGTCGATCCATAGGCAGGCGTTCCCGGCGGCAAGGGGAGCCCAAGCCCCAGCACGACGATGTCGGAAGGCGGATTCTCTGTCTGCGCCAACGCGGGGACCGGGATTGCCAATGCGAGCAAGGCAAGATGGATAGTACGGCCCATGAAACCCCAATCCCCAAAAACCACTGGCGGCCTCCCACGAATAGGAGACCGCCAGCATCGGCATATTGTCCTTTCGGTCAGAAGAACAGGATGGCGCCAACCGCGATCGTATCCGCCTCGGCTTCGTTGCCGTTGTGCGCTTCCGACGTGGTGTTGATATATTCGCCGATCAGCGTCACCCAGCTCGTCAGGCTATAACGAACCTGCCCGACGTAGCTGCTGTTCTTGTCGACGAGGGTCGGGTTGGCGAGGGCATCGGCAGCATTCGCATAATGGAGGTTGCTTTCTCCGTAGCTGCCGCCGACGGAGAATTTGCCGAAGGTCGCAAGACCCTGAACATAAAAGCCGTCGCTGTCGCGCTTGTTGCCCGCACCGTCGCTGTCGAACAGGTTCAAGGCGGTCGTGCCCAGCCCCGAGGCATTGTAATAATAGCCGGTGACGGTCAGCGGGCCGTAGCCGAGCTTGGCCCCCGTATCGAAGCCGCTTCCGGTATAGGAGGTGCCGGGATTGACGCCATTATGCTTCTGCGTGATCCCCGACAGCCAAGCACGGGCGCTCAGATCGCCGAATTTGCGATCATAGGTGATCTTGCCCTGGAAGCCCGGGGACTTGCCGGTTTCGGCGGGGCCGGTCAGCGAGCGCAGCGGCTCGAAAATGCCGGCCGTGACCTGCAGCCCGCCGAAGTTCGGCGAGGTGTAGGTGATCTGCGGCTGGAAATCGGTGTAGATATAGCCGATGCCGATGCGCCCGAGCGTGGTGTTCGACGGTGCGACATTTCCGCCTGTCGACCCGCCGGAAAGCAGCGTGATGTCGTTCAAAATGCCTTCCGAACCGAACAGGCCGATATCGCGTCCGATCTTGAACTCGCCCAGCCCCTTGCGGCCGAAGGTCAGATAGGTCTGGCGAAAGTCGATACCCGACGTGCCGAGCGCGGACGGGTTGCCGGCGCTGTTCGCGCCGCCGACGTTCGTGACGCTGTTGATGCCGGGATAGATGCCGAAATGTGCGCCGACGTCCCATCCGCCCTGGTTGGTCATCGCCTCGATCTTGAGGAACCCCGGCAACAGCCCGTTGCGCACCGCCGAAGAATTGCCGCCCAGCGCGACGACGCCGCCGGTCACCGCGGTATTCGGTCCCGCGGCCTGCGCATTTTCATGGACGTAGAAACCATTGACCGAGCCCGAGAATTTGAGCGTGACGTCGCCGACCTGCATGCCGAGACCCGAATCCGCCATGCGCACGACGCGCTTGTCGTCGAGCGCCGATGCCGCCTGGTCCATCGGGGGCGCGGGGGCGGCGACCTTCGCCTCTTCCTCCGCCATCAGCTGCTGATATTCCTCGTCGGTCAATATTCCCTTTTCGTGGAGCCGCTTGAGCAGCGAATCATTCGACCCCGCCTGTGCGGGCGCGGATACCGCCATGGCGGCCAAGGCTATTGCGCTTCCAAGAAGCAACCTGTTGCGGGCCATTTATTCCTCCCTGTGTGCTGCGCCGATCTTGCGGCCGAGGAGAGAATGGGCGGGGTGCCGTAAGGGCGAAATTGGACTTTGGTTCTCATCCCTTCGGCCGGGATGGCGTCTCGTCCAAAAGGTCAGGGTGCGATGGCGACGCCCCAGGGGGCGGTTCCCACCGCTACGGTTCCGGTCACTGTCGAGGTGGTGAGGTCTATTACCGAGACATTGTCTGAAAGGCCGTTGGCAGCATAGGCGCGGCGCCCGTCCGCGCTGATCGCCAGGTGCCAGACCCGCTTTCCAACCGGGACATAGGCCCTCACCGTGCGCGTCGCGACGTCGACCAGTGCCAGATGGTCAGCGCGGCCAAGCGCGATGACGGCCGTCTTGTTGTCGGGGGTAAAGCGGATGCCGCACGGAAGCATCTTGTATGCCGGGACGCCGGGAATTGCGAACGCGACAGTTGCGACGATCTTGCGCGTGGCAACATCTGCAATCTGAACCGTGCCCCCGACTTCGGCCGCGATCCACAGCTCCTTGTTGTCGGCGGTGAACTCGACGTGACGGGGGCGAAGATCGGTCGGCGTTTCGTCGATCATCTGGCGCGTCGCGAGATCGATCCAGTTGACGACATTGTCTTCTTCGGACGTGACCGCGACCCACTTTCCGTCGGGGCTCTGAGCTACACCTTCCGGTTCGCCGCCGACCGTGACCTGGAAATCGACCTTGCGGGCGGGCAGGTCGATTGCGGTCAGGGCGGCATCATCCTCATTGGCCACGAATAGGGTGTTGCCATCGTTCGACAGAAAAAATTGCTCCGGATCCTGGCCGGAAGGCAGCTCGGCCACGATCTTGCCGGTCGCGCGGTCGATGACCTGAACGCTATGATCGCCGCTTGCGCAAACATAGATATATTTGCCGTCCTTCGACAGTGTGATGCCGCGGGGGCGGACACCGACGGGCCAGGTCGCGGTCACAGACATGCTGGCCGCATCGATCACCGAGATGCTGTTCCCGCGTTCGTTGGAAACATAGATCGTCTCCGCTTGGGCACACGCCGGGACGAGTAGGGCGTGAGCGCAAAATAGGAGCGAAGCCTTTTTCATGATCGAAGGGTTATCGCAGCCCACGGGCTCGCGGCATTGTACTAATGGCCAATGGGTGGGGCCGGAGCCTCGGCCTATAAGCTCGCAGACAGGGGTGTTTCTGATTGTTTGCGAGGCTTTGATGCGGAATATCGGACGAATGATAATGTTCGGCGCGGCCGGCGTGCTGGGACTGTCGCTGGCGTCGACCTTGCTGGCTCATGGCAATGTCACGCCGCAGGCGGTCGACGTTAGCGGCCTCAAGCCGATCGGTGCCGATTGGCTCGGCAAGAATCCCTATTCCGGCGACACGAAGGCAATCGCTGTCGGGGCCTCCGCCTACAACCAGAATTGCGCACGCTGCCACGGCCTCGACGCCATATCGGGCGGAATCGCACCGGATCTGCGCTATCTCGAACTCGGCGAAGCCGGCGATCAATGGTATCTGGAGCGCTTTCGTCATGGCTCGGCGCGCGACGGCAAGGTTTACATGCCGCCGTTCGGCGACGTCCTGGGACAGCAGGCCGGCTGGGCGATCCGCGCCTGGCTCGAAACCAAGCATGAAGAATAGACCGGCGTGATAGACCGTCGCGCGCTACTGGCCGGATTGGGCGCAACGGCGACGCTCGCCGCGCTCCCGGTTACAAGCTCGGCTGCGCCACTTGGCAAGGTCAAGGAGCTGGGTGTGCTGCGGGTCGCCGTCTACAAGGACAACTGGCCATGGTCGGCGCTCCGGGACGGGAAGCCGACCGGGATCGATGTCGAAATTGCCCAGGCGCTCGCCAAGGGCCTCGGTGTCCGGACTGACGTCGCGGAGATCACCGCCGACGAAAGCGTCGACGACGACTTGCGCAACGCAATCTGGCGCGGGGGCCTGCTCGGCTTCGCGCCGGCGGATGTAATGATGCACGTGCCGTTCGATCGTGCATTCGGTGCACGCAACGATCAGGTCGCGCTGTTTGCTCCCTATTATCGCGAGAGCTTCCAGCTGGCCTGCAACAAGACGGCAGTCGACTGCGAAGCCCCGCCCGTTCAGTTTCGCGGCAAGCGGCTGGCGGCCGAACTCGACAGCATCCCGGATTTTTATCTGTTGGGTACATTCGGCGGCATCTTGGCCAAGGACGTCGTTCATTTTCCTTCGGGCGCCGAGGCGGCTTTGGCGGTCGCCGGCGGCCAGGCCGATGTGGTGATCGCGAGCAAGGCCCAGATCGAGGCGATGATTCACGAAACCAAGGCGTCGAATATCGCCCGGCGCAAAATGCCACTGCCTGCCTTTTCCTCGCCGGGCTGGGATATCGGCATGGCGGTCAAGGAAAACAGCCGAACGCTCAGCGACGCGCTGGAGACAATCCTCGGTAAGATGACGGACGCGGGTGAGCTCGCTGCCATATTTGCCCGTTATGGAGTGGCCTACACTCCCGCGCTCGCCGGCTGACCGTGACGCGACCGAAGGTCCAATTGTCCTGAACCAGACAGCCAATAAGCTCGCGATGACACCGTATTCGCGGGGCCGTCGGCGTGTTGGCTGCACGTCGCATTCGAACAGGGAGGAACGACGATGAAGAAGCATGTGATCCGATCGATCATCAGCGCAACGACGCTGGCGCTTGCAATGGCAGGTCCGGCGATGGCGCAACAAGGACCCGCCGACGCCGAACTGATGGCCGATGCACAATCCACCGGAGACGTGCTGAGCTATGGCATGGGTCCTCAGGGGCACCGATTCAGCCCCCTTACGAAACTCGACTCGAGCAATGTCGCAAAGCTGACCCCCGTCTTTTCGGCATCGCTCGGCGGCGAGAAGCAGCGCGGCCAGGAAGCGCAGCCGATCGTCTATGACGGCACCATCTATGTCACCGGCTCCTATTCGCGGCTATTCGCGTTCGATGCGCGAACCGGCGAAGAAAAATGGCAGTATGACGCGCGGCTGCCCGAGGGGATCATGCCATGCTGCGACGTCGTCAACCGCGGCGCGGCGATCTATGGCAACAAGATTATCTTCGCGACGCTCGACGCGCGCTTGGTCGCGCTCGATCGCAACACCGGCAAGGTCATCTGGAACAAGCAGATCGCCGATTATCAGGCGGGCTATAGCGCGACTGCGGCGCCGATCATCGTCAAGGGCATGGTCATTACCGGCAACTCGGGGGGCGAGTTCGGCGTGGTCGGGCAGGTCGATGCGCGCGATGTCGAAACCGGCGAGCTGATCTGGACGCGCCCGGTTATCGAGGGGCACACAGGCACGCTGCGCGGCCAGCCGAACGGCGTGACGGGAACGCTCAATGCCAGCTGGCCCGGCGATCTCTGGAAAACCGGCGGCGGCGCGACCTGGCTGGGCGGGACCTACGATCCCGACACCAACCTGCTCTTTTTCGGCACCGGCAACCCGGCACCCTGGAACAGCCATTTGCGCAAGGGCGACAATCTCTACACGGCGTCGACGCTCGCGATCAATCCTGACGACGGCAAGATCGTGTGGAGCTACCAGACGACGCCGCACGATGGCTGGGATTTCGACGGAGTGAACGAATTCATCCCGTTCGATGCGACGATCAACGGCAAGAAGATGAAGCTGGGCGCCAAGGCCGATCGCAACGGATATTTCTTCGTGCTCGACCGGACCAACGGCAAATTCGTCAGTGCGAACCCGTTCGTCATGCAACCGACCTGGGCCAGCGGCTTCGACAAGAACGGTCGGCCCAAGTTCGTCGAGGCGAACCGGCCCGGGCCGCCGTCAGGATCGGAAAAGGGGACGACCGTCTTCGCGTCGCCCTCCTTCCTGGGCGGCAAGAACTGGATGCCTATGGCGTACAGCAAGCAGACCGAGTTGTTCTACATCCCGTCCAACGACTGGGGCATGGATATCTGGAACGAGCCGATCGCCTACAAGAAGGGCGCCGCCTATCTGGGTTCGGGCTTCACCATCAAGCCGATCGCCGACGATCATATCGGCGCTTTGCGCGCGATGGATCCGAAGACCGGCAAGATCGTCTGGGAATATAAGAACAAGGCGCCGCTGTGGGGCGGTGTCCTGTCGACCGCCGGCAATCTGGTGTTCACCGGAACGCCTGAAGGCTTCCTGAAAGCCTTCGACGCCAAGACCGGCAAGGAGCTCTGGAAATTCCAGACCGGTTCGGGCGTTGTCGGCTCTCCGGTCACCTGGGAGCAGGACGGCGAACAATATGTCGCCGTGATGTCCGGCTGGGGCGGCGCCGTGCCGCTCTGGGGCGGCGAAGTCGCAAAGTCGTTCAGCGGCATCAATCAGGGCGGATCGCTCTGGGTCTTCAAGCTGCCGAAGTCATGATGGTCCGGTCGGGAGGCATGGCGATGCGGCCGTTGTCACGCCTCCCGATCTCTGACACTGATATGCACGCCGGATACGGTCGGAGGATTATGACAGCCGAAGCAACGATGGATCGTATCCTCATTGTCGACGATCATCCATTGGTGCGCGACGGGCTGCGCAGCGTCATCGCGGTCACTTTCGATCAATGCGAGATCCTCGAGGCGGCCAGTCTCGAAGAAGCGATCGCGACGCTCGACCGACAGAGCAATTTCGACCTTGTGCTGCTCGACCTCAATATGCCCGACGTCGTCAGGCTCGATGGCCTGCGCTTTCTGCGCCATCGCTTTCCCAGCCTTCCAATCGTCATGGTGTCTGGCACGTTCGACCGGCAACTCGTCCAAGAGGCGCTCGGCGCGGGCGCTGCCGGCTTTATTCCCAAATCGATGAAGCGCAGTGCCATCCTCGAGGCGCTGCACCGGATCATGTCCGGCGAGATCGTCGTGCCCGACGTGCTTGCGGAAGAAAGCGAAACGTCGCGCAAGGATACCGACATCCGAGTTCGGATCGACAGCCTGACCCCGCAGCAGAAAATCGTATTAAGTCATTTGGTCCAGGGCAGACTCAACAAGCAGATCGCTCACGACCTGAGCGTATCGATGACCACCGTGAAGGCGCATGTGTCCGCGATTCTTCTGAAGCTTGGCGTGTTCAGTCGGACTCAGGCCGTCATTCTCGCCAATCGCGTCCATTTCAACGACGGTGAATAGAGCTTCGAGGTGCTAGCTTAGCATCGTCCTCAGCAGCGCCCGCATCTGCGCCGGCTTGATCGGCTTGCCCAGCAAGGGCATCTCCTGCGCGTCGAGCCGGACTTTCAATTCGTCGCTGCGGTCAGCCGAGATGATGATCGCCGGGATATCGTGCCCGCGCTGCGCACGGACCAACCGAACCGCTTCGTCCCCCGTTTGCCCGTCGTTCAGATGATAGTCGGCGATGACGAGATCAATCGGTTGATCCTGTTGTGCCTGCCGACACGCTTCGTCGTAGGTCGCGACCGTGGCGATCTCGCAGCCCCACCCGGACAGCAGCGTCTGCATGCCCTTTTGGATCTGCGCCTCATTGTCGATGACCAATATTCGACGACCCTTCATCGAGCGCGCGCCGCTAGCGGGACGCTCGTCGCCGGTAATGCTGGATCGTTCTTCGCCCAGTGGAACGTCGATCGAGAAACAGGATCCGCGGCCGGGTGCGGAGGTCAGGTTGATCGGATGACCCAGCATGTCGCTGGCACGGCGGACGATGGCGAGGCCGAGCCCTTTGCCGGGGACTCGCTTTACCGAATCTAGGCGTTTGAACTCCTCGAAAATTTGCTCCTGCTCGCCGACCGCAATGCCGGTCCCTGTATCTGAAACCGAGACGCGGATCGTGCCCTGTTCAATGGCCTCGCATGACAGAGTAACACTGCCTCGCGGCGTGTACCGGATCGCATTGGACACGAAGTTCTGGAGGATGCGGCGCAGCAGCCGCACATCGCTTTCGACCCAATAGGCCTTGTTGTCGACCCTGAAATCGAGCCCCGCCGACATCGCCATGGGCGCGAATTCGATTCTGAGCGTCGCCAGCAGGGCGTCGAGACGGAAGTGGCTGACTTCGGGTTGGATCGCACCGGCGTCGAGACGTGAAATCTCGAGAAGGGCTTCAAGCAGATCCTCTACCGAGTCGAGCGCCGTCGATGTCTGATTGATCAGCGCCCGCGTCGGCAGCGCGAGACGCCGCTCGGTCAACGCGGCGGTGAACAGGCGGGCCGCGTTGAGCGGTTGCAACAGATCGTGACTTGCCGCCGCAAGGAAGCGGGTCTTGGACCGGTTAGCCTCCTCCGCGACCGTCTTGGCCTCGGCCATGGCGGCTTCCGCGGCCATCCGTTCGGCAATCTGGTGCTGCAGCTTGCCGTTGACGGCACTGATTTCGGCCGTTCGCTCTTCCACCCGGCGCTCCAAAGTCTCATTGGCTTCGCGAAGTGCGGCGGCTGATCGCAACGCGCCTGTAATATCGAAGAAGCTCATGACCATGCCGCCGTCGGGCATCGGCGTGCGGCGGACTTCGATGACGCGGCCGCTACTATGATGGCGGCGCGAAATCGTTTCCGAAGCGGAATTGGGTAGCCACGCCAACGGTTCGTCGGCGTCCATCGGACCGTTGAGGCGGGTGCACATGTCCACCAGACCTTCGTGCGTCGCAACGCTGGCGATGGCGTCGACCGGAAGGCCGATAATCGAGAGGAGCGGCCCGTTCCACGCCACCAGCCTATGATCTATGTCATAGACGCACACGCCTTGGGGAATCGCATCGAGCGTGGCTTGCAGGACGATGCTTTTCGCCGCCAGCTCGCGCGCGCGCTCGCGCGCATCCTCCGCTTTTACGTCGGTTATGTCGGTGTAGATGCCGACAATACCACCCTCGCTCGTTCGCAGTTCGTTGATCTGAATCCACCGCCCGTCCGACAGCGCCTGAACATGACCGCCTTCGGCAATGCTGTGACGTGCCAACCGGTCGGATACCCAGCGGTCGGGTGCGACCAAAGCGCCCATGGTCCTGTTATTGTCGGCGACGATCCGCGCGATATCGCCAAAGGTCAGATTTTCGTCGAGGTGGTCGGCAACCTCGGGCCACAGGCTGAGATAGGCATCGTTGCACAAGATGAGCCTGTCATCGGCATCGAAGAGAGCAAATCCTTCGACGAGCGATTCGATCGCGTCGCGAAGTCGCGCGCGCGCCGCATCTGCCCCCGCATGCGCATCGGCCAATTCGGCGTTGACCGTCGCGAGGCGCGCCATGGCATCTTCGATCACGCTGGTACGATCGCGAACCATGGCTTCAAGCGAAATTGCCGTCTCGAACATCGTAAAGGCGCTGCCCTGCAGGTCGGTCGAACGTTCCACCCTGTCCATCAAGGCGGCGTTGATCCTTTCCAGTTTCGCAATGCGCGCGCGTAACGCGCCGATCTCGTCGGCTTCGAGGGTCAACGGGGAAGCGGCATTGCTCATCTGCCGATCGCGAGGCCGCTGAAAGTCTGATTGACGTGAGCGGCGTGATACTGCTCACCATAGGTGTTGAATCCGATCACCCTGTTGGCCGAATAAAGCTCGGAGACTTCGCGAGCGACCTGGCGACGCTCGGCGTCGATCCGGTTCAGAACGCAGTCGAACGCGATAATATGATCGATGGCTCCGACCTCGGCCGCCACCTCCCGAAACAATGTCGTCATCCCTGAAACCCGATCGATCGGCTCGCCGATGGTTAGGACGATGCCTTCGTCGATTGCGCAATAGAATGTCAGGCTGCCGTCCGGATTGACGCTTTGAATCGAGCGGACATAATATTCGCCGCCGGCTCGCACCATCGGAGGGTGGGCGGCAAAAAAACCAAAATCCAGAGTCTCGCCTGGATGACCGGCCAGTCGCTGATATTCGATTGCGGCGGGCTCGGCATTGATCTCGGTCACGATCCGCTGGGTCGGGATGGCGCCGGTGACGACCATCTTCCTCGTGCCGGGCACATAGTGCTGGGACCGGAACACGTGCATCGGCTTTGCGGACGACAGGATGGCGACGACGGCCGCGTCGTTGTGGAATCGGCCGCCGTGGAAGATGCCGGTCTCGCGGAAAAGCAGACCGTCGCCCGACGAGCCGCCGATCAGGGGAATGTCACCGAGAGCGTCCTGGACGGTCATCGTCAGCAATTCTTCACGGTGCGACAGGCCATCGACGAGGAAGAGGGCGACGCGGTTTACATTTTCACTCAACCCCCGGGCGCCCATTTCCGCGCGCGCGGCCAGCGCGCGTATCGCATCGCGGCCGCATAGGGGCTCGAAATTGTCGAGTTGGTCGAAGCAATGCGTCGCCATGTGAAAGCTGTTGGCCGGAAAACCGACAAACGCGATGCTGTCCTCGTCATAGCCGATCGCCGTTACTTCGCCCGAACTGGTGCAGCCGAATACGGTCAGCCCTTCCGAATTGCGGTTGATCGCGCGGGCCAAGGCATCCCGATCATAGCGATGCGAGCAAAATATCAACCCTCCGGCGAGCGGAACATCGCCGATCTGCGCCATGATGTCGGCAAGCGCCGCCGACGGGTCGGCCTCGTGCGAAGAGGCCACGGCAAGATCCTTGGTTAGGGTGGTCACGTTGCTGCTCTCCCGGTTCTTTTCTTTTCCGGACTATGCACCTTTTCCGGTGCCATTGTCTCTTTCCGAATGCGCTATCCCCCACGCTCCGGTTCGCCCGCCATTTCCAGAGCCGCCGCTTCCTCATCGGTAAAGATGCGCGACCGGACGAGGAAACGGACCCCCTCGGGGCTTTCGAGCGACATGCCCGCGCCCCTGCCGGGCACAACGTCGATCGTCACCTGCGTATGGCGCCAATATTCGAACTGCGCCGCGCCGATCCACACCGGAACATCACCTGCAATATGGCCCAGCAAGATGTCTTGCGCACCGGTCCGAAATTCGCCGCGAACAAAGCACATCGGGGCGGACCCGTCGCAGCACCCGCCCGACTGATGAAACATCAGGTCCCCGTGCTGCTCCGTCAGCCGCGCGATCCAGGCATCGGCGTCGGGTGTCGAGAGAACGCGGTGCGGTGGCTTCATCATTTGTGTGCCGCCTCCTTCGAACGACAAAGGGCGGGCATCCTTCTGGATGCCCGCCAAGGCAGTGAATGGCGGCGAGTGAGTTTCGGAGATGGACGCCATTCACCGGGAGTGTCGGTCGCCGTCAGAAGAACCCCAATGCTTTGGGGCTGTAGCTGACGAGCAGATTCTTGGTCTGCTGATAGTGGTCGAGCATCATCTTGTGGTTCTCGCGCCCGATACCCGACTGCTTGTAGCCGCCGAACGCCGCATGCGCCGGGTAGAGATGATAGCAATTGGTCCAGACCCGACCGGCCTGGATCGCGCGGCCGAAGCGATAGGCGCGGCTCCCGTTGCGGGTCCAGACGCCGGCGCCAAGGCCGTAAAGCGTGTCGTTAGCGATCGCCAGCGCCTCGTCGTCATCCTTGAACGGGGTCACCGACAGGACGGGGCCGAAGATCTCCTCCTGGAAGATGCGCATCTTGTTGTGCCCCTCGAGCACGGTCGGGGTTACATAATAGCCATCGGTCAACTCGCCGCCGAGCGATGCGCGGGTGCCGCCGGTCAACACCTTGGCGCCTTCGGCCTTGCCGATATCGATATAGGCGAGGATCTTCTCCAGTTGGTCGTTCGATGCCTGGGCGCCGATCATCGTTGCCGCATCGAGCGGGTTGCCCTGCTTGATCTTCTCGACGCGCGCGATCGCACGTTCCATGAATTTGTCATAGATGCTGGCCTGAACCAAGGCGCGGCTCGGGCAGGTGCAAACCTCGCCTTGATTGAGCCCGAACATCGCGAACCCTTCGAGCACCTTGTCGAAATAGTCGTCGTCGGCGTCCATGACGTCGGCAAAGAAAATATTCGGCGATTTGCCGCCCAGTTCGAGCGTGCAGGGGATCAGATTCTCGCTGGCATATTGCATGATGAGCCTACCCGTCGTCGTCTCGCCGGTGAAGGCGATTTTGGCGATGCGCTTGTTGCTGGCGAGCGGCTTGCCGGCTTCGATCCCGAACCCGTTGACGATGTTGAGTACGCCTTCGGGCAGCAGGTCGGCGATCAATTCGGCGAGCACCATGATCGACATCGGCGTTTGCTCGGCGGGCTTCAGCACGACGCAATTGCCCGCCGCGAGCGCGGGGGCCAGCTTCCACACCGCCATCAGTATCGGGAAATTCCAGGGAATGATCTGCCCGACCACGCCGAGGGGTTCATGATAATGATAGGCGACGGTGTCGTGGTCGATCTCGGCGATGGAGCCTTCCTGCGCACGGGCGCAACCGGCAAAATAGCGGAAGTGATCGATTGCGAGCGGCAGATCGGCGTGCGTGGTCTCGCGTATCGGTTTGCCGTTGTCGATCGTCTCGACCATCGCGAGGAGGTCGAGATTGGCTTCCATCCTGTCGGCAATCCTGTTGAGGACGATTGCGCGCTCGGTCGAAGAGGCGCGTCCCCAGCCGTCCTTGGCCTTGTGCGCGGCGTCGAGCGCCGTTTCGATGTCTTCCGCGGTCGATCGCGCGACTTTGCAGACCGGATGGCCGGTTATCGGCGAGATATTGTCGAAATATTGGCCCTTCGCCGGCGCGACCCATCGGCCGCCGATAAAATTGTCGTAACTGTCGCGGATCAGCAATTTCCCCGCGAATTTCCCCATGGCTTGTTCAAGCATCTTGTGCCTCCGATATCGTGCGCGAAATTTCGTTCGGCATGAGAATGCCCGCTGTTCGGGCACCGGCACAATTATACCTTGGGTCGAAGGAGACGCGCTGCGGCTGCACGATTTTTTCCAGCGCGCGCGAGTGCGGGCGTTGAGGCGAGCACGCGGCGTGCACATGTGCGTCTTGGGGATATCGAACAGTTTTTGAAGTACCCGTTCCACGAAGAGGCGTAGCCAGATTTTCCGTTCTCTTCTCAGATCACGCAGATTGATTCAATGGATGTACTTAATCTCGATCAACCAGGCATCCGGCGCCTGGGTGACGGGTGGCGCAAGGGCCGCCGCTGGATCGCTCGCCAGGGCAAGGACGGGTTTGCCGAATATGTGATGGCTCATACCCAAGACGATCAAACGATCGAATGGGCGCTCGCGATGAGCAGAGCCGACTGGTGCGCGACGGATTGGATCGTGGTCGACGACAGCAGCGGCGATCTTCCTCCTCCGCCGGCGCCGGCTACACCAGAATTCCCTGCTTCTTCAGGAACATTGTGAACGGCTCCGGAAGCTTACCATCACCACGGGCCATCAAATACGCTGTCATGGCGTGAGCTAACGCGCCCTCCGGATCAAAATCGCTTTCATCCATGGTTGCTAGCGGATCCTGGTCGGCGTGTTTCAGAAAATTGTAGGGCTTGAAGATATAGTCGAGCCAAGCCCTGACCTCTTTTTTCGGCGTCGTGATCACAACATCCGCTGCGGTCTTCCATCCTCCCTCCTCAATCCCGCGCACCACCGTCTCGACGATATGGTCGATAGCCTCAGATTCTGGCATCCCCGTTGGCAAGCCCTGAATCTTCGATTGCGCCGCGCGAAATAGGCCGTCCTTTATCAACTGGGCCACATAGACGTCGCCGCGCGTTCCGACCAATTCCCGCAGCAGGCTCAGCGCCGACGATGCGACGACATGAATTGCGAGAGGATCGTCTTTCCGTTCGATCATTTCGACCGCATTTTGCATCAGCCGCTCCGCGGCCGTCATCTTGTCGACGATTGCCATTACGCCCCCTCGATCGCTCAATGAGCCGTCAGCGTGCCGCCAACGACAATTGATTGCCCAGCACCCTGCGCCACCTGCAGACGATCGCCGGGCCGCCACGTCATATGCTGGACGCCCTGCGTCTTCATCAGCTGTGCCAACGCTTCATCATAGCGCGGCTCGGGAAGATTATGCGCGAGGTATACCGCAGTCGCCTCAGTGCCGGTGTCGGTCAGGGTCAAGCTCGCGACCGGCATCTCGAGTCCGAGATTGACGCGCATCCCCTTCACGAAATGTCGCTGGTCTTCCACAGCGTGCGTGACCAGCGAGCGCTCTTCCAGACCTTCATATGGAAGCCACTCGCGTGTCACCGGCATCACCGACATCTCGAAGATTTGCGCGAGCCCCGAAGCTCCCATGGCAAAACTCGCCGCGATCATAAGATGACCATCCCGGTCATCGTAGCGCCACAACTCCTCTTCGGCCGCAAACCGCTTGTGAAAGCGGCGCGCCATGTCCGCGTCCATCAGGAACGGGAAATTCGGCAGATGCTTGATCAGGATCTTTTCGCCGAAGCGCGCAGTCTCGATCGAGCGGACCTCGCCAATCAACAGCATGATGTGGTCCGGCGTAGACCTCGCCAAAGCCAGCTCGGCATGTTGACGGCCGACTATGCCATCCTTGTCATCGAGCCGGAATGTCTCTGGGATGAAAAGCCGCGGCGCCAACGAGTCTCCGCGCACTTTGCAGCCGAGTGCCGCATTCAGCAGCTGCCGGCGCACAATGTACCAGTTCCGCTTTCCCGCCATGCGCGGATGCCAATGCGTGAGCTGCGCCCGATCCCACAGAAAATGCAGCAGACCGCGCATGGTGAGGCGCTGCCCTGTCGCTTTCACGTCGGGCTTGTCGTTCGTGAATGACGCTGGCGCCGCGCGCGCGGGGCCCTTCGACAGCGGAAACCCGAATTTCAGCGTCGTCACGCCATTGTCGATATCATCGACGATCGCGCTGCCGAGGACCTGGCCAAGCCCGGTCAGATGATCGGGTGCTTCATAATGATCACAATTCGGCGCATGTCGCGGGCCCGTCCCGGGCCACCGCGAAAGAACATGGCCGCCGTGCCGATGCGAGATATACAGATCGAGCTCGATGTCACGCCGGCACAGACATCGAACGGCCTGCTTCAACGTATAGGCCCGCGCTACCATCTCATCGAACCCATGCTCGCCCGCGGCAATCTCCCGATCGATGACATAGTAGCGCTGCACGGTCAGTCCTCCGGGAGCAATTCTGACGGCAGATAGGGCTTCCAATGATCGCCCAGTTCGAACCGGTCGCTGAAGGTGGCGCGCGGGCCTTCCGGCGCCGGCGTCCAATAAGGATTGCTCGACTTCGCCGGAGCAAGTCCGCGATCGCCAGCCTCGACCCACAGCATCGCGCGAGCCGCCATCAGCTTCTCGAGCTCTCCGAAGGACGTCGCCACCACCAGCGGGTCGCGCCCCGCGAGAGTATACCAGAGGCAACGCTGATAATCGTCACCGGCGCGGCCGAGGATAGCTGCAAGCTGCCTCTTACCCTCGCTTTCGCCGCGAACAATCCGTTCCAACGCATTGCTGAGCTCGATCACTGCGCGCAGCCCGGCGATCGGATCGATGCCAATGCTCGCGCCGGCAAGTGCCCGCACTTCCCAAGCTTGCGCGTCATCGTCGCGAACATCGTAGAGCGCCGCGTCGACATCGATGCCCTCGAGCCAAAAATCTTGCAACGCCATTAAAATGCTCCTCGTTTCTGAGCCGAACACAATATGAAGATCGGCATATTATCAACCGGATCGCCCATGCGAATCCCTAAATCATACTGGGCGACCATCATTTCTTATCTTCGGCCTCGATCCGTGCTCGCGCCCGTGCATAAATAGCCGGAATTACGTCGAAGGCGGGCCGACCCGCTGAATTACAATAATCATAGAAGACCTGCTCAAGCGGTATCTCGAAGTCATGCACATCGTCAGCCGCAAACCCGATCGTGGTGATCACGTTCGGCTGTTTGATGTCACGCCCTCCAATGTACGGGTTAGGGCTATAGGATGCGGACTTCCCGATGACTTTCCGCCGGAAAATCTCATAGACGGGCTCGATTGCCTTCTCCCAATCCATATCCCCGATTTCGTCCAGCCGCGTCTCAAATGCTTTGCGTACCGCATCCAGCTTCGCGACCTGGACGCCGACAAGAGCTCCATAAGCGTCCTGCACGGCGGCCCCATATTCGCTCCAGTCGTCCTGAAGCGTTTCCCAGCGCTTCTCGTCGTCTGCCATCTTCTGCAGATGGGCAGAAATCGCATCGCGCGCGATCTCGGATTTGCTCCGGCCCAACTTCTTCGCCGCCGCGGAAAGTTCCGCCTCATCCTCGCGCGAAAGCCGAACATTGAAAATCGTCATACGCATCTCCACAACGACAATGCGCCATGCGTAAGACGAATCTCCAAAAATCACAATAATGTAATACACGCTGCGCTCGAGGCTCCGCTGGCACGCCTCGCGCAAAATGCCGACCGTTCGAATTCAGCCTGCTGCCTCTTCAAACTCGTCGCATATCATGCACATCGGATATCGTTGCGAAGGCTCAGGACGAGGTGCGACAGTTCAGCCACACAATCTACAACACCACTAACCTCGACGGGATTCTCTACTATTCTCGGCTCCGACAGCGCGACTGTGTCGCCGTCTATGATCGAGCTGTGATCCCATCCCATCATGGAGGGCGCAGTGGCGATCGATGATCGCGAACATATGAAAACGCGATATCGCGAACGCTGGCATTAAGCCGGTTGAAACCGACGGATGAGGAAAATCCATTTTGGCCGTTGTACTTCGAGCGCGAGCTAGTGGGTGAGACCCGATTCCCGCGAAAGGCGTCATGGCCCGCGGCGCGCGAAAATGCCCCATCAAAGGCCGGACTCACATGGCCGCACCAACCTGCCGATCGCATCGAACCTAAACCTCGTGCCAACGAGGGCCGTCCCCGCACGGGCTTCCTCAGGGCTGGAAAGGGGAGCTGGGCGGCCGTAACGTAACTGCCCGACCTCTCCCTTTAGAGCGGCGTATAGACGACGCGGCAGCTTTCGGGTGCCGAGCGCAGCGCGGTATTCCACGTCACGTCATTCCCCTGCCGGTGCAGCCGCGCACCGTTCTTGTTCTCGTAAATCTGGCCGCTATTGGCGGCGGTCGATTTGAGCACCATCGTTCGGCCGCCATTGACGCGCACGATCGCGCCGTCGCCGACATAATCGACCTTCAGCCGCGTGCCGCCGCTGCATTCATAGCTGGTGCCCGTGTTGCGGGGCACCGAGGAGCAGCCCGCAACGGCCAGCGCGGCCGTTGCGGCAACGAAAGTTGCAATCGTGTTGTTCATGCCTGTTCTCCCCTCTAATAACCTGACCGGACGCACAGCACGTCGGCGAGGTAGACCCGCCCGCTGACGGTTTCCATATGCTCGCGCGCCGATCCGTTCCAGCCGATCGAGCGGCAATAGGTGTCGGCGGTGCGGGCCGCGCAGTTCGCGTTGGCGGAGCCTGCTTCGCAAGCAAGGATACGGGCGTTGCCGCGTGCCGGCTGGGTGTGGAATTCGGCGAAATTGCCGCGCGTGACTTGGTCGTTGGCGGGCGGCTGCCAGCCGCCTCCCCCGCCGGTCCCGACCGGGCGGATCGACTGGATGGTGAGCCCGCGCACGGGGCTGCCCAGCATCGGCGTGTTTTGATCGACGGTTCGGCACGGACCTCTATAGCGTGTGCGCTCGCAGAGTTCCCAGCGGCCACTGGCGACGCGGATCGAGTTGACCGGCCAGGCAAGCCCCAGGTTCGGCTTGGCCTCGCCAACGAAAACGGCAGGGCCGCGATATCCATCATCGCGATAGATGGTCGCTTCGGATGGGCGGTGGTGCCGCTCATCAGGTGTCTGGGCGCTGGATGCGGCGAACAACCCCGTCCCCATTACCAATACGGCAGCGCCAATGACCGACCAACGATAGGTTCTTTTCATGCGGCCCTCCCCGTTTGCGAATGCGATCGCTGATTTCTTATAGCCACCAGCGTATGCTAGGCCGTGTTGACAAAAGGGATTCCCAAACGCGCGTTGTTCTGATTCAAGACTGCTTTTTGAGGAGCAGTCATGGGTCGCGGGGATTTGTCGGACGCGGAGTGGGAACTGATCGGGCCGCTACTG
>JAESGV010000186.1_pt1 | contig 41611 bp, 44 predicted proteins | sample 9269781 | NCBI WGS metagenome assembly JAESGV01 (sample SAMN15741586, study PRJNA653496) | algae metagenome | isolation source: Tildeniella torsiva UHER 1998/13D and co-occurring heterotrophs from... | place: Slovakia: Slovak Paradise National Park, Hrabusice, Kosice Region | collected 2000-01-01
TTAAAATCTTTAAAATCGATTTAATCTTATTAATGTAAGCTTTTTAAATATACAATTAATGTTTACTTTTTTATTATTTTTAATAAAGTTTACTTTATCTATTTTATCTTAATAATATAATAAAACTGAATCTAAATAAAAATTTTATTAAGTAATTGCACAATTTTCAATAATTTTGGGAAAATATAAAAGATATATTACTTTTCTGAGTATTTGAATTTTACATACATTATTTTGTATACAACTTATTCTAGTTTTTATACTAATATTACTTTTGTTTCTTTTATTCTTTTATGCGGTAATTTATTGAAAAACAACTATTTTTATATCTTAAAGGTATGAAACTGCTTATATTAGTCATATAATACTTATATTACTTATAAAATATAAATAAGTTAATATATTTCAAGATTTGTTAGTACTTTTTATAGTGCTAACCTTGTTTTTTATCTTTCATTCTTTTCTTTTTCTGTTATCAGTTTTCAATAACTGCACTACAATAAGTTGACATTTAGCATTATTAGCATTAATAATATGAATAATTTTTCTATAAATAAGCTTTTTAACCAGATTTTTAAGATGCTTACTCTTACTTGTATCTGTATTAGCTAAATGAAAAACAAAGAATGATAATTAGATGCTTTTCAACTGAAATAGATTTTTATAATATCTAATAAGCTTTTGAGCATGTTAAAAATAGTTCTGCAAGTCTAATTCAAAGTTTTTACTCTTTTTTGTAATAGTTGTAAACAACAGCTTCTCTTGGCTAAAGTTTGTATATCTAGTATATGTATTAACACTTTGCTGGTCAAAATAATCTATTATTGCTCTAATAATTTTGTTAAATGATAAGTTTGCAGTTATTTAAAACTTAAATTTAAACTATACAAAGATGTACTATTTTACAGAATTAAATCTTTAGCAAAAGTAATTTATAGAATAAATATTACTTCTTACAAATTAATTTTGACAAAATAATTTATTTGTTTGAAATAATGACATTAAAGAGCTTCCACATCCTTTTCCATATCCTATGCTGTACACCTTTGCTTCAAATGACTTCTTATAGTGTTTTAATGATAGCTGAGTGTTGTCATCATTAATAGAGCTTTCTTCTATCTTATGCTTTTTAAATGCAACAGATTCAAATTTGTTCTCTGTTAAATCCAGATGGTGAATTCTTCTTTTTTGTATGGGTGAGAGAAGTACTTCTTTCTTTTTTTCATCACATTCACTTTCTTTTTCTTCTGCCTTATCTCCAGTCTTTTTGACTTTTTTTGTAATTTTTTGTTGCTTCAATTCTGCTTGCATTAAATTGTCAATGGCTTTTTGTAACTCTTTTTGCTTAGTCATTTTCTGATCTTTGGCCAAATTCTCTCTTTCAAGCCTTTGAAATTCTTCCTCTTGCAAAAATTTTGCTAATTCATTTGAGGTAGCAAGTTTTATACATTTGATACCTGGTGAAAGATTTTTATCATAAGCTGCTCTTATAAGTGTGAAAGATACAAGAGTAGACAAATTATAATTAATAAGTGATTCAAAGTTACTATCAAAATTCAACTGCTTTTTTGAACTGCTTGTGCCTTTTTTTGGAGCAGGTGTGCAGCTTGAAGTTTTTTGACATTGCTTCAAATGGCTGCTTTATTGATATCCTCTTCAACATTACAATACAGCACTGTTAATCTTGAAAATAACTTGTTTAAATGCTCAAAATGAGATACTGTGACTGTTTTTAAATCTTGCAAAAACTTATACATGCTAATTCTCACATTATAAGCAGCTTTATATGTCAAAGAAATTAGTTCATCCTTTGTTATAAAGCTTGTCAAATATTTTAAAAGAAATAAATCAGCGCATGCACAAATGTAATAGCCACATGCAGTTTGATTTGGCTGCATAGTAGCATATTTGAGAGTCATAGTAGCTTTATCAATATCTTCATCACTATAATTAGCAAATTCACTAAAATATTGTGAAATTGCTTCAATGATAAGATTTTTGTTATAAAATACAGTATTAATATCTTTACTGTTTAATAAATCAGCAAGAATATGTGAATACTGTATTTTCAATACAAAAAACAGTGCATAAGATTCAATAACCTGAAAGGTGAATTAGAAACAAATATACAAAGCTTAATAAAAATGAACTGTGTAAACTTCTTAAGTGCATTATGTTTCTTGTTAAAGTGTTTGCATTAAGCATCAAATGTTTTTATTACACTTTTCTGTTCAAAACATTAGTTTAATTTGGGCACACTAATTTTTTGTAGAGTTATAGAACTGTAACTTTATATCAATAAATGTAGCTGTAAAGTATTTACTAGATGTAACATCATGCATGTTAATAGTTGAAGCAGATTTTTTAAATGTTATTAATTAATAGTGTGACTTATATATATACTAAAAAAACAACAATATGTTAACAAAGTCTGTTTCTACTATTCTTATTAAATGCACATATTTTCATTTTAAGCATAATAAGTCTTTTCATTGTATAGAATATATACTACAATCACTATTTGACAATAAGTATTAAAGCTTTCTTTTTTATTACAAGTCTGAAAATATTAACAGTACATCTGTTATTGCTTTGCCTCACAAGAATAGCCATTCACTCAAGCTATATTATCATCAAAGCAACAATCACATACACTTTGTTGTGAAATAAGTAGCTATAAAGTGCAACTTAAAAGTTACATATACTGTTGTGTTTCAAGATACTATGATTGCAACTAAAAGATTTTAAAAAAGTTAGTAATATGTAACAAAAATTTAGAAAGCTATATCAAAAAATTGATAAAATTACTAAACTTGCTATAGTTTATCATGATACATTTAAATATCAAAGCTAAGTCCCAAAAAAACAAGCATTGTTCTACACTTACTATATATTAGAAATTCTTTGTTGTAATAAAGTTTGGTAGTTTGATATGACATTCAACATGTAATAGGGTTATATAATAAGTATGATCACACAAAATACTAATCTTGTCAATAATTTAAAAAGACATCTAATTAAACCTAGCTTTATGTACATCTATCAATTAAAGGAATATAGTGTATACTTGGCAATGCTTCAAAGAATTTAAAATGCACTCAATTTGACACCAACAAAGCAAAGCAAGCATATTGTAGTTATTGATGGAGAAGTTTTAATTATTAAGGCATAGTGCACTGTATTTCCACATATGCATTATCTGCAATACTATATCCATTTTGCTAAAAATGTTGCAAACAAAATAAAGTACAAGATAAAGGCAATAACTGAACATTAACAAAAGGAAGTTATGCTATTGATATGTTTGTTGAGCTGATTGATGAGTTTCTACTACAGATGAAAGTTATAATGTAAGTATCCTTTTAGAACTATTAACTTAAATTTAGCAATAAGCTGTTTAATATAAGAGAAGGAGCTAATCTATAAAATGGAAAATTGTTGCTTAACTATTTGTTTAAAAAAAAGCTCCTTGTACTAAGATTTAAGATATCAACAACAGCAAGAGCAAAAGCAGGTCTTTTAAATAAAGAGCACATGACAACCAACCTGGTAAAATTGTTCAATAATATAATACAGCTTATTATATTAACAAATTGCAAGTGCTTTTGATTTTATTTGTTACAAAAATCATTGAATTTTTTGATAACACACAGATTGAAATAGTTATAAAATATCAAAACTATAATGAATTTGCACTTTACTCATCATTCAAGCCTTGGAAAACTTTATACATAAAGCTAGCAAAACCTTTACAAGTTAGATGTTTTGTGTTAATAGCTGTCAAAAAAGGGGTTATATCAAAGGTTTCATGATTTTCATACTTCATAGAAGTATTAGCAAATACTACAACAGTAGAAGCAAACATCTACAAAGTAAAGCTTGAAAACATATTTAATCATATATTTATAATGATTATTAAGCATGAATGCAAGTTATGTGCAATAATAAATGATTTTGATTTTACTGGAAATATACAATAGTTTAATATAAATACAAGTGATGCAAACTGGACATAAATGTGGTGCTCATCTCATTGTAAAATATGTTAATTTTCAAAGTTGTAATTTGTGCTTGTTGTTTGTGCAAACATATACTAATTATGTGCTATTATATGAGAAATGAGACTTTCTTGTGAAAATATGTGAGTTTAGCTCCTATTGGTTCTTAAATATTTCAAATTAAAACAAAAAAGATGTTTGTCAATGCTGATTAAAAGATTAATAAAAGACAATATAGTTTTAAAACTTTTAAATACAAAGCAAAGCAAGCTGTTGGTATCATTTTCAATCTGTATAACAAAGATAAAAATAAGAAAAAAAAGGCTTTAGCTATAGTTTATGATCTTGAAACAAGTGATGATGAAGACAATCACTTTGATAATAAAATATATAAATCACACAGAATTTCTGTTTTTTATATGAAATATTATTTTATATAATAGCATATCCCAACTATATATTCATAAATTTTATTAAATCAACAAAAATTCTTTTTTTATCTACTTGTCCTTTTGCTTGTTGTTAAAATTTTAATATATACTCTAACAAGTCCTTTTGATTATTTTTATCAAATTAATTTTATAAAATATGTCCTTTTACTTTTATATTAACATCTTTATATTTTTTAATTATTAAATAAAAATAAAAACTTACTAATAATCATATATTGCAGATAGCTTCTCTTTAATGTAATGTATCATTTAATTTACTATTTTTTTACACTATCTGGCTTCAAACAATAGGGCTAATACAATCTTTTTTAGTTACTTATAATACTTAACTTTATTAATTTTCATTTAATATTATTTTTAAAATGATTTAAGCATAAAATATACTCAATAATGTTGCTTATCACAGTATCTCAAGCATTTATCAATCCTTGCTCTTCATCACAAATTATAATTTTGCTTGCAATTAACTTTTAAACTCATCTTTTGATGCTTTTCCCAAAATATGCAAACATGTAACATATATATATTCCTTTTAACTTTAATTTCATTAATAATATAAGTTATAATTGTAATAATTATGTATACCTCATATAAGTACATAAATTTTTAAATTTTCATATAATGTTAATAATCTTTTAATACAGTTGATAGCCTAAAATATATCACAATCTCTTAATATTCTGTCTTTTTATTTAATTTTTCAATAAAAAGTACTTTTACTTTGTTAGTTTACTATATATAAAAAATTTTTCTTTGCTATTATAGTCAAATAAATGTAATATTTAATTATTATGCACTCAGCAGCATATTTAATATGCTTTTTTGGTTACAAACAAAATATATCTTATTTATGAAAGTTATTATTTGTTTTTGTGTAAAAAGATATACAAATACATTCTTATCTTCTATTACTTTATATGCCCTTGTATTATTAATAACTAAATAAGCGCTAATAATAAGTATAATGCATAGTTATATTGCTTTACAACAAATATATATATCCACAAATAAATAAGTCATATATATGTATGTTATTAGTAAAATTTAAATATATTTATTGGAATCTTAATTCTTCTTACTTATAAAAAATCTATACAAAGTATATAGCTATGCAAGTATAATGTACTTGTTAAATGTGTTTAAATAAGATTATTAACACTTTTAAAAAGTATATTAAAAATACTTTTACAAATATAAATATTATGGATACTTTTACTATTACTAAAAATAGTTTTACTTTTTTTAAGTTTAACTTGAAACAATTCTTTATGCTTATCAGAAATAAATTTTAAAGATTAATATACTTTAGCTTTAACTATTACAAGGCAAAAGCATGTTGTAATAGCACCTATATTACTAATATTGTATGCATTGTTAGAAAAAATATGTACTTTAAAAAGCAATGATTATTACACAGTAATAAGTTGTTTATCTTGTATTTGACAGCATAACATTACTTTTACAAACTTTACTTCTTTATTAATTACAGCTTGTAAAGTAAAAATCTATGTAAATAAGAAATATAAAGCTTACTTTCTTCTTTAAATGCGTGATGCTTATATTTATATTACTTTTTTTTATTAATTATACAATTGATTATAATGATTTAATTGTTTAATCTCTCTTCTATAATAATACTTCTGTTGTTATAATATTTTATTACAACTATTATATTAATATTTTTGTGAATATATTACAATATATCTTTGAGTAAAATGCTTATATCTTTCTATTTAGCTCTTTTACTTTATTATTTAGGTCAATAATCATACTTAAATAATTTTTATTTTTCTATATTATAAAACTTAAGTAACTTACATTATTAACTTTCTCTTGACATAATTAATATTAGTAATATAACTATACTTTGTTTATAATATAGGTTTTTATTCTTGCTCTATAAAAAAAAACTTTAATTTTGCATTTTCTACTTTAAGCATTTCTAATTTTGTAGTTTAATAAAATTAGTATATATAAATTGAAGTATATTCTTTTTGAGCTTTTTTACTTTTTCTTTCAAACTTTTAATTTTAAGTTCTTAAATAAATTCTTTTTTTTCTAATTTTTTTGTATTAAGTTTTTAAAGTTTTATATTTATTTTAAATAATGTTTGCCTAATAATTAATATATAAATTAAAATACTTTTGCAGTTTGCTGCTTCTAACTTTCTTTCACTTCTTGCAAATTTTTTAGTTTATTAGTAAGTTTAGTTTTCTTCTTTATTAATATATAATTTTGTTCTTTTAACTATTATTTTGTTAATATTATTTTTATAAATACTATATTGTACCTATTTCTAATTGAAATCACTTTTATTGTACTTTTTATTTTTTAAAGTTAGTCATTATTATATTAATATATCAGTTTGATTTTAAATACTTTTAAATTTTCCTTCTTTTTTTTAAAATTTTCTCTATTAACTTTATTTAGTTCTTTTTTTTAGTTGCTAATATCTTGTATGATAATATTTTATTACTACACTTTTTAATTTAATTTTACAAGTAATGTTTTGTTTTTTGATCATACAATGCTACAGTTATAAGCAAATCATAGTGACCTTTTATTCTAACAAGGAATATATTTGGCAGATTAGTAGTTGTTTTGTCATTATAAACATTTAAACAGCTTTAATTAAATATAGTTCATCTTTATTAAATACAACTAAGTAAATAACAATTTCTTTTTTAAAAATTTCTGCTTTTTTATTTTTTTTACAGCCTTCAAATATTCTTTTATGCTTTTATATACTTTTTTTAACTACTTATATTTATTTTTATTAAAAACAAAACATTTTTTAAAAAAAGTTTTTTTATTTTATATAGGTAGCAACTATATTATATATAGTTTGCATTTTATCAGCATTGTAAAGCGCATTTAAAACTATACCATAATAAAAACAATTTCTATTATATAAAAAATCAATAATAAATTGATTTTTTTTACAAAAATAGTTATCAACAAATATATGTAGCTTCTTAAATTGCTTAGTAAGGTCTATAATCAGTCTAATTTCCTTCTTCTTTGTTGAATTTTTCTCAATCTTTCTTTTTTTATGTATAATAAGTTTTATTTTAGGCATTTTACTTTTATTATAAGTTTAAAAGTATCAGCAAGAATTTTTATTATTATTATATATAATAACTTTTAGGTATAAGAATAATTGTATCCTTGTCATTATAGTAAAAGTTAATCTTATTTAGTAAATATCTATTAATAAAGTCTAATTTATCCAATATAAATACTTTTTTTGTTTTTGCATTATAATAAAATAAAGCTATATTATTATTATTTAAATTATTAGATTATATAACTATAATAACCAATATTAATAATACTTATTGTGTTTGTATGTATCTTAAAGATACTTTTACAATATAGCTTATACTGTTTAATATTTGTAGAAAACTACTTTATATTATCAATTTCTTTTATGTTGTACTTTTTATATATCATATCAATATATTCAATATATCATTTCTTGCCTTAATATTAGTTATTGCAATAAATTTTACATCTGATGCATTATTATGAAAGTATATTTTACAACAATCTTTATTATGTTTAATTATTATATTAACAACTGCTTTTTTGACTTTTAATACTAATAAAAGAAATTTAAAAGTTATAAAAAAAGTAATAAAAAGTACTTTTAAAATTTAAATTTTAAATTAATTAATTTTTATAAACATTATATTGTTATTAATTGTATTTTCTTATTTAAAAGTTTCTCACTGTTAAATATTTGAGAGTTTAATTAATTTATATAAGTATTTATTACAGCAACATTTACAACTACTTAACTGTAAATATTTTAAATGCTTGTAGGACAAAATTAGTTATCTTTATTATTTTTATGCGTTTTTTATCTGCATTGAATAATGAAAACAACAGCTTAAATTCCTTTTTGTAAGAAATTTATTTATAATTTATTATATAACTTATATTAGTTATAAATGTAAGTTACATTATATATATTAATTACTATTTGCTCTTTTAAAATAATATATATTTTTATATATTTTTTTGTACTTTTGTTCCTAATTAACTCTGTTTATATCTGTAATATTATTAAAAGCTATTATTTAAACAATATTTATAAATGTATTAATGTTAAATTACATATTACTATAGTATTTTTTAGTTTTGTAATAATAAAGCTAAATGCTTTACTTTTCAGGTATAAATGAGAAATATATAATAATAATCTTCTTTTGTTATCTTATTAAGTTTATGCAATGAAAGTACTTTTCTTTGCCTTGTAATCTAAGTTCAATGTGCATAGCTTGCTTCATATAAAATTTGATAATCTTTTAATCAGAAGAAGACACTTAAGTTTTGTTTGTCCCATATTATATAATTATTGTGATATTTTAAAATTCAACAAAATTTATGGTATAGCGTTTTTGAAGATTATTTTTAAAGTTTCTACTATATTCAAGTATACAAGTGTACAATACAGAAAGCTTCTCCTTTAAAATATACTACAAGCTTTAATATTATTGTTTTTGTATATTTGATATCAGAAATGATTAATATGTTAGCACTACAATATTAGTATTAAATAAGAAACCACTTACACTAAATATAAGATTTTGTCTTCATTTTCTTTTACTTTGTCAGCAGGTAAGTTAAACAAACTATACTTTATAATACTTTTATATAAGATAAACAGAACTTTTCTAGGCATGTGCAGTAAATGATATTATAATTTGTTATGTATGTTTTTGAAAAAAATGCAAGCTACAACGCTTTTATGTACACTAAGCATTGATAATAGCTGCTTTATTGTCACTTACAAGCTTGTAATTTGTTTGTTCTTTTTTAAAAAGTTTTAGAGCAGATATAAGATAGTTCAACACTTTTACATACTTGTGAGCCTTTTTAGTTTTATAAAAGTACATAAAGCCAGTTATATATTGATTGAAGATCTTAGACTTATACATTACAAAGTATATATAGCTTTATTATATGTCAAATATAATATCAAAAAACCATTTTTTTGCCTGTTTCATTAAAACCAAGCTATAATGAGTAAAAAACAAATAATTGTGTTGAATGTTGTTTAATATATTAAATTACATTAAGACATACAGTTACTAGTCTTATCTGATGATTAAGTATACTTGTAAGTTCTTAATATACATATTGCATATTAAAAACCTGCTTTACATTTTTCATAGGATTCTCATTGAAATTGTTAGTAAGACAATTATATTACTCATTCAAATTATTTAAAAAAGCAACTTTTATTCTTGTTTACTTGCAACACTTATTACTATGATGCTTATAAGGAACTTTTAATAAACTTTTAAAGTTTTTATGTGATGTAACTAATATAACATCAGTTATAATAGAGACATCCTCCAACTTGTAATATACCATAATTCCATAGTATAAACTATTACAAAATCAAAACTATAAATAGAATTTGTGCTTTCAAAACTTTAAGTTTTGAACATTGTATTAGTAACTATATTTAATTATAACTTTTTTATATTGTAGTACTTTTATGTTATTATTTTTCTAGTACTCATAATAGTTGTCACATTATTGTAAATTTAAGTTTGATAAAGTAGTGAAAATGTAGAACAAGTTAATGTGTTTTGCTATATAGGTAGCAGTATCATTGTTAACAAAAAAGTAATTTGATAGCTGCTTAATAAGAAATTTAAATGCATTTCCAATAAACATAATGTTGTACATGGAATATAGCTAAAGGCACTTTGAATTTATATTAATATGTGTGTGAAACCATATTAATGTCTGCTTTGATATGTTTTGCAGTAGTAGAAGGATTGTAATAAAGTTATAATTCATTTTAAGTTTGTAAATTAGTTTTAGTTAACTTAAATAAAATAACAGTTAGTCAACTTTAACAGTTCATCTTATTATAAACTTTTTGTAACTTTCATTTTCTTACAAAATTGACTAAAAAACCATTACATCAAACAAAAACAAAGTACTATATAAGCAACAAAGATATTAAAGCTGCTACATTCAAAGTATTGCATAAGCTGGTAACAAATCTTATTATGCAAGAGAAATTTAAGTGATAGTTTAAACATTTTGTTGCAAAGTGCATTAAAGTGTTACTATTAGACAAAAACACAGCTATTATCATTGATAACAATTACAATGATGTAAAAGAAGATAATATCTAAGTTGTTGCTAAAAATATATTACCATTAAAATTAAGTCATTAGAAAATTTATAAAAAAAGGCCTTTACTGTAGCTAATGTGCTTGACAAGGTTAAAGAAAGTGCTTTAAGTTTTTTAAAAAGTAGCAATAAAACTGTAAAAAATAAAGCTACTACTTTCAAAAATTTTGCTTTTGTTAAAAACTTTAATACTTGCAAAGCTGATAACTACAAAAATAGCTTTTCTTTTAAAAATAAGCAGCTATAAATTCCATTAAGTTTGTAAGTTAAAATTTCTCACAAATTACCTGCCAAATATATACAAAAATAAGAGATCAAAAACATTGATTTTGTTCAAAAAAGTAATTTTATGATAAAGTTGATAAAAATATTTATAAATCACAGCATTTAAAAGAATAAATCACTTGTTTACCAAGCAAAAAAGGTTTTATCATTAACATTACACTTATTAATATGTATTTGTTTAATAAAAAGTTAATCAGCAAGATCTATTATGTGCAACCTATCAAATTCAAAGAGTTTAATGTAAACAACATAATAAAAACTTTTAACAAAAAAGATATTTGTAACATTAAGTTTATCAATCTGCTTGTTAACTCAGAGACAATGAGCTAGATAATGAAGAGCAAAGCAACTTTATCTGTTTGGCAAATATAAAGATCTCTATTATAAAAATAATTAAGCTTTAATATATAGCTGTATTAGAAAAAGCGTATATAAACAAGTTTAAATGCTTTAAAAATGGATATTATAGCCTAAAAGTAGCAAACATAAAAGGTGCTGCCAAGATAATATAGAAATAATATGTTAAACTTGTTTATAGAGTATCATACTCCATTATAAAGCAAGTTTAAGGCGTTTTCATGATTTGCGCTCAGTTTCTGCACTGTGTTGGTGTGAAATAACATCATTTAATTTGTATGATAGTTAAGCTAAAGTATTTCAAGATGCTTTGTCTAATTGTAACTTGTATAAGCAACTTGAAAAAAAAGTACAAAAAACATTTGAGGTAAGAATTATTTAACAAACATTAACATTTAGTTAAAAGATATCAATGCAGATATATTTACTATAAAGTTTGAGATCAATATATAACTTGCTATAAAATATGATTTAAAATTTAAAATTAATGAAGAAAATGTTAAATCTTATTAAAAAAGAAAGAAGTTAACCTTATATAATAAAAATAAAATGCCTTTATCATAATATTTGAACAAAACAAGTATATTTAAGTTAAAGCTCATAAAGTCTTTTGTTTTGATTTTAATTGATTAAAAAGTAATATATTCACTAATAGTGATTTGTTAAATGCTTTTATAGCATTGTCACTAAAAAGCTATAAAAAAGCACTTATCATTAAAGGTGCTCCTGTTTTTAGCACTATCAAATATTATTTCAATTTTATTTAATGTATAAAAGCTAAAAAGTTAAAACAACTTTCTTTTTGTTTTTCTACTTTTAATAATGTTTTAAGCTCTATTTTTGCTTTACTTTTATTAAATACAACCTAGCTTTTGATATTATTTAATTATGATTTTATAAAATAATTTAAAAGGTTAATAGTAGATAATATTTACTTGATACTAACTATTACCATTAGAATACTTTAAATATTGTTAGATCTTTATTAATGAATTCATGGGAAAAAGCATAACATATATAACATACTTGTGTAAGTTACTTTATGTATTAGCTTTTTATTTTGTGATGTTATAGCATCTAACTCTGTTGTTTGTGTTTTTATTATGTCTTTAAGATTAAATATTAATGCTTTTAATTATTTAATTTGAGTTTTGTATATCTTTTTATCGCTTTTAAAGGATTTATCCTTTAATTTTATTATTGTTTCTAACTTGTCCTTCTTTGTTGTATCATTAAATATCTATATATTACTTTAATAATTAATTAAATCTACAGTGTTAAATTTATAAGTTACTTTTATATTAAGTAAGTTTAATACTAAAATTATAATTTTTATATTTATATATTTATAATTAAAATTGCCAAGTTATATAGTTATGTAGTTGCTAATTTTTATAAAGGAAAAAAAGATAATATTAATAGAAATAAAAGATAGTTTAATATTATTAATTATATTAAATATAAAAGAACCTTTTACATTATATGCTAAGTATATTGCTAAAAAAGTTAAAAGTACAACAGAATTAAAAAAATTAAAAAAGTAGTTAAATATTTAACAAAATGAAACAAACTTTAAAGTCAAATATATTAAAAAAGCTATTATATTAGAAAAGAAAAAAATATAAATTATAATAGAATGAAAAAAATTATAAGAGAATTAAACATTAAAAATATATTGATATTAATATAATTAAACTTATATCAAGTTTAATATTTAAAACTTTAAAAGTTAGTAATATGTAATTAAAATTTTTTTTCACTAACATGAAAAAGTTAATAAAATATATACTTTTTTTATTAAACAACTTTGCAAAGAAGTAGAAAAGAAAAGTAGGAGGTCTTTATAATATATACAACTAATTTTACTTTTTATTTACGAAATGTAACTTATAAATCTAATATAAAATATATTTATACTTTCAGCTTTATCAAATTTAGTATCTTTTCTATAGTAAATAGTAAAATATCAAATCATCTTTTTTTTCTAGAAAAATCTCTAATTAATATTATTATTATTATTTTCATTAAAACTATCAACAATATATTTGCTATTATTATTATAGTCATTAAGGATATATGTCGCTTTTTCACTTGCTTTTTGATAATCCTTTGTATATTAAGCTTCATAACAAAGTTTATTACCTTATATTTAACATATTTCTTTAACTTTCTTTGTTGAACCTGAATAATTTAAGTAGCACTTGCTGTAGTTTCACAAGTATATAAAAGCATTAACCTTCTGATATGCTAAGATTATATAAACACAAAGCATTTTTGCATTGTAAATAAAATAGCTACACTTTATAGGTATTTATTCAGTGTTGTTTATTTACATTGTTTACTATGTAGGCTTGTTTTTGTCTGTTATTATATTGCATATACAAACAGCATTTAGTCCATCTTCTCTTTTTAATATATGTATGTTATCAATTTTTATCATTAACCACAAAGATAGCTCTTTTTTTAAAGATAAGTAGTTATAAAGTTTATGAAGATTGCAAGTTAAAGTTTCTTACAAATCATCTGCTAAGTATATTAAAACAGGAGATTAAAAATACTGGTTTTATTCAAAGAAGTTAATGAAATTGATAAAAATATTTGTAAATCACAGCATTTAAAAGAACAAATTACTTATTCACCAAAAAAGAAAAAAAGGTTTTATTACTAATATTACATTTGTTAATATGCATTTATTCATTGAAAAGTTGATCAGCAAGGTTTATTATATAAGTAAATATATAAGTATATTAGTTTATTTTGCTTTGATTCCTTAATATATAAATTAAAGTTGTATATGTCATTTTATTGATAAAGGCAGCTATATAAGTTTATATTACTGTTGGAAAGTTATTAGTAGCTTTTAATATAAAATATCTCTTCTTTTATAATGAGGTACTTTTTTTTTAAATACTTACTAACAAACTTTTTGGTTTTATATCTAAACATACACTCTTACCAACCTCAATAATTAATGCTTACTAACTTTTTTATGTGAATGATAAAATTTTTATGCACTGCAATAATATAATGCTTTTTAGTAATAGTTAAATCTGAAACTATAAAAATACATTTAAGCTATTTTAATTAAAAAATATATAATTTATACTTATGTTGTTTACCTTTACTACTTTGCAGCATAAACTTACATTATAATATGGATTTTTGTGCATAAATATCTTAGAGTTAAGTTGCACTTTTTAATGTTTTTAAAGTGTTTACAGATGTTATTATGAAAAGTAACTCTAGAAACTAAACAATTAAATAGTATAATATTTTTAATTTGATTATATTATCAAACTTCTTGTTAAAAAACTTTGCCTTGCAAAGCACCTCTTATAAGTTGTTATACTTTTCCTACAAATTACTGTTATTATGAAAAAAATTGAATGCATGCTTGATTAGTATTTTTTGACACACCAGCATATAGAGTTAGAGCATTATTAACTTATTCAGCATGATTAGCAATAATATAATGCTCTTCAATAAGTTCAGCAATGTTTTCACTAAGTTGTTAGTAAACCTCTCTAAACAACTGTTTTTAAGTACCAAAACAACATTTAAATCGCTTGTATTAATAATATTCACAATTAAATCTTCCACACTCACTTCATATATATGTTGCATATCCTTTAAATTGTTTAATAGCTTGCACATAATAGTGGTTAAATCAATAATGTATTTCTTCTTCTTTAACATGTTTCTTTTTTTTAATAAAAAAGTAACAACTTGTAACTTTAACAATTTGTTATCAAATAAATAACATAAATCAAGATGATTATATCAAGTTAATTTGATCATGTATTGTATATTTTAATATTGATGTATAAATATACATACTATTCATGCTTAAAAGCAAGATATTATTATTATACTCTTCTGTTCAAAGTATCAATTTGGCTTAAATGCACAAGTTTTTTTAATCATAGAATTATAACTTTATATTAACAAATATAGCTGTAAAGCGTTTACCAGATGTAATATCATGCATATTAATGTTTAAAGCATATTTTTTAGATATTACTGATTAATAATGTGACTTTTATGTATATTAAAAAAACAATAATATATTAACAATGTCTATTGTTATTGTTTTTATTAAACTTAAGTATTTTTACTTTAAGCACAATAAGTCTTTTTGTTATATAGAATATATACTATAATTACCATTTAACAATAAGTATTAAAGCCTTTTTCTTTATTACAAGTCTGATAATATTAGCAATATATATGTTATTGCTTTATCTTATTAGAATAGCCATCTATTCAAGCCATATTATTGTTAAAACAATAATTATATGTGCTTTATTACAAAACAAGTAGCTGTAAAGCATAATTTAAAGGCTATATATATTGTTGTATTTCAAGATATTATGATTACACAACTAAAAGATTTCAAACAAGTTAATAATATGCAATAAAAATTTAAAAAGTCATATTAAAAGATTAATAAGGTTATTAGACTTGCTGTAGTTTATTATAATATATTTAAATATTAAAGTTAAGTTTTAGAAAAACATACACTATTTTACACTCACTATATGTATGATTATACAAAATATTAATTTTGTCAATAATTCAAAAAGACATCCAATTATATCTAACTTTATGTATATTTACTAGTTGAAGAAATATAGTGTACATTTAGCAATGTTTTAAAGAATTCAAGATATATTTAATTTGATACTAACAAAATAAAGCAAGTATGTTGTAATTACAGATAAAAAGGCTTTAATTATTAAGGTTTAATATATTATATTTCTATATATACATCATCTACAATATTATATCTATTTTATTAAAAATGTTGCAGACAAGATGAAATACAAGATAAAAGCAGTAACTAAACATTAATAAAAAGAAGTTATGTTACTACTTTATAAAGATAAGGCAGTTGGTAGATCAGAATTGACTAATATGTCTGTTAAGCTATTTGACAAGTTTCTACTACAAAAAAAAAGTTATAATGTAAATATTTTTTTAGAATTATTAACTTGAATTTAGCAATAAGCTGTTTAATACAAGAAAATGAGTTAATTCATAAAATGGAAAATTTTTACTTGATTATCTGTTTAAAAAAAAGATCTTTGTACTAAAATCTAAGATATCAACAACAGCAAAAGCAAAAGCAGGTCTGCTAGATAGAAAGCACATAACCACCAACCTGGTAAAATTGTTTAATAACATAATACAGCTTGCTATATTAACAAATTACAAGTGCTTTTAGTTTTATTTGTCACAAAAAATTATTAAATCCTTTGACAACATGCAGATTGAAATACAAATTATACACAATAGTGAATAATCTTGATTTTATTGAAAATCTACAATGGTTTAATATAAATACAAGTGATATAAATTAAATATAAATATGATGCTTATCTTGTTATAAAGTATGTTAATTTTCAAAGTTGCAATTTGCTACTTTAAGTTAACCAGAACAACTAATTTATTTTAAACTTATAAAGCTTGTCATTTGTGCAAACATATACTAACTGTATGTTGTTATTAAAAAATGAGACTTACTTGCAAAAATATATAAGTTTAGCTCTTATGAGTTCTGAAATACTTCAAATTAAAATAAAGGAGATATCTGTCAGTGCTAGTTGAAAGATTAACAAAAGACAACATAGTTGTAGAACTTTCAAACATAGAGCAAAGCAAGCTGTTAGTGTCATTTTCAATCTATATAACAAGGATAGAAATAAGAAAAAAAACTTCAGCTATAATGATTTTAAAACAAGTGATGATGAAAACAGTCATTTTAATAATGAAATATACAAATTATCTGTTAAAAAGGTAAGAAAGCATAAACAAAAGGATAATCACCTATAGTTTAAATCAAAAAGAACACAAAAATAATAAAAGTAAAATTTAATCTTTAAATATTATATTTATTTTTCTGCAAAATTTCTGTTTTTTATATAAAATATTATTTTATATAATAACATATCCCCTTTTTACTTAAAACTACTTTATTATATTGACATAAAGTTAAAGCTGCTTGTTCTAGTTTTATTATCTTGTTTATACTATATACTTTTATTTATAATATTTTACTTCATTTTTAGTTATAGAAATTTATAACATTGTAACTACTTATATTACTTATAATAATAATTATATTTAATAAGAAATAATAATTATAAAAGTTTAATCATTTTCTTTAAATATTATTTTTTGACCTTTACTTAGCTGTTTTAAGGGTCCTTATAATACATACAACTTATTTAATGCAACTAATTTTACTTTTGTATTACAAAATGTAACTAATATAATTAACATAAAATATATTCTTTATTAATTCTAGTTACAATATTATAACTACTATAAGCTATTATCTGCTAAAAGATGATGTTTGTCAAGTATACTTTCAGCCTATATCAACTTTAGCATCTCTTTTACAGTAAATGGCAAATCTTTGAAACAATAACCTTTTTTACCATTAGGTATTAATCCTTTTGTTAAAATCTCTAAAGTAAAATAGAGTACTCTTGGCTTACAAATAGTTCCTTCTTAGATAAGACGCTGAGATGAGTTAATGATGGTTATCCTTTTTGCATTGAGTGGATAGCTCTTATATTTAACAAATGTGTGAAATAGTAGTGAATCAGACCTATTACATTTACTGGTTTAGTTTTATCAAACCAAATAACAATGGTATCTGTTCTTAAATTCAACTTATCAATGCTAGTAAGCACAATATTTTCACTATTTTGAACATTAACAACAAATAAATGCCAGTGATTATTAACACAAACTTGAAATAATAAAAGTGTTTGCTTTTTTAGCAAAATAACATTAAATGACTTATTTGCTTTGCTTATGTATGTTGACATTAGTATATATATACTAATTATTGGCAAATTAGAATAACTAATAGCTTTATATTTTAAAATGAGATTTTATATATTACCTGCTCTGTTCACTTCATATTTTGTCAAGTCATACTTAATAAATAAATAATCTAGCCATTTCATTTCACCTTTATATTTAGTCTGTTCATAGTACAAATAGTATCTTAGTTATACATTGTTCTAACTATCCAACAATTACTCATATTGATAAATTGTCTAAATTCTTTAATTTTTGAAGAAATGTTTGTTTATGTGAAAAAATTGATAGTTTTAAATTAACTACTTCATGCTTAAAATCTATGATAAGTATATTTAATATAAGTATATCAATTTGTGATAACATATTATCTATTATTTCTTTTAGACACTTTTTATCATTGGCTAAAGAACGCTTACTACTTGTCAGAAGCACTTTGCGCTTTTTTTTAAGCTTTATAAATTTAAAATAACTAAAATTAATGCATACCTTCTTTGTTATCATCTTTTTTATTATGTAATAACAAATTGATTGATTTTCTAACTTTATCTAGCTGCTTTTTTTTATTAATATTTGGTTTATTATAATTTAAAGATATCTGCTTTGCAGCTAAGCAAATCAAATCCATATGGTTTATATTCAGTGTATAAACTAAAAGTTTAACAGTAAATGATAAGTCATTTTCTAGTTGCTTAACTTTTAAAAGAGTAGTTACTGCAGAAATGACATGTTTAAACTTATCTTCTAGCTTATTTATGAATTGTAGTTACTCAGTTGTAATAGATACAAGTTTTCTGCTTTGCTAAAACTAAGTGTGCAAATGTATTATAAACAATACATAAGTTACAATAATTATAAAAGTATAACAAGTTATATATGTTTAATAATACTGATAGTTATGTTTTGTAAACAAACTTACAATAAAAAGATTATTAGTTGTATATAATTATCACTGCTTAAAAAAGATGCTATTGGTACATAGTGAGAGGATATTAGAAATTGATGTAACCAGTGAGAATTCAGCTTATATTGCTTTGATAATTGACATATTTCACAACTTTAGTTTGTGAGAAGATATTTGAACCCAATACATCAAATATTGCAAAGAAAAAAAATTAACCACACTTTCGCACAACTATATATTGGATGAAGATGATTTAAAACTCTTAAATGAGTTATTTACACAACAAATATATTTAGCTAAGTATGAAAGCAATGAATCTAATATGAAATTCAACTTGTTGAATTCCATACCTAATTCCAATAGCAGTGTGATTCACACTACATATTTGATGCAAAAAGAAAATATATTTGTATTATTAATATCAAACCTACTTGATAAGAAGTAACTCATGACTTTAATACTGTAAGTTTAATAAGTTATCAAAGTAACACATAGGTACTCAAAGATGCAGCAAAGAAGGATAAGTTAGAAATAGTATTGAAATCAAAGGATGAATACTTTGAACATGATATAATAAAAAAGGCAGAATGAGCAGCCCACTACTGTCACCAGTAAAAAGTTCACCAAAAAAAGCTTAACAACAAGCACTATCACTTGCAAAGGTGAACATTGAGGACAACTTGCATAAGTACATTGTGTATGCTATGTTTTTTCCCCATGAATTCATTGATAAAAATCCAACACTAATTGAAGATGATAAAAAAGACGTCAGTGACATTAAGCATGTGAATAATGTCATAGGTTTACTTTATGCCCACCTGTAACTTAAGTTTAAAAGTACATTGCAGAGTGTCAGTAGATTTAAACCAGCAATTATGCAAAATATGATTACAACAAAACCAGCAATTATATAGAATATAATTACAACAAAACTACAATTATTATCTGATATCAAGAATTTAGAGAAGTCAATGTACATCATTTTGGTTATTCCAACGGTAGTAGTTAGTGCCAGGTAAATATTATCTACTATTAACCTTTTAAATTGTTTCATAAGATTACAATTAAACTAACTGATATAAACTTGATAGATCAAATCAACTGCAGTACTAAAGGCCAGATTGTGTTTGATAAAAGTAAAGCAAAGATAAAGCTTAAAACTTTATTAAAAGTGGGAAAACAAAAAGAAACAAATAAAAAAAGCGTATTTCAAAAGATTTTGCAAGCAAAAAAAGAAAAACTTTAAATAAAGATGAAATAAGTGATGATGAGCCTATTTATTAAAAAAGTTTATAAATATGATTAGTTTTATAACTTATGTTTCTTTTTTATTAAATACTAATAATACTAATAAAACTTAAATATTGTAACAGCTGTATTATGATTGGTTGTAAGTATAACTCACAAACAAAATTACTATAAATAATTAACAAATAAAAGAAGAATTTGAGAAAGCATTGGTGAACATTGACAAATAAATAGTTACAATAAGCAGTAAAAAACAGTTTTCACTTTTTATTACTTTGGCTGTGGACATATGTTTAGATACATCACAATGCAAAAAACTACACAACAACTATATTGAATACTAAGTGGATAAAAAACTTTTAAAGCTACTAAAAGACCATGTGTTTGATATTGAAGATGTACAACTTATTGCAACTATGTTGAATAAAACTATTATTATTAGCAAGTATAATACAAAGAAAAAATGTGTACTTTTATTGTGTAAACTTAATTAAGTGACAAAAAAAGATGTGCCACTATGTATTTCTTATTTATACTTGAAAAGTGAAGTGTTTAGCCTTATCATTGTAGAACTAAAAAATATTACAGTAATATATAATTTAGTATTAATACATTTATAAATATTGTCTAAACTTTAAACTTTGAAGAAGTTCAAAAAAGAGAAAGCAGAGTTAGAAGAAAAGATGTTAAAATTAGAATCAACAATAGCTTTTAATGATATCACAGACATGAACAAAGTTAATTAAAAATAAAAGTACAAAAAAATACATAAAAAGAATATTGCTTTAAAAGAGCAGGTATGTAACTAATGTATATAATATAACTTATATTTATGTAGGTATATAACTAATATAAGTTATATAATTGATTATAGATAAATTTCTTGCAAAAAGAAATTCAAGCTGCTGTTTTCACTTTACAATCTGGTGCAGATGAAAAACTCACAAAGACAATAAAGATAACTGATTTTGATCTTACAAGCATTCAAAATGTTAATAATTACTGCTCTGAATTAACTAGTTGCATTATATACTTCACAAAAAAGTTCTTTAAGGTGTACAAAAAACTAATAAAGGATATTAAAGGATCTTGAAACAATGATCAAGCTATTAAAACAGCCAAATTGTTGCATATATACATTTAAAGAAACTTAAAACATTATATTAACTGTTTTATTTCTAGTTTTAAAGTTACAAAGCTTAAGGCTTTAATACTAACAAAAGTTAAAACTATTGCAAAAATGAAGAATTTGACTATATTTACTGGTATTATATCTGCCATTTCTGCGTTAGCAATAATTTCAATGTAAAATATTGTTGATTACTAATATAATAGTATGTATTATAATAAGAAAATTGATTTGAATGATGATACTTTATTAGCCAATAGTGCACTGACAGATAATGCTAGTATTTACAACAGTGAGCTAGTACAAGAAGCATATCAGTATACATACTTTAAAACAAAAAAAAACAAATGCAATTATGATAACTGATTCAGAAAGTAAAGGTGAGAAAACAATAATTATACTAATAGATTCCTCTAATGATGGGTACAAAACAGACTCATCTAATGGATATAAAAGTTAATAACCTTGCAAACTAATATAATGCCATAAATGTCAAAAACAAAATTGTTCTTTAATAAATTACTACATAAAAGAATATGAATAACAAAAGTAATGTTAGTATAAAAACTAAAATAAGTTGTATAAGGAATAATGATATGTAAAATTCAGACACCTGCTGTTTTCATATAAGCTTGCAAATTATTTGCATTTTTTCCCTTTTATTACTTAAATATATTTAAAATAGTATATTGTGTTAATATGCTTCTTATATAACTATACTGTTATAAATGTTTGTGTTTTTTGTTAATATATTATCTAATAATAGATTTTTATTAGTTAAATTAAGCTTTATCTTGTAATACATATTATTACATTAGTAAGTTGCAGTTATATACTTTAAAACTATTGTTAGTGCAGAAATAGCAGTAATTATAATTAAGTTTTTTATTTTTGAAATAATTTTTGCTATAATTAGCATTAAAGTTTTTAATTTATAACTTTAAAGCCAGAAATAAAATGACTAATATATTGCTTTAAGTGTTTTTGAATATATATATGCAACAATTTAACTGCCTTAATTGCTAGCTTATTGTCTTTAAATCTATAAACTTTTATTATTAATATTTTTTAAACTTTAAAAAACTTTTTTATAAAGTATATTATACAGTTAGTTAATTTTGAGCAGTAATTATTAATACTTTAAATATTAATAAGATCAAAGTCAGTAATTTTTATTATTTTTATTGTTTTATATAAATTAAATTTAAAATATATAATATATATAACAGCTTGTATTCCCTTTTGCAACTTATTAATTTATAAATATTAATTATATTACTTATTTATAATAATATCTTGTTTTTTGTCTTAATTATTTTGTATTTTTTCTTTTAAAACTGGCAAAAGACATATTTAATCTTAATAATACTAATAGCTTTAACTTTGCCTTATTGTCATTAAATATGATCTGACCTTTAGTTTTGTAATTAATTTCATCTAATAATTTTACATCTGTTGTTTTAATTTTATATTATAAATAATATACAAGGTTAATATTAAATTAGAACTTACTTAACATTAATTATAACAGTTAGAAAACTGAAATAATAAAAGTGGTTTTTTTAAATCTTTAACATCAAAGATTAATTATAGTTTAGTAATAATTATAATTTACATAATAGCTGGCTTAAATATGCTAACACTTTACAACAAAGCACTTTTAAACTTATATTACAGATTGTTTGAAATATTTTTAAACATTTTTATATTGTTTATATGAATTTATTGCAGAAAAAACATAGTATGCACTATATACTTGTTCAAGTTATTTTTAATATTTATTTTAAAAGATAATAATGCTTGTAATTAAGGTTTTTCTGCTGGAAAATATATAGTTTTTACTTGAAAAAGATAATATAAGTTATTTATATTATTAAATATTGTTTATACTTTATGAATATTAGTTTTTAATGTTGCAATTTAAGTTGTTAATTATTTTATTCTTACTTTATATATTAGTTTTTTATTATATGTTGTTGTTGCCTTCAATTTATTTGTTTAATCTTTAAACTTTTGTTCAAGCTTTGCTATTAATTCTTTTAACTTTATAATTTTATTCTTATATATAACAAGATTGGTTTTAAGTATTTGTCTTTTAATTTTAATTTTAATTTTAACTTTTTAACTTGTCTAAGCATTAATAATTTAACTAATATAAATTATTAAGTGATAGTTATAAGTGATATTTTTAATAAAAAAGTGTAATATCAACAATACAAATTAATTATCTTTTTATATAAGATATATAATATATGTTACACTATCTTTAATATTTGATATTAAATTCAACAGTTTGAATTTTATATTTGCTTTATTTTTGTTATATTATATATTTGTTGCTTTTTAAAAAAATATTTAGATGTTTTAAATATTTTTTCTCAAAGATATAATTGAGGTTTAATATAATTAATTTTTAATATTAATTTGATATTAAAAGTATTAAGTTTAAATATTAGTCTAAAAAGCAAAAATATAACAATTATCAATTATTAGTGCTATATAGGCATTATTTTCACTGGTTAAATAATATTTTAATAAAGTATCATTCTGTATTAACCTTAATTTATGCAAAATTATTATTGTTAATAATTAATAATTAATTTTTGTTGTAAGTATGCTTATAAATCACAACTTATAATATTTATTGTATTTAAATTAATTGTGCTTATATCTGATCAATATATTATAAGTAATAGAAGGTTATAATATAATTAAAAGTATTTTAATTCCAATATAAAACTTAAGTCTGAAATAAAGCTATAATATTGAATGTATATAATATATTTTTATAACAGATTTTATAATTAATAAGTAAGTTAGAAAATAAGATTGTCTAAAAAATAGATTCTGTTTGCTACTTGCGGAATTTTTTTGAACATATTATAAAGAAAAATAAAACATTAAATAAAGAAAAGCATTGCTTTGAAGTTTCAGTATATATAGTTTTTATTTAGGACTTAGCAACCTTTGTATCTTTTTGATGGCTCTTTTTGATATTTTTGGCTCTTTAACTGGCTTTTTGTTCAACTAGCCTTTTCCTTCATCAAACAGTGGTAAAACCCTTTGTAATAGTTTGAAGCCTTGTACAATACCTTCATCCAAGTTCATGTGCCATTTAAAATAAGCAATCATGTCCTTTTTGGTGTAATGTAGCACATTTAAATACCTTTTTAGAAGATGGATACTTGGTGGAACTTTATCTTGGATAACTTGCACTGTTGTAGCTGCAGCATACTATCCACAACTTGTTTCATTATCACCTTGGTTTGCAGTGATGCCTGGCACATATTTAAATAGTTGCTTTGACTTCTTAGCTTTTTCATGTTGAATAAGACTGAAATGATATTTGATAGTGCTAAAAACAGGAGCACCTTCAACAATAAGTGCTTTTCCATAGCTCTATGGCGTAGCAGTGTTTTTGTAGGTCAATAAGTCAAAAACTGACCACATAATCATTGTTGTGGCATCAACAACATAACAAATATACAGATTTCAGTGCATCTCACTTATGTTATTAAAAAAGATGTAAACAGCATTTTGCTTGTAGTTATACAAACTGTTGAGAAGAAGCCTCCTTTTGCTTTTGAATGACTTTAAATACTGCTTAGTGTATGTATATAAATTGTAGTTGCTAATAAAGAATCATTAATTGTTAAATAAGGAAATAAAATCTTACGTTTGATATGCCATTTGCTGATGATGTTATAAAAGCATTCAACAAATCTTATTAATGAATATGTTACTTTTTAATCAATTGAAATCAAAATGAGAAACTTTATGAGCTCTAACTCAAATGTACTTGTTGCTGTTCAGATATTTCAACAAAGATATTTTATCTATTATACAAGGTTGACTTCTTTCCTTTTTGATAAGATTCAATGTCTTCTTCATCAACATTTGGTTCTAAATTATATCTTGTAGCAAGTAATATGGGTTATACATAATAAATCTTATTAATCAACTTTTTGATGAGTGAATGCATATCAACAAGTGCAATGTTAGCGATAAAACCATTCTTGCTTGATAAACAAGCAATTTGTTCCTTCAGACACTGTAATTTACAAATATCTTTATCAACTTCATCATTAGATGACTTTTTTAAATAAGACTAATGTTTCTGATCTTCTGCTTTAACACGCTTGGCAGGTGATTTGTATGAAACTTTAGCTTACAATCTTAATAAACTTTATGGCTGCTTATCTTCAAAAGAGGAGCTAGCTTCATAGTCATCAACTTTATGAGCACTAAAGTTTTTAGCAGGAGCAAAATCTTTGAAAGTAGTAGCTTTATTTTTTATAATTTTATTATTACTCTTTAAAGAACTCAAAGCACTTTCTTTAACCTTTTCAAGCACACTAATTATAATAAAGGCTTTTTTCTTTTATAAATTTTCCAACAACTTAATTTTGACAGTAATATGCTGAGTAATATGTTTAGTAACAACTTAAATGTCGTTTTCTTTTACATTGTCATTATTGTCATCAATAATGGCAGCTAATTTGATGATATTTTGACTGTTTTTGTTTAACAGTAACACTTTAATATATTTTGCAACAGAATATTTAAACTGTTGCTTGAATTTCTCTTACATAGTAGGATTTGTTACCAGCTTGTGCAATACTTCAAACGCAGCAGCTTCAATGTCTTTATCACTCATGTGGTACTTTGTTTTTGTTTGGTGTAACGATTTTTTGGTCAACTTTGTGAGAAAAAGTTGTTATAAAAAGTTTACAATAAGTTCTGGGATATGCTATTATATGGAATGATATTTCATATAAAAAACGGAAATTCCGCAAAAGAATAAATATAACATTTAAAAAGAAGATTTTACTTTTTTTACTTCTGTGTTCTTTTTGATTTAAACCATGGATGATTATCCTTCTGTCTATACTTTCTTACCTCTTTCACAAGTGATTTATAAATCTCATCATCAGAGTGATTGTCTTCATTATCACTTGTTTCAAGATCATAAACTACAGCTGGAGCCTTTTTTTTCTTATTACCGTCCTTGTCATACAGATTGAAAATGGTACCAACAGCTTGCTTTGCTCTGTGTTTGAAAGTTCTGTGACCATGTCGTCTTTTATTAATCTTTTGACCAGCATTGACAAACATCTCTTTTGTTTCAATTTGAAGTATTTAAGAACCTGTAGGAGCTAAACTAGCACGTTTTCGCAAGTAAGTCTCATTTCTCATATAACAGCACACAGCTAATACATGTTTGCACAAACGACGAGCTTTGTAAGTTTAAAATAAGTTAGTTGTTCTGGTTGACTCAAAGTCGCAAATTATAACTTTGAAAATTAACATACTTTACAACAAGATAAGCACCACATCCATATCCAGTTTGTATCACTTGTATTTACATTAAACCACTGTAGATTTCCAGCAGAATCAGAATCATTTACTATTGCACATGGCTTGCATTTGTGCTCAACAATCGTTACAGATCTACCATTGAATATGTTTTCAAGCTCTGCTCTGTAGATGTTTGCTTCTGCTGTTGTAATATTTGTTAACACTTTTATGAATTTTACCAGGTTGGTTGTTATGTGCTCTCTATCTAGCAGACCTGATTTTGCTCTTGCTGTTGTTGATATCTTAGATCTTAGTACAGAGATCTTTTTTTTAAACAAATAGTCAATTTTCTATTCTGTGGATTAGCTTCTTCTCTTGTATTAAACAGCTTATTGCTAAATTCAAGTTAATAGTTCTAAAAAGATACTTACATTATAACTTTTATCTGTGGGAGAAACTCATTAATCAGCTCAACAGACATATCAGTTAATCCTAGTCTACCAACTGCTTTATCTCTGTGAAGCAGTAGCATAACTTCCTTTTGTTGATGTTTAGTCACTGCCTTCATCTTGTACTTCATTTTATCTGCAACATTCTTAGTAAAATGGATGTGACATTGCAGATGATGCATATGCGGAAATACAGTGCGTCATGCCTTAATAATTAGAGCCTCTCCATCAGTAACTACAACATGCTTGCTTTGCTCTGCTGGTGTCAAATTAAGTGTATCTTGAATTCTTTGAAGCATTACCAAGTGTATATTATATTCTTTCGTGGATGTACATAAATCTAGAAGCAATTGGATGTCTTTTTGAACTATTGATAAGATTAGTATTCTGTGTGATCACACTTGTTACATAACCTTGCCACATGTTGAATGTCATATCAAACCACCAAACTTTGTTATAACAAAGAATTTTTAATGTATAATAAGTGTAGAACAGTGCTTGTTTTTCTGGAACTTGGCTTTGATATCTAAATGTATTATGACAAACTACATCAAGTCTAATTATCTCATCAATCTCTTGATATAGCTTTCTAAATTTTTGTTGCATATTACTAACTTGTTTGAAATCTTTTGGTTGTGCAATCATGGTATCTTAAGACATAACAGTATATGTGGCCTTTGGGTTGCACTTTACAGCTACTTGTTTTGCTACAGAGCGCATGTAATTGTTGCTTTGACAATAATATGGCTTAAGTGAATAGCTATTCTTGTGAAGTGAAGCAATAACAGGTGTACTGCTAATATTCTTAGACTTGTAGTAGAGAAGAAGGCCTTGATACTTATTGTCAAATGGTGACTGTAGTATATATTTTATACAACGAAAAGACTCGTTGTACTTGAAGTGAAAATATGTGCGTTTAATAGAAACAGTAGCAACAGACTTTGTTGACACACTGTTGTTTTTCCAGTATACATATGGGTCACACTGTTGATCAGTAGCATTTAGAAAATCTGCTTTAAACATTAACATGCATGATATTACATCTGGTAAACATTTTACAGCTACATTTGTTGATACAAAGTTACAGTTCCACAACTCAACAAGAAACTATGCGTCTAAGCCAAACTGATGCTCTGAACAAAAGAGTGTAATAATAACATCTCGCTTTCAGGCATGAATAGTGCATACATCTATACATCAGTATTAAGATGTATAATACGCAATTAAATTGGCTTGATATAATCATCTTGGTTCATGGTATTTGTTTGGTAGCAAATTGTTAAAGTTGCAAGTTGTAACTTAACTGGTCAACTTAAAAAAAATAACAGCTACTTTTACCACTTGTAAATCAACAATTAGTCAACTTTAAAGTCGCAACTTGTGACTTTCTCATCAAAAAAAAAGAGAAACATGTCTAAGAAGACAAACACTATTGACCTAACTGCTGCTGTGTGCGAGCTATTAAACAATTCAAAGGATGTGCAACGCGTGTATAGAGTGAGCATGGAAGATTTAATTGCGAGTATGATCGATACAAGTGATTTAAATGGTGTCTTGGTACTTAAAAATGTCACAGAGACTCCACTTGCTAAAGCAAAACTGCACGCCAAAGAATCCAAAAAGCAGGTCATGAAAATTGTTAAAACCAGGCAAAAGACACTCAACAGTAATTTTTATAAATATTTTTATTCACATTTAAGAGTTTTTTACATCTTGTTCTACTCAAGTGGACATATTTGTGTCTACAAGTGAAAAAGCATCACAAGACAAAGTGGCTGTAAAGACAAGTGACAATTTGGACTTTGACAGTGACAAGACAACTGACATGCCTGACAAGCTCAAAATTGATGTTATGGCTTCTACTGAAGTTTGTGGTGTTATCACTCACTCACAGTCTAAGAGCACTGCTATTGACACTGCTGCGGCCAATGTGAAAAGTTTGTCAAACAAGGTCGCAAGTCGCGATTTGGATGAACCAAAAACTCTAAAGTCTGTAGTCAAAAGCAGCGAGAAAGAAAAGGACTCCACGCCAAAAAGAAAGGGCAAGAGACAAGCTTGCACGCAAGAAGATGATCTTGAGCAAGGGTGGCTATTGTACAACAGAATATTCGCCCAATACTGCAACACTGTAGTCCAAACAGAGAAGATTGAGTAATTAAGTTCCGATGAAGAGACACTAAAAGAAACTACGCTGCTACAAGATGTTCTCAGCAGCAGAAATATGTCTGTTAATGGGCTTAGAGAGGTCTATCAACAACTTAGTAAAGACACTGCTGAACAGATTGAAAAGCACTACATTATTGCCGATTACGCTGAACAAGTAAGCAGTGTTTTAACGCTATGTGCCAAGGTTTGTCAAAGAATGCTAATCGAGCGCACATTTAATTTATTCCATAGCAACAGTAATTTGCAGGAAAAGTATAACAACTTGTGGGAGGCATTCTGCAAGGCAAAGTTTCCCAACAAGAAGCTTGATAATATAATTAGACTGAGAACACTGTACTATTTGATTGTTCAGTTTCCAGAGTTACTCTTCACAGTAACACCTGCAAGCACTTTAGAAATATCAAAGAGTGCAACTTAACTCCAGGGGCTCATGCACAGAAATCCGCACTATAATGTAAGTCTATGCTGCAAAGTAGCAAAGGTAAACAACATAAGTATAAATTATATATTTTTTAATCAAAATAGCTTGAATGTATTCCTAAAGTTCCAGATTTAACTATTGCTAGAAAGTATTATGCTATTGCAGTGCATAAAAATCTTGATATTTGCACTAAAAAGTCAGTTAGAGCACCAATTGTTGAGGTTGGCGAGAGTATATGTTTGGATATGGAGACAAACAAAGCCAAAAAGTTTGTTAGCAAGTATTTAAAGAAAAAATACCTTATTACAAAAGAAGAGGTTTTTTGTGTTAAAAGCTATCAATGGCTTTCTGATGGTAATGTAAACTCATATATAGCTGCCTCTATCAATAAGGCTAATGACGGTTACAACTTTGATTTGTACATTGAAGAAGTAAAGCAAAAGGTAAGTCGCAATTTGCGACTTTAAATAACTATTTATAGTTTTACTTTATGAACACCTATACATTTGATGCTTGGTGCAAACGCTCTAATGAGAAACGCGATGCACTCAAGGAGCTCATGCAGTTTAAATTCTTGTCAGGCTTTGTGTATTTGTTTCCGATTCACCTTTTAGGTTATTGGATCTTATATGCTGTTTCTCGTATTAGAAATACAGTATTCACATATCTTGCTGATTCACTAAACAGTAGAGATATTAATACTGCATTTTATAATGAGAATCTTATCACTAAAGCAATTTCGCAATATTTTAGTGAATTTGCTGATTATGGTGATGAAAACATCGATAAAGTTGCCATGACTCTCAGATATGCTACTGTGCAGCCAGATCAAACTGCATGTGGCTATTATGTTTGTGCATGAGCTGATCTATCTCTTTCAGGATATTTGACTAGCTCTATAACAGAGGATGAACTAATTCCCTTGATGTATAAGGCTGCTCATGATGTGAGAATTAGCATGCATGAGTTTTTGCAAGATTTAAAAATGGTCACAGTATCTCACTTTGAGCATTTAGACAAGTCTATTTCTAGATTAACAGTGCTATATTGCAACGTTGAAGAGGATACCAATAAAGCAGCCGTTCAAAGCAGTGTCAAGAAAACTTCAAGCCACACACCTGCTTCAAAAAAAGGCACAAGCAGTTCAAAGAAGCGGTTGAATTTTGACAGTGACCTTGGATCACCTATTAACTACAATTTGTCTACTTCTGCACCTTCCACACCAGTAAGGACAGCTCACAATAAAGATCTTTCACCAGGTACTGAGCGCATAGAACTCGCTACCGCAGATGAATTAGCAAGATCTTTGCAAGAGGAAGAATTTCAAAGGCTTGATAGAGATAATCTGGCCAAAGATCAAGAAATGGCTGAGAAAGAGGAGTTACAAAAAGCCATCAACAATTCAATGCAAGCAGAATTGGAGCAACAAAAAATTGCAGGAAAAGTCAAAAAGACTGGAGATAAGAAAGAAGAAAAAGAAAGTGAACGTGATAAAGAGAAAAAAGAAGTACTTCTCTCACCCAGGCGAAGAAGAAGAATTCACCATATAGATTTGACAAAGAACAAAGCTGAATCTGCTGCATCCAAAAAGCGCAAAATGGAAGAAAGCTCTGCTAGTGATGACAACACTCAGCCATCACCAAAACGCTGCAAGAAGTCACTTGAAGCAAAGGTGTGCAGTAGAGGACATGGAAAAGGACACAGCAGAGGACGAGGAAGAGGACATGGAAGCTTTTTAGTATCATCATCTCAAACAAATGAATAAATATTGTTTTTTCAAATTTAATATGTAAGAAGTCGCAAGTTGCAACTTAACAAAGTAAAATATATTCTGTAAATTACTTTTGCTAAAGCTTTCATTCTGTAAAATAGCACATCCCTAGGTTCTATATTGGAACTGCCAAAGTTGATTAACCGTTATTTTATTTAAGTCAATTAAAACTAATTTATAAACTTAAGATAAATTGCAACTTTATCACACTCTCTCTACCACCATAAAGCACATTAAAGCAGACATTAATATGGTTTCACATACATATTGATTTGAATTTGAAATGCCTTTGGCTACATTCCATGTGTGACACTATGTTCATTGAAAATGCATTTAGATTTCTTATTGAACAGCTATTGAATTACTCTTTTGTTAACAATGATGCTGCTATATATAGCAAAGCATGTTAACTTGTTCTACATTTTCACTACTACTTCGCCAGACTCAAATTCATAATAATATGATAACTATTATGTGTATTGGAAGAATAATGGTACAAAAGTACTACAATACAGAGGATCTATGATTAAGTATAGCTATTGGTACAATGTTCAAAATTTAAAGTTTTAAAAGCAAGAATTCCATCTACAGTCTTGATTTAATAATAGTTTATACTATGGAGTTATGATATACTACAAGCTGGCATGTATATAAAAGTGTTGAACTATCTCACATCTGCTCTGAAACTTTTCAAAGAAAAACAAGCAAACTACAAGCTTGTAAGTAACAACAAAGCAGCTATTATCAATATTTGGCATACCTACTTTTTAAATATGCCACAAAAGCGTTGTAGCTTGCATTTTCTCAAGAACATCCATGACAAGTTGTGGTATCATTTACTGCACAGGCTTACCAAAGACCAGGTCAAGAAGGTTCTGTTTATCTTTAATGGCAGTATTGTTAAATATGGTTTGCTTGACTTACCTGCTGACAAAGTGAAAAAAAATAAAAACAAGATCTTGCATTCAGTGTAAGTGGTTTCTTGTTCAATACTAATTTTGTAGCGCTAACGCACTAATTGTTTCTGACATTAAATATACAGAAAACAATGCCATTGAAGCTTGCAGGTATATTTTAAAGGAAAAGCTTCTTGTATTATACACTTATATACTTGAATACAGTAGAAACTTCAAAAATAATCTTCAAAAATACTATATCATGAATCTTGTTGAATTTTGGAATGCCACAATGATCTCATAATGTAGGACAAACTAAAACTCAAATGTTCTTACCCTGACTGAAAAGATTGTCAAATTTTATATTAAGTAAGTCATATACACTGAATTTGGATTACAAGGCAAAGGAAAGTACTGTTTGGTGGATAATGCATCAAAATCAGTTTGAAAACAGCTAATTGCATGTGCTTTTGAGTTTATTCAATTATGTGTTGAAAATTTCTTGCTTTGCACTAGTATAACATCTTTAACTTCATTTGCATATGCATTAAAGCTCAATATAATGTGTTTGATTATGTCAGTAGAGGCAGAAGCATATAAGGTTGCTGCAAGGCAGATTATGATAAAACTTAATGACGTACAGATATTGAAAAGAGATGATAGACTAAATGTTGTTTGTATATATGATACAGTGACAGACAAGAATAAGCTTGCATAGTGGACAGTGTGAACAAATAACACTGAATAGACAACTGCAAGGTATAGCTGTTCTATTTACTGTGCAAGAAAGCTTTATGTCCACATAATCTTAACATGTCAGAAGGTTGGTGCTTTTACATACTTGTGCAATTACAGCAAGTTATTCAAGCTAAGTGCTACCCAAATTATTCAAAATCAACAAAAAAAGCTAAAAAAACATGCTGGGCGCAAAGGTAGCAAACCTTGCCTTGAAGTTTGATGTATAAAAGACTATTAAAGAGCAAGTGAAAAAGTGGCATGTATCTTTGATAATTACAACAATAACAGCAATCAGATTGCTAACAATTCTGATGAAAACAGTGATAGTAATGTTGAGTTTGAGATTTTTCTGGAAAAAAAGAGGATAATTTGACATTTCTTGATAAACATGTAAAAGAGAAGTCATCAGTCATTATGTTCAAAGAGGAAGATGATTTTAATTATGAAGTTGATAATTATGGGAATGTAGCTATTAAAACATCAAGTAAATCAAGCACAAGTACATTAAATAGAACAAATGTTGTTGTCTCTGCTGCCAAAGTATCCAAAAAATGTGGTAGGCCTCCAAATGTTGTTTCTTTTGATAGCAAGGATGCTGCAGCTCCAAAAGCTAAACAAAAAAGACTCAAAAGCAGCACTATCAGTGTTTTATCTCTCAGATGTACTGAAAAGCATAAATGTAAAAGGCTATTCAAAGCTGAAATGTCGCATAAAGCACAAAAGCTAAAATAAACTTGATTGTATATCAAAAATTTTATTTTTAATAAAGAAATTCAAAAGTAAGAAGAATAGCTACAGCAAAAGAAATGAAATAAGTAAAACACAGATTCTGTTCTTTAAACAATCTTTAGAAAATAAATTTAAAAATGTCATAGCTGCTGTAAAATCACTTTTAATAATTAATCAAACTGACAAAAATACTACTTCTGTTAAATTATTAATATATGCATTAAATACAAATTATATGGACTTTATTTGATTAACTGCTAACCAAGTAACAAATTATAATAAAGTAAGTAGTAATAAAAAGAAAAAGTTAAAAGAAATTGAAAAATCAATTAATATATTGTTACTAAATCTATATTAATTGAGTATTATCTGATGATAATTAAAGTTTTAGAATAATAAGATTATAACTGTTATAGTATACTATAAAAGTTGCATTAATTTTGTTAGTTTTATTTGTATATTTAAAAATAATATTTGTTGCAATACATATTATCTTAGTTTTTTAATTATATAACTTTATAATAATTAATACAAACTATACCTTCTGTCATATTAATTTAAAGATAAATAAGGTATAATTTATAATAATTATAATGTTATACTTATATTTATTTTTATTTTTCTTAGTTATATGGCAAATACAACAAACTGGTAAGATAAAAATGTTTAATATTAATAAGTTATAAAAGTTAAAAATAGATTTTGTTTTTTTTAAGTTGTTTTAAAAAATGCAGCTTAACTATAATAATGTAATATAGTTTAACTAACTAGCTATAAGTTTTAATGTTTAAAATACTATATTTGAAGTATATATTTTTATAAATAGCAATAATATTTTTAAAATTTATAAAAAATTTATTTTTTTACTTTAATTTTATTTTATTCTGTATATATTGTTAAAATACTATTTAAATAAGTATAATTTAAAGTTTTATGAGATTGTTTAAAAAACGGATTCTGTTTGCCACTTGCAGAATCTTTTTGAACATATTATAAAGAAAATTAAAATATTAAATAAAAAAAAGCATTTTATTTTTCTTCAGTGTCTTTATTTGGTTTCATGTCTTGCATAAGTGGACCTCCAGTGGCGTCAGGTTTATTGTCGTGTTCCTTGTCATCTTCTTCCTCTTCTTCTTCTGTACGAGCACGTTTCTTTGGTCTATCTCTCTTCTGCTTTGGAGTTTTGGTATATACATGCTTGTGTTTTTGTAGTTTTTGCTTGGGACTTGGTGACCTTTGCATTTTTTTGGTGGCTCTCTCTGGTGTTTTTGGCTCTTCAACTGGCTTCTCGTTTGACTTGCCTTTTCTTTCATCTAACGGTGGTGGAACCCTTTGTGATAGTTTAAGGCCTTGTACAATGCCTTCATCCAAGTTTATGTGCCGTTTGAAGCAGGCAATCATGTCCTTCTTGGTGTAATGTGGCACGTTTGGATACCTCTTTAGGAGATGGGTACTTGGCAGAACTTTATCTTGGATAACTTGCACTGCTGCGGCTGCAGCATAATATCCACAACTTGTTTCATTATCATCTTGATTTGCAGTGATGCCTGGCACATATCTAAATAGTTGCTTCGGCTTTTTGGCTTTTCCACGTTGGATAAGACTAAAGTAATATTTGATAGTGCTAAAGACAGAAGCACCTTCAACGATGAGTGCTTTTCCATAGCTCTCTGACGTAACAGTGTCTTCGCAGGTCAACGAGTCAAAAACTGACCACATAATTACTGTTGTGGCATCAACAATATGACAAATGTATAGATTCCAGTGCATCTCACTTATGTTGTTGAAGAAGATGTAAACAATATTCTGCTTGTAGTTGTATGAGCTGTTAGAAAGAAGCCTCCTTTCACTTTTGAATGACTTTGAATACTGCTTAGCATACGCATATAAATCGTAGCTGCTAATGAGCGCAAATCATAAAAACGCCTTGAGCTTGCTTTACAATGGAGTATGATACTCTGTAAACAAGTTTGACATATTGTTTCCATATCATTTTGGCAGCACCTTTTACATTTGCCACTTTTGAGCTATAGTATCTTTCTTTGAAGCGTTTGAACTCATTCACATATGCTTACCCTAATACAGCCATACATTAAAGCTCAATTATTTTTGTGACAAAGATCTTTGTATTTGCCAAAAGATAAGGTTGTCTTGCTCTTCATCGTCCAGCTCATTGTCTCTGAGTTGACGAGCAAGATTGATGAACTTGGTGCCGCAGACATCCTTCTCGCTAAGAGCTTCTACTATATCGTTTACATTAGGCTCTTCAAATTCAGTAGGTTGCACAAAGTGGACCCTGTTAATCAACTTTTCAATGAGCAAATGCATATCAACAAGTGCAGTGTTAGCGATAGAACCCTTCTTGCTTGGTGAACAAGCAATTTGTTCCTTCAAACGCTGTGATTTATGAATATTTTCGTCAACTTCATCATTTGATGACTTCTTTGGATGAGACCAATATTTCTGATCTCCTGCTTTAGCACGCTTGGCAGGTGATTTGTGTGAGACTTTAGCTTGTGATCTTAATGGACTTTGTGGCTGCTCATCTTTGGAAGAGGAGCTATCTTTGTGGTCATCAGCTTTGCGAGCACTTAAGTCTTTAGCAGGAGCAGAATCTTTGAAAGCAGCAGCTTTATTTTTTACAGTTTTGTCGCTACTCTTTGAAGAACTCAAAGCACTTTCTCTGACCTTTTCGAGCACACTAGCTACAGTAGAGGCCTTTTTCTTTTGTAGATTTTCCAACAACTCAATTTTGACAGTAATACACCAAGTGATATGTTCAATAACAACTTAGATGTCGTCTTCTTCTATGTTATTGTCATTGTTGTTGATGATGGCAGCTGATTTGATGATATTTTGACTGTTTTCGTCAAACAGTAACGCTTTAATGTACTCTGCAACAGAATGTTTAAACTGTTGCTTGAATTTCTTTTGCGCAGTAAGACCTGTTACCAGCTTGCACAATGCTTCAAATACAGCAGCTTCAACGTCTTTGTCAGTCATGTGGTACTTTGTTTATGTTTGATGTAACGGTTTTTTGGTCAACATTGTGAGGAAAAGTTGTCATAAAAAGTTTACAATGGGTTTTACATTGGAACCGCTAAAGTTGACTAACCATTATTTTATTTAAGTCAACTAAAACTAATTTACAAACTTAAGATGAATTGTGACTTTATCGCACTTTCTCTACCACCGTGAAGCACGTCGAAGCAGACATCAATATGGTTCCACACACACATTAATCTAAATTCAAAGTGCCTTCGGCTACATTCCACATGTGACATTATGTTCATTGGAAATGTATTTAGATTTCTTACCAAGCAGCTATTGAATCACTCCTTTGTTAACAATGACGCTGCTACATACATAACAAAGCACATTAACTCGTTCTACATTTTCACTACTACTTCGCCAGACTCAGATTCACAATGATGTGACAACTATTATGGGTACTGGAAGAATAATGGTACAAAAGTACTACAATATAGAAGAGCTATGATTAAGTGTAGCTACTGGTACGATGTTCGAAATCCAAAGTTTTAAAAGCAAGAATTCCATTTACAGTCTTGATCTAGTGATAGTTTATACCATGGAATTATGGTATACTACAAGCTGGAGGGTGTCTCTATTATAGTCGATGCTACATTAGTTTCACCATACAAAAACTCCAAAAGTTCATTGAAGGTTCCTTATGAGCGTCACAGTAATAAGTGCTGCAAGTGAACAAGAATAAAAGTCGCTTTTTTGAACAACTCAAATAAGCAGTACAATTGTTTTGCTGACAACTTTGATGAAAATCCTGCGAGAAATGTAAAGCAGGTTTCTAACATGCAACATGTATATCAAGATCTTGCAAACATGCTTGATCACCAGATGAGACTAGCAACTGTACATCCTGATGTAATTTGATATATTAGACAACATCTAACGCAATTATTTGTTTTCTTCACTGACCATAGCTTGGTTCTAATGAAACAGGCAAAAGAATGGTTTATTGATGTTATATTTGACATGTGGCAAGGCTATATATGCTCTGTAGTGTACAAGTTTGAGATCTTTAATTGGTATATGACTGGGTTTGTGTACCTTCATAAGACTAAGGAGGCTCATGAGCATGTAGAAGCGTTGAACTATCTTGCGTCTGCTTTGAAACTTTCCAAAGAAGAGCAAGTAAACTACAAGCTTATAAGTGACAGCAAAGCAGTTATTATCAATGCTTGGCGTACCCACTTTTCAAATATGCCACAAGAGCGTTATAGCTTGCATTTTCTTAAAAACATCCATGACAAGTTGTGGTATCATTTACTGCACAGGCCTACCAAAGACCAGGTCAAAAAGGTTTTGTTTATCTTCAATGGAAGTATTGTTAAGTATGGTTTGCTTGACTTACCTGCCAACAAAGTGAAAGAAAATGAAGACAAGATTTTGCATTCAGTGTAAGTGGTTTCTTGTTCAATACTAATTTTGTAGCGCTAACACATTACTCGTTTCTGACATCAAATATACAGAAGACAATGCTATTGAAGCTTGCAGGTATATATTAAAGGAGAAGCTTCCTGTATTGTACGCTTGTGTACCTGAATATAGTGGAAACTCTGAAAATGATCTTCAAAAACGCTATACCACGAATCCTGTTGAATCCTGGAATGTTGCAATGATCACACAATGTGGGACAAACCAAAACTCAAGTGTCTTTACCCTGACTGAAAAGATTGTCAAATTTTATACTAAGCAAGCCATGCACACTGAACTTGGATTACAAGGCAAAGGAAAGTACTGTTTGGTGAATAATGCATCAGAATCAGTTTGAAAACAGCTAGCTGCATGTGCTTCTGAGTTTATTTGATTACACATTGAGAATTTCTTGCATCGCACTAGTGCAGCATCTCTCACTTCATTTGCATATGCATCAAAGCTCGATATAATGTGCTCGATTACGTCAGTAGAGGCAGAAGCATATGAGGTTGCTGCAAGGCAGATTATGATAAAGCCTGATGACATACAGATATTGGAAAGAGATGATGGAGTAAATGATGTTTGTGTATACAATACAGTGACAGACAAAAACAAGCCTGCATGGTGGACAGTGCGAACAAACAACACTGAATGGACAACTGCAAGGTGTAGCTGTTCTGTTTACCGTGCAAGAAAGCTTTGTATCCATGTAATATTAGCATGTCAGAAGGTTGGTGCTTCTATGTACCTGTGCAATTACAGCAAGTTGTTCAAGCTAAGTGCTACCCAGATTATTCGGGTTCAACAAAGAGAGTTAAAGAAACATGCTGGGCGCAAAGGTAGCAAACCTTGCCACAGAGCTCAACATATAAAGGATCATTGAAGAGCAAGTGAAAAAGCAACATGTATTTTTAATGACTACAACGACAACGGCAATCAGATTGCTGACAGTTTTGATGAAGACAGTGATAGTAATGCCGAGTTTGAGATTTTTCTAGAAAAGAAAGAGGATAATTTGACATTTCTCGATGAATATGTAGAAGAAAAGTCATCGGTCATTACATTCGAAGATGAAGATAATTTTAATTATGGAGTTAGCAACTGTGGGAATATAGCTATTGAAAAATCAAGTGAATCAAGCACAAGTATACCAAATAGAACAAATGTTGTTGTCTCTGCTGCCAAAGTATCCAAGAAATGTGGTAGACCTCCAAATGTTGTTTCTTTTGATAGCAAGGATGTAGATGCTGCAGCTCCAAAAGCTAAATGAGAAAGACCCAAAAGCAGCACTACCAGTGTTCCATCTCCCAGATGTACTGAAAAGCGCAAACATAAAAGGCCATCCAAAGCTGAAATGTCGTGTAAAGCACAAAAGCTAGAATAAACTTGATTTTATATTAAAAATTTTATTTTTAATAAAGAAATTCAAAAGTAAGAAGAACAGCTACAGCAAAAGAAAAACAGAATGAGTAAAAAACGGATTCCGTTCTTTAAATGATCTCAGTTTTATATAAAACATATTTTTTTTATATAATTATTATATGGTTTGTAATAGCTATACTTTATTTAATCAGATTTTTTTATTTTTTTAGCTGTATAGTATTTTAAATATTATATAAAGATAGCTTTTAAGCTATACTTTTTGTTGTTATTAAATAATTAATCTATCTTTAAAAATATTTTATTAATATATCATTTATTCTTTTATTATATATTTTAATAATATAAATAAAGAGATTATTCTTAGTTTTATTATCTTACAGCACTATGATATGATTTACATTTTTTTACTATTAATTAAGTTAATTAAACAAATAAATTTATTATTTAGCTAGATTTTTTCAGATGGAAATTTTTCTTTTATTAATATTTATTATATTTAAATATAATAATAAACTTTTTAAGAACAAATAATATTGTTATTTAGCTTAATAAAACTAAATTAGCAAATGTAATAGATCTAATTTGCTACTATTTATACATATTTATAAAATATAAAAACTATTCATTTAATATAAAAAAATAGCTATTTTTAACTCATCTTAATATTTTATTTAAAAAAACTATTTATAAGTTAAAAATACTCTATTTTACTTTAAAAATTTTAATAAAAGGATTAATATTTGATTATAAAAAAGGTTATTATTTCAAAGATATATCATTTATTATAAAAAAGATATTAGATTTAATATAAGTTAAAAGTATATTAAATAAACATCATCTTTTAACAAATAATAATAATTAGTAAAACATTTGAATAAATATAATATTATAACTAAAATTATTAAAAAATATATTATATTAGTTTTTTAGTTATATTATATAATACAAAAGTAAAATTATTGCATTAATTAAGTTAAATATATTATAAAAACCTTTATATTTTTATATTTTAACTATTAACATATCTGCTATTATTTTTATTTGCAGTCTTTTATCAGATGTAACAATTTATATTTAAATTTTGTAAACTTTTAATAAAAAGTTATAATATACCCAAAATAATAGAAAATTTTAAGCAAATAAAAAGAAAAAATAATATAAATAAAATAAAATGTATATTAAACAAACAAAATTTTTAAATTATTGGTGAATTTTATTTTATTTTTTAAATGCTCTATATTATCAAAAATATATAAGAAAATAGGAAATTTATTTATAAAAAATTAAATTTTATTAATGAAAAAGATAAATCTTATTATTATACCAACTGATTTAAAAAGTAAAACTAAAAAATATGTGTTAAAGCAGCTAATAAACTTTAATATAAAGAATTTAAACTTATCTTTTAATAAATATAAGAGTTATTAAACTTTTATATTAAATATATTAAAAACAATATTTTTTAGTTAATTTAGTTTTGTTATTAATAATATATAATTTATTAAAAAAATAAGAAAGATATTTAATACCTTTGCATAAATTTATATTAGATATATTTACAATATTTTTAAATGTTATTTAAATCTAAAAATAATTTATAAGATAAGATGATGCAATATTTAGAACTTAGTGAAGCAAATATAGGTTTTTAAAAGACAAAAAAGAAAATAATACTTTAATAGTAAAATATAAGTTAAAAAATAAATTTAATACAGGAATTTATAGTAAAATTTGTTAGTCAAGCTAATAATACAAAAATATTATTTGATAATAATTTACATAAATAATTACTTAATAAAATTTTTATTTAGATTTAGTTTTATTATATTATTAAGATAAAATAGATAAAGTAAACTTTATTAAAAATAATAAAAAAGTAAACATTAATTGTATATTTAAAAAGCTTACATTAATAAGATTAAATCGATTTTAAAGATTTTAA
>JAESGV010000187.1_pt1 | contig 41572 bp, 37 predicted proteins | sample 9269781 | NCBI WGS metagenome assembly JAESGV01 (sample SAMN15741586, study PRJNA653496) | algae metagenome | isolation source: Tildeniella torsiva UHER 1998/13D and co-occurring heterotrophs from... | place: Slovakia: Slovak Paradise National Park, Hrabusice, Kosice Region | collected 2000-01-01
AATACTTCCAGTGGACAAGTATAATTCGTCTATTTTGGAATCTAACAATTCACGCATGCGATAAACGTGCATTCTTGCTCCCTTGTAGTCGTATGGAGCACTGTTCATGACAAGTGTTGCTTCAGGTATAATACCCTCATAGTCTGCAATGTCTGAAAAATCTTCCAAAACAACGTCATCGATAACGAGTTCGTACGTAGTAATGTAGCATGTTTCGATTGATTCTGCCAACAATTGTTTGATTTCGATTGTACTGTCTGCTTTTGAGATCTGGTTGTTAACATTTGAACTGCACATACCTGTAATTTTAAAGTTGATCCAGTTAATGATTTGACATAGATTGTAAATATATCTTCATTCTTTGGTACAGTCGTATCGGGAACAATTTCTTCTACAGGTGTTTGTTCAATGACTGGTTCTGCCTTTCCATTCATTGGTTTCTTGACCTTCTTCTTCTTTGACTTGGCATCAGACATGTTGCGTGTGAATTTCAAACGATAGTGAAATTCAATCTACTTGTTCTATGTGAAATGTTTGTGCAAATTACAAAGATTATTTTTAAAAACCAGTAAAACTCAACTGGGAAATTCTTGCACGCGTTTCTGATTCTCGTACAAGCAAGAACATTTTTATGATCAATGGCCAGCTTTATAACAAATACTCCGGCACATGTACATGAAAAAGAAACTACTGTGCAACATTGGTATGATTATTTATAATATTCTAACCATGAGGCAATTACGAGACTTGGTGCAATCATCGGATACTGACGCGAATGAATTATACTATGTTCACGAGAACAAAATATACAACTACAATGTAGCGACAAAACAAACAAATAATATCTATAAACTTGATCATAAACCTGCTAGTTTTTGCGTTCGATACGGATACATGGCGGCTGGTGGATGCAATTCAGAATTGACAGTAAAAGATTTGAAAACAAATGCAATGCTGAGCAACATGCCAATGGGTGGTTCTATAAATAATGCGTGTCACATAGGAGTCAATAGAAATAACGATATGCTACTATTCACGTCAAACAATGATAATACTATCAAAGTATTCACTATCGGACAATCTCTATCGCAAACAGTCGCAATACCTCACAACGTCGCTGTAAACTATACTTCAACGAGTCCAGATGGTAAATTCATGGCCAGTGTAGGTGACAGTAATACAGTAACACTGTATGAAATGAGAGATAGTCGAACGTATCACCAAATAGCAGAAATGAAAGAATACAGTGATTGTGGATTTAATTGCTCTTTTGACGCCAATTCACTGCAGTTGGCAGCAGCGAGTCAAGACGGTGCAGTAGTTGTTTGGGATATTCGCAAAACAGGAAAACCATTAACTCGTTTACATACGCAACAACGAAATACAAATGGAGCAGCTAGAGCAGTAAAATTTAGTCATGTACCAAGTGTAGATTTACTAATGTTTACTGAACATGAATCAATGCTTCATGTCATTGACACACGGACATACCAAGATGAACAAGTATTGAATGTTGCTAGTGTTGATTTGTTTTTCGAGTCAAGTGGAACAAGTAGTGAAAGAAATTTGTTTACTGCTAGTCCACGGAGGGATTCACCATGTACTATTGTTGGTGCTAGTTATAGTTTAGATTGTAGAAAAATATTTGTAGGAATGTTGGGTCAAATACAAGAATATAATGTTGATATGTTATCTAGGTATAGTTTATTCATGTACTAATATACAATAGACGAGTATTTGCTCAAGGTGAGCTGATATAAAATTGTAATTTACAGTTGACAAAATGACTAGTCTATACCACCAGTTGTACAAGACTGGTTTGCTCACTGATTACAAGGTTGAAATTGTTTCTCCTAGTGCACGAGCAACCTTTTTATTACATCGTAATCTACTTGCCGTCAGTGGACAATACTTTTACTCGTTGTTTCAATCGGTTAGAAAGTCACCCATTGATACCAATGATACGTTTAATCAATCGGTATTTCAAATGGACGAAAAGGATATCGATGCCTTTGACAATGTTGTCATTCCATACATTTACTTGCAAGACGATTTGGCCATAACGAATGAAAATTGTTTATCCGTGATATCCATGGCTGACTATTTTCAAATGAAGAATCTATTGGTATACGTCAAGGATCACTTTTTGTCGAGTGAGAATATTATCGATATTATAGAAGCGTACATGAGTGTAGCTGGTGAACAAACATTTTTAGACTTACTCATTGAAAAAGCAAGAGAATTGTTGGATCAAATATTACCCAAGGATATTGTTCACTTGAGTAACTTTTCGATACTATCAAAGATTTTGAATGAAAATGATCATACAGAGTTGATTTGCTCTTGGATTAGATCACACAGAGAACAAGCAACAATAGAGAATAATTTCAAATTATTGACCAAGAATATTACGTACAAGCTGGACAATGTGTTACTATTGTATGCCATCGCAGCTCAGATCAAGTATACTCCAGTCATGAACAAGTGTATGGAACTGATATCGGATAATTGGTACACATTAACCAAGGATACAGACTTGGCATATAATACGATTGATACACTGGTCGTGCTGTTGTCACAAAGTCTAATAATGGAGGGAGAAGAAAGAATATCTGAAGCAATTTGTACATTTTTGGATAATGTTGTACCAGAGATTCAAGATGAACAACAACTAGTACATGTTTGGAGTAGTGTCAGAGTAATGCAGTTAACAAAAGAGGGTTGGTTAAAGTATGTAAACAGAAATGATATACCACAATCACTGTTACGAGAGAGTGCAAGAAAACGAGCACAGTTGGCTGTGTCAAAGAATCCTCAATCGTTAATCACTCCAGTTCAATATTATCATATTCTAGATATCAAATATCATGAGGATCAGACAGGACTGTTATTCTGGTTGGGCTGTAACAAGGGTAAAGAACTATCGTACACTAATCCATGTGCTACTGGCTTGGTAACAATAAAATCGGCCAACGCACAATATGTTGGTGAACCTCAAGACTTGCTCAGCCACGATAACATTCATAGTAAGATTGTACTGGATCACACTGGCACAATTACACTTGACTTGGGCACAGTACGAATAACACCGACTTATTACACAATTAACGCTGCTGGAAATATAACAGACAAGCACTGGATGTTAAAGGGATCGAATGATGGTGAACATTATGACACAATTTCAGTTCATAAGAACGAGGGAAAGAAGAGATCAGACTTTGGAGCATTTGAGTGCTATAACGGCTCAAGATTATATAGTATACTTCAAATACAAATGGTTGGACAGAGCACTGAAAGTTTAGAGTTATATAGATGTGAATTTTATGGTAGAATTATATATCCAAAATAAAAATTAATATAATTTACAATAATAAAATTTTTAAAACTACAAATCTAAGATTTATATTTTTAATAGAAATTATATATCTAATTATATAATTATAATAAATTAAACCTTTTTTAAAAGTATAATTATATATTTATACAATATAAGTTAAAATATTATTTAAATTTAAATTTAATATTAATTAGTATATTATAATAATATATTTTACTTTAATTTTTATAATATATATTTGTATATTTTAAATTTAAATATATTTTTCATATTTTAAGATTAAAGTGCTTTTTATATAGTATAAGTAATTATAATAACATATAATTTAACTTTATTCATTATTAATATTGATTATTATATTATAAATATAGTTTATTTACATATAATTTATTATTAAAAACATTTAATATATTAAGCTGGACAATAATTTAAAAAAGCTAAATAGATTTTTTTAATACAATTAATTTTAATATATATAAATATATTAAAAAAAGATGTAACCTTTACTTTAAATATATAAATACTCAAATAACAAGATACAATTCTTTTAAATATAATTCAAATTAAAAAAAAATTAACACTTATAAAAACATATGCATATATAGGTGCAATTTATCATTAAATAATTAAAATATAGTATATTTAATGATATTAAAATTAAGTGAATTAAATTACACTTTTACATATAAAAAGATTTAATAACAGATCTTTTTCAAACATAAACAGAAATTTTGAAAAACGATATAATACACATCATAAGGTTGCTTTGCGTTATGCAAAGCCTTAATTGATGTAAGCAAATTTTTTATATAGTAGGTTTATAAACTAAATGAACTAAACTGCACCACACGTTTTCAATAATAAACTGCACACAAACAAACTGCACTTACAACAAAATAGTCAACTTAACGCCAAAAACAAGCGAAAAAAACGAAGTCACATCGCATCAGGAGGTCGCTCTCCGTTATCTTAACCCTATATTGGAGAAAGAGTATAACTATAAGCATTCATTTTGTCCATATTTGGATATATACTATATACATACTTGGAACAGTACTAATAAAGACATGTGCATATGGGTGCAGTTTATTATTGAAAACTCAAAATGAAGTTTATTTTGAAATAAACTAAATTCTTTAAACTGCACTTTTGTTTATAATTGAAAAAGATCTTTTGTTCTTTTACCCATTTATGTAGAATTTTTACAATAGTAGGATTATAAACTAGATTAACTAAACTGCGCCGCACGTATTTAGAAATAATCTGCACGCAAACAAACTGCACTAACAACAAAGTGGTCAACCTTACACCATAAACAAGTTGATAAACGAAGTCACATCGCAATAAAAAATTTCTTTCCGTAATCCATTACCCATGCCCATGTTCAAACATTTTTGAAAACTTAGAGTGCAAGATATTTTTAATATACGGTATACGTATCAATTTACATTTTTGTTTACAATTGAAGAAGATCTACATGCATTAAATTCACATTATCAACGAAATAATCAGTCCAATGCCTAAAACAAGAAATTACATCGCAATATAAGTCGCTCTCCGTTAATAATTTCCTCATAAGGGCAAAGGAAAGGTAAGTGGAGGGATGAATGCCCTTATTCGTGCAAAGTGCTTGCAAGATTTTTTCAATAGTGAGTTTTTATTATTGAAAACTTTGAGAGCAATTCATTTTGAAATAAAGTAAATACAAAAAACCGCACTTTTGTTTATAATTGAAAAAGATCTGCACATATGCGAAAAGATTTAAATGAAGACGAGTTTTATTTGGTACTTTATTATTGAAAACGAATACAGTTACATCAATATAAACTGAACTTTCCAAATTGCATTTTTTTATATATTATGAAGATCTACTTATGACGACGAGTTCAACCTGGTTAATAGACCTATTTAACAATGATAAGAATATGATACAAAAATAATGTTATTGGACGTAAGACACGGCTATTGGGACAACAGAACTGATTGTTGCACTGTTGACTTGATTCTTGCTTATTTGACTCTTTTAATTAGCTAATTACAACAACAACTTCTGATTTCCTTGTTCTAACAAGAGGATTTAAGTATGTTAAAATGTGTTCACGTGTTTCTATGACTGCATACTTTGTACAAAAATAATGTCACAGACATAAGACATACAACAAACATCTAATTCACAACAATCTGAGAAAGAAAAAAAGAAAACACATTTATTTAACTTGAATAATCTATTATCACGTGTGAAAGATTTAGACAACATACAAATGAAGACTTTGATGTTATAATAAGTGATAGTAAAGACAACATAAGTGAAAATAAAACAAAACCAGATAAGACATTGAACTATACAAAGATAATAAGCTTGCCATAAGGTGCAGAGAACCTATGTATATATTATAAATGGTATCCACATAAGTTTTTAGATTTATGGGAGATGGTTAAACTAGCAGTACTTCGTAGTACCTGTTGTGGAAAAAGTGCAAAAATTATAAAAATAGATCGACTTTTGGTTGTATTTGCACACATTAAACATGCACAAGCGTTTAACAAATTTAAACTTGACTTTAAAATTGATTTTAATACTGCCAACCAAATGTTTTACTGCATGATTGATATTATCAAAAAACCATTACGCTGTGGTACATGTCACTGATTTTCAATGAAAGAGCTACATGATAACAAGGATACATTTTCCAGCAGTGATAGTATCCTTTGTATTACAGATGTACATTTTCACAAAAGTTATTGGCCAGCTAGAAGACATAAAGATGTAAAACACTACTTTTCAGAAAAACATTATAACTGTGGTTTGAAGGTAGCCACTGGACTTTTAATCCATGCCTTTAACCATATTCCTGGTAATACTCACGACTTTACTATATTCAAGGATAATATACTAATATATGAAAAGATTTTAAAGAAAAGAACAAATGAAAAGGATTTAGAAGATGATGGAGCCTTACAAGAGCAGTATTCAAATCAATGGATTATGATTGAGGATTCTGCTTATATTAGTGGAGATGGTCATGTTCAATTTCTTTATGTAAAGAAGTGTACACAACAAGCGTCACAAAAGCGATCTAAGTATGCAAAGCTATCAGCAAACCAAGTTAAAATTGAGAATTGGTATGGTAGGATGTTAAACAATTTTGAGATCATATGGAAAACATACACATATGAGTATAATCACTATGATAAGCTATTCTCAGTTGCAGCTAGCCTTACAAACTACTCAGTACTTCAGCAGCCATTACATAATGAAGAAGGCAAGTACTACCAACAAAAGATGCATCAATATGCAGAAGATGGAAAAAAATGTAAGTGAAAACGTGACGCATCAAAGAAGAAGTACCAAAAGATGTTAGCTAAGCGCAAAAAAGAGTTAAAGTCTTCTTGTTCAGTAAGAAGACGTACAGAATAAAGAAGTCCATTGTAGTTGATTCACTAGAATTTTAAAATGAGTTCTAAATGTGTATTTCACACATGTCTTTTTAAAGTATAAATAGATATACACGTCTGCTAATACTTGTCCCAATGACTTTGTCTCTGCCTCAATAACTTCATCATAGGTTACTGCAAAACAGTTATCTTACAAAAGCTACACATTAGGCCAAATAGGTCTAATAACAGACAACAAAGAAGTATGATGTCAAATTCTTCTAATTATTTAAACTTAATTTATTAATTCTTAATTGATGAGAATTCACTGGTTCTTTTTATCAAAGATGTATATATTAAGATATAAATTGCCTTACACGTCTTTAATAGTAATCTAACACCTTTATTTCCTTATAAAGGCAAACAAAAAATTAAGTGGAGGAGTGAATGTCTTTTTTCGAGCAAATTACATATATATAGACGTAAAGGTATTAATAAAGACATGTGTATATCGGTGTAATTTATTATTGAAAACTTAAAATGCAATTTTGATATGAATTAAATATATTAAGCCGCACTTTTGTTTATTATTGAAAAAGATCTTATTTCTATTATATAAAAATTGGTGGCTTAGTATATTTAGTTTATTTTAAGTTAATTACACTTGAAGTTTGCAAGAATAAACTGCATAGATATGTACATGTTTTTATTAAGACTGTTTTAAATATGTACATATAATTAATCATAAAATATACAAAAAGATAGTATAAATATGTAATGCTTATCTAAAATAAGGTTAAAATAATGTAAAGTAACCCTTTGATGTGATGTATCTTTGTTTTTTTTGCTTGTTTTTAGTGTTAGATTGACTATTTTATTATAAGTATAGTTTATTTACAAGCAGTTTATTATTGAAAACGTGCAATGCAGTTTAATTTGTAAATATACTATTAAAAAAAGATTTAAATCTATGAAATAAAATAAGTTTTCATATGTGTATAACTGCAATCCTTTTATATTTGTCTATTAATAAGTTAAGTATTACTTCCATTTTTTTTGCTTGTTTTCAAGTAAACTAATATATTGTAAGTATAATGTATTTCTATTATTAATAACATATAGTATTTTTATAAATTTTACTATTAAAGAAGATTTACTTTAATGATAAGTTTTTAGTAATATAATACACTTTTTTTACATGCTTTTATAAATGTAATTTGTTTACTTTATTAAAAACTTAAAAAGATAATTTAATTTATATAAATTAATAGATCTTTTTAATAAATTAAATTGTATTATATATTTTTAATAATAAATTATATGTAAACAAACTGCATTTATAATAAAAGTTAATTTAATATTAAAAACAAATATAATATATCAAAGGGATGCTTATTATTATTTTTACTATAATTTAGATACATAAAATAATAATTAAACATTTTATTGTTTTTTTATATAATTTATATATAAATGCAAAATAATATTAATAATAATATATATATCTATATAGTTTATTATTAAAAATAATAAGTGTAGTTTATTTTAAAATAAACTAAATTGCATTTTTATATAAATTTAAAAAAATTTAACTATTTTATTATTAATATACTTTAATAGTTTATAATACAATTTAGTTTATAAATCTATTATTAAAAAAAAAATGATATTAATAATATATAATATAAGTAAAAATTTTTATAATAAAATAATAAAATAAAAAATAAAAAAGTTATATAAAATACTTATTTCAAATATAAGAAAGTTAAAAAAGCTGTTTTTAACTTAAAATAATATTTTTTTATTAAAAATAAAAATATTTAATTTTAATTATAATAAAGCAAAAAAACAAATTATTTAAATATGTAACTTTAAGGGATATATCTAACTTGTATAAAGATTTTAATTATTTAAACAATGTATATTTATACTATGTGTTTAATAAGGATATTTTTAAAAAGTAAGAGAATTAACAGTAAACCTCTTTTTTTAAGTAGCTTTAAATACTCAACCAACTCATGTCTATCCTTTAAGTTTGATAGAAACACTTTAATAGCGGTAGGTCTTTCTGACGGTACTTCTTTTAACATTGTCAGCACTTGTGCAACAAGATCATCTTTATATATTCTAATGTTCTAACAATGTTAGTGATTGAACTGAACATACTGTATCTTTTACTCTGGTTCCTAGTCTCATTAGCCTCGCCAATGCAATTCCTGCAGACCATACATCTACTTTTGTCCTGTGTTTTTCTGGGCATACTTCTGGTGCTGTATCTTTCTTTTCCTACATAAGTCAACGTGCTGTCTTCCTCTCGCAATACACGTAAGTAGTCAAAATCACTGAGAACAATATCCACTGTTCCATCATTGTTTTTTTGTTTGATAAGTATATTGCTAAGAGATATATCGCGATGTATAATGTCTTGCGCGTGCATGAGACCAAGTGGATGGAATAGATCGTGCATAACTTTCTCAATAAAAACTTGTGAAAAGATTTGATTGCTATCGTTCATATACTTCTCCAACGATCCATATTCATAATAAGGCTAGAAATAAATAGTATTTAGACCTCACTAACCATTATGATATACAACAACGAGTATTCGTTTGGATCTGTGGACATGAAAAAATAATCCTCGAATAATTCTACCACGTACTTATTTTCTCTTCCAAATTGTCTCAATAAATTTATTGTTGGTCGAACTTTTTCTGCCATCTTTGGATCGATGAATTTGATAATTTTTATCACTAGTTTTTGCTGTGTCGTCTCATCATCAACCAAAAAGGTGTTTGTTGCACCCTTTTTACCGAGTAGTGTTGCAGAACGTAATACTCGCGTGGTGACACCACCAACGACAAATTTAAATGTTGTTGTTTTTGTTTCTGGATCAAAAGAATCCGCTCTCTCCACTAGTTCAAAAGAGCTTGATAGTGGGATTTTTGCGCAACCTCCTACAAGTGTGTTTGCAGTGATGTGTGCACGACCAATATTTGACCCCATTTTCGGTTGAAGGAAATTTTCAAGCTAGTACAGATTTTTATTCTTTATATTGATCAGCATATTTCCAAACCAACGCTAAGGCCAATATTTTCAGACTTTCTGATTTGACTTGTGTTGAGAACTGTATCCATGTTGTCATCACGGTTTCTAATCCTTTCTTATCTTGTATATTAAATCCTCGCATGTACAATGCTTGTGATAGTTCTTTTGGTGACATGTTAGCTACACTAAAGTATCGGATATATAGGTCATCATTTCTCACTTGCTCCAAATAATCACGTATTGCTTTTACTCGTACCCACTTGAATGCAAAGTTTGTATCAGCCCATGCCATAATACTGTATTGTATGACTGGTAGATAGAGAGATCCACTACCACTACCAGCTAGAGCAGCATTTACTTGTCTACGTTGCACTCCACTAATACCGTACGCCTCATGTCTTGTTACTAACAAAAACTTTGTCATGCTTTTCACCAATGTGTTATCAATACTCGTTATTGACAGTTTTTCAAACATTGGATAGTTATCAAATCGTTCTAGACGTGATAATGTTTGTTCTATTGATTCTTGTTTTTCAAATATTAAGAGTATTTCAGATATGTCTTTTGGATCTGTCGTTGCGAGTGATTCCAACTCTTTTTTGAATAAATCTATAATTACAGTACTGTGTTCTTTTCTTATTTCATAGTGTTTTTGTCTTGATTTGATAATATACTCTGGTGTTAAATAAACGGAGGGCATTGCAGTGGGTAGTAACCAAGCAAGTAGTGGTAGTGTAACTGTGCCACCTGGTAGCATACCAATAGTACCTACTGGGATTACTTTCACAAGATCTATTGTTACTTGATTTAAGAACATTGTTTCTCTGCGATCTGCTCTCCTAAATGTTCTAAATGCAATATCGCGACGAAGGTTTCGTGCTTTCTTAACGTTTTGATACATTTGTTTTGTTGCTTGCCAATAAAAGTTGGACATTTTTTTTATCCATTCGTATGCTGTTGTTTTTTGCTCATCATTAAACAAACGTGGTGAAGTATGGAATAGAGTCTGTGAGGGAGTACGGACACGGCGAAAAGCGATCCTAGAAGATGTTCGAAGCATGTTTTGTAATTTTAAGTTGTCCAAGAACTTTCACAACATGGCAGAGAAGAAGCAATGGTTCCCATTGGAGAGTAATCCAGATATTATGTAAGCTCAATCGAGTTCTAACTGTCGAATAGGAACAAGTATGTAGAAAAATTGGGGTTAAGCTTGGATACATATGGTTATACAGACGTTTATGGTTTGGACGATGAACTGTTACAAATGGTACCTCAACCAGTACTGGCAGTATTAATGCTGTATCCTATCACCAAAGAGAATGAGGAACAAAGTCACAAAGATCAAGAAAACCAAGAAAAGACTGGCCAAGCAGTACCATCAGACGTGTACTTTATCAAACAGACTATTGGAAATGCATGCGGAACAATTGCGTTGTTGCATACGATCGCCAACAATACTGACAAACTTGTACTTAGTATGTAACGTTATTTTTACTGACAATATAGATGATGGTTTTTGGAAGGATTTTATTGCCTCAACAAAAGACAAAACACCACAAGATAAGGCGGTACTATTAGAAGATGATAAACGTGTAGAAACTGCTCATGAAGAAAGCGCAAATGAAGGTTCAAGCAACAAGGAAGCAAGTACTGATTTCCATTTCTTGGCTTTTGTGGAAAAGAATGGAACCTTGTACGAAATGGATGGAAGAAAAAAGTTCCCATTGAATCGTGGACCCAGTTCACCAGATACATTGTTGCATGATGCTGCTCAAGTCATCAAAAAGTATATGAGCTTGAATCCTGATGATGTCAACTTTACAGTTGTCGCATTGAGTGCTTTATAAATTATTACATGACAGAACACATTGAATTATCATCTGGATGTTTGATTACATCTTGTGCTGCTTGTTCAACTCTTTGAACATCAATCTCTTGTCCTACTTCAACAATAACACCATCATGATTGTTTAATAGTCCTTCTTTGGCTAATTCTTGTAATTCTTTACTTGTTGGTAAACAATACCCTGTTGATACATTGAACAAGTTGATACGTTTGTTGGCATCTTGTTCGGTTGCATTTGGATTATTTAATTTTCCTTGTTTTGCAACCAAATCTAACACTTTACCAACTTTGTTGGATTTGTTAAAGAACATGTGAACAGGTGGTGTATGTGACTGTAATGGAAAATAAATATCCAAACTATTATATATTAGTAATTTGAAATTAAAATATACTGGAAACGATCTGGAGTTTCAATCGATGACTGTCCAATTGCTTTAAATTTGGAATTTGAAAATTGTTTCGCTAATTGTTTGCTCTTTTGTTGATAGTTGCTATTTGTGGGTATTGTTGGTTTGGGTGGTGCGACAGTTGGTTTCTCATCTTTTGTCAAATCAATTACTGGTGGTGGTATAACTCCTCTTGTTGCACGTGCTTTGTGTAACTCACCTAATACTTGGTTAACACTCTTTGAGGGTATAGGTGCTGGTTTCGGTTTTTTAACTGGTTTAGATACTGGAGTTGGTTTCATAGAAAAAAATGATGTTTGATTTTTGTCGAGTAACGCTTCTGAACAGTTGTGATCCATTTCATTCCGATGACTATTTGTTACATATTGATGAAAAAACATACGCCACACAATGAATAACACCACATCCCTTACACGTTACATTAGCCTTTTTCCCACAATCTTTTACTGGACATCTAGGTCCTGTATAAACCACTTTTTTTCCACTCCTCTCTGCTATTGTTTTGCCAACTTTTGGACATCCTTGTCTGATATAATGTAAATAAAACTTAAACACGTACTGAATATGATAATCTACAAGTTTGTTTGGATCTTCATTAGGTCGTATCGGTATGGCTTGGTTGCAAAGTGGACATATGGGTAACGTTCTCTAAAATATATAAATACATAGGATAAAACCATACGTCTCCCATATTTTCGTTCTCGCATTGATGTGCTTGATACGATCGATGTTCTAAACAGAATTTCTAACGATTAATAAACCTGAATCTCGTTACTTTATGACACGCGTTGCATTCAAACGGTAAAAAATCTTTTTCGTGACAATCCGGTTTCGCGCAATGTGCTCCCAAATCATAAAACTCGGTCATAGTGATGCTTTTTTTAAAAAATATTTTACAATTTAAACAAGGACTTTGTTTTCTTCTTGAATTAATGTTGAGGGTGATTTCTCTTCTTTAGGTTCTTCTACAATAGGTTCATTTTCTGGTTTCATCAATTCTTGACTTGTTGTATCTGTTACTTGATCGGATTTCCAAACTCTACTCATGGCAACCTTTTTTGCTGCTCTTTTTGCAACTGTTTTGGTGAAACCTTTGCTCATTGTAGTAACATCACCATAGATATCGAATGCATGATTAGCAGTTGTTACCAAATCTCTTGAAACCTCTGCCGCATGCTCACCAAGTCCGTGATGTACAGTGTTACCAGTCTCTTCTTTGACTACATCTACAATCTTGTCTTTTGCTTCAAATACAGAGTTCATGACATGCCCAACACTATGGTACGCTGATGTAGCATATTTGCTTAGTGTTGATGGTTCAGCATCATCATCTCCTCCTTGTCCATCATCTTTCTTTGTTCCAATGATCGAACTGCCTACCGATACTGCTGTATTGACGATACCTTCTATGACTTGTGAAGTTGCTTGGGCAACATTTTTAGTTGTGTCTCTGGTCATGACAACTGTACTGCGAACTTGTTCTGGAATAATTAAATCTGTCTTTCTGTCAGCAATAACTTTTTCTCTAACATAGGACGCGGATGCTCCAATGCCAGTGTTGATTAAATCTGTGCCGTAAGAAACGGCATCGGAAAGGTAACTTGCCGTTGTGTTGAATATAGTATGGTCACTCTTAACGCGGCGTAGTGGTTTGCCTTCTACTTTCTCAGAACCTTCTAACGCGACAAATTTAACGCGACATTCTATACATAGTTTTTCGAATAGTTCTACTTGGTCCAAGTCTGCGTTGCTTGTATCAAACGCCAAATGTTTCTCCTCATCGAGTACTATTTCATACAAACTTGGTGTGTGCTTAATGATATGTGTTTGTTCTGTAAATGGTACATCAAAAACAATGACACTCTGGTTTGTACGTAACAATAATGTGTTGTATGTGTTTGTGTCGTATGCAACAATACTCAGTTTGGCTTCTTCATAGTACAAATCTATGGGAAAGTTCTTAACTGCGTGCACGTGTTTCACTGACAATAGGGTTTTCTGTATCTTGGGTACGCGTACTGTCTCTGGAGTAGGATTGAATAAATACATGTTCTCGTTTGTTGAAGTTTTTGTTTTCTTCTTTAATTAGAACGTGGTTCTATTTCAAACTTTGTCAAGTCCCTTCAAGGTGTCAAACGAAAATACCACCTTTGTCATCAAACTATCGAATCTTTTATCCAATTCGCTTTTCTCTTGTTCATTCAACGTGTCAATGTAACGTGGTTCATTTGCTAATACTTTGTCTGCATACAATTTGACTTGGTCTCGTAACTCTTTTATCCAATTATCTAACACTTGTATTGGTGGTTCTTTTGCCCATTGTCCACTCTCTTTCTTTTTCCTTGTAATCAAATAGTCCAATTGGAATTTGTTATCTTCAGAAATGTGGACACTATTAACAACTTGATCAAATATAAGTGGTGACATGGCCTTTGCGTCACCTTCTCTTTCCATGACATATTGTGCACGTAACAAGTTCTGTAAAATGTACAAGTACTTTTTTCTATTAACTTCTGGTCTTCCATAAATGTACTCGTGATAATTTTGTTTAACAATATTCAAGTGATGATAAATCATTGTTTTTCTGTTGTAGTATATTTGCATCAACTCGCGTAGTGTGTTTGTTAACTGTGGATCCGCTTGGTAATAGATAACTGGTGAGTACAACATGTCTAGTATCGTTGGGTTACTTCCTCGCAATAATTTAATCGCTTTTCGAAGTTCAAAACCCATCAAGTCCATATCATTATCTTTGTCCTTGACAATAATTTCTGTTTTAGGGTTGTCATCGCACCTCAGATACCACTCTGTTCTGTGTACATATATTAAGCGCAAATCATAGTCGGATGTTGGAGTTGCAAGACCTGTACTTCTTGAGCCATACTCGGCAGCAAAAAGTACACGCACATCGTTTTCTGTCTCAATCTTTTGGAGTAGAGTACGTATGACCTCTAACGTATTCGCGTCGATGTTCATTATTTGTAACAAGTGCAGCGTCAGAATTCCATTCCCATTTTGACAAATCTCTGTTTTCTTCTTTATTGCCACGTGTTATTCTTATTAAAGAGAAACTGAGTGGTACTGCGCTTGTCATAAAAATCCTTGTTTTTTAAATCTTGTAACGAAAACTTTTGCGCCAAAATATTTCGGAGGCAAACTTTGACGTTATTGTCCTAGTTGTTGTGTGAAGCAAGTGGTCACTATGAGTACGTGGGATAACACTGACCACTCAAATATATCTGTACTACAGGTACTACACTAGACTATGAAACTGACGCAACAGAATAAAATAGATATATTAGAAAACGAGAAGAAAAAGGCAGAATGTCAAATAGATTCGCTACGGATGCACGCAACTAAAACGGACGAACAAAAACTGCAGTTGGAAAAAGAAGTTCAATTGTACAAAAACCAAGTATTTAGTTTTTCTTTTATTTACCATGTAGTGTGCGTCTATATCAGAGCGTGTCTCCGTTCTGGAACAGCAAAATCGCGATTACGAAAAGAACCTTCTACAACAAACAAAATATTCCGAACAAATGGAAGAAACAATTAATAGACAGCGGACAGAAATGAATAGCGAAGCTGAACAAACCAAAAAAACTGCCAACGAATTAGACACGCTTCGCATAAAATACACGACACACAAAGAACGTGCAGATCAGGACAAGAAAGAATTTTTACGTTTGCGTGAACAATTTGTACAGTTACGTGACTCCCTTGTCAACAAGGACAGAATCAACAAGGACTTACAGAAACGTGTTGAACAATTGGAGTCAGATTTGTTCCAAAAATCGCAACAGGTACAAAACTTTAAAAAACTAACACCTAGATTGAATCTTTGCAATGCAAGTCTGAACCAAATACCAACGCGTTATCAGAAAAACTTAAACAACAAGAAGAAACCATACTCGAACTGCAATCAGCTCTAGTAGCTGCACAATCAAGTCAGTCAAACGATGAAGAATTGCTTCAACTCGTGCAAGCATGCGAAAAAGTCATCACGGAACGAGACGAACTCACTCTACAAACTACAAAACTATCGCAAGAGAATGTCAATCTTGTTAAGGAATTGAAAGCTCTAGATGAAGAAAATGACAAGATTAAACTCGCATCAGAAAAGGAACTAGCAAACAAAACCAAAATGTTGGCACAAACGCAGTTGGAATTGGACCATGTTCGAGAAAAGCACAAAGACTTGGAACAGCGCTCTAGTCAAGGCTCCTCGTTTGCTGAAAGTATGGCTGATATTATACACAGTCAATACAAAAACGAAATAGAGAATGTACAGAGAGCTCATGATCACGAAAAGACTAAACTAGCATCGGCAAACAAACAGTTAGCCAATCGTGAACAAACGATAAAGGATTTGGAGGCTCAACTACACGCTGCAAGACTTAACGGTGATGAAAAACTCAGAGAGTTGAGAAGAAAAGAGTCACAACGCAATGGTATGTCAAGTGAAAGAATACACATCAAGCTAAAGTCTACTATCGATCAAACACAGTTATTGCGTTCCAACCAACGTGATTTGTTACGCCAGACTCAGTCATCACTATCAATGATGAAACTATTCGTATTTGATAACGTCGCTACGGAAATTGTACGTATTGTTAGCAAACTAGAGACAGACTCCAAAAAAGTTCGAGAATGTGATGATACTCTAGGTACTGAAATGAAACAAGAACTAGAACAACAATACAAATATTTGGCAGAGTTGAATGTCAAAATTATTGTACTACAAACATCACTAGAAGAGGCTGAGAATAACTACAAACGATCTCAAGCGTATATCGAAGAAGTTGAAAGTGAACGTGACCAAGCTATTACTACGAAACAAGAGTTGGAGCATTTGAACTTGAAACTAAAGTCAGAGTGTGACACGTTGAATCGTGCTTTGCTACAAGTACAGACCAATGTCGACTCATCTGCTGATCTAATCATCAAACATGAACATCGCAACAATGAGCTTGAAGCCGTTGTCAAAGATGCTAATGATCGAGAGAGGTCAGTAAAACAAGAGTTGGCGAATCTCATGTTGGAACATGACTCTTTGGAGAATGAAATAGCAACCAAGAATCTAGATATAGAATCGCTACAAGCACGTGTCACTCAGTTAATGAGTGACTATCAATCACTAAGTGAAGACAAGGACAGTGGTGTAGCCAAACTACAAAAGAGATGTAACGAACTGCAAGAGCATGCCACTGGTTTGGAGAAAAAGTGTTTGGATTTGGCAAAGGTTCAATCGCAGTTGGATAGTGAATCACAACATGTATCCAAACTCACTACTGAGATTAACTCTGTTCGAGAAGCAGAAAGCAAGCTGTCTAGCGAAAGACAACGGCTATTGCAAGAACTCAGTGAGCTACGTACGCAGTGCGAACAAGCAAACCAACACGTTGAACACTCCAAAGATGAAATACTGCGTAGAGACAACACAATTCAAAATTTGGAACAAACATTGTCTCGAGCCTTGTCCAAATCATCACAATTCGAAAGTGAATTGAACTCTGAACGTCAACAAGTTGAGCAATTATCAGCCGATCATGCCACACTAACGAGTACTTTGAAATCCGTTCAAATAGAACTAGACCGTGTCACCTCCGAGCTGCGTAGCCAAATTCAAGAACTATCACTACACAAACAGACCCTAGTATCCAAACTGGAACAAACGTTGCAACAGCTATCAGATGAACAACAACACATACTGTTACTTGGATCAACTCATCAAGAAGCAACAGAAAAGCTTATGCAACAGCATGAACAGCAACAAAAAGATAATGAACTGGTGTTGAGTCAACTACATGAACAACACCGTGCTGAGATCGCATCTCGTAATTTGACGGCAGAGCATGTACAAGTACAACATGAACAACAGTTAAGTGCGCTATCAGCGGAGCTATCTAACGCCAAACTGACTATTGAACAACGAGAAGCAGCTGTACTTGATCTACAATCTAAACTGAAAACATCACAAAACGAAACGGTAGAGCGTGATAGTATCATTCAAGAAACCATCAATCAGCACAACTTGACAGTTCAACAACGTGAAGAACAAATCAAGGAGTGTGAAACGCTAATTGAGCAGTTGCACTCACAATCAGAACAAAAGAAGCATGTTATCAAACAGCTTGAAATCGAGGCAGTAGCAAAGGAAGATACTATTGTCGATCTAAACAAGCGTGTCACTGATCTTGAATTGGATATCCAAACACAGCAGGCTACTATAAGTGAACAATCGATTGCTCAAACAAATTTGGCTAGTGAATTGTCAAACGTTCAAAAACAGATAACGGACGCATTACAGAGAGCAGAAGAAGAGCGAAAACAACTTGAAGCGGACAAACAACAAGCGATTGATAGATGCGAGCAACTTACTGTGGAGCTAAATGAACATGTCACTCGTATTACCTCTATGACGAATCAATTAGAGTTACGATCACAGAATGCATCAGAGTTGGAAATCAATCTAGCAAATGCATTAGAAACTGTGCGATCAAACGAGCTGGCATTGGATGAAAAGAACTTGAAAATACAACAACTGAACCAATCCATTCAAGACAACCAAACTCAACTTGCAACTCTACAAGAACAATTGTCAGCATTAGGACAAGAAAAACAAGCATTGGAAGCTGTATCAGAACAAGACCAAGCAAAGATACAAGAGCTTAGTGCAAGTAACAGTTTGAATGCTGACAAGTGCACAGAGCTAACGCAGCAAGTAGTCCAGCAAGAGCTGTTGATTAGTGAACATGTCTCAACCATTGCAAAGCTTGAAACAGAAAGAGATGTCGCGAGACTAGGGGAGCAACAATTGGATGGTGACACAAAGAGATTGGCAGAACATCTATCAGAATCTCAACAAGCACTAGAAACAAGTAAATTGGAGAATGCAACGCTATGGACTCAAATCGATCAAATAACTAAAGGATTTGAAGAAAAGAGAGTAACCTATGATCAACAAATTCAAGAACTGCATTCACAAATTGAATCTCTATCACTAATCAAGCAAACCAATGAAGACTCAATCACTCAGTTCGAAGAACAAGTACGCACATTACAAGCATCACTCAACGACTTGACACTCAAACACGAAGCTGACATGAATGGCAATTCTGATCGTATCCAACAACTAACCATGGAAATATGTACACTACGTGATGAAAGTCAATCGTTGCAAGTACAAATACAAGAGGCTACCAATCAAGTAGAATTGTTGTCCTCTGAAAAGAACGATATGCAGGTGAAGAATGATGCTCTTGCTAAAGAGTTTACATCGTTAGAGCAACTCGTACAAGAAAAGGATGTACTCATTGATACTATTAATCAAGACAAGGATGCACTAACAAAACAACTAGTATCCAAAGGTGACAAAGTCAACGAACTTGATCAACTTGTACAATCCTATGTATCAGAAGTACGATCATTGAAAGAAAAGATTGCAGTACTCGAGAAACGCACAGCAGAACTCACAGAGGCTGCTGATCAGCAAGTCTTGAACGACAAGATAGATCAACTAGAGTCAACACATCAAAGTGACTTGAATGAAATCAATACCTTAAACGGTACTATCAAATCAATGAAGAGAGAGCACACTGTTCTCGAAAAACAAATACAGTCGCTCAAAGAAGATTTGAAATCAAAGACTGTAGAGTATGAACAACTACAAGCTACAGTGCAATCTCTAGGACAATTGCTAGAGTCAAGTCAACAAGCAAACAATGAAGCCAAAAAAGAAATTGAAAAAATACGACAATCAGTCGTACAACCAGAAACTGTACCAACTGTCGCAACTAGCATGGAGCCAGTTGCCACACCACTTGTTATTCCTACTAGACGTAGTAGACGTAATCGAAGTAACAACTTTAACGACACTGAGCGTGTTGTTGGTCGTAAACGTAAAGGACTATTTGACAATGATGCAACACAATCATCACATGTTAATGATGAGAACGTCTCCAGTATCATCATTGATGTAGAAGAGCATGATGAACCATCAAGTGTAAAGAATGAACCTGTGTTCTCATCAACTATTGGATCACCAGATAGACAACATATCAGTAAAAAGATTAGATCTACTGATGGATCTACAACACCAAGAGGAACAAACACTGAATCAACAGATGGATCCACTACACCAAGAGGTTCAGCCAAGAACTTTTTCTCAAAATTACTCAAGGGAACAAAGACAAGATCATCTCGTGCTCAAATGGTCCGTGATATGTTATCAGATACGACTGATGATACAGCATCGTCAACATCACCCAAGCAAACATTGGAAATGACTAGTACAAATATTTCCAATCCACCATCACCATCCAAACATAATAGTACAGATATGCCACTAAGTCCTCTAGATATCAACAGTAACCAAGTGTCATCGTTGGACCTTGGTGGAATTGGTTTAAAGCTGAACAAGAAATCAGCTAGAAGAGCTAGACCAGCGAGGCGAAGAATTAATGTACATGAAGACGATGATCCGTCTGAGCAGTAATATGTCAAGTAATCGCTGTGATGTTGATGAAACGAGCCGGTTTAATTGCCGGTTGGATAGATTGATTTTTGATGGATGACGTTTTTGTTGTAACAACCATTATCATCTACTAAATAAAGTACTGAACTTGTAAATCAATCAATTAGAAAAACAACACGTGAACCAACACAAGCATGGTACAAATAACAGAGTTTCGTATTCCTATGCCATTAAATCTTGAAGAGTATCAGCGGGGACAGCTACATGGAATTGCGGTTTTGTCGTATGCTCATCAAATATTGTTACTAATGGTCACAGCAAGGAAAGTTCACAATCAAATGGAGAAGGTGTGGAGGTTTTGAAAAATGAACCCTTTGATGATAATAATGGAAAGGGACAATATACAAAAAAGATCTATCATGTCGGAAGCTCCCTACCCACCTTTGTTTCTATGATTATTCCTAGCGGAGCACTTGATGTCTATGAAGTATGTTAATATTTTTATTATGCTCACACTGTGACAGGAAGCGTGGTCCGCCTACCCTTACTGTAAGACAGTTATTACTGTTCCCTTTTTAAATGATCGCTTTTCCATGACGTTACTAAGTCAATATGTTGATAACGATGATGGTAACGGAACTAACATGGTGAACTTGACAAAAGACCAACTAGAAAAGAGAAAAGTAGTCAAAATAGACATTGTCAATGACGAGTAAGTTTTCTGATAATATTAACACGTGTTAGATTCTCAAATAATCAAGATGACCCTCGTAAAGCAACACATGTCAGAGGTCCATTAACAGGTAAAGACTGGATGAAACAACAGTCTTGCATGTGGGTATACAAGGTTGTTATTTGTGAATGTAAAATTTGGGGGCTCCAGTCTAAAATTGAGTCCAAAATAATGGAAGTTGAACGTTCATTATTCTTACGTCTACACAGACGTATGTACTGCTCCATTGATGACTGGATAAACTTGTCAATGGAACAAATACGTGCCTTTGAAGATGATACTCAGAAAGAGTTAAAAATGTTACAGACTAGTGATGTTGAGGAACCCACTAGATTAGAGACAAATGATGCAATAACTGTAAATGCATAAATTTATTGATTTTGTCTAACCACTGGGAAGCCATCAATTTGTGTTAAATGAGGAACAGCTAACAATACTTTTCGCTTATACTGAGGGTCTTTTGCTATTGGATTAGCTTGGAAGAATACACATTCTAGTAGTGGATTTTTTATGCGATCAATAGACTCAAATGTCGCGATATGATTATCATTACACTATATAGTTAGTTGTTTCAATATAACGTACCCATAACTCGAGTAAATTAACAAGTTTATCAACGCCATCTACACTTGTAATTTGATTCTGAGCAACGTCTAATATCTTCAAATTAACGAGTGTATCAACACCTTCAATTGCAGTTAATCCATTCTCACTAACATATAATTCTTCCAAATTGACAAGTCCTTCTAGTCCTTCAATCTTGGTTAATCTGTTACTCTGGAAACTAATCTTTTTCAAGCGAGTAAACGTATCCAAGTTTTGTATTTTTGTTATCTTGTTAGTGCCCAACCATAACTCTTCTAGTGAGTTTGCTAGACTTGAAATGTTTTTGATTTCTCGAATTCTATTAGAACCCAGTTCTAATAGTCGTAATTTTGGAAAGTTGTCGAATGCGTTTTCTTCCATTTTTGTGATCTTATTGTTAACATAGTACAACTCTTCGAGGTTTGGCAAATGCAAATTAATAGCAGGATGACGTAGTTCATTAAATGATAAATCGAGTATTCTTGTTTGTTAAACATGTAAAAAAATATACCTAAGACTGGTCAAGTGCGAAAGGACATCCTCATGTGCTGATTTTAGTGCGTTATCGTACACGTCAAAATTCTCCAACTTGACAAGAGTAGTTATATTCTCCAATACCGGTATTCTATTTTGTCTCAAGCAAAGTCTGGTCAGATTAACCAAATGACCAATGTTTTCAATTTTGTTAAGTCTACAATTTGTCAAATCAATATCCGTCAAGTTGATTCCAAGTGGATAACCAACACCCATAGTTTCATGAGGATGGTGCGACAGATCCAAGTAGGGGCTGTTTACATCAATTACAGGATCGCTATCGATACGTTGCCATGGTCGCTTTTCTTCTTTTGGAGGTTCAACGTGTTCTTCAGTCATCGTGATGTTTAAAATATTTCTAGTTGTCTGACGTTACAAGAACAATTGTTTAATCTATAACTGATCTTGTATTTTTTTCATCTTTATGATAATATTACACAGTTGGGTAATAACGTCCAACGATTGTTGATAGTTGTCTAAATTAGAAATACAAAATTGAACATACCTTGAGCACTGCGTAAATGGTCTGAAACAAACATGATTCCAAACCAATGAATTGGATCTTTTTGTTTTAGTAGTTGTTCTTGCGAATATGATATGGTTTCGGTTCCAGATTCTTTGGTTTCTTCCTTCTTTTTACGTTGTCGAAGAGTCGAGCTTGTTGGTAGCTGTTCTGGTGTTTTTAATACTAGAGTATTGCTTAATGGTTATAAATATGTTTAATTTGTACTTGTTGTTTGATATTGTATACAATGGTTTTATATCATCAAGGGGAATGTTATCGGTACTAATGTAGGACTAATTGTTAGTGATTTTTGTTACTTTTACCATGCCCATTTGGTTTCTAGCTTGTGAAAAGTCAAATAAACCCTACTGATTTAGAAAATGCATTATTCGTGTACTCTTTTGATTAGAGAACCCAAATCGACCTGAAGCGCTTGATATTGTTCGTATAAATCAAAATATTCTTTGACTTTGGCGTCACGGTCATGGTTCTCTGTGTCTTCAACCATTCTATTTGTAAACAATCACGTTTTGCGATGACTACACATGACCAACACATCCTCACCGTTAGATAATATCATACAATCGTTGTACAACTCGGAGAAAGTGCGTAACCATCACTTGATTCCACATACAGTAGTACAAATTATAGAAAACGAAAAACATATTCAACACGTACCTACACTGTTCATATACGATAGTTTAATACGTTTGTGGGATGAACTAGTGTCTACAGAAAAATCATCTGTACTAGAGTTGTCGAATAAAGATTTAATAGTGTTAAGAGACCCTCTATCGTTAATACAATTCGATGTGAACAAGTTGTTAGATGATTATCTAATACTTGAAGCGAGTAAACAAGAATTTCAAAAAGAGTATGAAAAAACAATTGCAAAATTGGAGGCAGAACGAGCGTCAAAGAAGAAGAGACACAAACATACACTATTCGGTATTGTTGATAGTGAAGACACTGCTGATGCACCAATGCCAGTAGATGAGCACGTTTCAATAGAGATTCGACAACACTATCAGTACCAACAGACGATACGGCATGTACCTAATGTTGATGAACCATCAATATACACTCAAGTATATGATTTATGGACTAGTACACCTGATATATTTGATACTGATAATACCGAATATGACAGACAGTCAATACTAGAGCAACTATACAACAAGACACGTGAGATACTATACGTTGAACCATACCAGTAAGACACTTAATAGATACTAATAGTTAGTGATATGATCGATAAAATGGATAACATAGATAGTATACGTCACTCGTTGGATCTAGCCAAACAAAAGATAGATGATCTACAGGTGTCGTTTGAACAATTATTCGATATTGTTGAACCAAGAGAAGAACCTATACCATACACTGATGATGTAGAAAACATTGTCCAACAATACAGACTAGAACTAACCAGCATGTACGATGAGCAATGTCAACTTGTACAACCATATATACAAGAACAAGATAGAAAACGAAGAACACCGTTAACAATACCTGAATACGATCCATTACTATTTAACAAACATAGTATACCATTCCAAACAATATATCACATGTGTATGAAATATATACTTGTACCACTACAACTAGACAGAACGATTAACAAATATAATCGAATGAGACAAGTACTAGTACATGAAAAAGAACGTGTATTTGAAAGATATGACACGGAGTTATACACATCGTTAAAGAACAATTTGACACAAGATCATTTGACTAGTGTTGTTGCAATACTCATGGATAGTACAGTAGACATGGTCGAGTCATACATACAACATAGTATCATGAACTTTATGAGCAAGTACTGTACTGATACTAGTGACATTTTTCATTCATGTTTTACAAGTTTATCATATCATGATGTATTCGTACAAGTGAACGAGTACTATACTGCATACACTATGATACGCAGAGAAGAGAAATATGCACACAAGTTGAACCACTTCACTATAAAAGGACAACAAGTGTCTGTACAACCACCAATAGATATGCTAATAGATATAAAAGAACGTGTACATGAACTAGCAGACCAACTAGCACAAGGTACTATGAGAGAAGAAGAAGTAGAACCAGACAAGGATAAGGTAGTTACTAGATTATCAGACTTGTATTTGCGTTCTCAAAAAAGTGGACTAGTACACTCTAAACATCCACTATTCCAGTTGTTACGTACTAGTGGACCTTCGTAAAATATGTTCCATTTAGATCTACCGCGGATATGCAGTGTGAAATTTGTAATAGCGACAAGAATAGCTTTCTTCAACATAAAGAATATCATGATGATGCCTGGTCTACTAGCAACAACAGCTAGTAACATAGGGTTTAATAGTGGTATTTTCTCTACCTTGGCACAGGCTCCACCAGGTGCAGTCAAAAAGGTAGAAACCATTGATGATGGAGAACCAAATATAAAGTTAGAATTGTATGAAGTGGATCATCGACAAGATTCATGGCGTACGGTTATTTGGCAGTTGTTAAAATTTGTCGGCCCTGCATTGATGGTGAGTGTGGGCTATGTAGACCCTGGTAATTGGGAGACCGACATTCAAGGTGGTGTCAATTATGGATACAAGCTATTGTATGTACTAGTGTTTTCTAATTGGTTGGCTATTCTACTGCAAACACTGGCCGCGAGGTTGGGCCTTGTTACCGGTAAGAATTTGGCACAGGTACGTAGACTATTCAACAGATGCACTAACATTGAAGCAAATCAGAAACTTTTATCCACGCGTAGTGAATCTACTGTTATGGTTCTTATGTGAGATTGCCATTATGGCCACAGATTTGGCCGAGGTATTGGGTACAGCGATAGGACTCAAACTATTGTTCGGCATACCCATTTTATATGGAGTAATTGTCACCGCATGCGATACTCTAGTACTCATGCTACTGCAATCGTGCGGGATGCGCGTCATAGAGTTTTTGATATTTTTGATCATGGCAACTATTCTAGTTTGCTTTATCATTGAACTAGTATTCGCAAAGCCAGATATTGTAGCAGTACTATACGGTGTCGTGCCTACTTTCCCTCCTGGAAGTATACCTGTATCAGCGGGTATGGTTGGAGCCACAATTATGCCTCATAATATTTATTTACATAGTGGATTAATTGTTAGAAAGAGATCCACCGACGCTGTGTTAACAAGGCGATTGACCAGATTTAGTGTTATTGATTCATTCTTTTCATTACACATTGCATTATTTTTGAACGGTGCAATAGTCGTTATGGCAGCCGCTTCGTTCTATGGAAGAAAAGATGTAGAAGCGTTAGAAGATGCATCGGCACTATTAGGAGCCATTTTCGGATCTGCTGCAAGTATTGTATTCGGTATCGCTCTACTATTAGCAGGTCAACAATCGACGATTACAGGTACTATGGCAGGTGAAATCGTCATGGAAGGATTTTTGAATTTACGTATACCTGCTGTACTACGTAGAATCATTACTAGAGGATTAGCCATCATACCTGCTGCAGTAGTAATCATAGTAGTAGGAGATGTAGGTGCATCTGATTTGTTACTGTGGTCACAAGTTATTCTATCTGTATGTTTACCATTCGCCATGATCCCACTGATTCGTATAACCAGTAACGATGAGATGGGTGTCTTTAAGAATGGATGGATTATACGCATTATTGGATGGATATCAGTACTATTTATTACAGGACTAAATGTATGGTTGATAGTCGATACCATACAAACAAACTTTGGAGAACCACCATGGTATCGATTGGCACTGTTTGTTGTTGCAGGTGCTTTTATCATACTGTTTTTGATACTTATCATGTTCATACCTATCAAACCAAAAGATAGTTTAGTACTATTCCCAACAGATCAACAACGCAAAAAACAATTAGCAAAACTAAGAGCAGATTTGATGGAAATTAATTTAATACAGACTTGGCAAACACACAAGTTTGATGATATAGATATTCAATTTCAATAAAGTATTATAAATTCTTTAACATGTTAGCTTCGTAACCAGGTGTATAAAACTTGACTGCTTCTTTAGGGAAACTAGCATTAATAGAGTGTATGTATTGTTGACTAGATGGCGTAGCTGTTGGATCAGATAGTAACGCTTGTATAAACTGAAACTTGGGTGACTTGATAAACTTGAGTCGTTCATCAGCATTGGGTGGTAGTACTAGTGCTAATTGTTTTAGTATTAGTTCCATCATCTTGGGTGGTGTTTTCTCAGTCATTATAGGTTGTAAATAGAATGGTATTGCACATTGTGGTATTAGTGCCTTTAACGCATCTTTACATATCTTACTCAAGTTGGTATCTTTTGAAGATATAAAGTTATCAAATAGTATTTGTAGTGCTCCTTGATCAACAACATCTTTGCATACTTGACTACTATGTCTACCTATCATACCTATACACCATGCAGCTTGTCCACGTACAGTACTATTCCAATGTGTTTCCAGTATACTCACTAGCGATGGTAGTGCTCCTTTTTCTATAACGATACTAGCTATTGATTCTGCAAATGATGATAAATAACCTAATGCTCTTATTGCTGGATATTCTGCATTTAATTTTGAATCATCTAAACATTTTACTAGTGGAGCTATTCCCTCATTAGTAACGATAATAGAACCATGCTATATATTTAGTATTATTAAACGAAACATACCCGCTGAGAATGACGAGCAATACTCATCAAACATGTTGCTGCGTTACATGAAATATAAGAATCTGGTATTTCAAATTGTTTGATAACATCAGGGAATAGTTTTGTACGTTCAATCACAAAATCAGCAAATTCTTTTCCATGTTTTGCAACTTGTGCATATAGTGCTAATATTTGTCTTTTCAGTTGTATATCACGTTGATGAATGAGTGAAGCTACTACATCCAAAGTATCAGCATCGACTATTGCTTGAGCGAGCTATCATGGTTAGAACATGAATAGTATTTACTGGTGGTGTATGTTTGGCTATTTCAACAAGTGTACAAATGACTATTCTCTTTAGTGATACTTCTGGTTCTTGAGCACATAGCACTAGTGGTGTAATAGCACCATAATCTAGTATATGTTGAGCGAGGTCTGAAATATGAGCATCATATTTAAAATCTTACCTGCCGAATGTCGAACAATATAACATAGTCCCCATGCTCCTGCTTCTTTTATACCAGTATCAAACTCTTCTAAGAAATGTACAAACACTTCACCTGCACCAGCATCAATTACTTGTTGAGCCAAATCAGGACTCTTTTTAGCAATAGAACGTATTAAATAGGATGCACTCTTTTTGAAATGTTTCTAATGATTAGCAATTGAATAGTATCATACGCTTTGTTCTTGCATCAGATATACTAGTTGGGATAAGAGGTCATTATGACAGATTGCTTGGGCGTATTCGGCACTGTAACTGGCGATTTTACCCAAACTCATCGCTGCACTATTCTGCAACATTGGACTAGTACTATCCATCAATAACGCTTTTAATAACGGGATAATACCACCTCCATAGAGTACTAGTTGTTAATATTGGTATATTATGTACGTGGTATCGCTTTAGGATCACTAACTAGGTCACTAACTGATTTGACAAAATCTACTCGTTCGCATTGGTATTCGTCAAAGCATACAATCATCTCTTTCGGTACTGGAGGTCTTTGTTCCACCTCTGCACCCAAATCTACATCGTTATTTGATGTATCCATGTTTGGCGCAATAATTGTCAACTAGTAAAGGCAACACAAGCATGATGAATATGAAACGGTTTTGTTGGCAGAGTGCAGGTTACAACACAAACGACGTGTGACAGGACTGCAAACAATGTCATTCCACATAATAAGTCCTCGTCAGCAGTCTACACGTTCACATCGTATGTATTTGATTCTGGCTAACAATTTAGGTGACCAGCGTGCGAAAGACAATTTAAATCTTGGGAAAAAGACTGCAGTTCGACAATTACTGCCCAATAGAGATATTATTTGGAGTGACTGGGTGGACCATATCGAAGTTTTAACCCCAGTGCTGGAAGATGACGCAGTTCGTGCTATTCTAAGTGACGACATTCACTCGGCTCCAATCGACTTGGATGCGACAATATCCACAAAAATAACTCGTGTGTTTATCATTACGGAACAATCCATCGTTATTACACAATCGAGCCACGACTATACGCTCGTCCGCAAAATACCTTTCGATATGATAGAATGTGTACTACATGAACCAGTTAAAAGCAACGAGGGATTAATTGCTATTGTTCTCAACAGAAGAAAAAATAGTATGGCCGATATGAAAAACAAACTCAAGAGTATGAGCGAAGGTGACGATACCAGTCCTATGAAAACGTTTGCTAGTCCTACGTCATTTGGATTATTGTTACAGGACAGTGACGATGAAGAGGAAGAGAATGAAGAAGACAAAAATGTTGTATCGAACCAGTTGGATTATCTATTTGTCACATATCGAAAACTAGAATTCTTCCAGTGTAAGTTGTGTAGAAGGTTGCTAACCATTATAGACTTTAGAGAAGCAACAAAGTACTATTTTACTCAAAAACAACGATTAAGAGATGTACCAATACTTGTACGTTTTAATGCATGCAAACTAACCATATAGGGTGTCACTGATATTCGTGCCCATCTTCGTATTTTGAAACAAGAAAAGGGTTCTAGAGTTATTCAAGAACCTAAACCAGTACAAGAGTACAACTCCAATCCATTCATCTTTGAAGTTGCTCATGATAAAGAATACTATACAGTAACTGGTATTAGTGCCATTTTGAATTGGATGATACGATTCGACGACAATAAGATATTGTTTAGTGACATGGTGAAAAAGAGAACAGGAAAGGGTAAAGAATTACCAAAACTATTACTAGTGACTGATATGGCTGTATATTTGGTCAATCCAATGTCATTAGAGTGTGAACGTAGGATACTGTTATGTGATATTGAATCGATACTACTAAGTGTTAGTCAAAAGTCACAACAACAACCAAAGAAATCACCGTATGTTAATTGACTACAAACTAACATGATAGAATCAACATGTATGACAAGGCGCATCGATTGAGTATTGCCGTACATTCACAGAGTCCCAACAATACCAATACACTATCATCATTTGCATTGATTATTCCCAGTGAATATGATATTCATATCATTAGTGAACGATCATTAGAGATTGTAGGAATTATTCGTAACGCACAAGGACAGTCAATATGGTTACGTTATGATCATGATATTACCAAGAGTGGAATTCAATTACACATTACACCACAATATCGTCAAATGTTACGACAACGACAAGATGTTGATTATGTACGATCGTATATCAAACAAGGAATCGTTAGTAAATCAGAACAAGTCATTCAACGTGGATTAGAAATGGCTAGACAAATGGGATTAGAACGTGATTTTATGTATACACTAGGTAGTATTGAACTATCAACATGTCGGGAATTTACATTTGTACAATCAATGATGCGTAACAGTATCAAACAATGTACACCCAATGAACTAGGAGAATGGTTAATGGAAGTGTATGAGAGTAACTCACAAAATGGAGAAACATATGGTTTACATTTATTGTATGAACAAATGTTACCTTCGTATCGTAGAATTATCCAATTGGAAAATTTGATCTACAATGTACTAGGACCATTACATGGTGTATTATTGAACAAGTTTGAAAAACAAGTATTGTTCCCAGAGTTACAGAAACAGTTACAAGGTAAAAGACAAGCCATAGATCGTGACCAAGTTGATGCTCGGTTCTGTAATTATATGAAAGAACAACTAGATGCTAGTGTGAAACAATTAATCGATGATGAGATGAATCGTGTACACGAAACAAGTAATGATATCAAACCAATTACGATGCAAGTGTATTTATCAGCATGTTTGAACGATGCTGTGAATGCCATGGATGTTAAAGAGATTCAAATGTTATTACACATGTCAATACTATTTGGTATTATCAAGATTGATACCAATAGTCCACGTGCACTACGATCAAGTCAACGCAAGTCATTTAAAGTAACTGATGAACATTTTATTTTTCATCATGCAAATCGTACAATGATACAATTGGAAATGTCACAATTTAACAAACAAGTGAATACACTTGGTGATGATGTAGCCATATCAGAACTAGTATTACAAGTATCGTTAAAAGGTTCCTACTTGTCATCATATGGACCACGTGGTAATTATAGAAGTAATGATATTCCTATTTCTGTTACAGTAGACTTGTTTGACAAGTTGGGATATCATACTCATGGTATTACGATGAGACGTGTACTACATCCACCTACTCGTGATTATACTATTGAAGAGCATGAACAGTTACGTAAGAGTGTATTAACAGATACTCCAATGGTAGCTACACGCAAGAAGAAACGTATGAATCGATATGATAATCATTTGCATGGACTGAATCAAGTTTATCAACAAGAACAAGATGATTGTACATTTGATATTGACCTAAGTACTTGTCCACCATGTTGTTTGTCACAACATACTCATTTTGTTGTTAGTGTACAAATACATGATACCAATCCAGTACAAGTGAACAAGAATATTGTACTCAAGTTGTTGAGAAAAACAGAAATCGTATTCGATCACACTAGTGTATTCAGTACGAATGATTATATTGATAAGACAGTACTAGTATGTATTCTATCAAGACTTGTTACAGAACAAATAACTTCACCGAATAGTTCACCCAACTTGACATTACCTGTTGGTAACAAGGTTAATTGGTCGTTATGCGTTACTGGTAAGAGTGTTGTACCACAACTACCAGTTATGAGAACATCGTTGGGTATTTTATCACCTCCAAAGAGAATGATTGTTACTGTACTAGCAGGTAGAAATTTGGCACCAAAAGATTGGCATGGCAAGAGTGATCCATATTGTGTCCTCTTTTACGAAGGTCAACAGTTCAAGAGTAAGAGAAAGACTAGTACACTGAACCCTACATGGAAAGGTCAGTCATTTGTCTTTACTATTGATCCTACTTTCCATGGCACATTGTACTGTACCTGTTTTGATCACGATACACTCAGTAGTGACAGATTTATGGGTGAAATTATCATCCCTATCATTTCTATTACTGCTACAGAAAAATGGTATCCAGTGCAAGCAAATGACAAGTTTAAGGAGGCAGTATCTGGTGACATTAGACTCAAGATTGAATTTGATTTCGATGTACAATTTTAAACCTATTTATCTGTTACATAATGCCCTCTAGTTCTGCCAACTCGTCTGCAGATAGTTCAATTTTTCTTCTTACACCATGACTTTGCTCCAATTCTAGTACAAGTTTAGCATTCTTTTTCTTATCTTGTGTAACAGCATCCAAAACAAACAAGTTATCACAATGTGGGCAGAATGAATCAGCGTCTGCGTCCCATTCACGAGTATCTTTTCTGAAACACTTCTTACATTTTTTGCATGCAAACACCATTTCGTATGATTTTTCTAGTGGGTGACCCGCAGTTTCATTGTGGCAAGCGGAACAATCAAACCACTAGTTGTGTTAATGTGTGAAATGGTTAACGTACTTGTTTACAGCATGGAGCACGAATGGCAACCTGAGCATTGAGAACGTGTTTGCACATTGAAAATTGGACTAGTTACGAGTAGATGTTGTTTGAAAGTTTGAAGACACGAAATTGTGACGTTGACTAGAGCTTACAAGACTTTTGGCGCCAAGCAATTATTTGAACGTTCGTTACACAACTATGAACTCGTCTTCGTTTCATCACCAACAGACTCAACAACAGGGTGGTAAACAACTTTTCGAGTTGCTACGAAAATTAGGATACGAACACCCAACAGGAACGATCACACCAGAGTCTTTCGAATGGGTATTTTCATACGAATCCACAAACCCAATGATGAAACACTTGTGTACAATGTTAAACGGTTCCAACCTTATTTCTAATGACGATTTGGAAGACTATTATGAATTAGAAAAGAATAATAAGACTTTGAATGGCGAGGAGTTGGAACAAGCAGTTAAAATGGGCGCCAGTCGCTTCCACAGATATAAACAAACGGATGAAGATGACATACCACTATCTGCACTAGAACAAGAGTGTGAACAGTTAACAAGCGTACTTGAAGAAATGGAGAATCGATTGGAAAGAAAACGTAATCAACGTGACCATATTACGTCGATGGTTAATTCATTGTCAACAAACTCTCGTCAAAAGCTATACACTGACCGTGAAGAAGATCTACACAAAATTCAAACATCAACTTTGTCACGAGACCAAGAATTGAACCAAGCATTACACAAACTCGAAACAACATCTGTAGAACTAGTATCCAATTTAGCAAGCGATGAATGCAAATTAATTAGTCACGTACCACTAACAGACTACATGAATGAAGACAAATTGATACTACAAGATTTAGAACAGCACATTCAAAAAACTCTACAAGATATAGGATCAGACGACACTGAGAACAGTATTGTCTGGTCAACATACAAGGAGGATTGTGCAGAATTGGAACGATTACGAAAGACGTACCCAGCTGGTGAAGAACAGTACTTGACTGCACTTACCATGTCTGCCAAGTTACGCGCTTCTTTGGAGATGGCGAAAAAGGTTCAAACATCGTGGCATGTATACACATCACAGTATCTTACCATGGGTGACAGTGAGCTACTAGATAGCAAGATACAACAGCTTGATCAAAGAATAGATAGTATCAAACGAGAATTGTCCGGTATGCTAGCAACAGATACATCCAAACGGAGAAGAGAAGATTCTTTAACAATCCCACAACTCTTACAAGAACTAACCAAGTTACATTCAGTGTCTGTGTTGGCTGGTGATCATGATTTAGCCGTTGCTCGTAGAAAGCAACGTCTAGAGGTACTCGACAGAACACTGGATCACATTGTTCAACAGAAGAGTACACATTCACTTTTACAAGAGTGTTTATTACAAGAGCAGAAGCGTGTACAGAGAGCGTACCACCTAATGAAGGCTGTTTGCGTAGAGTTGGACTCTTTGCAAGTAGAAGCAGTCAAGCGATCAGGTAGATACCATACACTAGCAGAGGAAATACAACCCGAACAAATTCTTCAGTTTATTGACACTGCTAGATCAGTACAAGAAGACAAAGAAACAAAGGTCTCCATGCAAACAGGAGAAGCAATGACGCACGATGTTTTGAGACGATATGAAAAACTCGAACAATGCTTGTTTGGAACAAGTAATAACGAAGCAATATCCAATCATCCAAAGCTCTTACCAACGGAACTGGTTGAATCAATGCAAATATTAAAAGACACTCTGGATCAACTCAACAATGAGTTGAAACGAACAATCCAGGAAAGAGATGATCGACAACATATTGCCAAGTAAAAAACAGTACTGATGGAAGAGTTACATTTATCAAAAGAGAATGGGTCTTGGGTGATAGCCCTATGTGTATTGCTTTTTTCAGAATGGCGCTACCAGCAAATCAACTGCTTGCTCGATTGTATAAACAGAATCCAGTTTTCTATTCAACAGTGTGAAGTGTTCAGGAATGCGTTGTTTTTTGTATGACAACGCTTGCAAATTGACTTGTTGTAAATGATTCAAAACGATGCTAACGGCCTCATATGACATGCGCAGAAAGCATGCAAGCATATACTACTCGCTTAAATCATGTACAATATTAGTAGTGGTGTTAGGAATTGGCTCTATCACATATTTAACGAATCATCAAGCAAAGATAAAATACGACACACTTTCGCTTGCACAAACTGTGAATCAAACATACAATAATGTAACTCACACGGACGGTAATGAGTGTCATATTTTATCGGTGTCTGACGAAGATCGATGTGCGTATGCTTTGAATAACACGATATGTAACCACTATATACAGTTACAGTACTGTCAATTTCAATCTATTCAACCTCTATTCTATATATTAGCAGTATGTGTTAACAAAAGATAAATAACTCAAAATATAGGTACCTTATTTAATTACGCTACTGTATTGTTTGGGAAATGTTGCCGATGGGTAAATATGTACTGTGTTTATTCTAATGTTTAGATTTCTAGTTCCACTTCTCATGAAACTATCAGATGCACTGCACATGCCACCAGCACTGGCAGGTGTAACACTACTTGCCTTAGGAAACGGAGCACCAGACATATCTAGTATCCTAGTAGGAGTGTTCACCAACAAAGTAGATTTCGCTATTGGTGATCCTATCGGTGGTGGTTTATTCGATACAGCACTTGTCATGGGCGTCATACCTTTTGTTGCTCACGTACGCGTTTCACAACTGCCATTCATACGTGATGTTGTATTTTATTTGATATCGGTATCATACATTTTCTATATATTTATGGATAATCGAGTAACATTGTATGAAGGTGTTATTTGTATAGTGATATATATTATCTATGTACTAGTAGTGATCATTGGTCGATTTATCAACGTACACGTTGTGCAACGATTCAGAAAAAAGAAAGGTGAACCTGCACCTGAACAATCGTCAGAAGAAACGCCACAAACAACAGTCGAGCAAGAATCTTCAGAGTTGCCAGAGATACAAATCGATCCACCTACTGAAGATTTAAAAACTAGTGATGTACCTGTAATTACGATACAAGTAGATCCTCCAAGTGATGTGGGACCACCAGTGATAAAAACAAGTGGTGATGATTGGACAAGTGGATATACAGTACAAAGAAGATTATCACAAGATTTTAAACGGAGATCAGAAGAGAGGAGACGATCAACGGAACTGACAGAAGAAAACCTACAACGACTTTCGCAAGATGGAAAAATCTCGTTATCACCACCACGTGAATCACTACCACAATCGATGACTGATTTTATTGTTCCTACAGTTGATGAAACACCAGCAGACGAACCTCAAGAGAAGAAAAAACTGTTAACCTTGCTCTATGAACGATTTTGTGATCTGACTGGATGGGATGGTATGAAGTGGTATGAACGTGTACTCTTTGTTGTCATTGCATGGTTTCCAAATCTACTGCAAAACTTGACAATTCCAAAAGTCGATGAAAAGGATTGGAATAGATTTTATATCGTATGTGTGCCAATATTTGCACCATTACTAGTATTGTACGCTACTGGAGATACTCGTAAGATTATCGCTTTTTAACATTTTAGATTTTATCTATTTAGTTGGTTCCGTGTTTCCTGTGGCTGTGATACTATTCATCTCTGGAGTATTAGTATCAATACTGCTGATTATAATACTGTGGAGATTTGACAAACAACCTAAATGGTTCGTACCTATACTGATGATTGTATCGTTCTGTATGTGCGTCATTTGGTTATATATTTGCTCATCAGAAGTTCAATATATACTCCAAGCGTTAGGAAGATCATGGTATGTCATGTACTAAGTAATAATAGTATAGGAATATTAGTGACGCGATAATGGCTTTGACTGTCTTATCGTGGGGAAATTCTTTAGGTGATTTAGTAGCCAATGTTTCTGTAGTAAAACAAGGATACGGATCAATGGGTATAGGTGCATGTTACGGTGGACCGTAAGTTGATTTACTCACATCTAACAAAATAAGAATGTTGAATCTGCTCGTGGGTTTAGGTATCGCGTTCACCTTTAACAAAACTCAATTGAGTGAATTTTGTTTCACATTAACGCCAGATCCTGCTGTTGGATTTAGCTTCATCGTACTCATTAGTATACTATTATTGTCACTAGTAGTTATTCCTGCATGCAAATTCAATCACACGAAACCATTTGGAATAGTGTTGATTTTGTTTTATATTGTATTTCTAGTCGTTGCCGTTGTTATATCTTTTGTGCCAGTTGTTAAAGAAGCGTTTACTTGGCGCGTTGGTAAGTTGTATTCAATTATTCTAAAATATATCTCCAATAGGTAGGAGCTGTTAGTGCGTTGACTACAGTAACGGAGATTAAATCTTGGAGATAGATATGCTGCTGTTCATTCTCATCACGGTGATACAATTACCGAGGATGTTAATCGCTCAAGCGACGTGTCGCGAAATTATTAAAGCCACACCTACAGCAACATCAGGATACTATACAATCTATCCAAATGGTGTTTCTTACAGTACATTTTGCGATATGAGCATCGAGTATGGCGGATGGACATTCATTGGCAACATGACAGCTTCTGGGTCAGGTGCATGGAGTGGATATACCTTTAATGATCATTCAGTAACATTTAATGAACTGCATGTCGTTGACAACGCTGCCAGTACTGTAAAAATCCAACTTGTAGGTCCTACATATTCAGGGTATGTATATTATGTTTTCGCTGATCGTATTAGATTTTATCCTACCATAGTAGGAGTTGTTTTTGGACCAAGTTCAGTAATGTACTTGAAAGACAATGGAGACTATTCTACATGTGGACGTTCATCATTTACAAGTTTGGCAACATCGTATTACAGAACATCAGCAAAGGGAGTGATTATGACGAAACCATCAGGAGCAACAAACCTCGTCAAACTCGTGCACTACGTTGATTATGGCACGTTATGCAATTTGAATACAGTATATAATTATAATTTTGGATTTTACATAAGACAAAAGTATACATGCAACAGTATATCAGAGTATGACACCGCCTCTGTTTGTAGCGGGAGCGGAACCTGTACATCAACTGATACGTGTTCATGTAAAACAGGATATACAGGAACTTGGTGCCAAACAGTGATAACAACAACTGTAACACCAACACCTGTACTTACTACGACTGCAGCACCAACTACCACGACCACATCAACAACTATCACTCCAACAAGTGTAGTACCAAGTACGACACTAGCTACTACGACGACACCATCACCAACGCCCGTACCTACAACAAGTGTAGCTCCCACGACAATCACTCCCACAACTACTGTGCAGGCGACAACAACAGAAGCGGTAACCACAACTACAATACTACCTACTACTACAGTTACTCAAACTACAACAACAACTACATCTGCTCCAGCTACAACAGTATCAGTACCACCCACTGCTGAACCCACTACAACAGTAGAATTAACAACAACTACATCTGTTCCAACGACATTATCAACGACGAATGAACCAACAACGACTGAAGCTTCTACTGCCACAATTACGACAACAACTCCCACTCCCACGCCAGAACCTACTACAAGTGTAGCTCCAGCTACAGTCACAACAACAACCACACCTGTGCCTACAGATACTGCAACAGTCATACCAACAACTGTTTTTCCAACTACTACAACATCACCACCCACTCCTGCACCAACAACAAGTGTAGAATTAAGTACGACAGTCGCTCCAACAACTGTTCCGCCAATAACCAGCGTACCAACGACATTGGATCCAACTACTGAAACCGCATCATTATCACCCACATCTACACCAACCACTGTAGTGATAGAACCTCAAACGACCACAGTGCCAACTTTTACTCCAACCACTTCACCTACTGAAACACCTTCTACCGTCGATCCAACTACTTTAATTCCTGCCACTAGCATACCCACAACTGATGAGCTTACAACCACTGTTACTCCTGTACCAACAACCGAGACACCAGCTACGACAAGTATGCCATCAACGAGTGAAATTATAACTAGTCCTCCAACTTTATCGACAATGGAACCTACTACAGTAGAGGAAACAACTACAAACACTCCAACAATAACAGTTCCTCCGGGTACAACTACGTTTATGCCAACAAGTACACAAATATCAACTGATATTCCCATTGATTCTATTACACCTACTCCATCAACCTCTCAAACTATAACTAATGAACCAACAACGAGCATAGCAACTGAAACCGAGACAAATACGCCAACGCTAAGTCCTACGGATACATCTTCAGATACTACTACGTCTCCAACTACAGAAACAAGCAGTAGTACTGAGCAGGCAACGATTTTGCCAACACCAACATTTGAAACTACTGTAACACCAACTGGACGAGATACAAGCACACCAACGCCCACTAATCAAACAAACCACGAAATAACTTATTCGCCCACCGCTACAACCACTACTACACCAACCAATCATGTTACAGAAACGCCTATAGTATCGAACACACCAACAAACACAGAAATAACAAATAATACTCCATCATTTGTTACAAGTGAAACAGAAATACCAACAAATTTTTCTATAGCCGAAACACAGTATTCTACATCAACACACACACCTAGTTTAACGCCAACAAATAGTGCCGTGAACAACACAGAAATGGATACATCAACAGCAGTTCCTACCAGTACACAAACAGTAACTCCATCAGAAACATCAGCTACTACTTCTCTTATGAACTCTACACAAGTTGAGACTAGTGCTTCTCCAACAACAATTACAATCACTCTAACCACAGGTACTCCTACATTTCACAACGTGACCCCAACACCCACGAACGCTACTGTTCAGAATAGCTTGACTAGTGATCAACCCACAACAACCTACGTACCAACTACCTCTGCAACGACCTTTCCCTCGACTACGACGATTGTACCTACTAATAGTAGCGTAACATCTGCTGCTCAACAAGTTACAACTGCCACTTCAACTAACGCTACTGCACAATTGACAACTAGTACGCAGAGTTTCGAACCTACAATAGTACCTGCTACAACGGAAGTACCCACACCCACGGATAACTCAACTGCATCACTAACAACGCAGACGCTGATCACTTCAACAATGCCACAAACATCTACAACTGAGATTGCTACCAGTACAAATTCACTAACAGTGCCAAAACCAACACCACTGTTCACTTTTCCAACAAACTCTACACAAAACAGCACTCTTTCAACGTATGGTGCATTTGAATTGGCACTAATGAGTGGAAATCTCACCGAAGCGGTATCATTGGGTTACGAAATGATGGAGAATGGACGAGAACGAGAAGAATGTATTATTTTAATGCAAGAGTTTATACCATCAAATATGGATACTCAAACAATGGAACGTGTAGCAAAGTTTATCGAGTTGATTAGTAACAAACCTAGCGAGTTATCAATAGCATCTATCGTGGCTATTATCAACATTACAGACACTCTTAGTACAGCTTTAGGACATTCGTACCACATACAGTCTGTTGTCGTCGTTTCTAATATTCTGAGCAACGCACTAGAGGCATTGCAACATCAAAATGATTTGACCCTAGTACCGAACGTTAAACGAGTTGTTAAAGTACTACAAGAAAGTATATCTAGTAACATGAATATCGGACAATCACCTACAATCATCACTACATCATTTTTATCGTTACTGGTTTATCGTGACACGTTCAATAGTAGAGTCGAACTGTCTACGCCTTTTGCAGATTTTAGTATTCCCGGTTCGCCCGCTAGAACACTGAACGATATCTCAATTCGAGTGAATACAGTTAAACTCAACTTACTACCGAATAGTGAGAATATTACGAGTCAAGTAGTATCGATTGGGTTCTACTCACCTATTCAACAACTAGACGTATCTAATATGAGTGTGCCGTTTGTATTCTCACTTCCAATCGTTGATCCAACTATACATAACATGTTAGCATGGAATAAGAACACATCTATTGGTGGATACCAACCAGTGTGTAAGTTTTGGGACACTAGATCATTGAATTGGAGTACATTTGGTTGTATAACAGTGAACATGACTTCTACTCAAATCGTGTGTGCCTGTAGTCATACTACTGATTTTGCTACCTTTTGGGATTATGTATTCCCTACATTCAATGTTCTTACATTGAGTGACATTGAAAACATTACCAAACTAAACCCTGATAACATGTTAACTTGTATTATTATATGTGCTATGGCTTTGATCTATGTTTGTAGTGTTATACTAGTAGCAGTTGTTGAAAAGATAACTAGTTCATGTTTGAACAAATCCAGTAAAGAACAAGAGATTGAGTTTGGAAAGTTTAGAATATTATTGCAAAAGTTCATGAAAGAGCATTACTATATTGCTACGATATTCCATCCCAAGGGTATATCGTTCACACGTATACAACGAATTACCGTCATCTACGCATCTATACTTGGCATCATGGGTGGAAATGCATTAACGTTTGCCAATGACGCAAAAGAAAACATTTTCAAGTTTATTGTTTCAGGAGCGATAAGTGCACTCATTCAAGCACCATTCGTCACACTATTTATATTCTTGTTTAGTAGAACAAAACCATGGACTAGTATTGAACGTGTTGATCCATCATTGGAGATACCAACCAGTGAAAAGAAGCGTAAACCTATAGCATGTACCAAAAGAATATTGGATAAACTAGATAAACTATCAGACAAAGTTGTCACTGGTATCAAGAGTATTAGTACAAGAGCATCATGGCAGGGAGTACTACTAGTTATTATCACAAGTACTGTCTATGTTGGACTATTAGTTGTGCTAGCAGTACTCGCAGGATTGTGGATGCAACTCTTTGCTGGGCTATGTCAGTGGATTATTGTATCAGTTGGAATATTAATATATACTGGATTTTTGTTTATTACGTTTTTCAGACTACAATATGAAAAACTACAAGAAGGTACAATAGAAAAGTGGAGAGGTAGCACCGTACAATTAGTAGTATTGATATCGAGTGCCGTGATTGGATGGACACTAGGAGTAGTTGGGAGTATTGTGATAGGTGTACTCATACCAGTGAGTAATGAGTGGTTTGGTAAACTGATGGTAGTATCACTGTCTGTCACTGGTATGGCCATACTATGCACTTTTGCAGCGATACTACTCTTCAAG
>JAESGV010000188.1_pt1 | contig 41066 bp, 36 predicted proteins | sample 9269781 | NCBI WGS metagenome assembly JAESGV01 (sample SAMN15741586, study PRJNA653496) | algae metagenome | isolation source: Tildeniella torsiva UHER 1998/13D and co-occurring heterotrophs from... | place: Slovakia: Slovak Paradise National Park, Hrabusice, Kosice Region | collected 2000-01-01
CGGGTCTTCTAGCGTTTCAAAGTGCGCTAGCAACGTCCCTGACTCAGACCCAGAGGTACTCATAGGATGTCCTGCCTCAACATCTATCCTGAAGTATCTCTCATCTACGAGTATGCGTTTGCCCTGGCAACAAATCGCCTTCGTAGTCGAAATCGACCGGCTCAAGCTGGTTTTGCGCCAAACCCAGCTCATGGACGCCTCCCGCCGAGAGAATAGCGCCGAACATTCCTGGCACCCGGCGATGATGGCCCTGGTGCTGGCAGAATACGCCCCCGCTGAGGTAGATATCCAGCGGGCAATTCACCAGGTGCTGATTCACGATCTGGTGGAAATCGACGCGGGCGACACTTTTTGCTATGACGCGGCGGGGCATGACGACAAGGCTGAGCGAGAACAGCAGGCCGCCGATCGCATCTTTGGCCTGCTCCCTGCACCCATCGATCAAGACCTCCGCCAGCTCTGGGACGAGTTTGAGGCCCAGATCACCCCCACCGCCCGCTTCGCCGCCTCGATCGATCGCATTCAACCCCTGCTGCACAACTGGCAAACCGGCGGCGGCACCTGGAAACAGCACGGCATTAGCCGCGCTCAGGTGATGCAGCGCATGGCCCCAGTAGAAACAGGAGCCCCAGACCTGTGGCCCTTTGTACTGGAAGTGATTGAAGAGTCTGTCACTAAGGGATATTTGACAGCCTGAAAAATCCTAAGGTTCAAGCCAAACTATGCCGCGACCAAGACCGGCTCATAAAACAGTGTCATCAGCTTATCGACGGGCACTGTTTCCATGGCGTAGGTTTGACCCTCGTTATCAGAGAAATCAATTAGATAAGCTGCACCGTCAAATTCCATTAGGACAGTGCCCACTTGACCGCGACGCAACAGGATAGGCGCTCTGGTCTCTGGATGAGTAGCAGGGAGATCTTCCGTCAGCGCAACGACGTCATATTCATGGATTGTCATCTTGAACCTCCTGCGATCTAACGGGGTAGGCATTGGTCAGTCGAGGAAAGTCTTCCCCGTGGCGGATAATCCAACAGGATAAAACCCAAGCTTCGCCTACGTCGGTCTGCATTAAGAAGCGGATATTGTAATGATAGCCATACTGATCTCGACTTCTGACTACGGCCTTGTTGTCGAGTGCGGCTGCCAAAAGAGCCGTTTCAAATACACCTTTGTTGTCTAACGTGACTTCCAAACGATCGCGAAACAGAGCAGCTTTATCTTTACCCTTGCGATGATTGGGGTTAAGGCAGTAGCGCTCTAGTTTGTCACCGAGCTGGGCCCGGTCACCATTGGGTAGTCTCATAGCTTTACTGCATGCGATCGATGGTGCGGTACTGAATGGCTTCGGCGATATGGTGGGTTTGCAAATCCGCAGCGCCATCCAAATCAGCGATGGTGCGACCGACTTTGAGAATGCGATCCATAGCGCGGGCCGAGAGGCCCAGTTTGCGCACGGCCCCTTCTAGCAGGGTTTTGCTGGTGTCATCCAGCAGGCACCAGTGCTTGAGGTGGCGGCTCTGCATGTCGGCGTTGCACTGCAAGCTAGGCTCGGTTTTGAAGCGATCGTGGGCGCGTTGACGGGCAGCTTGGACGCGATCGCGCACTGGTTCCGAGGCTTCCCCAGGCTGGTGCTGGGTCATCTCTTCGGGCTTGATGCGGCTGACCACCACCTGCAAGTCAATGCGATCCATCAGTGGCCCCGAGAGGCGAGACCAATAGTTTTCACGGCTGCGGGGGCTACAGGTGCAGGGCTGCACCGAGTCACCATAGAAGCCGCAGGGGCAGGGGTTGGTGCTGGCGATCAGGGTGAACTGGGCAGGGAAGACCACGGACTGCCGCGTGCGGGTGATGGTGACGTAGCCATCTTCGAGGGGCTGGCGCAGATATTCCAGCACGTCGCGCTTGAACTCGGTCAATTCGTCGAGAAAGAGGATCCCCCGGTGGGCAAGGGAAATTTCCCCTGGCTTGGGGTAGCTGCCGCCGCCAACCAGGGATGGCCCCGACGCCGAGTGGTGGGGACTGCGAAAGGGGCGTGTGTTCACCAGAGTCCCTTTCTCCTTCAGCAGTCCCGCAACGGAGTGAATCTGCGTGACATCCAGCGCTTCTTCAAATTGCAGCGGCGGCAGAATGGAGGGCAATCGGCGAGCCAGCATAGTCTTGCCGCTGCCTGGTGGGCCAACAAAAATCAAATTATGCCCCCCGGCAGCGGCGATCTCCAGAGCACGGCGAGCCTGGGCCTGACCTTTCACATCCCGCAAATCCAGCGCGTTGGCAGTGGAGTTCATCGCCAGGGTGGTATCGACGGCCACGGGGGTATGGCCAGAGGGATGGTTGAGAAAATCGGCTACCTCCGACAGGTGGTTGAAGCTGTAGACGGTTAAGCCCGGCACCACGGCGGCCTCTCGGCCATTGTCGGCGGGCACCACCAAGCCGCGAATGCCAAGCTTTTGGGCAGCGGCGGCGATAGGCAGCACCCCGGCCACGGCACGCAAGCTGCCGTCTAACGAGACTTCACCGAGAAACAGCAGGTCGTTGAGGGCGTCAGTATTCACCTGCTCAGAGGCAGCGAGAATGCCGACGCTGATGGGCAGGTCAAAAATAGGGCCTTCTTTGCGCAGGTCGGCGGGGGTGAGGTTGATCACTACCTTGCGCATGGGGAAGGGGAAGCCCGCATTCTTCAGCGCCGCTTTCACCCGCTCGCGGGACTCTTGGACAGCAGTGTCGGGCAGACCGACGACGACCACACCGGGCAGGCCACCCGAAATATCGACCTCGACCCCAACTTTGAGGGCGTCAATGCCCACCAGCGCTGCGCTCCAAACCCTTGCTAGCATGATGCAATTTTCCTGATTTGACCTTTAGGGTGCCCAGCTAAACGGGCAAACTCGGGAGTGGGGCGATCGCATCCCACACAATCCAGCCATTTAGCGCAGAGCGATCGCTGAATTTCCTCAAAAATTCTGAAGCCTGCCCGACTGATCACCGTTGCGTTCTAGCGTTGAGGTAGCAATCGCGGCTCACCACCCTCTGTATGTGCAGCCAAAGTATTGCTTAGGATCCTCAAAAGTTCCAGAACTCAAGTCCATCAAGCCTTTTCCCAGTTCTTCAATCTTTATTCTTCGTTCTTTCACCCAATGGCCCCTACCGCAGACATCATCATCATTGGCGCTGGCATCTCTGGGCTGGCCGCCGGGTGCTACGCCCAGATGAACGGCTACCGCAGCGTTATTTTTGAGGCCCACGATCAGCCGGGGGGACTGTGTACTGCGTGGCAGCGCCAGGGCTATACCTTCGACGCTAGCATTCACTACATCTTTGGCACGGGTGAGGGGCAGCCCTTCTACGAGCTGTGGCGCGAGCTGGGAGCCTTTGAGGGCATCGAGTTTACCAATCAGACCGAGTTTATGCAGATCCACGGCTCCCAGGGGGAGGTGCTGCGGGTGCACAGCCAGCCCGATGAGTTGCAGGAGCATTTGCTGAACCTAGCCCCAGAGGATGCCAAGCTGATCGACGCTTTCTGCAAGGGGGTGCGCAAGTTTAAAGAGTTTGACCTATCGATGTTGCAGCAAAAGCCCAAGTCGCTGATGACAGCAGCGGATTGGGCGCGGCTGGGCAAGCAGGTGCTGCCCTTTATGGGGGTGCTGGGCAAGTGGAGTCAGCTGTCGCTGAGTGACCTGGCGGCGCAGGCGAAGAACCCCTTTCTCCGATCGGCGATGCCCCACATGTTTGCCTGGCCCGATGTGCCGGTCATGGTGGGCATGTCGCTACTAGCCTATTTAGACAACGGCAATGCAGGCTCGCCGGTAGGGGGGGCGATCGCATTTTCCCGTGCTATTGAGCAGCGGTACCTGGCCCTCGGCGGCGAAATCCACTACTGCGCCCCGGTGGAGCAGGTGTTGGTAGAAAACGAGCAGGCCGTGGGGGTACGCCTGACCAACGGCGAAGAACACCGAGCCGCTCGGGTCATCTCCGCCTGCGACGGTCGTCACACCATCTTTAACCTGCTCAAGGGCGACTACGTCAACCGCAGAATTGAGAAGCTCTACGACGGTCACCTGCCCATGCACTCCCAGTTTCAGGTGTCGCTGGGGGTGAATATGGATTTTTCGCATCAGCCCCACTGGGTGACACATTTGTTGGAGGAGCCGATCGCGATCGCCGACCAGCCCCACGCCGAAATCGGCGTCAAACACTATTGCTTTGATCCATCCCTGGCCCCGCCCGGCAAATCGGTAGTGAGCCTGATGGTGACCACCCACCATAGCGACTGGCAGGGCCGCGACGACGTCAACGAACAGGCCCAGCGCCTGATCGATCGCATGGCAGAGTTCTATCCCGGCTTGCGATCGGCCATTGAATATATAGATGTCATCACCCCCCTCAGCTACGAAAAGTTGACCGGCAACTGGCAGGGGGCCAGCTGCGGCTGGCTGCTCACCAAAGACACTCTGCCGCTGATGATCAAAGGCGTACCCAAGCGCCTGCCCGGCCTAGACAACTTCTATATGGTCAGCCAGTGGACTGAACCCGGCGGCAGCCTGCCCATCGTGGCACTGTCGGGCCGCAACATGATTTTTGAAATTTGCCGCGAAGATGGCCGGGCGTTCGAGGCGACGGTGCCAGGCTAGGAGGAGGGGAGTTCTCAGTTTTAAGTTCCCTCAGTCAAGCTTCAACTCAAAATCCAAAACTTTTCCAGTTTCTCTGGGAGAAGGTAATGAAATGCGATCGCACATCAAGCTTCGTTGCGTTCCTTCGCCTGCCCCAGAACTCCGCAAGACAATGGAATTAAGGGAACCGGTTGCCAAGAACCATCCCTAAAGGTGCCATGCACCGGGAGGATCGACCCATGCTATTTCTAGCTCTGACTTACCACGACACGCTATACCTCGCGACCGAACTCGGTGTCCTGGCGCTAGTGCTCTTGCTCTGCTGGCTAACGCCCCACTTAGAGCACCACCGATCGCTGCACTAAATTCGCTTGCCCCAAGCCCCATTCGCTTCAGTTATCGGGAGGACACCCCATGTATCGCAAAATTTTAGTGGCCCTAGACAACAGCCCCGCCAGCGACACCCTGTTTGACCAAGCTCTTGAGCTAGCCCAAGTCACCGATGGTGCCCTCCTACTAGTGCACAGCCTGTCAAATCAAGAAGAAAGCAGCCCCTTGCCCATGTCGGCTCAGCTCGACAACATTTACTGGGCTCCCGGCACCGAGCTTGACTTAGAGGCCTGGCGACAAGCCTGGACGCGCTACGAAAACGAAAGCCTCGATCGCCTGCGTCGCCACTCTGCCACCGCCAATACGGCAGGAGTCCCCACCGAGTTTCGGCAGTTGATTGGCAACCCCGCCACGGTGATTTGCAAAGCCGCCCAAGAATGGGGAGCCGACCTGATTTTGATCGGCAACCGAGGCCGCACCGGTCTGTCAGAACTGGTGCTCGGCAGCGTTAGCAACCACGTCATGCACCGCGCCACCTGCTCTGTACTGGTGATGAAAGCCGAAACCCTCAGCCCCACCCAAACTCCGGTCACCGCAGGCGTCGCCTAATTCCAATTCCCCTTCAGCCCGTAGGAGCAAGGTCTCCTTAAATATCGCGAGTCCTGTGGGCGCACAACCGTGCGCCCCTACCAGAGAAGACTAACTTCCCTTACTCAAATTGCTCGCAAAAAACTGTCCTGGCGAGAAGCTAAGGATCCAATTTAGCGAAGAAATACCTTCTCATATCTAGGCAAACGGTGTAGGATTAGCTTAAAGCAGCCATTTGGGATCCCAGCTAAGCCGTAGCTTCAAGGGAATGTAACAATTCGTGATCATTTCCTTCAATCTACTTGGGGAAAACAGTGCAAAACTCGTGGAAAAGCCCGTCTTTAAAGGGGATAACCTCTCACTCTGGGAGAGCGTTGATGCATCAGCTTCCACGGGTGTGGAAACCCCAGACCTTTTTCAGTGCCTTTTCCCCAGCGGAGTTAGCGGTGTAGCCCATATCAACTCAACCTTTCAGCGGTTCTCCCCAGTTCTCACAGGCTCTACTACTACGACTATCTTTTAAATTTTCTTCTTCCGGAAGGCAGACCTTGCTCAACAGGGACAGCGTTGAGAGGGGCAAAAAAGGGTGGTAGGATGAACGCCCAATCAAAAAGTGCCCGCTTTCAAAACCGCCATAAAGCTCTCCAGTTAAGGGATCCAGCGTTTCAAGATTCTGTAGAGAGAACGGTTTAACCGGGAATCCATTGCAAAGGTGAGATACTGCTAGTACGGAATCAGCTAACCCTTGCAGATGAATCTTCTCGGGTTGTATTCCGCTCCAGTTGCGTTTCTTTTTCTCCGTTGCCATGAAGTTTATCTGCCCCCAGAACGAGCTGAGTGCCCAGCTGTCGTCGGTGAGCCGCGCGGTGTCGTCTCGCCCTAGCCGCCCTGTGCTAGCCAACATTTTGGTCAAGGCCGATATTGAGAGCCAGTCGGTTACCCTGGTGGGTTTTGACGAAGTGTTGGGCATCGAAAGTCGCTTTAGTGCACAGGTCGAAGAACCTGGCACGCTGACGCTGCCCTCTAAGCTTTGGGGCGATATTGTTTCGCGCCTGGCCAATGAAGACATTACCCTGGAGTCTGAGGGCGACAGCACCACTGTGACCCTCACCTCATCCTCGGGTCGCTACGAAGTGCGCGGTTTAAGTGCCGAAGACTACCCCTCCCTGCCCACGGTAGAAGATGGCGAAGCGATTTCACTCTCTGCCGATGCGCTGCTCAGCGGCCTGCACGGCTCGCTCTTTGCCACCAGCGGCGACGAAACTAAGCAGGTGCTCACCGGCGTGCATCTGCTCTCTGAAACCGATGCCCTAGAGTTTGCCGCCACCGATGGCCACCGCCTGGCCGTGGTGCAAACCACCGACGAATCGGCCACCGACACCCCGGCAATGGATGTCACCGTGCCGGCCAAGGCGCTGCGCGAGCTAGAGCGGATGATTCAGGGCTACACCTCTAACGAGCCGGTGGCCCTGCGGCTCGATGAAACCCAGGTGCTGTTTGACCTGGGGGCGCAGCGTCTAACCACTCGCCTGCTCGAAGGCCAGTATCCCAACTACCGGCAGCTGCTGCCGAAGCAGTTTGCCCGCCAGGTGACGGTCGATCGCAAGAGGTTGATGTCGAGCCTGGAGCGCATTGCCGTACTGGCCAGCCAAAAAAATGACATTATCAAAATAACGCTCAACCCCGGTGACCAGAGCATTGCCCTCTCGGTGGAAGCTCAAGAAGTCGGCAGCGGGCGCGAAGAACTGCCTGCCCAGGTGAGCGGCGACGAGCTCGATATTGCCTTTAACGTACGCTACCTGCTGGATGGGCTAAAGGCCTTCGACACCACCGAGGTGCAAATGCAGTGCAATGCGGCGACGAGCCCAGCGGTGTTTGTGCCACTAGGAGAAACCAAGATTACCTACCTTGTCATGCCTGTTCAAATTCGGGGGTAGATGGCCAAAATCAATCAGAATGTTGGGTATACACAAGCACTCTGTTTGTATTGTGAGCGATTTTAGCTAGTCGCGCTTCGCGAAGCGCGACTGGTTCACAATTTATGCTAAGAAACGCTGGAGGTGAGTGGCCAGGCTGCAAACATTGGGTTCCTTCAGTAGATCAAAGTGATCTCCCGACACAGAGCAAACCTCAACTCCTCCAGTTACCAACTTTTCCCACCCCAGTGTTTCATCTACATACACAGGGGTTAAATTAGCTCTTTCTGGCAGTTGTGTAGCCCTCAACAGCAGCACCGATCCTGAATAGGGCTGGGGCTGATAACGAATGATAGCCCTTTCGCTAATGGCCATCATTCGTTCTAAAACTGCTTCGGGAGAGTGCGATCGCAAATAGCCTAGAGATAGCCATTTCTGGTGAACGCTTCGTACCCCAGCGCTGAGCTTGTCTCCTAACTGGCCCAATATTGTAGGAGTGCTGAAGTCAAACCAAGACTTAGTGGAGCAGTAGGTATCAATCAGCGCCAGCAATCCGATTTCCTGACCGTCTTGCACGAGCTGTTGAGCCATTTCGTATGCCACCAAACCGCCAAATGAATAACCACATAAAAAGTATGGCCCAGTAGGTTGAAGCTCTCGTAGTTCTTGAAGGTAAGAGCGGGCCATGGTTTCAACCCTGTAGTCCATCACTTCGCCGCTGCTCAAGCCTCGGGCTTGCAATCCATAGATTGGCTGTTCGCGATTTAGATATTGATTCAGTGCATAGTAATCAAGCACATTTCCGGTTCTAGTATGCACACAAAACAGCGGCGCTTTTGATCCGTAGGGTTGAATAGCTACTAGAGATTGCCTGGGGTTATCCTCTAATTTCTCCTGCAAAGCTTTGGCTAACGCCTCAATGGTAGGTATCTGGAAAAAGCTTCCCAGAGAGATCGAGCGGCCAAAGATATCTTCGACCTTAATCAACATACTGGCAGCGAGTAAAGAGTTTCCTCCTAACCCAAAGAAGCTATCGGTTACCCCGATAGGCTCAAGTTGAAGCTCTTCTTGCCATATTTGGGTTAGCGTTAGCTCTGTTTCGTTTCTCGGCTGAATTACGTCATTCTCGAACGTCTGACGGCCTAGATTGGGTTCGGGCAGCTTCTTTTTATCGATTTTGCCGTTGGCATTCAGCGGCAGCTCATCTAAAAAAACAAACTGGGCAGGCACCATGTAATCGGGCAGTTTATCTCTCAAGAAGCTGTCAAGCTCTTGGGCTGTGGAGTGGTGGGAATCGGCCGTTACGACATAGGCTGCCAGATAGGGATTTTCTGTGTCAGCTTGAGCGGCCAAGACAACACATTCAGCAACGCTGCAATGCTGGGTCAGCGCTACTTCAATTTCCTGTAGTTCGATGCGAAATCCCCGCATCTTCACCTGAGAATCTAGGCGTCCCAGGAATTCGAGATTGCCGTCGGGCCGGTAGCGGACTAAATCGCCTGTTTTGTATAGCCGGGCGTGAGGATCAGCGGAGTAAGGGTGAGGTATAAAGCGGGCTGCGGTCAGGTCGGGCCGTCTGAGGTAGCCCCGCGCCAGCCCCCGCCCACCAATGTAGAGCTCTCCCGAATCACCCGGTGCTACGGGCCGCAGGTGCTCATCCAAGACGTAGGTTTCGGCATGGGCAATCGGGCGACCAATTGGAGCGATCGCAGTCTCTAAACCGGGTTGGCAGGTCCAATAAGTAGCGTCAATGGAGGCTTCAGTTGGGCCATAGACATTATGTAATTGTGTTGTTGCTCCAAACTTGTGCATAAAAAGATTTTGGAGGGTCGTAGGCAGCGCTTCACCTCCGCAGAAGACATGCCGGAGCGGTGTGCCCTGGGCACCTTTAGTCTGCTCTAGCAAGACCTTCAGCACGGAAGGCACTAAGGCTAAGATCGTAACCTGCTCTCTGGCGATCAAGTCGGCTAAATAGGCAATATCTCTCTGCCCACCTGGCTTTGGCAAAACTAGCTGTGCCCCGCAGGATAATGGCCAAAATATTTGCCACACCGATGGATCGAAGCTAAAGGAGATATTTTGCAGTACCCGATCTGACGGCGCTAGCGGGAAGGTGGTCTGCCGCCAAAATAGCTGATTACAAATACCCTCGTGGGGAATCATCACCCCCTTTGGTGTTCCTGTAGAGCCCGAGGTATAGATGACGTAGGCTAGGTGATTGACAGCGATGGGAAAGTTTGGGTTTGTATGCCCATGGCGTCCGATCGCCTCATGCTCAAGATCAAGGCAAATGACGTTGATATCCTGCTGGGGAAGATTGTCTGTCAGGTGGGAAGAACTGACTACCAGCGAGACTCCAGATTCAGCCAGAATTGAAGCCGTGCGATCGCTTGGATAGTCAGGATCGAGCGGTAAGTAGGCACCTCCGGCTTTGAGGATGCCCAGCATAGCAATCACCATCGCTGGTGAGCGATCGATGAACAGCCCTACTACGGTGTCGGCAACTACGCCCCTTTGATGAAGGTAATAGGCAAGCTGGTTAGCCTGCTCGTTGACATGCCGATAGGACAGGCACTGCTGCTCAGTTCTGATAGCAATGCTTTCGGGAGTATGGTGAACCTGCGCTTCGAAAAGTTGATGCAGCAGTGTGGTTGAAGAAAGGCTGGCCCAAGCCTCAACCCAGCCACTGCAAGGGTTTTGCCCTGAGCCACTCTCTGCCACTATCTCTTGAGAAGACCAGCTAGCTACGTCTCTGTTTATTGATGGCATATTTATTGACGGCACACATCAACTGGAAAAAATATGAAGAAAACTTTGTAGCGCAGCGCACCAGAATTGATCATCACATTTGCAAAGCGTTCTTCGGCGATAGAGCTAGATTGGCTGTAACCCTGATTGAGCTAGATGCCATGCTTGAATCAATCAAGACCGGCAATGCCTCCTTAAAAATATGTTGTATTAAGTCGTGCTTTCACCTTTATAGAAAGAACCCAGATTAAGAGCACATCTAGATTAGCTTTAGGGCTCGGCCTTCTGAGAATAGAAGGGTTCGAACTCAGTCAATAACTTTATTCTCGGTTGATTATCGGTAAAGTTTCCGTAATTTCCACGATGAAAGCAAATCCAAAATGGCGACGAAACGCCTAAATAGACGATAGGCACTACCTGAGTTCAAATTTTAGATGTCGTCTTTTCTCTAGACCCTGTGCAAGCCAAAGTAGCTTATTAATTGTCAGTCCTACGCTCCCTAGGCCTATCGTTAGCACTAGCTATTTGGTTGAAGGCAGATAAAATCTACCGGTGCTGATCCCTGGAAATTGATTCATCAAAGGTTTATCAACTCATAAAGTAATAACTTTTCTGTTATCAGTCCGGCAGCTTCTTGGGTCAGAGTTAAAACTTTTGACCGTCTAGAAATTGTGTCGCTCATAACAATGCTGAAATCAGCTCTATCTAGTCTTTGAAAATCTTTCAAGGCCTTATCGTTTTGTCTTTTTTCAGGCTTAACCCATGCTCACAACATTTAAAAAGGCTGCGGATAGCGTTCATAGGGAAAAAATTCAGGATTGGATAAAAGAGTTTTTAGGCAATCCTCATCCTGAATTAGGACGGCCAGGTATTGTTTGCCCATTCGTGCCCCGAGCGCTACGGCTGAACACCATCAAAAGTGTCGTAATCCACACTGAAGGGATGCAGGAGGCTCAAATTGCCGAGCTAGTTAAAAGCTACAGAACCCAGTTTTTGGCGATGGAGCCCCAGCAGGGTGACTTGGCTATATACAAAGCAATGCTATTGATTTTTCCGGATATTTCAGGGCTTGAGCAGACGGCTTTAGTGGATCGAGTGCAACAGCGATTGAAGCCCTTCTTTGTAGAAGAAGGACTGATGATTGGAGAATTTCACGAGCATAACGAAAGCCCAGGACTGCACAATCCAGACTTTCGGCCTCTGCGGAGTCCGATTCCGATGCTGGCGATTCGATTTATGACCGAGCCTGATCTACCCTTTCTCAGCCGATCCAGCGACGATCCCCAGGTGCGAATGCGCTATCTCAACGCCTATTTGCAGCAGATGTCGGCTATCAACAAAGATTCTAAAGCGCTGGCAACGGCCCAGGCTGCACTCCAGATTGCTCAAACCCAGGCAGCTAGTGCAGCCCCCGATGCAGCGTCGGTTGGCGAGGATTCTCCAGCGCCCTCAAGTCGCTGCCCTGTGTTCAAACTAAAGCACCTTTTAAATCAACAATTTTATAGGATTGGTTTCTAGAGCGATCGCCCTAGCTCAGAAAAATGGGCGCAAAGAAATTCTGGCAATTTTGTCGGGAGAGGCGTAATTGCTCCATGCCGGGGGTGTTTACCCCCGCTCGCCGCTGTGCCTGGTAACCAAGTGGTTGAGGTCGTGCTGCATTTTGAAGTGAACCTGCCAATAACAGGCATCTATATAAGTGCGATCGCGCGCCGCCTCTGCCCCATAGCGCTCAAAATAAATCGGTGCGCCGACATGGGTGGCGATGGGTCGAGGCCAGGGAATATTGGGCAGCGGGCCAAAGGCAATGCCCCAGGGCAGCCCCAGGTAGATAGGGAACACCTCCGGATCGATACCCAGCAGCCAGGGCATGCCCAACTCGTGGAGACGCTCCATGAGGGGATAGATATCGGCCAGCACCAGCAGCGTATCGTGGGCACCCCAGGAAACCACCGGCACGATGGGAATATGGCGCTGAATGGCAATTTTGACAAACCCTTTGCGATCGCCCAGCTGAATCTGATCGCGCTGATAAAACGGGCGAAAGACATCCTGCGCCCCGCCGGGGTACACCAAAATGCTGGCACCGCGATCGAGGGCGGCCAGAGCAATTTTGGGATGGGCGGCGATCGCCCCCGCCCGTTCTGCCATATAGGCGGCAGGCGGGCAGGCCTGCCACACCTTAGGGTGCATCAGACCGTAAACTAGGCGATCGGTGCCAAAGCGCCGCACCCAGTCGTAGACCATCATAAACATGTCGGGTGCCCCCAGCCCGCCATTGTGGGAGCCCACCAGCATGACCTGACCCTCAGGAATCTGCTCCCATCCCTCAGTCTGAACGCGAAAGTAATGCTCGTATAGCCAGCCCCAAAGCGGCTGAAAGGCTTCAATAAATTGAGGATCACGGCGATCGAGTGACCAGCCTGGTTTTTGAATCGCCCTAGGCCCGTAATTGCTCATTTAACCGGTATTTCCTGACCGTGATCTAGGCGAATGCATTGTATTACTAAATGCTGCCGCTAGCCTGACAGAGGGCAAAAGTTTGACGCTGCCAACGGCGGGATGGGCTCACTTAGCAGCCCATCTGTCTTAGGAGGGGCTTAGTAGGGGGCCTCAATGGCTTCGAACATCATGTCATTAAAATCGAACAGCATAGTTTCGTTGGCCAATCCGTCTTTGCGAACTTGGGCGGCGTAAAGCTTGCCTGCGGTGGCCCAGACCAGCCGTTGATTGTCCAACTCAGCCCACTCCCAGGTAGGGCAGGCCATAGTCGCGATCGCGTCTGGGCCAATCAGCTCGTGCTCATCCCAGTAGCAGCCCTTACCCATCGACGCACCCACCTCGGCATGGGCGATCTTGCGCAGCCTCCAGCCCTGGCCAATGGGTTTCTCAAAGATGTCTTTGTCCTGCCACTGTCTAATTTTGATGCGATCGACCCAAGTCCAGCCGTCACGCAGCAGGCGAGGGTAATAGACGCTTAAACATTCGCCACCGTAGCCGCCCTTGGGTTGGTACTGAGTATCTCTTTGCAGGGATGATGTGTTTGGCAATTCTGTATGGCCGTAGCCGTCATTCAGCCAGTACTTTGTCTTCCCAGTCCACAGGCCGCCGCCATGCCAGCAGTCACCCTTCGGAAAAAATGCGATCGCCTTTAAATACGGCACCCGCGAAATCGCCGTCCACGACCCCTGCGACTCCGACTGCCATTGACCATTCATAGCGAAATAGATGACATGTTTGCCGTCGGGCGAGATATCGCTGCGGCGCTCGTAGATGCGGCCCTTGAGCCACTGGCCGAGGTGGAAGGTGTCGCGATCGCGATCCCACAGCATCGTCGCTACGCTCTTCGATGGCCCCCTGCGAATCACCAGGCCAACGGGTTCCTGACTGGCCAACAGAACGTGAATGCGAGGCGGAAAATGCGACATAGAGAGTTAAACTACACCCCTTGCCGAAAAGCCCTGACTGCCTGAAGTCGAGACTCGATCACAGCGCACTGGGCCAAGCGATCGAGGTCAATACCTTGCACAAACTGGCTTTCGCCGACCTGCTGATAGCCGTTAGATTGCAGTCGATAAACGCTGATGCTGCCCGCCTCCCAAAACCAAACCTCGATAACGCCCAGCGCTGCATAACGCCTAAGTTTGTCAGGGCCACCGCTGGTAAAGACCACCTCAATCGCCAGGTCTGGAATCGGTCTTCTAGCTCCAAAACAGTACGACTCATCCGCCTGCACCGAGGCCACCGCAGCCCTCTCCTGGGAAAAAGAACCCGTTGACACAAAGTCCACGCCTTGGCCCAGCAGGTAGTCTTCGATCAGGTAGCCAATATTGCCTTTCACAATCTCGTGCTCTGGGGATGTAGACAAAATCTCCAGCTCCCCAGCGTAATAAAACAACCGAATCCCTGGCGAGTCTGCAAACCCTTGCTGAATCGCCTTAAAACTATCCCAGCTCACGCCGGTATGGATGAAGCGCTGCTCGGCAGAGCGATCGACAAGTTGAACCACCGTCACCCTCCTGGGTCGCTTCTTCTATGATGAACTATAGTTCGGCTTGCAATACAGGCAAACGCTATGGCCAGCCTTTATGAGACAGATTTCTACGCCTGGACTCAGCAGCAAACCCAGCTGCTAGAGCAAAATCTGTGGGAAAAGCTCGATCTGCCCCACCTAGTAGAGGAACTAGAAGATTTGGGACGGCGGGAACGGCAAGAACTGAGAAATCGACTGAGTGTGCTGCTGGGGCATCTGCTGAAGTGGCAATACCAACCTGAGCAACAGGGTAATAGCTGGCGGGCCACCATTCGAGAGCAGCGCACCCAGGTGCAGCTAGTTTTGAGCGACAATCCAAGTCTGAAGCCCTATTTGGCGGAGGCGCTGGCGTTGGCGAAGCCTCTCTATTGGAGAATCGCCTATCAACTCGGCCAAGATCTAGCCGTGCAAGACACTGGCCTCGACTACAGCACCTTTCCGACTGACTGCCCTTATACCCTGGCCCAAATTCTCGACCAAGCCTTCTTTCCCAATTTCTAGTTGAACACATTAAGATACCAGCTGCTATAGGCTACGGCGCTGCCGCTAGCTTTGCCTTAGGTGAACTAACTCAGACCCGGGGTCAAACCCATCAGCGAGTAGCCCCGCCTCGATCAGCCTTCGAAGAGTCTGGTTTTTTGACTCCCCAGACTTGCTTACTGCCTTGATTCGGCGAACCGTATCAGCGTCAAAGCGAAAGCAAAGGTGACTGCCCCGTGTCCCTGGCATTCCATAGGATTGACGGGCAGGAATTTTCGATAGATTGGGATAGTTGAGGCCAAGCTCAATCAGTTGGTTAACGACTTTAAGGTTGTAACGGTTGTTAGGGCCATCCTTAGGAAAGTACCACCGTTCGCCGTCACTACCGTTGGCAATAGCCCACCGATCAATAGAAGTGTCTAGGGCGGCGGTGGTCTTGCACTGCCACTGCTTCCCGCTTGGGGGGGTGGCAATAGGATAGATACTCCAATGGCTAACAGGGATATCCTGCTTAGCTAGCAACTCAGAGATTTCCACCGCCCCTTTGCCCTGCTCATGCCAGGCAATAATCTTCTGGCGAGTAGCAGAATCGAATCCCTCTCGACCTCCAGTATTGACAGTCAGCAGCGCCTCAATACCGTGCTGCTCATAGTCGTTCAGCCACTTACTGGCACTCGACCAGGAGATGTCTAGCATCTTTTGAGCAGCGCTGGCACTCTTGGCAGCACCTGTCTTTAGCAACAGCAGGAGATGGAGACGCTTTTCGATTAGACGATTTGGCATCTCATCACCATGCTTGCTTATCAGCTCCCGCAACTCACTGGGGGTTTCTTTTATATCGTCAGCCTTCCAGCGCCGCCCCTTTGTCTTTTTAATGCCATCTGCATTTGCCTCAGCCCTAGGGGAGTTTGTCATAGGAAAATATCATTCAACGCTATAACCGAGAGTTCCCACAGGTCAGTTGACAACCACAGCAGTTCAATCTGAGACAAAAAAGCGCCCCAAAAATCTGGGGCGTTCTTACCTTCATTCGACCTATTCACAGGATGGGCGAGGCGCTAACCCCGCCCAAGTTTCACAATCTAGCCGTTGATTACAGGAGCCTGTAGCGCAACGGGGGTAGCCTCACCGGCAGATGCCAAGTCGAGGGGGAAGTTGTGAGCATTGCGCTCGTGCATCACTTCCATACCCAGGTTTGCCCGGTTGATGACGTCAGCCCAGGTGCCAATCACACGACCTTGCGAGTCGAGGACAGACTGGTTGAAGTTGAACCCGTTCAGGTTGAACGCCATGGTGCTGATGCCCATGGAGGTGAACCAGATGCCAATCACAGGCCACGCACCCAAGAAGAAGTGCAGGCTGCGGCTGTTGTTGAAGCTAGCGTATTGGAAGATGAGACGACCGAAGTAGCCGTGGGCCGCGACGATGTTGTAGGTCTCTTCTTCTTGGCCGAACTTGTAACCGTAGTTCTGAGACTCACTCTCGGTGGTCTCACGCACCAGTGAACTGGTAACGAGAGAACCGTGCATAGCGGAGAACAGGGAGCCACCGAACACACCGGCTACACCCAGCATGTGGAAGGGGTGCATCAGAATGTTGTGCTCTGCCTGAAACACCAGCATGAAGTTGAAGGTACCGGAGATACCCAGAGGCATGCCGTCCGAGAAGGAGCCTTGACCCAGGGGATAGATCAAGAACACAGCCACAGCCGCAGACAGCGGTGCCGAGTAAGCCACGCAGATCCAGGGGCGCATGCCCAGGCGATAGCTCAGTTCCCACTGACGACCCATGTAGGCAAAAATGCCGATGAGGAAGTGGAACACCACCAGCTGGTAAGGGCCACCGTTGTACAGCCACTCATCGAGGGAAGCCGCTTCCCAGATGGGGTAGAAGTGCAGGCCAATGGCGTTGGAGGAAGGCACAACCGCACCAGAGATGATGTTGTTGCCGTACATCAAAGAGCCAGCCACAGGCTCACGGATGCCGTCGATATCTACCGCAGGAGCGGCGATAAAGGCGATAACGAAGCAAATGGTTGCGGTGAGCAGCGTAGGGATCATCAACACGCCGAACCAGCCTACATACAGGCGATTCTCGGTGCTGGTAACCCACTTACAAAACTGCTCCCAAGCTCCCGCATTATCGCGGGCGCGAAGAGAAGTAGTCATGGTAAGAGTCCAATGAATAACAACGAAAAATGGATGATGGATGGATGGATAAATAAAGTCCACTCATCCACATGTAGTGTAAAGTTTCTCTTTTCTACAGAAAACCATAGGAAAAGAAAGTTTATTTCGTTGTACGAAAGTAAATAATCCAAGTCGATCTGGGGGCTCATTGCCTTACAAAAGGCTGATCTCCACTTCTGGATTTGATTGGGAGTTGGACTTAGCCCGGCGGCCAATCTAGGCTGCGCCCACCCAGCAGGTGCAGATGCAGATGAAAGACCGTTTGACCACCGTCGGTGCCGGTGTTGATCACCACTCGGTAGCCGTTTTCAGTTAAGCCTGCTTGATCGGCCACCTGCTTAACGGTTAGCAACAAATGGCCTAACAGTTCTTTATCTTCGGCGGTTGCATCTGACAGTTTGGGAATGGGCTGTTTGGGGATGACCAGGATGTGGGTTGGGGCCTGGGGGTTGACATCAGTGAAGGCCAGGCAGAGATCGTCTTCGTAGACGATGTTGGCCGGAATCTCTTTGCGGATGATTTTGCCGAAGATAGTGTCGCCACTCATGGGAAACGCTGGGCTAAAAGACGCCGCTATTGTCGCACGGGCGTGGGGAATGGTTGCGAATTGTCCCCTGAGCGGAGTCATCGGCTTCGCCGCCGCAAAGAGGCTAGGGGACAATTCGCTAGAGATCAATCACACACTTTCTGTTCCAAAGATTTCACCGCAGGCCCGTGGAGGATCTCGCCATCGCAGCTAAAGCGGGAGCCGTGGCAGGGGCAATCCCAGCTTTTCTCGGCCTGGTTCCAGGCGACGATGCAGCCTAAGTGGGGGCAGACAGCTGACACGGTATGGAGCTGGTTGCTCTCATCGCGGTAGGCGGCCACCTTGGTGCCCTTGTGGGTGACGAGCTTGCCTTCCCCAGGGCTGACGCTGTCGGTAGAGTCGAAGAGACCTTTGAAGCGATCGCCCACCCAGTGCGACCCGACATCCAGGTTTTGCTGAATCGAGGTCGTGGTAACAAAAGGGGTGGGGCGGGTGGCGTCGTAGAGGTTTGCCCAGGGGTTCTCGCGGCCCAAAATGGCGTCAGACAGCACCATGCCCGCAATCACCGACTTGGTCATGCCCCACAGGCTGAAGCCAGTGGCGACGTAGGTATGGTGGTGGGCCGGGGTGAGCTTGCCAATGTAGGGCAGCTTGTCAAAGGATTTAAAGTCTTGGCTCGACCAGCGGTAGGCGGGCTCAACCCCAAACTGGCTGCGTAGATAGTCTTCTAAACGCTTGTAGCGCTCGTCGGTGGCGTCGTCTTTGCCGACCTTGTGGCCTTCGCCCCCAACCAGCAGCAGCAGGCCACCGTCGTCGGTGGGGGTAGTGCGAATAGAGTGGTAGCCTTTGCCGACGCCAATGTACATGCCCTGGGGAGCGCGGTTGGCATCAATGTGGCCCCCCACCAGGTAAGACCGCTGGGGATAGCTCTTGGCAAAGAAAAGCCCAATATCCAGAATGGGCAGGTTGGTGTTGACCACCACATCCTGGGCGGTCACCGTAGGCCCGTTTTGAGTGATGACGCGGCAGGGGCCTTCGTCTTTGACGGTGTCTACTCGAGTTTGCTCAAAGACATGGCTGCCGTCGCCGGGCAGGGTGGCGGCGATCGCCAGCATGAACTTGCGCGGGTGAAACTGGGCCTGATCGGGCAGCATGATGGCCCCGGTTACAGGCAGAGGCAGGTCTGTACTCTCGACAAAGGTGGCGGGTAGCCCAAGGGTCAAGGCGGCTTCGACTTCATCTTTGACCTGTTTGAGGCCGTCTTGATCGGTTGCAAAGGTGTAGCTGGCTTTGCGTTCGAAGTCGCAGCCGATGTTGTCGGTGGAGATTAACTCGGCCAGGCGCGCGATCGCAGCCTGGTTAGACTCGCCGTAGAGCCGCGCTTTCTCAGTACCGTGCTGGTCAATGAGATCGGCATAGATCAGCTGGTGCAGGGCGGAGACTTTGGCGGTGGTGTGGCCTGAAGCGCCGACGCCGATGCGATCGGCCTCAATCAGCGCCACGGTTTTGCCCGCCTGCTTGAGCAGTTTGGCAGTTAGTACACCCGCCAAACCCGCTCCAACTACCGCTACATCCACAGTCACATCTTGACTCAGGGCCGGGTAAGTAGAGGGCAGTGTCGAATCGATCCAGTAAGAAATATGCCGTCCGGTAAGAGTCATAGGAGAAAACCAGCGTTGGGGAGATAACGCTGATCTTCTTAAACTTGTCCCTCGCCCCCATCGCTCTTAGGGAGTGAATCAGCCTACGCCTTTTAATAGAGCAATCTGTCGTCGGGCATAGGTGCGTTCTCCAGGACGAATAGTAAAGACCTACACCTCTGATTCAAAAAATCTGCCGCAAATGGGCTAAGAGCCCCTGTAGCTGCTCCAAATCGGCAGCATCTAGCTGGTCAAAGCGCTCTTTGAGATGGGCGATATGGGCGGGGAATACCGTCTCAAACAGCTGATTTCCCTCAGGCGTAAGCTGCACCATGACGCAGCGACGGTTGTCGGCGGGGGTAGCTCGCTGCACCAGGTGCTTCTGCACGAGGCGATCGACCACCCCGGTCAGGGTGCCCTTGGTAATCAGCGTTTTTTCGCCAAGGTCGCCCATAGTCATGCCCTGGGTGTTGCCCAGGGTGGCGATTACGTCAAACTGGGCCGGGGTGAGGTCAAACTGCCGCACGTGGGCATCAGAATAGGCCGAAAACGCCTGATAGGTTCGCGCTAGCTCTCGCACCACCGGCATGAAAGGCTCCTGAGCAGCTTTGGCGGATGAAGCAGAGGCCATTGGCAGCAATCCATACAGTTCTAGCTAGGTTAATTCTAACCTTGAGCTTTCTGGGGGCGATCGCTGGGACCAAAGTAGTGGGGCACAAAGCAGCCGTGCAAACCATAGGGCACGTGGTGGGGCAGCTTAAGTCGGGCGATCGGCCCAGCGGTGATATCGCGTCCATCCAAAATCACCAGGTCAGAGCAGCGGCGCTCGGCGTTGTACATCAGCACCAGCACCCAGCCGTCGTCTTCGCCCTGCCCCTGGGGTCGGGGCACAAACAGGGGCTCATTCATAAACCCGCGCGGCGCGGCGCTCCACATCTGGGTTTCACCCGTGTGGGTGTCGAGCTTGAGCAGGGCTTGCAGCGGCGCGTTGCCCTCAGCCCCGTGGGCCTTTCCTATAAATAGATGTCGGTAGGGTCGCCCCACCACATCGGGGTGCAGCGTGGGAAACTCGACACAGCGGGTGAGCAGCTTGCTAACCTGGGCTGTCTTAGCCGCAATATCCACCTTAAAGCGCCACAGCTGCCCAGCTGGCACATGGTCAAAGTCCACCTCAAGGAAGTCGCTGCCATCCAAAGACGGGAAATTTTCGTAGCAGACCGAGTCAATCACCACCTGGCCATCTTGCTCAAAGGCGTTGGCGTGGTGAAAGACAAAGCAGGGATCGGTCTCAATCACCTGCATGGGGTCGCCATTGCGCGGCACCAGCAAAATTTTGGTGGGTTGCTTGGGGTTAAATCGAATGCACTCTGCTGCACCCTTCAGCCCCAGCAAAAAGGGCAGCGGCCCAAAGCTCACTGGGTTTTGGAAGAAGATGGCGTAGTTGGGCGTCAGGGCAAAGTCGTGGATGAAAGCGAAGCCAGGGATGGTGTGGCTGTGCTGGCTGATTGCATTGCCCTGGGCATCGAGTTCGAAGAGGGTAATGGTGCTTGACAGTCCGGTTTTCACCGAGAAACCCACCAGCCGCTGGTCGCCGTGGTGGCCAGGGTCAAGCTTTGGATGGGCGGTGAAGGAACCACCGGGGGCAATCAGGCCGTTGAGATAATCTAACCCCAGGGTGTCGAGGGTGACGGGATCTAACCGATGGGGTTCGGCGGCTTCCCAGAGAGCCAGCAGCTTGTCGGCCCAGTAGATGATGTTGGTATTGGCGATGTTTTTGAGCTTGAGGTCAAAGGCGTTGGCTAAGGGGCCGCCTGGTTTTTGGGTGCCAAAGACTCCTCTATAGAGGGGCTTTTTCGCCTGCTGCTCGGCCACGTAGCCTGCCGTGCGCACAAAGCGATTGCGAAAGTAGGCCCGCCCGCCCTGGAGAGCAATGCTGTTGATCAGGCCATCGCCGTCGAAGGGGTGCTTGACGGGGTGGCCGTGAACATCGAGCAGGCCGGGGCCGTTGCGAAACAGGGTGCCTTCGAGATCGGTGGGGATGCTGCCCTCAATGTCGTCGATCCAATAGCTGTACTCGTTGGGCTGGGAGCGATAGCCGCTGCTCCAGTCTTCGACGGAGAAGGTGGCGGCGGCGGGACGGGGTTGGGTAGCGGTCATGGTGGGGTAGATAGAGAAATTAAGTGAGATGAGGGAGGTGGGGAGGATGAGGGAGATGGGGCGAAAACCGTAGAGAACTGTAGGGTGCATCCGCGCAGCGATACACCATTCTTGGGGAATCAGTCGCGCTTCGCGAAGCGTTCTGGGCCAGAATCGCCCACGGTTACCGGGTGCTCGGTCACATGGGGTGAGAATAAACTGGTTGAAACCAAGGGCGTATCTGCCGGGGGAAGGCTTTCGTCATGGTTTTCGCCGCGATCGCCCACTCCCTGGGAAGAAGTATTAGGCAGCAAAAATAGCAGGGGCAGGGGCAGCAGCGTGGTGAGGTTGGTGATCAGCACCAGTTCCCACAGGTTGTCGAAGTTGGTTTCGGTAACGCTGAGCCAGTGGGTGAGCACGGCCCCCAGTTCGTGGGAGAGCAGCCCGGCGAGGTTGACCACCGACATCAGCAGCGCAAACAGAGTCGCCTCGACGCCGGGTGGGCAGAGCCGCGCCGAGAGCACCAGCACCGGCATGAAGGCAATTTCGCCCATCACTGTCAGCACCAGGCTGTCACCCAGGCTAAACCACTCGTCGCCAATGCCCAGGCTGCGGTTGGCATGGGTAACCAGCAGCAGCATGCTCATGCCCAGCACGCTAGACAACACCGTAGACCAGGCAAAAATGGTGCGAAAGGGCACGGTGCGCAAAAACCGCTGAAATACCCAGATGCCTAGAAGGGCGGCCAGGCTGGTGACCAACCGCACCCGACCTAAAAACTCGGGCTGAAAGCCCAAATCGTTGGTGGTGAAGAAAAAGAAGGCGGCATCGGCGGTGGGGGTTGCCTGCCAGAGAAATAGAAATAGAGCGGGCATCCAAATCGCCCGCTGGCGGATCGCTTGCCAGAGCTGTTTCACCTGGTTGCCCACGATCGCCCAGCTAGGAGAATCTACCGGCTCTTCAATAATTAGCACTGCGACCAGTGACACAATCAGCGGAAAGGTGGCGGTAATGCCAAACACGGCGCGGGTGCTGATGTGCTGGAGCAGCGCCCCCCCCAAATAGGCGGTCAGCAGGCCCCCTACCGCCGAGGTCCCCCAGGCGAGGGATTGCAGCGTACCAGCGTCGCCGAGGGATTCGCCCCGTGCCCGCTCTACCACGAGAGAATCGACAATTACGTCACCGATGGCTACAGAGAGAGAGCTGAGGGTAATGGCGGCGATCGCCGCCCACCCCGTCTGCACCACCGTCGCCAGCGCTAGCCACGCCCCCGCGCCCAGCAGCCCTGAGAGAATCAGGTAGGGCCGCCGTCGGTAGCCGAAAATGGGCAGCCCATCTGACAGCAGGCCAAACACGGGTTTGATCGTCCACGGCAGGGTGGCGATACCCGAAAGCGCGGCGACTTCTGCCGGGGTCAGACCCAGGTCATCCTTTAAGAAGAAGCTCACCGCCAGCCGGGCTAGGCCCAAGATGCCCTGGACGAAGTACACCAGCAAAATGGCGGCGAGTTCTGAGGTCAGGGGCTGGCCGAGGAGAATGCGAGTCTCCACAAAGCCTTTGATGCCGCTAGTTGAGGGGGAAGAAGCCGTCATGAATAAATCAGTCTTGCTAAGTAATCTTTCCGAAATTTGTTAAGAAATGTCAATTGTTCCTCCCATGATAACCTGCTGGCTGGGGGTGGGTAGGGCGGTGACCGTGCTAGGGCGGGCTGTCGAGGGGGGCAAAACCCCTGCCCTCGCAACCCGAATAGAGAACCCCGTGCCCTGCCCAAAGGTTTGCCATGAACTCTTTTGCCAGGAAATAACCTGCCCCAGTTGGGCGGCAGAGCAGATCTTTCTCAGGTTCGTGTTTGCAAGGGGCAGGAGCTGAGTGCTAGGGCGCTGACCGCAAACGCTGCCGATGGACTGCCGCTGGATAGCTAGCTTGACCTGGGTTGAGAGTGGCGCTCGACAAAGTTTTAAGCCCGATGAAATCGCTGATTTCCGGAAAATTTAGGGGTTTAGAGCCAAAATTTGCCCTTAGCTACCGCTGGCCTCTGACCATTGACTCCCCTGGCGAATGCTGCAATAGTTGAGCGTAATTCTCGGGTACGCACCAAATCTGGGGTAATCAACGGGTTTTGCGAGATAGCATACGTCCGTTTTGCCTATGGACTTGGTATATTTGCCTAGCCTCTCGTTCTTTGCCTCCCCCGTCAAACGATGCAGTATTCAGTCAAACTTCTCGTTGCCGCACTGTTTGCCCTTAGCCCGGCAGCCCATCCCGACCTGAGGAATTTTGCCCTGGCCCAGGTGGCCCAGAGCCCGGCATTTTCGCTGCCCGAAACGGTACCTTCAGGCACTACGGTCTCAATTGAGAGTTCCCCAAATTTGGGCTTTGCGGCGGATGCCCTCAAGCAGGAGTTTGAGGCTGCCTACGACGGTACGGAAGTGGGCGTGGAGGTGACTAACAGCGACGAGGCGATCGCCGATCTGATTGACGGCGACATTGACTTGGCGGCGATCGGGCGTCCTCTGACTGAAGAAGAGCAGGCCCAAGACCTCAATACTGTTACCTTGGAGCGGGCCAAAATTGCCATCATCGTTGGCCCCGACAATCCCTTTGACGGCAATCTGACCTTTGCACAGTTTGCCGCCATGTTTCGCGGCGAAATCACCGACTGGGCTGAAGTCGGCGGAGAGCCCGGCCCCATTCGCTTTGTCGATCGCCCCGAAGACAGCGATACGCGCCGTTCGCTGAGCCAGTACGAAGTTTTTCGCGGCGCTTCCTTTGAAGCTGGACCCACCACCGACACGGTGGCTGAAGACGATACGGCAGCGGTGATTCAGGCGCTGAACGACGATGGCATTAGCTATGCGATCGCGCCCCACGTCACCGACCAGCCGGCGGTCAAAATTGTGCCCATGCACCAGACCCTGCCCGACGATCCTCGCTACCCCTACTCGCAGCCCCGCTACTTTGTCTATAAAGGTGCACCCAGCCCCGCAGTAGCCGCCTTCTTGGGCTATGCCACCTCATCCACTGGGCAATCGGCCCTATCCGCAGCTCAGGTGGCCGAGGTGGGAGCGGTAGCGGCAGGGGTAACCGCCCCAGGCACCCCCGCTGCCGAAGAAACTCCAGCGGCGGCTCCTGCACCTGCTGAGTCAGACCCCGCTGCTACCGAAGCCCCAGCCGATGAGCCGCCCACCGACACTACCCCGACAGCGGGAGGTAATGACGGTGGGTTTCCCTGGTGGTGGCTGCTGCTGCCCCTGGTGGCCCTCGGTGGGTTAGCTTGGGCGCTCGGTCGCAGCAGACGCGGCCTGGCTCAAGGGGCTAGCACCCCTGGGGTTGTCCCTCCCACCGCCGAATATCCCCTCCCAACCCCGGTCGATCCTCCCGCAGCTGTTCCCCCAGTTGAGCCTCCCGTTATTCCCCCCCCAGTTGAGCCGGTTGTAGTGCCGCCCGTAGTAGTAGATGAGCCTGTGGCAGATGAGCCCGTCGCCATAGATGAGCCCACAGCCGCCGCTGTACCAGAAGCCCCCACGCCGGTTGTAGCTCCCTCAGAACCGGCAATGGTCGTGCCGCCTGCCGTCGCAACTGAACCTGAGATTGTCACGGTAGATGAAGTGCCCCCCGAACCAGTAGCAGCACCTCCGGAGCCGCAACCATCCGTGCCCGCCGCAGTTCCCATCGGGTTGGGGATTGCTGGCATAGCCGCTGGGGCCGCAGCGTCGTTGGCCAGTACCGAAGATCAGTCTGCCGTTGAAGCCAGCAAATACAACGTGGTTGGTCGCCCCACTGAGGGCGATATAGATCTGTCTGCTATCGACGATGGCCTGCCGCCCCTGCCCGACGGCTATGGCGAAAGCCGCATCGTGCTTATGCCTCGCGACCCCCAATGGGCCTACGCTTACTGGGATACGCCCCACACTCACAAAGAAGAGCTGCGTCGCCAGGGCGGTGAACATTTAGCCCTGCGCCTCTACGATGTCACCGGCATTAACTTAGATAATCAAGCCCCCCACAGCTTGCAACAGGTTAGCTGCGACGAGATGGCGCGGGAATGGTACATGCAGATTCCGGTGAGCGATCGCGACTACCAGGCCGAAATCGGCTATCTGACGGGCGATGGTCGCTGGCTGGTGCTGGCCCGCTCTAACACTATTCGCATTCCTCCCGTCTACCCCTCCGACTGGACGGAGGAGCACTTTCTCACCGTCACCTGGGACGAAAACCTGCGCGGCAAGACCATCATGACCCTGGTTGACCCTCGCGTTAGGGGAGCTGACGCCGGTGGCCAACTGCACGAGCAGCTCTATGCTTTGGCCCAGGGGGGTGAAGCTCTGCGCGTCGATGGTTCGCTTTTTGGCTCGATGCAGCATGTGGCGGGGTCGATGGCACCGCCAATTAGCTCCTTTGCCTTTGCTTCGGGGGCTGGGCTGGGCGCGGCAGCGATGGTGCCGGGTCTGCCGACTATGTCGGGTATTTCAGGGATGACGATGTCGGGCATCTCAGGTCTAACCCAGTCAGGAGTAGGCCTAGCGGGGCTGACAACCTCTGGAATTGGGGCGTTTACGATGTCCGGATTCTCTGGGTTAACCATGTCTGGGGTTGGTTTGGGTGCTCTGACGCCCCGCAAGTTTTGGCTAGTGGCCGATGCCGAGCTGATTGTGTATGGGGCCACCGAGCCCAACGCAACGGTGACCGTGGGTGGCGTTCCCATCGAGCTTTCTGAAGATGGCACTTTCCGGTTCCACCAGTCATTCCAGGATGGCATCGTTGACTACCCGATCATGGCGGTGGCGGCGGACGGTGAGCAGAGCCGCAATGTGCATTTGACCTTTGAGCGGCAAACTCTCGATCGCAACACCAATACCAAGGACGAAGCCCAGGAGGAATGGCCGGACTTGTAGGGGGTCTGGCTCGTAACCTGGGTAAACCTAAGTCCAGCTTGTAAAAGCTGGACTTAGGTTTGTTGGCGCTATGCAATCAGCAGCGTTTTGGTCAAAATCACCATCCACTGGTTGGGTTTTTCGGTAGGCATGGGTTCGCTCCAGTCGTTGGGGTCGGCGTAGCCGAGGGCGTGGAGGATTTTGATGGTGCGGTCTATGGCGGCCAGGCTGCCGTAAAGCATGTGGCGCACTTTTTCAGGGTTGAGGGGCTGGCTCCCTTTGTTGTTTGCACCAGATGGTGGCAGCGGTAGGGAGTGGGCCTCTTGGTTGCCTGGGTTGTCGTTAGCATCGGGCTCTTGATAGTCAAACATCGGTTCTGTTTCCTTGTAGTGGGTACTGAAGAAACAGAACGCGAAAACCCTAGCCACCCGCAGCGCAAGTGCAAACTGAGGGGGCTAGGGTACCATGAGCCTAGCCTCGCAATCTGCCTCAGAGATTTGCGGGGTTAGCTGTCGGTTGGTGGTGCAAACACCTTCCGGCAGCGCCAAGATTTTCGAGTTCTGTGTGAACACCGCTCTGCTCGAACGGCTTAACGCAAGATGATAGTGGTACAAAAGCTCCCCGTCAAGCGTATATAGGCAGGGGCATTGCTGGTGAAGATTTTCCTAAAGTACCTGAATAACACCTTTGAGAAGCCTATTATGCCGATTAAGATCTGCATAACACCCCTATGCAAGGTAGTTATCAGGACCCTGTTCTGTATAACACCCCGTTTTGGGGAGACAGCCCGATTAAGACCTGCATAACACCCCGTTTTAGGAAGTTATACAGATAGTTTTCAGCATAACGCCTACTTCTGGAGTCGATATTCTACTCAAGATCTGGCTAATCACCCTGATCAGGGGTGTTATGGAGAGTACAGAGACAGAAAGCAGGCTAAACATAAGATTAGATAGCTGCAACCTAAATTTCTTATGCTGTGCAACCATATTTCATCCTTGACGTATCCTCGTTTTTCTGGGATATTGTTTAGATCTTTTGTCTAGAAGATCGACGCGGTATTAGCAGTGAGTAATTTTTTTGAATGCAGTCCTACTATCATCTCTCGACTATGGATGCAGTTGAGTATTTGGAGTCTATATCGGATTGCATGATTGACTGTGTTATTACCGACCCTCCATATGAGTCTCTAGAAAAACACCGCAAGGTTGGAACAACAACTCGGCTAAAACAAAGCAAAGCCTCAAGTAATAAATGGTTTGAAATTTTTCCAAACAATCGATTTGAAGAATTACTAATTCACATATTTCGAGTGCTAAAGAAGAATTCACACTTTTATCTATTTTGCGATTCAACTACAATGTTTGTGGTTAAACCAATAGCTGAGTCTGTTGGTTTCCGATTCTGGAAGCCCCTCGTTTGGGACAAGCAAAGAATAGGAATGGGATACCACTACAGAAGTAGATATGAATTCATCTTGTTCTTTGAAAAAGGAAAGAAAAAACTTAATGATCTAGGAGTTCCTGACATTATTGAACATCCAAGAATTCATAGAGGATATCCTACAGAAAAGCCTTATGAAGTAGCTGAAATACTTGTTAAACAAAGCACTCAACTTAATGAGATTATTCTGGATCCATTTATAGGTTCAGGCTCAGTTGGAGTGGCTTCAGTCAAGTTAGGCCGTCACTTTTTAGGATGTGACTCAAACTCTGAAGCGATTGATCTATCCCATGAGCGTATCTCTTCAATGGGTGGTGAGCTATCAGAAGTTCACTTCAAGGAGAACTTGAGGAGGTTATGATGTCTAATCAATCTGACTGGCCTGATGTTTTCCCTGAGGGTGTCCCTCCTGATAGTGCTGTACCTGCCGATGGAGATGCCTTTAGGCTAGTTGGAAATATTCCTCCATCTGATTTGGATTTCCTTTCAACCTATGAGGAATCCCCAAGAAGGCAAGTTAAAGATGACGGTATCGGAATGTTCTTCGGTGTATCGTTTCACCGTGATTTGAGTTGTAGCATTCGTACAAGAGCCAGGTACAGGCCTCTTCGGAGTCGTCGAATTGTTGTAGGAACTTTGAAGAACGATCATGGTGTTTGTCTAGCAACACCAACCTCTTGTGGCCCGTCGCATCTAACGGTTTGGAGGCGAACACAATCCGAGATTCATGCTGATTTTATTATTGATGCGGAGGCAACATGAGCTTTTTGCCTCTAAATACTATGCTTGGAAAATTGAGAATAGTTGAAGTTCTCGATTGGTATGATGGTCCTCGTCTTTTTATTGCTGAGAATGCTTCGGGCAGTCGTTACATTGCCTTTTGGGCCGATGAACAAGAAGGTGAAAGTTTATGGCTATACTCTTTGGTGTCAGAGATTAGGATTTCTAATTTAGTATCTGGCAAAGCTGATTTACGAAGTATTTATACAGACCCAGAAGACGAAGTAATTTTTTTAGTTCGATTAACTGATCAAGAACAATCATTCGTGGATGCTATTGTTCCTGATCAAATAGAGCAAGATTTACTTCCACCATGTGATGATTTTTTGGTTTCCAACGAAAGTTTTTTTCCTGAAAATGATTTTGTAGATTCTGAAGTTTCTGAACCACTTACGCATCAAATCACTATCAATCGCCCACGATCAAATGCAACCATTGCCTTTGAATCACTTGCATCAGTTGCGGCAAACTGGTCAAGGCTAATTCACTCCATACTAAGTACGCCTCCTGTACCTATAAATGCAAGTGTTGGTTCCTTAATCATAGAGCTTCAGACTGAGGCAGGAGCCAAACTTTATGACTTTTTCAATAATCTTCGCACACTAATTGCTTCACCTAATCCTGAGCAGATCGTTGAAACTTTTAGTCATCAAGATAGCAAACTACTTGAGCTATTTCTGGAATCGCTTCACAAGGATAAATTGACATTATCTGCAAAGATAACTTCACAGTCTGAGAATCATTCTCTTGTGATTTCTCACTCAGCCATTCGTGAACTAAGATTAAAGTTAGCTGATTTAAATCAACAAAGAGTTGAATCAGCTGAAGTTCCTCAAGCAGATGATCTCAATAAATTATTTAGAATGCTTGAGTTAATTAAAGAGGGAGATACTAATCTTGGGTATCATTTGTCCTTATCACCAAGGCAAGTCAATTACTATAAGCAAGCAGGCCGTATCTTAGATCTACTCAATAAGAGTAATGTGCTTACAAGCCGAGGACAATATCTTGCCGGACTGTCCGAAATTGATCGCTATGATGTCACGATGCTGTTTTTTGAAAGTTCACCAGTAGGTTTTGCGTGGCTCCGTTATTGTGGGGTTTACTCCGCACTTGATCTCAGTCCAGAATCTGCTGAGCCTTTCCTGAAAACGCAGTGTTCTGATTTGGCTGAAGCAACGGTAGGGCGTCGTGCACAAACATTGCGGTATTGGGTAAAGGCATTTCAAAGTCAAGAAGATCGAGATTAAAGCCCCTTTTTGGCCGCTCTCTCTAAAAAAACTATCGAACAATTTACTTGGAGCGGACTACGAAAGATCTTGGTGTTGAGTTCAAGGTTACTTACAACCGTTCAAGCAAACCGTTAGTGCAATAGCTACTAAAACGTCATAGCTGATACATTTTTATGGGGGCATAGAGACCTTTTGTCATCGATTGACTTGGGGACAAGGCTGAGAAACCCTAACGCGTCACGACAGGGTCGCCGAGCGCATTAATTCTGTTTAGAGGACTATCGATTCCTATTTTCACTGCGTTAACGGTGAAAACTATAGAATTGCCGATGCCCTAAACAGAATCGATGAAGCAAATCATAGAATCGACAGTGCCCTAAACAGAATCGATAGAGAAAATTATAGAATCGGCACTGCTCTAAACAGAGTCGGCGGTGTTCTTGAGCAAATCAGAAGGGCTGGGCTCTGGGAAGCCACGGCCTCTTGCCCGTCGTTGTAGCTTGATACCGAAAAAACTCCCGTATATTTACAGAAGCTACCAGGAGTTCCCATAGAAGATTAATTGAAAAGTGCATCGAGGGATGCATCATCCCCTATTTGAAAATCTAAAATGAACAATCAAACCGTAACGGCTACGCTGTCTACCCAAGACGCTTTAGAGATCGTGGCTCAGCTCAAAACAGTTCGTGAGCAGCTTGACTTCCTGATTGGCTTAACGCCCCAAGAGCGGCGTCAAATCACCAAGATGGGCCGCAAGTCGCAAACATTTACAACTCGCGCTCTAGACATGGCCGCCCAGCACATCGACATGATGCCGCGCCATCTCGATATCGAAGAAGCCCGCCGCGATCTGGCTCTCTTCGAAGCGCTGAACCCTATTTTGCAAGCAGTGAACCACCTCAAAGAGCTGCTGGAAGATACCCAAATGCTGGCCGGTAGCGAAGCCTATGCAGCAGCCCGGCTGGCCTACAACTCCGCCAAAGTAACGGGCAAAAATAGAGGACTGGATGACGTCATGGAAGATCTCTCTCAGCAGTTTCGCAAATCACGCCGACAAAGCGCGATCGCTCAATCTCCCGCTCCCCAATCGCAGACGGCCTAGCTAACCCTGGATAGCACCTCACAAGCCCAAACCCCATCGCCTCGATCGTTGCCGTGCCGGTAATTGTCGGGGCGATGGTCTTTTTAGCAGATTACTGCCGCTGCTCAGCACCACGTTATAGCTAGAGTCACCTAGTGGTCTGGCAAGCCTTAAATTGTAGGTTGGGTGGCGCGCTAGCAGAACCCAACAAAGCTTACCGTTGTTGGGTTTCACTTCGTTCCACCCAACCTACAGGAAGCTATAGCACTCGCCCTGATGCACGGCGGGGCAGATATTCGCCCATGCCCGATCGCCCCAGCCATTCATCCCCATCCACAATGCACTGGCCGCGCAGAAAGACCTTTTTGACCTTGCCCGTCACCTCGCGCCCCTCAAACAGCGAGTAATCGACCAGCGAATGGTGGGTGCTGGCGCTGAGGGTGTGGGTTTCGTCAGGGTCAAACAGCACCAGGTCGGCGTCGCTGCCGACGGCGATCGTGCCCTTGCGGGGAAACAGGCCAAACATTTTGGCCGGGGCGGTGGCGGTGAGCTGCACAAATCGGTTGAGGTTGATGCGTCCTGCTCTCACGCCGCCGTCGTAGAGCAGCGTTAGCCGCAGCTCTACCCCAGGGGCACCGTTGGGGATGCGGTTGAAGTTATCTCGACCGAATTGCTTTGACTTGAGAATGCCCAGCGGATTCTCGTTCATGCAGAAGGGGCAGTGGTCAGTGGCTACCAGCTGGAGATCGTCGAACTGGAGCCCTCGCCACAGGGCGTGTTGGCAGTCGTGATTGCGCAGCGGCGGAGTCATCACGTACTTAGCGGCTTCAAAGCCGGGGGCATCGTATTCCGACTCATCGAGAAAGAGGTAGTGGGGGCAGGTTTCGGCAAAGGCATGGATGCCGCGATCGCGCGCCTCCACCACCGCCTCCAATGCTTCCTTTGCTGACAGGTGCACAATATAAACGGGCACCTCTGCCAGCTCCGCAATGCGAATCACCCGATGGGCGGCTTCCCCTTCCATCAGGCTGGGGCGGGTGAGTTGGTGGTATTTGGGCGAGGTATTGCCCTGCTCCAGCGCTTCTTCAATCAGCGCCTGAATTACCACCCCATTCTCGGCGTGGAGGTTAACCATGCCACCGTGATCGCCCGTGCGGCGCATGGTTCTAAAAATATCGGCGTCGTCAACCATCAGCACGCCGGGGTAGGCCATGTAGAGCTTAAAGCTAGAGACCCCATCTTGATTGATCAGGTCGGGCAGCTCGGCCAAAGACCCAGGGTTAATGTCGGTGAGAATGACGTGAAAGGCGTAGTCAACGCAGCACTGGGGCTCGGCTGCCGCCAGCCGTCTATCCAAAGCCGCCTTAGGGCTGTCGTTGTGGAACTGCTGGGCAAAGTCGATGATGGTGGTGGTGCCGCCAAAGGCCGCCGATCGCGTCCCCGTTTCAAAGGTGTCGCAGGTATAGACATCGTTGCCCATGGGGGTTTCCATGTGCACATGGGCATCAATGCCACCGGGCAGCACAAGTAGCCCGGTGGCATCGTGACATTCGGCATTCTCGACCGAGAGCTGGCGACCAATGGCCTCAATGCGGCCATCCTGAATGAGAATGTCACCCTGGTAGTCGTCTACCGCTGTGACAATGCGACCACCCTGAATCAATACCGATGTCATAGCAAGCCCCGTTGAAGCAAAACTGAAGCGAAACGGCTGGCCGGTTGGCCCAGCTACCTATCCCCCCGAGGGGGAGTGCAGCGTTGCTATGACTATAGTGAGTGACCTAACGCTTGCCCATTAAATAAATGTGCAGTTGTAGGGGTGGGAAAGGCTTGTGGTTCCGGGTACGAAGAGCCGCCGTGAACCTTGTGCCTTAAACCCTAGAGCCCTAGTTGCGATAGTGCAGCTCTTCGAGCCAGGTGCGCAGCTCGTCGGCGGAGGCATGGTCGATCGCCATCTGGGTGATGGGGTCGTAGGCGTTCCACAGGGCTTGGCCAGAAGCATCGCTAGCTTGCCACACGCGGGGTTCGGTGGTGGCTTCGAGGTGGGCCAGCAGGTTTTGCCAGAAGGCACCGAGCTGAGCGACAAGGCCGGTGGTGTTGTTAGAGTTGTTGATCGGCCAATAGCTGCTGTTCATAAGATCTCCTTTTTTTGGTGCGTCGGGGGTTTTTCACCCACAACCTAAGAATAGATTTCTGTAGCTAAAACTACAAAAGCTTTCTGTCATGGTAGGTATGAATAACTTTCATGGGCGATCGCTTTACATAGTGGGGCCTATACTCTCTATGTAGAATTGTCAAAAGCCGATATTTTCAAAAAACAGTAGCGTATTATACAAATATCAAGATAAATCGTTCATCTCCCGCTGCTCGTTGATAAGGTGCATTCCCCCTCAGGCACCTCGGCAGGGAGACGGAAGTAGGGACACTCCCGAAGGAACGCGCCTCACTACGCATCGCTTCTAGGAGGCGACATTATGAAACTCACCTATCGCGGCAACAGCTACGACGCTCCATCCAATCCCACCCCTGCCCTGGGCGAAACTATTGACACCGGCAACTATCGGGGTGCTCCCGTTGTTTTTAAAGCTGTGGCCGAACTGCCCGCCCAGCCCGCTGCCGATTTGACCTGGCGCGGTGTGCCCCATCGCACGGGTATTGCGGCTCCGGTGGCGGCGATCGCCCCCGTGGTCATCGCGGCAGAGCTTCCGGCTGTTGCCGCTAGCCTCGCAACTCCTGTAGTGGCGGCTGACCCTGCGCCCATCAACATTTCTGACCTGGCCCGCAACCTGTTTATTCGCCGTCACCAGCGCAGCCGTCGGCGCGAACAGGGCATGATGGTGCGCCTGGCGGCTGAGGTCGGCATCCCTGTAGAAGACGCGGCCCACTACGAAAGCCACATTCAAGGCAAAATGCCCCACGATTTCTCTGGCTACGATCGCGGCTCATCAGCCATGAGCTAGCTTCGAGACGATACGGCAGATGGCCCGGCGCTCTGGCACCCCGGGCCATTTTTTTGTGCCAGGGCGTTGATCTCTGCCCATTCTCCCTTGGTTAGGGGTTGGGAAATAAGCTGGCAATCAAAACAGTTCTCTGCTGCCTGAGTTAGCGATTCAATTATTTTGGCTGTGGTTAACCCCTGTCGTACAGCCAACTGGGCCTGGTTCGCTGGCGGTGCTGGGGTTTGAAACACCTGCTGCCACAGCTCTGCATTGGTCGTGAGTCCCATTGATCCATGCTGAAGCAAGTGAGAACCGCGTCGCAGCTGGGCGCTGCCGATCACTTTGTGACCTTGAACATCGACTAAATCGGCACTGGTGGCTAAGGCAAAGCAGTTGTGCGATCGCCCATAGTCCCGACTGGGCTTCCCAAAATCTAAGGACACGCCCAGCTCTGCCCAGCCTGCAATTAAAAACTGGCACAGAAACCGATAGGCCTGGTCACGGCTTCCAGCAATGTTTGAAGTTACTAAGCTATAGGTCAAATCGCCCTGGTGTAGCACCCCGCGCCCACCGGTCGGTCGCTGCACCAGATCTACCGGCTGCTCCTGCCAGACCACATGGTTCCAGTGGTCAGGAATCTGATGCCGCTGGCTCGCTCCTAAGGAAACCGCTGCTGGATTCCAGGTGTAGAACCGTAGGGTGGGCGGAAGCCCATGGTGCTGATGCTGGTCGAGCAGCCAGGTATCGATCGCCATCTGCACTGCACCGGGGGCTTCCAGTAATGGGATCAGCCGCCAGATCGCCTGACTCACGGGGCTTCCCCAGCGTGGTAAGAGCTGCGGACTAAGGGGCCAGAGCGCACATGCTCAAAGCCGAGTTCTTGGGCGATTGCTCCTAACCGGGTGAATTCTTCAGGCGTCCAGTAGCGATCGACCGGGCGGTGATCGAGCGAGGGGCGCATGTATTGGCCGATGGTGAGGCGATCGCACCCCACTCCGCGCAAATCTTGCATCACCTCAATCAGTTCTGCCTCCGTTTCGCCATGACCAACCATAAGTCCTGACTTGGTGGGGATGCTGGGGTCGAACGCTTTAACCAGCGATAGGACTCGGAGGGAGCGATCGTACTTGGCCCCCCGGCGCACCGGGTCTTGCAGTCGCCGCACAGTTTCAAGGTTGTGGTTGTAGCAGGCGGGCTTGGCGGCTACAACGGTCTGAACGCGATCGGCCTGCCCCGCATCCCGTGCGGTGCCCCCCCAAAAGTCTGGCGTCAATACTTCGATTTCCGTCTCCGGATTCTCCTGGCGAATCCTATCCATCACGGTGGCGAACCAACTGGCCCCGTGGTCGGGCAGGTCGTCCCGTGCCACCGAGGTCAGCACCACATAGCGCAGACCCAATAAACGGACGGATTCTGCCACTTTCTCAGGTTCGTGGGGGTCGAGGGTCATCGGCGTGTGGCCCTTTTCTACCTGGCAAAACGAGCAGGCGCGGGTGCACACCGACCCCATCAGCAAAAAGGTAGCGGTGCGGTTGGCGTAGCATTCGCCTCGGTTGGGGCAGCGGCCCTCTTCGCAAATGGTGTGTATCTGCCGCTCTTTGACAATGCGCTGCACCGCCGAAATCTCGCTGGCGTTGCCGATGGGGCGACGCAGCCAGTCGGGCATGCGCTCTAGCTCAGCCCTGAGCTGCTGACGCGAATTAGTTGTAGAAGTCATGAGCCACCGTAGGGTGGGCACTGCCCACCAAATGCTTTGTCGCCAGCAGGATTAAATCACCCTACAAGCTTAGGGCAAACGACCGTTTGCCCCTACAAAAGGTTTTTCCTTACTGGATTCTATCGCGGGTGATTTCTACCGCCACTTGGCCGGTGTAGTCGGGAATCGGCGGGGTGAGCTTGGTGACTTTGACCATGACCCGTTGCAATCGTGAATCAGAGTCGAGCGCTAGGGTGGCGATCGCCCCTGCCAGCCGCTCAATCAGCGCAAACTTGGCTGTGCGAATGATCTGCTGGGTGCCGTTTATCACCGTGCGGTAGTCGTGGGTGTCGGCAAGGCGATCGCTCTGGGTGGCCTCAGCCAAATCTATGTACAGCGTAATGTCGGCCTGAAACCACTGGCCCAGCACGTTCTCTTCGGGCAGCGCCCCGGTGTAGCCGTAGGCGCGAATGTTGTTTAAGTGAATGGCATCCATTAAAGTGCGAGGTTTTGAGTTAGAGAAATAAATGCTACCTCAGCTCCAATCCTTCCAATACTCGTTGCCAACCTGCGAACTAAAACCCCCCTTATTTAAGGAAGGCAGAGGCGATCTCTTGCAAGATCGTTGACCACTGTCTTCCCAAACTTGGGGGGCGGGAGATTTGGAGATATGTCTTACCGAACGGCGTTGAGCTACTTGAGCCAACCTTTGAGGCGAGCGGCCACCTGGGGCCGCCGCAGCTTGCGCATGGCTTTGGTTTGAATCTGGCGCACCCGCTCCCGTGAGAGGTTGAAAATGCCGCCTACCTCTTCTAAGGTGTGAGTCTCGCCCGTAGCCAGCCCATAGCGCAGCGTAATGATATCTTTTTCGCGTTCAGTGAGCACCTCGCCCAGCACGCTGGTAATTTCTTGGCGCATCATGTTTTCGCTAATTTTAGACTCCGGCGTTTGGGTGCTGCTGTCTTCAAGTAGCTCCATCAGCTCGGTGTCTTCGCCTTTGCCGACGCGGTGGTTTAAGGAGAGCGATCGCCGCCGCACCTGTTGTAAACTTCTCAGTTGATCGACCGTTACGTCTAACGCATCGGCTAGTTCTTGCTCGCTGGGGTTGCGCTGTAGATCCCGCCGCAGATCGCGATGGGCTTTTTTGAGCTTGTTCAGCTTTTCCACAATGTGGATCGGCAGGCGAATCGTGCGGGCATCGTTGGCAATGGTGCGGGTAATGCCCTGACGAATCCACCAGTAGGCGTAGGTCGAAAATTTATAGCCCTTGTCGGGATCAAATTTTTCGGTGGCGCGGTTTAACCCCAGGGCTCCTTCCTGAATTAAATCGAGAAACGGCACTCCCCGATTCAAATAGCGCTTGGCGATCGACACCACCAGCCGCAAATTCGATCGAATCATTCTTCGCTTGGCAGTTCGACCCTCGTGAAGCTTTTGGGTAAACTCTGCCTCGCTCACCTTTAGCTTCTCAACTAGCTCTTGTCGGTTGGGTTTTCGCCCCAACTCTTTCTGAAGTTTTTCGCTGGCAGCTTCGACCTTAGATAAGAACCTGACCTGCCGAGCTAGCTCAATTTCTTCGCTCGGTTTCAGCAGGGGATAGCGCGCCATCTCTTTAAAGAAGGCCCCAACGGCATCGTCGGTGAGGGTCTTGCTATAGCCCGACAGCCCCATCTCTGACATGGCCTCTGACTGAGAAAACTTAGCCAGAACCTCCCGATCTTCGTCCCAGGCCGTGAGGTCAGGGGTGAGTTGGCTATCGGCAGCAGATACCTTTTCTGCCACTCGATTTAAGTCGGTGTCGAACCCATCTATGGGTTCGTCGGCCCAAGCAATAGAACTGTCTCTGTCGGAGTTATATGTAGTAGCCATGGGGTAAATAAAACTGTATACCTACGGGTCGAAGCATGCAGATTGAAGGCATGTATATTCGGATTGCCCTGCCGATGGCAACCCCTGACAAAACGCTTGATCCCGGAACTGGATCTTTAGACTTATTTTGTGAGTCCACAATACGGATTTTTTTGTGAATTCCCAGGCAATGTAACATTTCTTTGGCAACTTGCGTAGTGTAACAGCGAATCCAAAAAATGAACCGAAAATTTAAGGGTAACCTCTAGTATTTTTTGCTATCCTCAGACACTTTGCCTTGGTATTGATCGCTGGCTGTAGATGAAGGCAGGGGTCTCAGGTTGGGGGAGATTGCTGTTGGGTTAGGGAGATGATCGATATTTTTGCTTTTACAGTTTGACTCCGTTTTCCACAGGTGGGGGGAAGTTTTCCACAGAATTTAACTTGTGGAAAACTCGAAGGGATTGAGGATTTAAACTCAATCCAAGCTCAGTCGTGGAGTATTGCCCTTGGGGAGACTACAGGTCTCGATCTGGACTGGGTGTAAATGTCGCTGAGATTCGAGGCGGCTAACGCGCTCTGTACCCCAAAATTTGCTTTTCCCGATCGAAGCAGACGATGGCAATTAGTCTTCAGCCAGCGGGTCAAACAACCTCTTACACTGGCAGAGGTAATGTAGGTGGTGTAAAACGCGTGGGCTTTGGCGAGAGTAGACCCCAGCCTCAGTGGGTCAACGTTTTGGTGGACTATGGCGGCCAGCCCGCAGCGTATACCTACGAAGTGCCTGCTGACTTAGCGGTGCAGGTGGGCGACATCTTAACGGTGCCCTTTCGTCACCAGAGCATTGGCGCGATCGCCCTTTCTCTCTCCTCAACGCCTCCGGCCAACCTGGTGCCTCATCAGATTCGGGCGGTAGAGGGCATTGTTGAACAGCGTTTTTTTGCCCCACCCTACTGGGCCTTGCTCCAGCGGGTGGCCGACTACTACCAGGTGTCGCTGATGCAGGTGCTGAAGACGGCACTGCCGCCGGGGGTGCTGGCCAGGTCGCAACGACGGCTGCGGTTACGGCGCGATCGCCTGCCCCAGCCTCAGCCAAACTCACTAACGCCGGGGTTGAAAGATCTATTAGAGGATCTCCAGCGATCGCCCACAGGCGACTACACCTGGCCCTATCTGCAAAAACGCGGCCACAGCTATCGCACCCTGCAACAGCTGATTCAGCTCGGCTGGGCCGAGTCTTACCTATCACCGCCCCAGCCGCCCCAGGCCAAGCGCCGCCAAGCAGTAACTCTAGTAAGTGGCGACACTCTACCCCCAGATCTCACCCCCCGCCAGCAAGAAATCATCGCTACCCTGCGTCGCCAGGGCGGCGATCTGTGGCTCAGCGATGCCTTGCAACTGTGCCAAACCACCAGCCCCACCCTAAAGCGACTGGCCCAGTCAGGCTGTTTGGTAATCGAGCCGCGCGAGCAGCTGCGGGCTGAGACCGGGCCTACACTGATGCCCGATCTGCCTAAGCCCCTTACCCACTACCAGGCTCAGGTGCTCGATCCTATTAGTAAGAGTCAGCAGGGGAGTCAGTTTTTGCTGCATGGGGTGACTGGCTCGGGCAAGACTGAGGTGTATTTGCAGACGATCGCCCCTCGCCTGGCCGCTGGGCAGTCGGCCCTGGTGCTAGTGCCCGAAATTGGCCTCACCCCCCAGCTGACCGATCGCTTTCGCCGCCGCTTCGGCGATCAGGTTTGGGTTTACCACAGCGGGCTATCGGATGGCGAACGCTACGACACCTGGCGGCAGAGCCTCAAGCCGTCTAAACCGTTGGTGATTGTGGGCACCCGCTCTGCCATCTTTATGCCCCTACCCAACCTGGGCTTAATCATTCTCGACGAAGAACACGACAGCAGCTACAAGCAAGACGTGCCCCCCTGCTACCACGCCCGCACCGTCGCCCGCTGGCGAGCTGAGTTAGAAAATTGTCCCCTGGTGCTCGGTTCTGCCACCCCCTCCCTCGACACCTGGGTACAGTGCCGAGGTTTGGGCTCTAGCATCCTAGATCTATCACCACAGCTGGATCCTAACACCCCCACTCTCACCCCCTCGCCCCCTACTCCCTCACTCCCTACCCCCCTCCCCTGGACCTACCTCTCTCTGCCAGAACGAGTACAGGCCCAGCCCCTGCCCGAAGTCAACGTCATTGACATGCGCGACGAGCTACAAGACGGCAACCGCAGCATTCTCAGCCGATCGCTCCAGACCGCCCTGGCCCAGATGAAAGCCGAGGGCAACCAGGGATTATTGTTCATCCATCGGCGGGGGCACAGCAGTTTTGTGTCGTGCCGCAGCTGTGGCCATGTGATGATGTGCCCCCACTGCGATGTGTCGCTGTCGTACCACCAGCCCGGGGCAAACAGCGCTATGACCCTGCGCTGCCACTACTGCAACTTTAGCCAAAGCCATCCCAAACACTGCCCGGCGTGCAGCTCACCCTACCTCAAGCACTTTGGCAGCGGCACCCAGCGGGTCGTCAACGCCCTGGCCGAAACCTTTCCAGAGCTGAGCTGCATTCGCTTCGACAGCGACACCACCCGCACCAAAGGGGCTCACCGCGCGCTGCTCACCCGCTTTGCCGAGGGTGGGGCCGACCTGCTGGTGGGCACCCAAATGCTGACCAAAGGCATCGACTTGCCCCAGGTCACGCTGGTAGGCATCATCGCCGCTGATGGACTCTTATATATGAATGATTATTGGGCCAGCGAGCGAGCACTGCAAATGCTAATTCAGGTGGCGGGGAGGGCGGGGCGCGGCACCCAGCCGGGGCAGGTCTTTTTGCAGACCTACACCCCCGACCATCCGGTGGTGGAAGCGGTTACCGGCCATGCCTACGAAGGGTTTATCGCCGCTGAGTGGGCGCAGCGGCAGTTGTTGCAATATCCCCCCGCTGGGCAGATGGTGCTGCTGCGGCTCAGCAGTACCGACCCGGATGCGGTGGAGAAAACCGCTGAAACCCTTGCTCAGCAGGTGACTCAGTTGTTAGAGGGATCGTCTTACGAACTTCTAGGGCCTGCCCCCGCGCCGATTCCGCGAGTTGCCCGCCGCTATCGTTGGCATCTCGTGGTCAAAGGCCCGATGGATGAGCCTCTACCGAACCTACAAGACCTGAAACGCCATTGTCCGGCCCAGGTGAGCCTCACCATTGATGTCGATCCGCTGAATTTGGCCTAAAACCAGCTTTTAAGGATCCAAATCGCTATTTTTCACTGAGAGTTTTGTTACCATTGCTAACCCCTGTAACGACGGGTAACGATCCATCAATTGCCTTTGCATGCCCATTTGACTGTGATAGTTTAGATACATCGAAAACAACTGAATACCCCGCAAGCCTAACTCGGTTAACAGCCATTACGAGCTGGTGCTTAAGTTAGTAACAAACTAAAATTCGCTTCAAAGCAATCCTTCCAGAGGTGGTCATTCTTGGCCTTAACCTACCCTAGCTGCCGGTCAGGCAATGGATTGTAAAAAGCAACTGTAGTTTAGCGAGTTTGCTCATTCTGATTGATTTCCTGTTTATTCTTGAGGTGTTTAACTCAGTTAAGCAACCTAGCCTAGCCACGGCAGCCCTAAGCTTGTCTGGCCAATGCACTAACAAAAGACTTAACGGAGAGTGGCCACGATGGTCACTCTTCAGTTTTTTAAAGGGTTTGCGCGATCGCCCTCATCCCAATCCAAAGAACGAAAAAAGAAGAGCGAAAAATTTCCGCTAGACTTGAGTACTTGTGCGTTGGTTATCCTGGCCGAGACTGCACCTATAATACAATCTTTTTGCTATTAAAAAACTGAACCAGGTACAGTTCCCTGGGTGCATCCCAGTTATGTAATGAGCATTAATGCTTATGTTGGGATAACAGTACGAGGGGTAAGCTTTGGGCATCGTTCGCTCTACCCATCAGGCCCATGGATGAATCTAAGCAAGCCCGCTTGAA
>JAESGV010000189.1_pt1 | contig 40907 bp, 37 predicted proteins | sample 9269781 | NCBI WGS metagenome assembly JAESGV01 (sample SAMN15741586, study PRJNA653496) | algae metagenome | isolation source: Tildeniella torsiva UHER 1998/13D and co-occurring heterotrophs from... | place: Slovakia: Slovak Paradise National Park, Hrabusice, Kosice Region | collected 2000-01-01
TTTGGATGATAATCCTGCTATTCCTCCACGTTCTGGACAGATCATGAGTTTGACGCGTCGATGTGGAGCTACGAGTTTGCCTTCATCCCACGTTACTTCTTGCGCGATAGCGTTTAATAGTTGTCGATCTTCAAACTCGCGGATACGTTCGTTGACATATGTGGCTACCTCTTTTAATTGTACTAGTGCTTCTTTTCTGGAAAATGGTTAGTATGTTTTTTCTCGCTTACAGTGTTGCGTGGTCACGATGGTACTGACTCGTTTGTTTTAAAAGTTCATTAATCAATAAGTTATAACGAGGAATTCTTTGTACTAGTTTGTGTAAGTGTTGTTCGAACGCGCATACCTGGCATAATGAGTAACGACTCGATAGGATTCTTATTTGCCTCTTCTAGTTTCGCTTGCGCAGATAAAAATTCATTGAGTGGTTTGTTCTTCTTCCTCAAATCGCGTAACGTCTCTGAAATTGTGTTGAAAGCGTTTGTGTATCTATTTTGTGAGAATTTCGAGCATTCGCGTACGTTGTGTATGTTTTCAAAAAGGGTGCGAATTTTAAAAAGATCTCTCCTACTGTCAAATCGACTTTTTTGCCTTTTCTATCTTGTTCATAGTTTAACTCCAAATCATTCAAAAGTTTTTCATTTAAATTGGCGATTGTTGTGAACGATCCTAGTTACTGTTAGTTGTACTAGCGTCGTGTGTACCGAAAAGATTGCTGTGTTCGTATGCAGTCAACCAACCTGGCTGGTTTACGTGTGCCTCTAGTGGTGTGGCGTATACAGACTCTAGGGCTTTTAAATTCTTTACATATACGCGCTCGGTTTCAAGGATCTCCTTGATAACGTTAAGCCTGCTCATGTTTGTCTTACCAGTGACTGATAGGTGACACGTGAAATTACAACAAGTCTGCTAAAACGAGCTACTTTGATCAGACTCGCAGCATCAGACTTTGAGCGTTTTCCAGGCGCAACTATAGACTAAGAGTACAGAGAGTATCTAATGGCATGTTTAATTTCAAAATCTTCTAATAATAATCGTTACATGAGCATCTTCCCTCTTTGAAATGATGTGTTCTGTTTGCGTCACCAACAATGATGGTTCTGTTGACAATTTTTGAAATGAACTTGGTTGCTGTATGACAATCTTGGCACATACGAACATTCTTGTTAATCATTATGTCAGCACCTTCTGGTGTTTTGAGGAGACCTAACGCTAGCGCTAACTTTTCGCTATGTCGGCACAAATGTTCAATCTTTTCTTGTTGAGTGGACAAGTTTCTCGTCACTCCACTTGTATCGTGTACAAAACCCTCGTTACGTAACTGGTCAAATATTTCGTCTAGTTTCGAGTGAATCTTTTCTTTCATAGGATGATTGTCATCGTTCGCAACAAAACGATGTGTAACTCCGTTAACCTCGATGAAAGAGATTCCTGGTATCTTTTCTATGTTCTTTGCACTCATGTACTTTCTCACACGATCTACACCTGATCTATCTCCTGCTAACGCATACATATTCGAAAGTTGAACACATGTAGCAGAGTCTTTATGAGAAATATTTTCAAGAATGTACCAGCCAAGACGTATACCTCTAGTTATATCTCTTTGATTGAAACAAGCTGATAAAAGTGATCTCCATAGCACAACATCCTTACTGCCACTCTCTATCGTCATCTTTTCTGCTTTTTCCAGCTCTCCTGCACGTCCAAGAGCATCAATCAAACACGTGAGATGAACATCACCACCAATTGATGATTTCTTTGCTTGAGAATAAATCTCCATGGCCTCCTGCACCAATCCATTATGGCTACACGCGTTCATGATAACTGCATACGTCTTGTCATTAGGCGTGATGCCATTACTCTGCATCATGCTAAACAACTTGATCGCTTCTTTACCGAGCCCATTCATACCGACTGCTTGTATAGCCGCTGTCCATGTTACAATATCAGGATTTGATACTCTTTCAAACGCTTGTAGTGACTTTTCAGGGTAACCAAACTTGCCATGCATGTAAATCAACGATGTTGCAATGTATTGATCTTTTAGTTGCTTGTCAGTGAGTGTCATCTCCATAGTTGCACCTTTCTGTCGTGACATTGTATCTGCGCATCCTGTAATCAACATGACAATTGTGTTATCACTAATTTCCACTCTCCTATCTTTCATCGTTTGCAACACATCAAACGCATTGTCAATCATCTTGTTTGCTAGAAACGTTTTGATAATTTGTGCGTAACATACACTAGGAGGTTCGAAATGTATGTTTGTTTGAATGTATGCGAATAAATCTTTTGCAAAATCCGAGTTTGCTACCTCTGCACATGCACTAGTTAACGAACCAAAAACGAATTTGTCCATCTTGAATTTTTGTTTCAATATTACTTGCCATACATCTATTGCTCGTTCTGGTTTCTTTAACTTTCTGCATGCTGATATGATCGACGTATAAGTTATAGAATCTGGTGCTGTCAATGTATTGAACGCATCGAACGCGAAATCCAATCTGTTTAGCTCTGTAAAGCCGTTGATTAGTTTTGTACCAGTGATGTTCGGTTTGATTTTAGGAAGTGTCTTCCATAGGTGTAGAATCTTGGTCAACAATACAGCGTTCTTTGATATTGTGGCCGACGTAACAAACGTGTCCAACGTGATTTCATCTGGTTCTAGTTTGTATTTCTCCAAGTAACTCCAGAGTGTTTCTGCATGTTTGTGTTGGCGACGAACTGTACATAATTTTAACATGGAACGGATAACAGCGATATTTGGTTCTGAATTTGTTTCTAGTGTTTTGTGTATTTTTAGGGCGCCAGAAAAATCGTTTTGTTTGGAAATTAGAAAAGCTGCTCCTGCAGAGTCTGGTAATTCATTATAACACTTCTCTGCTTCATCCATTTTGTTATCTTTTCCAAGTCGTAGGACTTGGTAGCCATTCCCATTAAATGCGGCTTTTGTATACCATCGTAGTGTTGTGAACAAATGAATATTGTTTGTGACAAGTTTTTGACGAAACATGGTTGGCAACAAAAATACAGATCCTAACTACACAAGTTCAAGGCAAAGCAGTCGCAACAAGACGTAAAGAAAAAATATTTCTAATTGGCAATTATTGGTATATTTTATGACGAAACCATTTATGCAATGGCGGTTTGGATGTAGCCCATGGCGCCTTCCTTTGCGCTTTGTAGAGCGGCCTTACCCATATTCTTGAGGAATCCACCTGCGGATTTCAAGAACTTCTTGAAGAATTGAGCATCTGATTGGGATTCAGCATCGATGGCGGCAACTTGCTCAACAACTGGTTGTGGCTTTTGCTTACGTCCGCGTCTTCTCTTGTCAGATTCAGTTTCAACTGGAGCAGCTTCGACTGGGGCAGCTTCAACTGGAGCAACTTCTGGGGCTGGTTGGTTAACCTCTGGAGCTGGTTGTCTCATTCTTTGGCGTCTGCACTTCTTGCCGCACTTGCCTTGTTGGGCACCACGACGTCTGTCGGATTCAGTTTCAACGGCAGCAGCTTCAACTGGGGCAGCTTCGACTGGAGCAACTTCTGGAGCTGGTTGGTTAACCTCTGGGGCTGGTTGTCTCATCTTTTGGCGTCTGCACTTCTTGCCACACTTGGCTTGACCTCCACGACGTCTGTCAGATTCGGTTTCAACAGCTTCAACTGGTGCTGCTGGTTGGATTTGGAAGCGTCTGTTCTTTAGACCACCGCGTCTTCTTCTGTCAGATTCAGTTTCAACTGGAGCAGCTTCGACTGGAGCGGCTTCAACTGGAGCAACTTCTGGGGCTGGTTGGTTAACCTCTGGAGCTGGTTGTGGTTGTCTCATCTTTTGGCGTCTGCACTTCTTGCCGCACTTGGCTTGACCTCCACGACGTCTGTCGGATTCGGTTTCAACGGCAGCGACTTCGGCTGGTTGTTCAGCAATAATTGGGACTGGTTGTGGTTGACGCATTTGTTGGCGTCTGCACTTCTTGCCACATCTGGCTTGACCGGCTTGTTGACCACGAGCTCTGCGTGCGTCAGTGAAAGCGATTAAAAGAATATGTGGTAGCGGAGTCAGGGAAGGCCAATGGTGGCTCGAATCCTGCTCTGGTAGAAATCAATACAATCGTTACGACTGTCGCGAGAACTACGAGACCTGTAACAGCAACACCCAAGAGGATTTGAGTGATGGTGGAGATTTTAATCAACGATAAGTTGACGGCTCCAGCAGAACAATAGTTCACATCAAATTATCTAAAGGTTGACTAAGCATTACAACACTCAACCATAAAATGTCCAACAACATCAGTGAAGACCTTGACTTGTTACTGGAACATGTAGACACTTTTAAAGAGTGGTACCTAACCATTCCACGAAATGCACAGTCATACCAACTTGTAGCGTACTCGTTGATGAAGTTTTTCAGTAAATGCGCAAGAAAAGAAGATATGCCAACCTATGTCAAACTCTTTTCACGAATACTACACGAATGTGGTGTTGATAATAATACCAAAACGAGACTAGAACAGGGTCACCTTTACACGAACGAAAATGATAGTCTACCACTAGAAGAAGCACTCGTACAAATTCAAGACAGTTTTAAACAATTTATCACGAAAAAGCGTCAAGACTTATTGGTTCGCGTTGAACATTCCGTGTACGATGAAAAGAATAATGTCGCTCACGTAACACACGTTTGGGCACCTCTGTCTCTAGAACGGAGACAGAAAACTCATACTAGAGAACAAACGATTACTCTGGACAAACTAAAAGAAATGCCACGTAAAAATATTCGAGATTTTATCGAAGAACAAGTATTCAACGAAACGGTCACTGACAAATTGAAGAATTCTCTAACCATTTTGGAAGATGAGCTGTATTTGAATTGTACAATAACGTCTACAAAAGTCGAAGAGCATATATTGGAAATGAACATTGAAAGTACATTGAATAGTACATCGTCACTAGCAGTATTCGCAGCAGGAAAACTACTCCACTATTATTTACTAGCGTACAAAAAGCTCATGAGTTGCAAAATACAAAAGTTTAACGATTTGCAAGGAGTGTTATCATTCGATAAACCAACTGGAACTACGACTGTTGGGGTGTTTCGTAATGGTTCGTTCATTTTAGATGGGTTGTATTTAATGGAACATATACCACCAGAAGTACAAAAGCGATTGGTAGACTACTTTGCAGCATGTTTAATCTACCCTGATTTGTTATTAATCAACTTAGAATTCGTATATTATCATTCGAGAGAGATTCTACGTGTAATAGAAGAATCAACTGACGACGAAAAAGAAGAATGGAACAATTTACTCTTTCGTTTGAGGGTAATAGAGTGGAAACGTGATCATCGAACAGGAGAAGCATGAAAATAAAGTTTACGTATGCTTTAATACTGTTGTTACAGTCTCCTCGTGGAGAATGAATGTTCTGTGCATAATAGCAGCGATCCATATCTCCTTCCAAAAATGTAAGACAGGTGTTTCAAATTGTAACTTGACAATCATAAGAACCAGTTGAAAACAACGTCGAGAAAAATACGCCTAAACTACAAGGACACGTGTGTGTTAACATCGAAATATAATCTGTTTATCGAATGTGAATTATAACACTACAATGATTAACAGGTTTGTTTTGTTCACGTGCTTGACGCAGCGTAGTGGTCTAGTGTACAGGTCTAGTCTTTTAAAGAAACCGCTCAGTTGTTACTCAACTGGGATTTATCCGTACGGACAAATCTGCACAAAAAGACGTTATGAGTATCGTCACACACAAGATGTCATAGTACTCGCATTCGATAAGTATGACGATAATCTATTCAGAAATACGATAAAACGATTCGAAAACAACAGATGCACCAATGTACAAAGTTTTTAAAAAATATTAGACTTTGTACGAGTCGTTTTGGAGACAATTACAAACGTCAAATCGAGGCAATAGTATACACATAGTTCGTTCGCACGAGTTTATCGTTGTATACTAGTCATATATTTGTAGCCAAAATAGAAACGTGCGTTATTTAAACTGTATTAGAACTAAGTCACAACAGTAACACGTTCTATCGTGTTTATCTATCGTAAAAGAGCAACAATGAGCCATTTACCTGGTTTAGATGGACAACTTGGTATGAATTGTGACAACTCCTCTAGAAACCAAGTTACATGGAGTCCCACCCAGTTGAACAGAGGTCTTGTCCAAGTAGTAACAGTGGATCTACCGTGGAGAACACTATCGACGTAGACGAGGAGTCACCCAAAGAACGAGTATGCTACTTTACATAATATTAAACATGATAGCCTGAAGACCAAGGTGTAATGGAACCAATAACAAGTACTAATGATAAAAACAAGTCTCAAGAAACGAGAGTAGGTTTTTAAAGAATTAAGTTAACGTTTAGGCATCTATTCAGCATGTGGTACTTGATAGAGGTACTGTGCAACATTGTAACAACAACAGACCAATCGTTCTCAACAATTATGAAACGTTTTCCTATATACCACACCATTTACGGGTATGTTTCACAACAATAACTTAACATACTTAGGTTAATGATCAAACAATGCGTATACAGAGTTTAAATGATTCTTCAATTAGATCTATTGCTCCACAAGCTAATATGGTTAGGAATAGTCATCAAGAAAGAGTACGTTGTATTTCTATTATATTTAACAAGCATAGGTTGCAATCCAAGATTCGTTAAACATGAAAATTACACAAAATAAGAGTAATAGATCATTTCAAACAAGTGTAAGTATATTTCAATAGTGACTAACTTGGTATAGAGTAAGAGTTCATTCACTGAGTCTTACGCAAACCATCGTCAACCACCAAGTCGGTCAGTTCCTATCATTTTGCCACCAAAACAACCAGTTTTAAGTCGTCACCAACCACCACCAATTCAGCAAGTTATCATTCTTCCACCACAACCAATTCAACCGAAACTATTGACTCTTCCATTGAATATGCTCCCCCAGCCATCAGTTCTAATACGTTCAACAATGGTACAACCTCCTGTACAGAATGGTAGCATTAATTTGAACCCACATTTTACTTCTAGAATCACTAGTAACAAGACAATGGATGTAGTGAATTCTAAGAAGAACAAGAAGCAGTACCTAATGTCTCTTTCCATGGACAAGTTGAAGACGATTTGGAATGATACAAGCGACTCTGACGTTGCTAAGCAAGATATTGTTGAATGCATTTTAGAAGCAGAGCACAATGAGAAAGTAGTCAGTCAGAATAACTTGTTTGTACAAGAGTATGGCCAAGATGGAATTATTCAGAATATTGGTAACTTGTATGGAGCAATTGCCTACTGCCGATTGCCAACCATGGTGAACATTGAAGAACGAACAAGAGAAGCTCGTAGAAAAGTTGTCAACTGGTTCGAAATGCACTTTTATAATGGAAAGATAAACAAGACATTGGGCCATTTAAAAGCACAGTTCACTGAAGATTCCAAACAACACAAGATGATTTTGGGGATGATTGAAGCAGTTCACACATCACTACAACAAGAGAAGAGTAAGCTGAACAAGCAAGAAGACGATGCCTTGACAGAAGACCTGTCAGATATTATGAGACAAAGAGAAGCAGTTTGCAAAAAGCTTAAACAAGTTGATTGTACTACTCTCCAGGAATACTTGTCTGATTGGTATCAAGGACCAACCGAGTTAATGGTTGCTGCTATTGTATATAATGTGAATATCCATGTCACAATCAGTAATGATCAAGTTACACGTTATTCTCCAACTAGCACTGTACAAGATACGATTTATATTTGTCAGCGTGATGACAACCAGTATGATTCACTTCTTCCTCTCAACACCAAGACAGCACAAACAAGCATTGTACCACAAGGAACAATTCAAAGTACTGCAGTACCAACAATCAATACAAGAGAAGGTATGACAGTCACACCAACAGTGTCACACCAGCAGACAATGACTAGTTTACTTTTAGGTGATCAGTCAAGCTTGTCTACGTCATCAGTGTGTAATAGTTTCACTCGACACATCAGCACAAGTGGAGACAGAATGATGATTGACACAGAATCAAATGTAAGTGCACATGAGTGAAATTAATTGTAATAGACTGCTGCACGTGATAGTGTGAGAAAACGTTATGTGGAATGGAAACAAGACGAGACAGATTTACTGTGTGAACTTGCTAAGAAAAGCAACGATTGGAAAAACACTGCAGAACAAATAACCAAACTTGGTCATCGTACTGTAACTCGTATGTAAATACACTTGTACTAACAAAAAGAAAAACAATGTAGAGACAAATGGAGAAGGTTGAATAATAGAGTATTAAAGAAGAAGCATACTGTTCAAAGTCATACTGAACTTGACAAAGTACAGAATACAGTAGTAACACCTGTGTCACAAAAAATAGTGATTGATTTACTCACTGATAACAACTCAACAGTAGCGTTCACAGTAGATGCTGCGTCAATGGAGGACAAAACTGATAGTGTTGAACACTATCTGGAAGAGGCTGGTGTGTTGAATCTTACTGGTTTCAGTGAAAGTACTCTTGGAAGTTTAGACAATATTATGATTGTTGATGATGAATCTACCAAGAGTATTGACACACCCGTAAGAATTGATTTACTTGTTTTTAATTTATATTAGGTTCAACAAGAAAAAGCTCAAAAAAGTGGCAGATTTACAAAAGAACAAGACGAACGACTTTGTAAACTTCTTGCTGAGCAAGAAACGCAAGATTGGTACTTTATCTCAACAGAGGTATCAAAACTTGGACAAAATGTAACTGGTATGTTTTTATTTTGTACTAACAAAAGGTTCACAATGTCGAAGTAGATGGTATAATAAGTTAAAACATGACGTACAAACTAAAACGTCTTTTACTGTTAAGACTGAGAAACCACTAGCAAATGTATAAGCAAATTAAACTATTAACATTGTAGGTTGAGCAAGAAACAAGAAAAACTTTTAACAAACGACAATCAAAATTAGATGCAACACTAAAAAAGAAGAAGGACAAAAAGAAAAAGAAATCAGACACCAACGAAGAATCACCCTCCAAGAAGAGAAAAGCAGAAACGCAAAAATCAAAGAAGAAGAAGAAACCAAAAACTGATGTAGTCACGACTACTGTAGATTATGATAACGTGCTTCACAACTTTCAAGTAAATCACAATCAATAATCTTTTAACAATAATAGCCCCTCTTTGATGTTGTCACACGAACTGAAACTAGATTCGCTGATGTTTTGATTATTTGTGCAGATGGACCACTATCAATAACGTCAACTACATTGTTTGACCAACTCGGCAAGATGCAACGGATATTTTTCGATTATTACCATGTAATATATCATGTGGAAAAAGAAAATGTTAAAGAGGAGGTGTTGAAACGTGCCACATGGATTTTACAAGTATGTTAAATTGTATACTACTAATACTCTAGTTCGATTGCTCATTATTTACTCGTATAACAGATCGACTAGAACAAGAAGAGATGGTTGAAATCATTGACAAGATTAGACCACATCGAAATGTTGTCATACATTTAACATCAAAAAGTACAAACCCTGAATGGGATGCTGCTATTCGTGAGCACTTCAAAAGTCGTTTGAATGATCCAATTGTCGTATGTATACTTTGATATTGTTAACAAATAGGAACCTGTTGATCATGAACTGGAGGTAGATTACCCCAATGTAACATTGGCAAGTTTAGATCGAACAATTGGCAAAAAGAATTGTGAGTTTCACGATAACACTACTCAACTTTGTCTACACAATCGTGAATTTACCATGCGAGAAGTTCATGATTGTTATCGTGAATTTTACAAGGTTTATATACCTTGTTTGACATCCGTTAGAAAGGCAATAGGTAGCAATCTTGCAACACGATGGATATCGCTTGACAAAGAGCAGAAAGAAAGAGTTCGTAGTGTTGCTCACTTGTGTTATCCGAATCTAAAGTGTAGAAATAAGTATGATAGATTGGATAACATCCTGTTTATCTACTTTATGGTACGATACCCACTATATACTTCGCTACTGCTGTATGTACACTTGGACCTGCCATTCCCATTACTAGAAACAAAACCAGAGATACTAAAAGATTTGCTCTACGATACTCGTTGTGTAGAGTTTCAACACTACAACAAGACAGAACAATATGCAATAGGAAGTGTATTAGGCACATTTGTACCTGCTGTTGGCAACATTAGCATGCAACGGTATCATAGACTAGTAGTGGATAGATACGAAGATATTACAGAAGATTTGCAGCCTACAAATCATAAAACAGAGGCATTAGTATTTAGGAACATACTAAGCAAGAGATTATTTGTTAGTGATGAAGCTACATACATTATTGCCAAGTTAGCCTACTCAAAGTACCCTTGTTTGGTATATACTAGTAATTTTCCAGAAACATTGAAAATACAATTGAATACACAAAAACCTATCATAATCAAGGTATGTTACAGATTCAAATATTTAACAATTCAAGCCACCAGTGATTTCAATTCCCAATAACAGAAAAGACAAAGCAGATAAGATTTTTGATTCCTGTATGGAAATGAAGTGTGAAGATGCCAAACCAGAAGAGTTAGAAGGTCCATTAAGAGACATTCTAGCAAATATTTCAGAAGAGATTCTAAACACTGCTCTTTTGATTCGATCTGATACACCAGTAACTAGAGAAGAACTTGTTAAACTATTCTCTGCTGCAGAGGTTGAAGAGACTGCTGATCCATGTTTGTATGTTGCAGTACCAATACTGAATGTAACTGGAAAACCACTCCAAAAACTTTTAGAGAAAAGACAAACAGAAGTTTCGCTACAGCGTTTTAATCGTATCACCAAAGTATTGTTGTTGGCAGTAATGTGGTATGTACTGTTGAATTGTAACTAATCATTATTAGGTATGTTGGATATACATCGAAACCTTTAAAAGAAAGAGATCATGGACACATTCAAAATCAGAGTAGAATTGAGCAAGGAGCTATTATTGACTCTGTTATTCATTTACACAACCAAGTGGCATCAACAAAGTATATTTACTCGTCTATTCGTATATTTCAACTAGATACTGAAGAACGACGTAAGAATTGGAGAATGTACGAGTATGCACTCACGTTAATTCTTTGTTCATTGGCCAAATTGAAAAAGGGAGGGTGCAACTTTGCAACACCATGGTGGTTTAATAGAAGCGAAAGCAAAGTGTCTGTTAAATATTTACAACCACCTATGCCAGAAATGCCACCAATGAAGTTTGTATACAGAAGAGGTGACAATGGTTTCATATATGCAATAAAGTATGCAATGGACAAGATTGGACAGTCATGTACAAGACAAGAGATTATTCAGGAGATACAATCAAAGGATTTCCCAGCAGAAAGATTTTTAAAGCGAAATATTGCATCTAAAGTAACTGCACGTACTTTAGTAACATTTGCTAAAGTACAACATATCAATAATATACGTAAGTATGTAAGAAAGAACTGGCAACAAGATCATACTGCTATGGCAGTAGATGAGAGTACAGTAGCGCAAACAAAGCTACAAGTCGATGAAAACATGTCAGAAGGAGAGCAAAAGGAATCCAATGAGTCTTTAGAAGATGAATTGTCTGATTTTGAAGGTTCTGATGTGTCAGAGGATTTCGATAACTTGGAAGATGTCGAAATGGATTACAACTCTGAAGACTTTGATGAAATGGATGATGAAATGGATGAGGAGGAAGATACTGTAGACGATTAATCAATTAAATATACACTTCTTGGCATGTTTTCATCAATTCACTCCATGTCTGCAGCAAAACTCAAAGTTGTAAAAAAGAACAAAACCATGACAGGCACCGAAAAGGTACGCTCTATAATGTACACTGACACACTAGTCTCCTATCCATTCCAAACATGATGATCGCAACGTTCACTCTAAAGTTCCAGAAGACAAGGTTTGTTTTTGTTTTTATTTTTAATGGAATAGTTCAACATTATTGACTTGAACAAGGACGACACAGAGGAAGATATTAACGTGGTAGAACAGCAGGGTATTACAGAACCAAAATATTACATTCTTGACTTTAATCGGGTATGTACAACCATTTTGTATTGTTTGACATTATAGGAAGACTCACCAGTACCTGTCTATGAATCACCTACTGTGGAGCATGATCCAACAGATGAAAATCAATGCAGAGTTACCATTGTCTATAACAATGGTCGACGCATTAGAAGAATCAAGAACCGTTGTGCAGTTCCCAAAGGAAGGCTTCCACCACGTATCTAGAATAAAATCTCATAGTAAATATTTGTACTCCACTTTTCTTTTTGGAATGATAATTCTAACTGATGCAATGACATGTTTGATGTCACTAGATCGACTAGTATATCTTGAATGTCACTTGTAATTCGAGTTGCAGTAACTTTTTTGTTATAACTAACAAAAAATATAGAATTTTCTGCATTCTTGGACTTGAGTGACACTTTCTGGTCTCTACCCTCAGTTGTTACTTTATGATCACAGACTCCCCAGAATACGAGTTGTATGTTCTTGTAATGTTCACTAATATTATCAATGAACGATTGTTTCTGTTTGTGATTGGGACATTCGTCTGTATAGACTATAACAACTCTTACTGCGTCTCGAAACAGAGATGGCAATGACACTACAGCCTTTACCAAGGTCTTAACTTGAGTATATGTTACTAATAGTTAATAAAATTAAATAAACATACACATTGTAGGTTTGAAATGACTTGTATTTGGCAAGAGTTCTACAAACGACTTAACAGTCTTGGCATAGTTGTACGTTGTTATAGTACTCAGCACCAGTACTTGGAAACTATTTCCTGACAGATTCAAACTAGATTGGGAGTCTAATTTTCGTTGAAGCAAAAAACTTTGAAAAGCATCAGGTGTGTGCAATGATATAGCACTTTCTAACAAATACTGTTCACTCCATCTCTACAAATGTTAGTTTAAATAAATCAAACAAACGAGAATCTGTTTCATCGAGTATTCTTGTGCTTTGATTTCTTGTTCGACAATAGTATGAAACGTTTTGCCCCACAATAGGTTATTTTGTTCCATAAATGTTCCAATTTCACATGAATTGTCAAGTCCAATACAGTTTGCAAGTGATTTGTTTAAACACTTGTGTCTTGGACAAATCTATTTGTTAAAAAAAAGTATAGACATACCTTATCTGCGTCAGTAATTGTAGAATCATCTGATTTCTTTTGTTTCTTTTTTAATGGTCCTCGTATATTGTCATTTACCGTTTGTGGTGGTATAATAAATGTTTGTGGCGATGAACACGGTTGTAATTTAACAGTACGGCTGTTTTGATTTGTTACTATCGATTGAACGTGTATTGGTTGTGGTGGTGCAATTATTTTACCCGTAGTTGTTCTATTTGGTCCATTAGTCATCAATAGCTGAGTCGTATTCTTTTGTACCGTGTTTTTCTCGATTTCTGCTTGTTTCTTTGCTTCATTATGAACATAGGCTCTCCACGCTTCGTTTTCTATCATGGTTGACCCGCTCTAAGCGTTAGTTGACTTGTTAGACAAACACAACTACACGTTGAATACGAGAAAAGAAACAAAACGTTTTATTGTAGAAACCTCCAAGGCTTACAATTCATCTTCGAAAATAATTTCATCCAAAATGGTACGATGAATAGTTGCTTGTTCTGGTTCATGAATGGTACTGGTTTGAGCACCTGTTTCAGCATCCATGCTTCTTGGAGCGATAATTAATTCTGAACGAGATTGAGCAACCATTTGGCGAGTATCATTTCTCTCGTAAACGAATTGGAAAAGACTACCACTGGTCGATTGGCTCATTGATCTGCTTGTAGACTGAACTGGTCTGGTGGAAAGAGTATCATCTTCGAAAATGATTCTACGTCTCTTTCTTGCATGTTCACTTCCAGAATACTCGATGATATCACCAAAGTACTCGGCTTGAATAGAGGTACTTTGAACACCTGGAGGAGCAAAGCTTGGCACATACAATTTCTTGTCTTCCAAGAAATCTTTGGAGTAATCGGAGAGATCAAGTTCGTCCAAGGCTCTGGAAAACTTGGTCACAAAGTACAAGTACTCTCTTGGACGGTGTTCTTCTGGGTACTGTTGAATGTACTCTTGAATGGTCTTGAGCATTGCGTATGCAAAGATGGCTGGCTTTGTATCAAAGTCGGGCAGCACTGTGGCAATTGCTGGTAGGTATGGATTCATTTTTTGAAAAAGTGTTTGTGTTGGCAAACCAAGCACAAACCAATAATTTGATAGCTGTCAACAGGAACACGTATTTGGCAAACGAACTCGTTGACATGAACAGCAATCAACTTTTTCTTAGCCTTTTTTAGTACTATTCGTACAAATTGTGACAAGAAAAATGCATAAGCTGCGCCCTATTTCTTGATATATTTCTTTGTAAGACCTATTTATTGTGTCTCTTGAGGTTTGAGAATAAATGTGAGAAATGGGTACAAACAATGTGTTGAAACATGATGAGATAAAGTTGTTGATTAGATATTAGACTTGTTCTGTGATTCTACTACTGAACAAGTCTAATATCGAGTATTATGTCCATGGAATATTCCATGGAAAAAATTCTAGTACATAGAACGCACGGTATTCAACAGTCTTGTGTGTTGTTGTGCGTACAAATTCTTGTTATTTGGTATATTCTTGAAATAAATTATTCTATTGTTGCGAGTACTAATACTTGATCATTCGTGCGTGTGGAGATTCACTTGTACACCTTGTGCGACTTGTAGAAATTCACAAAGGACTGTGTTTGTGGTATTTGTTCTTGTTCTTTCCTGGTTGACTTGTCATCTGTTTGATAGCTAATTTACGATTTGCTTTTGCTAGTTTTCTCAATGAATTATTCGTTATACTGTGCTTTGAACAATGACGTATACTAGATACGATGACAATTCTAAATGTCATTACTGTCAAGAGTACACGAGACCTGTTTATGTGTCTCGTGTGCAACGTAGCAACGCTATTGTATGTGTTAGTAGTATACTCTTTACGGCCTCAATTTGCCTCGAGGCATGTTGAGGCATGCCTTCTTTTGGAAAGAGATATTTTTACAGCAACAATACACTGCAGAACAACAGTCTCTACGTCGATACAAGATTAGATACACATTTGTCATATTTAGTACGAATTTTCGATATAAAAGACTTTAATTTAGTCGTATGTGAACAGGATTATTCTACTAGTTGAGTTATAATCTCATACAAACATCACAGTTACAGTCAAAACCAAGTGCTGTGAACGTTTGTCTCTTGTTGGTATCATTGGGCGCATACGAAATCAAAATTTCACCTTTACGCAAAATGTCAGCTCCATTAAAAACGATATTAGTTCCCAAGTACTTGCTGTAGACCTGTACAAACTTGCTGTCCAAGCCATTCCAAAGACTATTATCCTCGTCGAATCTGTACATGATATCTGACAATGGACACTCGGAATCGATTGAAATCGTAGACGAGCAGCTGTGATTTAACAATGAGATGGGTCCAATCAGAAAATAAATTCTGTCTTTTCCATCAGAGCTATTTTCACCCTGAATCAACGTTAAAAATTTGAAATCGTTAGTTATATTTTTCACTGGAATCATAATACCAGGGATAATAACGTTTTCTTCGGCCTCAAGAATAGTAGACTTGACATTGAGGCCCATTCCGTATTTTGAGTTTGTATTTATAGCTATGCGCTCGTGCAATCGTCTACACATTCGAATCAGTAATAAAACGTACGATCTCCAGTACCCTTTCGCACTATGTTGTTTGGCCTTATGTTTTTTCATATATTTACCAACATCAGGCAAGGTATCGATTTTTAATAAATTAGCCTTGTCTTGGTGGAGCCATTTCTCAAAGAATAACCACAGAATCGCTGGTTTTGTGTTCATTGTTTTGTGATTTGGCAATAAATTCGTCCAGCTCTGTCGTTGGTTCATGATACAAGATAGCTAGGTTGTAGCTAACAAGTTGACTAGATATTCACAGCTAGGATCAACATATTCAGTGATATCTACGCTTCTCCCGGCAGCTTGTTTTCAAGCTATACTAGTTCAACGAACTGTTAAAAACTCTTAAAAGTTTCAAAAAATACTCGTTAAAATTGAATTTGTCTAGTATAAAGGATCAACAAACACGGTAAGAATTTGTCAACGAACACTAGTATGAGATCTGTTGACCATCAGTGTGCCAAGTTTTTAATGACAGATTAACATTACCACCGTTCTTACTTAGTATAAAGTATCATTTAATCGTACAAAGGATGGTTGTCAAAATTTGCCCATTCTTCTTCTTCAGAATATTCCTCCTCTTCCTCCTCTTCACAATATTCTTCCTCCTCACAATATTCCTCTTCTTTGCACTTGGAAATAATAGGACTGTCACTATTGTTACGTTGACTGTTGTGGTGACGATAAACAGTTGTTTGACCAGAGTCACGAGTAGGAGAACAAAACTCTTGTTCAATTAAGTTGACGTGTTCTTCCATGGTACGATTTGGCGAAGTAGGTGAGTCCAAATAGTACAGACCAAGTTGTGCGAGTACAGTTTTGTGGGTTTCGTGTGCACCACACTCGTCCAAAAGTCTTGAGAGATATGAAACGTAGTACTCGTAATAGCGATGTCTATTATTTGGGTCATGTTCAAGAGCACGGTGGTATACTTGTACTGCCTTCAACACTCCAATACTAAATTTACTCTGCGCTTCCATAGTAAGAGGTACACCCAAGTACATGATGACGAGAGGTTGATCCATTTTGTTTGGTGACACTTTACAAGAGTTAACAAAGATATTTTAATGTAACATGGCTAATAAATCTTCACTTTCGTTTAAAGTCAAATAGTTATCCTTTAGCATCCACAAGTCGAGTATGGAATGTGGGAAAATGACTTGGAATGCCAAAATAACATTACTCTCTGTCTTTTCAGTAATATCGTATTGTCCACTAGTACCCTGTACAAATTCAGCATTCATTTCTGTCAAGTTAATAGGATCCAATGCATGAGCAATCTCGTTTCGGAGAAATTGTACAAATGCTTTGACACTATTCTTGAGACATGGCAAACTGTGTTGCGTTCTATATGGCTTTGAAATGTTATTAGCGTAATTGTTCCACATTGGTACTATTGATACGTTGGGAAGATACGACTTTGAATTGGCTAAGGTGATTATAGACTTGATTACCAACGGCGAACAAAGGTATTGACCAGCTATCACTAATTTCTTGTACTTTTCTTGTTGCAATTCCATTCCAAAGCCTTTAAATCTCTTGCCATCTTCGTCAAGATAATCTTGTAGGTCAACAAGATCCGTAAATTCTAGTACAGTGTCTTTGATCAAGTCATGGATAAACTGGATCAATTTGTAAGCGTAAAACGAGTAATGATCACTATCATCAGGTACGTAACAGAGTTCTCCCAATGATACAAGTACTAAATTTCTTGCACTCTCTCCAACAAGTTTGATGTGATCTAATGTCCAGCCAATTTTGACAATTTTGTAGTCCATCAAGTTACGTGCTAATTTGAATACACGTAACACATAGTCAGTCTTGCTTACTTGTGGTTCATGGACATTGTTGGTCGAAATTGTTAAAATCTTGTTTTCGTATGACATGACTTGGTCAAATGTACAACAGGACGAATTGGCAACGTGTTGGAGTACTAGATATATATCTCTGCGTGTAACCAGTACAAGCTCTACTGTTACGAAATCTTTTCTGAATACCATTCGTTGACCAACTGGTTGGTTGTGATAATCATGAATTGTTTCTGTAATAGTTGGTTCCATACAATTGTAATTGTTCAAGAGTATTTGAATTGGATCGTAAATGATTACTTGAGGTGCTATACTAGTTGGTTCAATGACAGGTATAGGACTTTGATCAATCAGTGGTGTCACTTTTGGATCAATTTCAATTGGTGGTGTCACTTTTGAATCAATAGGTGACATCATGTTACTTGGTACCTCATCAATTGGTACCACATCAATAACAGGTGCAGGTAACGTCGATTCTGTGTCATCTTCTATTACGATAACTGGTGGGACATACTTGTACATATATTTTGCACGTTTCCCTTGTACTAATTGTTCGGTAAACCAATTATTCGACGCTTTAGTTCTCTTATTTCGATATTTTTGAAAAAACCCCTTAACGGCATTTGTTAATTGAACACGGCCACGATCTTCCCCTTCCATTAACACTAACTTTTCGGTAATGTCTTGTACTGACAAATGATTATTTGCTTGTTGCAGTACTTGTTCGATTCGATTACGCAAGTCCACGCGTACATGTGTTTGTGGTCCTAGTTGTCTACCCATCATTGTTTGTTTCATCGTTGTAATAACAAAAAAATTGTTCGCTTCGTTCATTTTCGTATGGTAGGTTTGTATTTTTAGACAACCTACCATACGTTATAAGAAGATGATGACATCAAACTTTTAAATGGGGAAATAGGTAAAAACTAAACAACCGCAGATGAAGAGAGTAAACAATTTATTTCTTTTTCTTGCGACAAGGCTCTTCTTGTACAAACGTAATAGGAGACCGTTGGCGTACAGTTCGTGTTGGCTGTACAATTTGTGGTGGACCATTCTGTGGTGGCTGTACAATGAATGGTGGTGGCTGTGGTAGCATGTTCCATAATGGTGGTGGCTGTACAATCAGTGGTGGACTATTCTGTGGTGGCTGTACAATCGGCATGTTCCATCCATTCTGTGGGAGATTATAAAACATTTCCTGATAGAATGGTTGTTCCTTTTCACTTTTAAGCTTGTCCAACTCTTCCTTGTAATATTTTGCTAGAGCTTGAGATTCTTTAAACTTTTCTTCTGTATTTTTCAAAAATTGAGCAGTAGCATCCAATTTAGACTGTACATTTTTCTTTTCCTTTTCCAATCTTGCATTGATAGCTGCTAATTTTGAAATCTCTCCACTAATTTCTGCTCTTTCGTCAATTACTTTTGAATTCTCTTGTACTACTCGTTTCAAATTGGATGTTTCCATTTTCAATGTTGCAATTTCTTGTTCTTTTCGATTATCCTCTATTTGCAAAGATTGAACCTGTGCTTTCAAAAACTCTACATGCTCCTGCAAGCTAATGTACTCATTGTAGTTGCTCAACTTTTTTTTAATTACGAGGTCCAAAGTCTATTGTATTAATTAATAGTAAAACATACGTTTGCAGATACTTGGTACGCTAATGATATTTGACTTCTACGAGCAATACTTGTATCAGAAAATCTCTGAATAAGACTTTTAGATCGATTTTCGTTGATGATATTTTGAACATTCTCCTTGTTGGAAATTATATTGGAATCAATAGCATGTTGTGCCGCGTTACACAATTCGTTGACATATTCTTTCATCTTTTTAAAGACTTTACTTTCTAAAGATTGTGCTATACTCTTGTCATGCCTGGTAAGCATACGTTCCAAGTTGCCGTAAGAATACTCTGGTACATTTGTCATGTCGTCGTTGCAGACTACTAGACTGTAAATTCCATTCTTCTCTAACAAACGAATCACATTTTTGCTTTCTTGATGCGTAGTTATTTTCTTCCCATCAAAGTATTCGTCAGAGACCAAATTTTCGTTTTGAATGCGAAATATAACAGCGTAAAGATGATACATGGCGGAAAATGCTATGATTTCATCATTTGTCAAACTTGTATCGCTTTGGATTTGTTTGTTTAAATAGTCTGCAAGTTCGTGTCTGACCTGCTTGTGTAGATTGATATTTTTGTATCGATAAAGCGCGAGTGCCTTGTAGCCAGAGTGACAGTCTTTGAGTAATTTTACGCGTTCAAAGTTGTGTTGTTTCAGTATTTCGCTGGTCTTGATATGATGTTGTGGTGGAATCGATTTTTTCATGTTTACAAATTATTGTTTATTCTTTTTTCTTGGTGGTTCTCTTTTATCACTTTTCTTTTGCGAATGCTTTGATACGGTGACTAGTTTCTTTAAAGAGTCTACGTTTATTGCTTGAGCATGGGCATATTCTTGTGAATCTTGAGGAAATGTTGTCAATTTGATTTGACGAGACGTAATTATACTCTGTATCATGTCTGATCTGTGTTTCTCCACTAGTTGTTGGATCTGTGACAAGCTCAACTTGTTCTTGTTTTGTATAAAAACTAGAAATTGTTAATTGATTACAAATACTTACATTGTGATCGAGTGTACAAGTTCATAGAATTACTACCTAATTGTTCTTGTAACTCTTGCTGTAATGCTTGACTAGGTAATATTTGATTATAGAGTTTGATCCGTACGTACTCTTTTTTACCACGTTTTAACTCAGTAATTTGATTCGCTCTGGTTTCAAACGTTTCATGTCGCATACGTAAATCTTGGATCATGATTTCGCAATGACTTAGTAACTGTATGATTGAATTTTCATCATCTTCGAATCGATGGAATGTACACGTGTGATTGTTACAATTATGATGCAAGTAGCACGAAGAGCATATAGCATGACTTGTTTTTCTCTTACATGTATGACAAATGGCGTGAAAATTGAAAATGTAATTTCCACATCCAACACACTTGTCATTTATAGCATCGTGTTGAATGTCAATCTTGATCAAATCTTGTTCTCGTTTACAAATTACTTTTAGAAACTCATCATCTTGCTCTTGACTGGTCTTAGTTATTTGATACATTCGAGTAACGTTTTCCTGCATTGTTTTCATATTGTATGGTTGCATGTCGTAATCTAGACGATTCTTGTACGACAAGTATCGATTTACAAGTACTCGTAGCATGGCTACTATTTTGGTACGATATGGATACGCTTCGTATTGAATACGATCTCTACCATGATTGTACAAACCTCGTTGTTCTTGCACGTACTGTAATCCTTCTGACCGCAAAATGTTGAAAGCGACCTTGCTACTAACTGATGGTATATTGGGATTTGATGGACCAATATTTACAACTTGATGCATAACATTGGGTCCTATACAAACCAAATCTCCAATTCGTTGGATATAGTAATAAATTGGAATACCGATCTGTCTAGCTTGTAGAAGAATATCCATAGTTACCGGTGTATCTTCTCGTAGTACGTCAAACTCGGTGATAAACCTTGTAAACTCGGCAATCTTGGTAGGTGCCACAAATATCCAAACCGAGTATCCTTGTTCGTTAGATCTGTTGCTAATGTCTCCAAAGTGGAGATTGTTTGGTGAGGAATAGCTATTAGGAGCGTATACCATAATGTTGAACCCTTCTGTGGCTCCTTTATCCATGTGTATAGCAGTGTACGTTTTATGGTTACCATGATACGACATCATATGGGTAATAGCTCCAGTAGAACTATCACAACAATTCAAAATGTCTTGTTTTGTGACTGCCTTCATGTATGATGGAAAACAATCGGTAAGAAACTTTTCCAATTCGTTACATTCGATATCAAACGCATATACTGGTATATCATTTCGCTTCCAATAGTCTCTAATCTTTTTTGTAGTCAAATTTTGTCGAATTCCATTCACACGAACGTTAAATGTAGAATCATCTCTTTCATAGTCAAGTTCTACAAGTGGACTATACATGGGATCGAATATAGCACCTTGTTGTGACTTTTTAAACATGGATTCATATTTTTCCAATAATTTCTCCTTGACATGGAGCAATGTATCGTTGTATATAAGAATATTCGGTATGTGTTCTTGTGAGCGAGTATAAAAAATACTTTTTAGTAATTTTTCCGATTTTTTTGCGTAGGGTACGACTTGTTTTTCGGGAAGTGGTAATAAATGGTCTTGTATGTACTCGTTTGACCATTTGTTAGTTGAAATCTCGTTCATTAATTTTTGGTGTTGTGTAACGATAACGTTTTCGACATTTGTTTCTTTTTGTATTGATTTTCGTTTTGTTTGCATTTGTGTTGGTCAACTGAAACAAAAAGTTGTACAAGCAGAAACAACAAGAACAAAGAACCGCCACCGACGATACAATGACACTGAACTATTGCCGGAATAGTAGCCAATTCAAAATCATGCACTTCTTGTGCGTGAGGCGAAAACCTAGCAATGCCGTTTAAAATACTTTTCGAATAGTAACCACAAAAAATATGTATGCTATGTACGTATGGTGAAAACCGAAAATGTATCCCATACAGTTGTAATATGTCGATGCGCGTTAAATAAAAAATAAAAAAAAGGTAAGCAAAAATCAGTTGACATTGTATTCTTGTTGACTGTTATGTTTTAGAAAAATTTCTCCATTCTTTTTTACAAATTTAGAGTAATGAGGGAGACTCTTTGTATTTTTTTTCCCAGACTATTTTCGTTAAATAATCATCCATTTTTTATTTTGACTTGTTTGTATCGATATCTGGTTCGTCCTCTGTCAAATCGATGACCTATTCTTTAATTTAATTATTTTCACGTACACCTTTAAATGCGTCACGATTAAATGCAGGCAATTTAAGCTCGTCGTTAAAATTGGTAACTGGTGAGCACGGTGCAGTTATATTTTTATCATTTGGTGTTTCCTAATCGTTAAAACTAAGCGAGTACCTACCATAGCTTTTTCAAGACAACTTGAGTTCTATTTTTACAAATGCAAAACAACATCAGATCCAAACAACAAGGTCATGACTGAAAGTGAGATTCGACAAATCCTTTCACAATACAACATTTCATTAGTTAAAATGCCAGGAGATGGTCACTGTGGTTATAAAGCAGTCGCATTGCTACTCCATTCAGACATGACAAAGTATCAACAAGTTCGTGACTCGGTTGCACAACTATCGAAATCAAGTGAAGCAAGTATTAGAAATGATGCTTTCATGGACGATGAATGTAGGCAGTTACTATCTGTCATTTACGATTGTCCTGTTGCTGTGTATCAAATATTACATGAAAAGGTGAACCAAGTGAGCTGCTTTATTGATGGCAAGTGTAGCATTGCAGATAGTCTCCCAACAGAGAATGGAATTCACTTTCTGCATAGTAATGATCACTTTGACTTGCTGGTTCCTACTAGTCTGTACAATAATACGGAAGCGTTCAAGTTGGCAGAGCACGAGTACCGAATGAGTCAAATTCAAGATGTAAAAAATCAAGTCTTGACACTTGACCTGTTGATGCAAGAAGATATCAAAGAGTGTAACAATTATGCAGAGCAAAAAGAGGGTTGCTTGAAGACAATTGTGGAATTGTCTCAAAATCAAATCACAGAATTACACAAGGTATGTTTATTGGAATGATTTAACAATAGATTGGTTCCAAGTTGGTAATAGAGAATCAAAAGCAACGTAATTACGTGATAGAGTTGGAGAACGAGGTAAAAGAGCTCAAGAATAACGCAAAAGGGTTGGAAAACAAGGTGAAAGCGCTGCAAACGGTGATTGCTGAACTACAAAGAAAGAAGAGAGCGATCCAAGACGTCAGCAGTGATACTGCACCACCTACAAAGAGAAGAAAATAAACTACCTGTCAAATATCTTACAAAGCTGACTAGTTGTTTCCTAGTATGGTGGTTGCTCGTGTATTTTAAGTGAGCAACCTACTTTTTGGAAGCGGATAATAAATTACAACACAATGGTGAAGAAGAACACAGACCTCAACAAAGAATTGTCGGTACCCATTAAAAGAAAGCGCATTGTACGAAACGACCTTCCAGAACTTATAAGAGCCGCACTTGAAACGCAAAAGACAAAAACGTTGTCAGCAAGCAATATTGCAGAATATGTTTGTTCACGACCGAATGAAAATAGAGAATCTTATATCGTCAAGAAAAACATAATGGCGTTCCTATCCAAAAAGCGAGATTCATTGCCATGGTGTACTGTACATGCAGAAAAGAATCGCTATTGGTACAAGTACAAAGAGGATGATACTATTATCGACAAACAAGACGATACGATGAACAATAATCATAAAGTTAATTCAAATGATGACATAGTGGTTGAACAGTCATCAATAGTAGAATCATCTACACCCACAATTGTAGAATCATCTACACCTATTCCTGATCCAGTCGAACAAGTACTATTGACGTACAATATTAACGAATCAGAAGAATCTTACACGAACGAGATTTATAATAACAAGTACAATGCCATTGGAAAATGTTACATGTTTCATTGCCAACGTAATGACAAAAACTATAAAATCGAACTGTTCCGTATCGATCAAAATCACGAATTTACGTTGGACATGTTAGAAAAAGTTGCCAAGTCGTACTCTAATCTTGAATACAAACGAAACAAGACTAGCATGGTAACAATTGTTCCAGTAACCAGTGAACTGGAACAATTTGTTCAAACACCAAGCAATTCTGACTTGGTAACGAAAGCGTTGAGTGATATCGGACTATTATTCAAGTTGATACGTTATCTGATAGATGAAAGAGTTTTCACAGACACATGGCTTTGGGATAATATTCGAAAAACGGGAACATCCAGTAATCAGCGGATCATTTTATCAACATTGAATAATTTGATCCAGTTTTCAGAGCATATAATGGAAGAAATGTTTATTTTCTCCATGAATGGTGTACTATCGATTGTTAACAAATTTATCGAATTCAATGTACTGCAACATACTGATCTGTCAAAATTGGAAGGATATCTAGATGAATCAAAGGAGCACTTTGCACGAAAAGATACTACAGTGCCATATATGTACAGAAGATTAATCATTGCTGGTCAGTTCCTTTGTTCACCATTGAACATGAAGAGTTTTATAACAAAAGTTAACGATAATGCTTCAAAGCTCTACAAAGTGCGATCATTGGTTCACTTGGATCCTGATTGGAACGTGATAGCGAATAGGATTACCAGTAATTATAGAGCCAAGCATAATCTACGAGAGTATAATAATACTTTGGAGAGCTTTGTGCGTTTCGCTCGTAATGTTTACTCGCATACAGGTTCTGTAGATATGAACCAGATCATAACCGAGTTTAACTCATTCTTGAACAATACAGAATTTGTGTTCCCAGGTGCCAAACTATCAGAGACCAACGTCTTGATAGCGTTACAAGTCTTGTTTCCTAGAACACTTTTGGATTTGTGGATGTATAAAAGAAAGATATTCAATACAGAAGAGAGCAACGAACTTGATAAATTAATAAATTAATCTTTACAGCTTCAATTTGCCTCGAGGCATGTTGAGGCATGCCTTTATATAGAAAACGATAATTGCGCCAAAATTTACAGCTACAACATAGCGATGCCAGAACGTGACTATGTTGAGACAGACAAGATGAAGAATGATCCCAAGTACAAAAGAAAGGCGATTCGACAAAGGGAATTGCGTGAACAACGTCGAGAACAAAATACTGCACAACAATTTCAACTGCAGATGGTACAACAGCAACAATTGTTATTCCAACAGCAGTTGATGAATCAGCAAATGCAATTTTTACTGTTCCAACAATCAATTCCATTCCAGTCGACTACAAAACGATATCATCCATACCAATCGATGCGAGCTCACTCTCCGCAACGAGACTACTCGTCAGATGAGTATGCTTTAGTATAATAATTTAACATTTAGGGATGATGATGTTACTCCACCAATCGTTATAACAATCGACGAACCATGTATCGTTACGCCATCGATTAACACGCCCATCGCACTAACAACACCTCCTACCACACAACCTACACAACCTAATGAACTAATTTCCGTTTCACGAAAGATTCCATTTAGTTTGGGTCATAAACAAAGTTGGGAAGAGTATAACAAAGAGTATCCTGACGTCATCATGTTTGAACAAGGAAAACCAACTCAATTGTGGAATACTATTTCTGATTGCAAACTCGTTCTCGATTATCAACCACTAGAAACACTCAATTTGAGATTTTTACAGTTTGATGTCAAAGAACGAACCAAGAATCTCTTCCTTGTTCTAGTCAAGATTCAACAGAGTCGAGTTTGGACTGATTCTCGTAATAGTGAACGTGGAGAAATCAATTGTGTTATACTAGGAGCTTGGATAGATGTGACAAAACAGCTCGTTATCACAAAAGCAACAGAGCAGATCAAAGAACATCCATTGTTTGCCGAGTTTAAGCGAGCACTTGTTTCGTATTGCGAATACTTGGAAGCCAAGTTAAAATACGAAGATAGACCCATGTGGGATGAGATTCAAAAGTGCATTCAAGAACTACCACAAGAAATTAGAAAACATTTACTTGTTCCAAACTTTTTGAATCACATTTTCAATTTGGAGAATGCAGAAACGATCAAACATGTAGATTCTGGAGATAGCATGACATATTATACTCACGTATACTGTCTCATGTCTGAAAATGGTGGTGGAGGAGACTTGGAACTGTGTGATGCCAAAGTTCGTGTTCCATTACGAAATGGAGATTGTGCACGTGGACTATTCGCAGTCTACACTCATGAAAATCATCCCATTGATTTGGGAACTAGACGATTTGCGTATATTCTAGCACTACAAGAAGGTATGGTACAGAAAAAGTTTAGAATCACCAAGCAAAACATTGATCCCAATGGAAAAGGTCTACTAGGTAACCATGTTATCCATTTATCAGATCGATTTTCAAGTGAAGAGAGGAATCAACTCGTAAAACTCATTATGGAACATTCTGGAACGACACCACTCCCTTCTAGAGCCAAAACGTATAGAAAGAATGACAAGTATAAAAGAATTGCAATTGTTCCAAACAATGTAGAGAAGATTGACGCTCAACTTTGGCAAAAGTGTAAAAAGAACAAGGTTCCCATGCTGAAAGCTAGTTTTATTCATACTATTGATACTAGTAAGAATGTACCAGCGTATCGAGATCATTCTGTATGGTTACCTACTACGAGTGGAGTACAAACGATTTTGTTTAGTAAAAGGTGATTTACGAGTACAATTAACGTTTTTGTCTTTTAGGCAAAGGCTCAACTTGGTCATCATCATCATCATCAACAGTGTCTTCATATTCGTCAACACCGTCCAATTGCGACAGTAATTCTCTCATCTGGTGGGTCCATCGTCTATAACTCTTTATCGACGATCTCAACGTTTCCTTTTCTTTCTGGGCTGCTTTTTGTTTTTCTTCTAGTACAGTAATTGTTTGTTGCAACTCTTCCTCCTTGCTCGATCTATCATTATAATTGCCTACCAAAGAATCGTTCATGGATTGCAATTCTTGGTTTTTGTTTTCCAAGTCTTTTATACGTTGGTCAGTCGTAGCCTCCAAGGTTGTGATTCTTTCTTGCAATTTGATATTCTCGTCTGAGAGACTTGCTACCATAGATTGAAGTTCAATTTCAGCATTAATAATACGGTGCGTAATCTAACATGTAAACATTTAAAAAAGCAAGACATACCTTGTTAGAGTCCAATAACAACGAAAACAGCTCCTCAGTCATCGATTGTTGCAATTTGATACGTTCTTGTACATTTTTGTTCGCTAACAACTTGTTTTGCATTCTGTCAAGTCTTGCCATTCTCTCGTCGAACATGTTGTACGCAATCATAGGCATTGTTTCATAAATGTGAGTTGGCACCAACAAGTCAAAATGATTATTTGCATGTAACAAACAAACAGTGTTAACGTCCATCTCTGTAGCACTGGGTACATCAACATAAACATTGTCTTTGGTGTATACTAATCCAGTGAGCTCATTTTTCAGTACCTGGTAGATAATAATTTGACAATTAAAAACTTGTGCGAGTACAGAGACATCTTTATCTTCCAATAATCGATTACCCGCTACATGTTGTGCAATGGAATGGTTTTCAGTGTTTTTGTATACTTCTGCAAGCGTGCTTCGTACATGTTGAAAGTGTTGCGTACTTCCAAAAAGAACAGTAGCAATCGCCTTGTATCCACAGTGACCATCTCCTACCATCTTTAAGAGCGTGAAACCGGCTTCTTTAATCTTGTCACTTGTATTGTCAAGTGGTGATGTCATGTTTGCTTGGAGAATACATGGTTGACTAACAAGTTGGCTAACAATAATGACCAAGAGAAGCATTGACGATGAACAATTCATGTTCACAGAACATTGTACAACTCAAGTCGATTTTTCCGATATTGCAAAAGACTTTGCTCCAGAACATTATGAAACTTCCCTCTACAAGATGGTTCAAACAATTGAAAGAGTTGGTTCGGAACAACAACGAGAATATCTTCACAAAACGTTGAGCGAATTGTTACATATTATTTGTCCCAATGCAGCCGACGAAATGAACGAGTTGACAACATTAGACACCACAAAACCCATAGATAAGAATATTAAGAATCGTATTTTGGAACTTGTACAAGCCAATCATGATGACGATGATATAGACCATCATATTGACAAGTATGTAGATCGTGTTTGGCCAACTGTTGGTCCCAAGTTTATTAATCAAAGTTGGCCCTCAGAACACTCGGAAGAGTACAAAAGGTTGCAACAATGGAATTCTGAATAAAAAGAGCTTTTCATAATTGTAAGTGTGACAGATGTTTGACAAGTTCCAAGAGTCTTATTGTGGAAGAATTAATAGTGCTCAAAAACGACAGACTATTTTTCAATTCTAAATTTGCCAATCGCTTTGGCATAGGCGTTTTGATAAGAATACTTTCGTTAATTTTATTTGTAATTTTGTTGCAGCCACTCATATTTTAGCACTGATCTTTTAGGAGAGTGCTGTCATATGCTTTATCACAACAAAACTTTTGAAAACAATCGCACATGTCAAAGTATGTACTCCTACTACCCACTAACATGCAGTCGCCTACGAAAGGATGTTTTGAGTTCTTCAGTTAGTCAACAAGTAAAAGAGGCTCTTCTCCCTCTCGCCATCGTTTTGGACAACATTGAAACTCCAAACACCAAGTTTTTGGAAATGATTGTATACAAACAATTGTGCGCGTACGATCACAGTTATCGTAGCAGAGTAGAACCCTTTGAGAAGAAAGTATTTTTACATGAAGGATTAGAAAACAATGAATTCATCGAGTCTGTAATGAAGTTGTATCGCGAGAGTACCACAAATGAAGAAAAAGAAAGAGCAAAACAAATCTTGAGAGAGTCGAGCACTGACGAAGCAAACTCAAAGAGGATGCGACTACAAGTTCCCACGTTAACGAATCTATCAGACATCACCAGACAAGTATTGGAACAGCATACAACTGTTTCACTACAATACATCTACGAAAAGTTGTGCCCTTTACATGAACTCATCAATGACACGTACGTTGAGAATACAAATGAAATGTTTGCTCTATTCCAAGATAGACCATTAGACAAACAAGTATCAGAAGTACAAGCTCTACTTGCTCAAACAGAGTTGAGCAACGTTACAAGACTAGAAATGGTACAACTTGCCGCGTTAGCGCATCATGTTGTTTCTATTTTCAATCAAATGGAAGAAGGTATCATTCCAAACTACAAAGACAATGAAAAACTTTACCAAGCAAGCGTACTAGAACAAGAACTCGGAACCAAACTTGTCGTACTATACAATAATCAACCAATTGATTTGCAGACATTTGCTGGTCCACTTTGCGTTCAACTTGCCAATGTACACAAGTTGTTCAAGATTGCTTCACAATTCATTCGTTTTCCAAGTCCAATCTTTTTACTTTTACATGCAGAGTTCTTGTACGAGTACATTAGAGATCACAAGTATAGCTCAACAAAGTGGACAGTACCACTTTGTGTTGCACTACGTTATCATGTGAGTAATCTTCAAACAGAAGAGTTCGAGTATGATATTACTTGGGACGATGATTTTGGAGACAATATGGAAGATGTTCAACACTCTCCTGTTCAAGCAAGCAAGGTACGGTTCAGAGAACCAATCGTAGAGGACAGAGACGATCTCCAACAAGAGACTGTTGATAGAGTATTGATTAGCAAACCACTAGAATGCTCGACATCATTGACACAAGGTCCATCAATTCAACGTCCATCAGCAGCCCTCAAAAGCAATTCAAAAAGTCAACGTTATGAGCAATACGAGCCAAGCATCCAAATTTTAACGCCTCCTGATGCACTACCATTTGGACAAGTACTTAAACCAGTTTCATCTCCCAAGAGAGTTGTAATGCCTACAAATGTACAAAGAATGACGCCACCCAACACTCCACCAAGACGTATTAACATGAACTTGTTCTCCACTACGCCACCAAGAGTTGATGTTCCTCCACGTCTTACTCTACCAGTTACTCCACCACGTAACAATGATCCATCAACAGTTACACCACCTCGTAATGATCCACCAACAGTTACATCATTACCATTCACTCCACCACGTCGTAACAGTCCACCACGTAACAATGATCTACGTAATAGTCCATCAGCAGTTACACCACCACATAACAATCCATCAGAATTCACTCCACCACGTAACAGTCCACCACGTAACAATGATCTACGTAACAATTCATCAACAGTTACACCACCACGTAACAACTCAGTTTCAACAATCAGTTCAGCACCTCCTCGTAACAATCAAAGTGGTCCAGTACTAACTACACCACCACGTAATGGCCCAGTACTAAGACCTGCACAAGTTCAAAACCAAGGTAGTGGCACTGCACCACGAACTATTACTGTTCAACCGGGACTTGTCTCACCCAGACGAGTAGTAACTCCTCCACGCATTCCTGTTACTACAAAGCAGCACAACAGCAAAAAGCAGTAGATTATCCAATACTCAAAGAATGTAAATGTTAATCCAGTTACATTTCTCAATAAACAACGAGACCTTTTTGTAATTGTCAACTTTTATGACAAACCAGGCATCTATCCTCACTAAAAAGTTCCCTGCAAGGTCAAAACAACTAGCACTACGTTGTTTGCTCTCGGTTTTACCACAATTTCCTGGTGATAACACAGAATTGCAACAAATACTTCGCGCACAATCAACACTCTACCATCAAATAACTCGTAATGTTTATGGTGAGAGGGAGTTAAAAAAGAATGGCTTGTACAAGGACCCGTCAACGTTTGTAGACAATGTTCCACAAGTTTATTTTCAAAATCCAGAGGGATGTATGGACTGGTTCATTGATCAAGTAGAGGCGTACGTGAATAGACCTACAAATCGTATCGCGTTACTTGTAGACAAGTTGTATGAAAATCGTTATTCGTACACGGACATGTACCACTTGTCTGACAAGTTGAAAAAAGTACTACAAGAAGACTATTACCAATGGCAAACTATTGCAGATGTCAAAAGAATGTACGAACAAGTAGTGCTTGACGATACAGTAGATTGTTGCGAATTGGGAAAGGCTCTAGTCCAGGCAAAGTCAGTATTCGAACAAGGACCAGACGACCACTATACACAAGAGAAGGCAAACAACGAACAACTCTATTTTCAAAACAACGTATGGTCAAGAAAGAGAAACAATCGGTTTAGCAAAATTAAGCAGTTTGGAAACTTTATTCAACGCTCAAATAATGATTGTCCAGTAGAATTATTCGAGTACGTGTACAAGGCATGTGTAGAATATCAACAATTGTTTCGTACAGATGTCAAAGAGTGGTTGAAAGATGCAAAAGAGATTTATGAATATTTGAGTAACAATGATGCTGAGCGTTGGACAATTTTCTCCATGGAAGAGACATTTTCTCAAGATGTTATTTCACAAATCGAATCAACAATCAAAAACAATTATAATTGGTCACCCATGATTGTACCAGAGTCAATTGATTCTGACAATGATGAGTACCTTGAAGCGTTTCAAATACCAGACCTCGAATTCAATACCACTGATACATGGGTATCTTGTCAAAAAATTACTTTGATGCAATAAATTGTAACAACTGGTTGGCTGTCAAAACCTTGCACAAAAATGGATGATAGTCACAGTGACCGGCCAACAATAAACCCAAATTTTGGGTTTCGTGAAGCACAATCGTACATGGTAGAGATGACACAAGAGTCTGAAACCATGGAACCATCTGTCCATGTTGAATCACCAGAACTCTTTCGAGGTATACTTGTTTAAAAGTATTTAACTGTAAGATGATGAAATAATTGTTGACGACACGGAAGAGCGAATAGTTGACGATACAATGGAAGAACAAATTGTAATCAATGACGACACGGAAGAGCAAATGAAAGACGAACAAATTATCAACCGAGAACAATCTACAGACAATCCCTTGAGAATTTTAAGACATGTTACACAAGGTCGTATGAAAACATTTTACTCTTTTGTTACGTTGGTCTACTATGGTGCCACACATCAAGAACGCGAATTGTACCAACGTTTTCTTTCCTCCATGATTTATACAAATGCCGAGAATAAGAATCAAGTAGAACAAGAATTGAAAAGAGATGGATTGTGGTTTGAAGAAACCAATATTTCTTCGTGCATGGAACAATTGAAACAAATTCGTTACAATCAAGAGTTGAACGTGGTCAAGAATACTATTAGGATAACACGTGATAATCTACATTGGGAAGGCCCTAATTCGAGACAAAAAAGAATTTTAATCAATCTGTACGAGTTGAGCAAACAAGAAGAAATACAACTTGACCAGTTTCAAACTTTGTGGAACAACCTCGAACAAGTTTTACCATCACTAGAAGAGTTTGTTCAACTTTACAAATTGTCACCAAATGATGAAAGGTTGAACTATTTGTGGACTGCAACCATTTGTAGTCCATTGTATTCGGTAGACATTGTACAAGACTTTATCGATAGTCACGATTGGGAAAACTGGAATCCAGTAGCAACAATGTTTGATGCACTCAAGATTGGACTTGTTTTGTCTCAATTCAAGCATTCGTTGAGCGCAATCAAGTCCCATGGAGGTCCTCCATTTGACAATTATCGTGGTGCGTATACAAATGATTCAACGTATCGTATTATGCATGATGGTGAAGAGGTGACCATTGAGCAAGCAATGAAGAGAAACGGTGATCTCTTGGTTCGTCAAAGGTTTATCGCACTATTCGCACTCGTTAAAAAGTATCCAAGATTAATGTTGTTGGATACAAAATTCTTGTTCATGTTGTGCCCCTTTTTGCAAAACAATCTGGCCAAGATTGATGCCACTGCTTGGCAAGTTAACATTATTCCAGAATTGAAAAGGATCACTAATAAATAGCAGTCTTTGCACGGAGAAAACTTTTCTATTTTTAATCTGGTTGACTGGAACAAAAACATGCGAGTTTGCGAGAATGATGTTCTTCCCAGTACAAATGCTTTGCCTTCAGTGCAACACGAAATACAAAAACTCGACTACTCATCGATTGGAAAAGACACGACACTCGTGCGCACCGTACCAGAACACAAAATTATCATCAAACCAAATGATATTCTACCATGTTGGAAGCCAACAACTAACGAACCACAAGTCACTCACCAAGTTTTACCCGTCGAACCACAAGTCACTCACCAATCCGTCAATGCAAAAAAAAAAAAGAAAACGGTTAACGCATGTTTGAAACTATATGAAGAAATTAAACCGTTGGTGCAACAAAAAGATCGGCTAGACTATTCCAAATATGTAACAGTTATGGCTCTACGTGCCAATCACGAAGCATGCAAGGCTATCGAATCATGTGTGTATGAAACAAAAGTTAACACATCACGAAAACAAAAACGCAAAGAATACGAAGACAAATTGGAAAAGTTAAAGACAAACGACAAGTATGTTGATGTTTTCCAAGTATACGGTCACAATCCCAAAACCTCTCGTTTGTGTGAACTATTACCACTACTCATTAATCACAAGAAACCTACTCTAGAAAATCCTACTCTAGAAACAAACGAAGAGTCCATTTCACTGTCCATTCAAGCGTTCAACAATGATCCAGATGCAATCTTGGACAAGTTACACAGTGACGTAGAGTTTTGTACCATGCAAGTGTTCTTGTCTGATCGTACTACACTAGACAAGGTACTCGAGCGAACATCTCTTGTTACTGAGGGAGTCAAAGATTTTAATCAAATTATTCGAAACGATTCCATGGTCAAGTTGATTCACGTTGGAATGAGTATCAAGAATGATATTGAACCCGAGTACAACATGTTAAAGCTGGGTACCATCAAACAAGTGAATGACTTTGTACACTACAATGGTGAAGTATACCACATGAGCGACACTAGTCATGCAACTGCTGTCAAGTTACCAACCTTTGTTGGATTAGCCTATTCGACATTTTACAAGTGTATTGGTGTTTATGAACTGTACTGCAAGTATGAACAGTTTTTGAGATGCAAACACGTTACTCTTGTCAAGTCATTGTACAATCCAATTATGTCCTATTTGGATGGACTATCTGTTGATGATCCAAGAAGATTACGTTGGGAAACAAAGATTCAAGCTTCGATTGATGCGTATACCGAACACAAAGATGATTACGTTGAAGGTATGGAGTATGAACACAGAGACTTTTTCAGTGAATTTGGCGATCTCTGTGACAGAGATTTGCCACCATTGGATGTTCAGCAAGACAAGGTTTCTGAAGAGTTTGTACAAGAAGATTTTGTTGATTTGGATCCAATTGATTGGGAACCAGTCGAAGGTGGTGGTTGGTTATAGTACATTTAGATTGTGTTGGAATAAATTGTCTAGATTTCCAGATCATTGTCACTTCTGCAGATCAATTTTAGACACTAAGAACCAATAGTGCGAGGACGAAGACGACCTTGTTCATGTTTTTTTTGCTTTTGTGTGCTTATGAAAACTCCTGGTTGACTTTAAACACGTTCGCTTTGGACTTTTTCCTGTGACATGTGATATGCGATTGACAGGTTGACTGCTACTTACGTACAAAAACAGCAGTTGATGGCGAAAGTTTATCTTCGCCATCAGTTGTCGTAACTTGTCACATGTCTGATACTCAAGTTCGCAAAAAAGCGCAAAAAACGCGAAGCCAAGGCAAATTTTTTTACCCGAAAGATACTGTAGATGTTCTGTGTAGTTTAAACATTTCTTTGCATAGCTTCATTATTTCTTATGTTGATCGCTGCCATAACATCGCCATTAACTTTCTCCAGAGCTTTAGCATTAGCATCTTGATCAGTATAACCAGCGTCTATCATCTGTTCCATCGCTATCGAATGTTTGGAACCTTTTGACCACTTCCCAAAGTTATGCCAACTGTGCTCTGACATCTTCCAAAATGAATCGCTCAAATTCTTGTGGAGATTCAGTAAAATATCTGAGTTGTGTCGTTGCATCTCTTGAAGTTCTTCTTTCTTTCGTTGTGTAAACTCTTGTATTGTCTCATGAAAAGGAACATGTCCTATACAACCTTCTATTAACGCATCCATGTAACTTTGTTGGTAATGTGAGCCTATAAACTTGGGCACTAGGCTGGGTCCTTGATATTCGATTCCAGTGATTGGATTTGGATTACCAAAAAATCGACTATTTGTTTTTATGTATTTTATCACACCTGGTACTTTGCAGTATCCAAAATGAATGTCGGGTACGGTTGTTACCATATCGCAAATTGTGATTGGAGAAGGGTAGCTCGTGATGTAATGGAATACTCGTTTTGTATTCACTTTTGATTCAAAATAGGATACGAAGCGTTTGTCACCGACATTTGGAGAGCCGAACGTGTAGAGATAACTACTTGTTTGTGGGCTCAATTCATGTAGTTCGAGCATTGCCATAGTAGCCAGTGCGGAACCTTGACTATGACCAGTAAAATATACAGTGTATCCTCGGTCTGCATACGAAAGTACTTGGTCTAGGATTTGTTTGGCTACTGATTTGTAGTGGACGAAAAAGCCGCTATGGCATCTACCTTTTCCAACTTCCCAATCTATAAGTGCGGCATTAAAACATCCGTAAATCCAGTCGTGCATGCTGCTCTTGAATCTATTTGCAAAATCAAGTTCTGTTCCGCGAAAAGCGACAATTATTTGTTTTTGTTGTTCACATTCAGCAACTATGGCATGAGCATGTTCTAGCATTTCATTTGTAACATATTGTCCTGTTATTTTCCAAGTACCAAATCCTTTTAATCGGCCATGTCCAGTTGTTTCTGAATACTCAAGATTCACAAGACATGTTGGGTCCTTGGAGATGTCTTTGTATGCTACCCACGAGAAGAACATGCATGGGATTTCTGGTTTCGTGTTAGTTGCTGTTGCACTCATATTTGTTTGCGTCAAACGTCGTCATCCTTCTCTGCGTAAGGTTTTAAAACCTTTGTCCAATTTGAAATATTTTCATGAAAACTATGAGTTTCCAGGAAGATGGTGCGTAGAATACCAGCTTGTTTAGAAGTGTGCTTGATCATGACAACTGGTATAAATTCTTAAAATGGACGTGACTTTAAAAACGGTTGACAATTCAAAAGTCAAACATTTTAAACATGGTGAACATAAGACTCGGCCCAGTAATAGGTTGTATCACACCGTCAAGCATTCGCGTGTTACTAGAATTCGATGATAACGTTTCAGTTCTCATCACTGCAACAGCAGTAATCAATCCAGAAGAGCAAATTGGAATGGTTCGACAGTATTACGCGAAAAAGCCAAAAGCATACACTATTGAAGGTTTAAAAGAGCGTACCGAATACGTAATCTCATTCAAAACGTCAAACGATGTCGTCGAAGAGGAGAATGTCAAATTTACAACTTCTCCAATTGAAGATGCAAATGAGCATAAAGCACGTGTATTCACACTTTCTCCATTCCCACAAAATGTAAGAATGGTCGTTGTAAGTGGAAACAACCAAGCTTTTCCATCTGAAAAATCACTATGGAACGTTATTGAAGATAAAGTACTCCACAACGTGCTTCGACCCATGGATGGTATCCTGCATGTTGGAAATCAAATCTATGCTGACGAGATTTTGGAGAAGGCAGCTGCTTGCACAGATGATTCTGTAGTGGAAGAGATGTTTAGAAGCGAGTACAGAAAAGCGTGGAATCAACGGTCTATGCGATCACTATTTCGCAAGAGTAGTAATATTATGCTCCCCTCAGAACTTGATTTTGGTCGTGGAGATGAACGCGTACGAATTTGCATTTGTTTTCTAAATTATTAGGTGCGTGGCATAGCACGAAAAGTCTCAAACGAGTATCAAAAACAATTATTCACAGACGATTTGCAGACTTCATACAACCACGTACAAAAGATTGGAGATCATGTTGGTCTCGTATTTATCGATCAGTCCGTAGAGTTGGATATGGAAACCATACGTTCCTACTTCACACAAGATGCCATTTTATCAGATGTCAAAGGATTGTTAATCGTTTCAAACGAACCCATCATCTTTTTGGCACCACAACAAGAGCATATCAAAGACAAATTAGCGCATATCAACACGGAAGGTTTTGGATATGGACATAAAAGCGAACAACGAACAGCACTATTAGAGTTCTTATACGAGTGGAAACAATCTGCAGATAATCACGAAGTGTTAATAGTATGTGGAAATAGTGCAACAGTTGGAGGACATACTCTATTGAAAAAAGAACAAACAGAATTTTCACAATTTGTTACTGCTCCCGTTCACAGTGCATTGCTACTAAATAGCCATGTCGCGGAAGAGTTTAATATCAATGGAAGTATTGGCGATTTTTCATACCAACACTTTGATTGGGTTTGTGGTGAACGAAACTTTGGAGTTGTCGACATTTTCCAAACGGGATCTGTTGTTAGACCAACGATGGATCATTTTATTATTAGAGAAAAGAGTTCGATTACGAGACATGGATCAGAGAAAGGAAGATGGCAAATTGAAGAAAATGAAAAACAAAAATGTTTCCAATCGTAAATAAAGAACCGTATTAGTACTATTACTGATAGTAGTTTCAAAGAATTATTTTTACGAAACAAGCCAATGTTGCATTTATTTTCCTGTTAATCCTTCTTTCTTTAATACATCTACAGCATATTGTCTTGCTTCCTCTCCAATTTTAATTGGCATACTAAAGAATCCATGCGTAGAAGGGAATTCTCTATGATACACTTTTATTCCAGCATTTTTAAACTTTTCAGCCATCATGTTTCCACCATCTACCAACGCATCAAAAGTAGCAGTAATAATCGTTGTCACAGGAAGTCCATGATACGTATGTGCGCGTAATGGATAAAAGAATGGATCTTTTGCATCAATAATTGCATTACCAGTGTAGCTTTCCGAGAAGAATTCACGTAAACGAGCGTTTAACAAGTACCCCTCTTTAAACTTGAGTGCAGAATCTGTATCTTCACGAGGTGATGGATATACAAGTAATTGATGAGCAATATTGAGTTTTGGTTCTGGAATTGGATCGTGTTTGACGTGTCCTGTTTCAGTTTTATGGGGAAGAATCTTGTCGCGTAAAGCGATGACCAGTACGTGTGCTAGTGTTGCACCAGCACTATCACCCATAACGGTAATGCGATTGGTATCAATTTGTGAAGAAAATTCTGAGTCGATGCTATCTTCGACCCATTTGAATGCGCTGTAGCAATCGCGAACAGCAGCTGGGTATGGATTTTCTGGTGCTTTTCTGTAATCTACTCCCAAAATAATAGAGTTTGTGTCTGAAGCGAATTTACGGAGGTACATGTCGAAACCAAAGTTTCTACAACTTCCTATAACGTACCCACCACCGTGGAAATAAATAATGAGTGGTAGTTTGCCGTTGCTCTCGCTTGGAGTGAAAAGGCGACCATGTATTGTTACGTTTGAGTCCACTGCTGAAGTAATCGTTATATCGCGTGTGTAAACACCATCCTTTGGAGTATTTTCGTACGTTTGAGTTGGTTTGTTGATAACATCTACACATGAGCGCGAGAAATTGCCACCTGGATAAGCTCCACATACTCTGAACAGTACACGACTTACTACATCGATTATTTTGATTTGCGTATCAATATGTGGGTCTGTAAAATGAAAATATGCGAGCAATGCTGACAATACCACCAACACAGAAAGAAGTATCTTCAGTTTCATTAGTTGACTCTAATTTACAATAAATGCATAACCTTTGCGTAGATCATTCTAATAATCTTAATACTTCGTCCATGTCAAGCTCAATATTATCTTCTACTCTAATCTCATCTTGTACAGTTGGTTCATTGGTTTCATCTTTTTGATTTCTAGATTTGTTTCGTCTTGGTTTGATTTCCACGCTTGAGTACGTGTCTTTGAAGATTTTTGTTAATTCTCTATCTACATTCTCAATTTTATGACCTCTTTCGATCGCATCTCGTACAGAGGACAAAATGCGTTCTTTTTTCTTTCCCAATGTGATGATTTGTCTTCTTGGCCATCGCTTAACTCCAAAGTTTCGAATTACTTTTCTCAAATACTTTTCACTGACTCCCAAATTGTTCGCTGCTTCATCCATTGTAGACATGAAATGCTTCGATAGATCCTCCCATTTAATATCTCTGGATTCTGTATCGTTCACCCATGAAGGTGCCGTTGATGTAGTCTTCACCATTGTATTCCAGAACGATTGTAATTGTTTTACGTGAGAGTGACCAAAATAGACTACAGAAAAGGATTTATTGTCTTGCATGTATGGATAGAGCGAGGTATTCAAGCACACTTGGAGACAATCTGGATAATTTAGAAACCAATTTGGGCAACAATCAGAGCTTTCTTTTGTGCTGCGAGAGAAGCAGGTAATTTTTCGGTGTTGTAGCGACCATCTGCTCTTTGTTCCAGGTTTCTACCTCTTGGGTATGCAGCAGCATATCCTGCAACACCTGGTCCTATGCCATTCACTTTGAATGAGACGAATTCTACTTGAAACATTTTTCTGTCTGCAGAAAAGTTCCCGCCAACGTGAATGTGAGTATCAGTGTCTGGTGCGTAGATGTCCAGATCATATCTTTCGTCTCTACGTGGTTTGTGCTTGCCCACTAAATAGCGAATGTTTGCTGCTGGAATAGAGAGTGGCGCTCCAAAAGAGAAAGCGTCTGCTTCTACATTGTTTTGAAATAATATTTGCGATGCATCAACTGAGAGAAGAGCGAGTAGTATGCTCAACAAGAAGAGTGTCACCACTTGCTTGTTCATGTTCTTGATTGACAGGCGACAAGAGAGTTCTTACAATACAACGTTTAGCTGAGCCCCAACAAAATTTCCTCTTAGGTCTGCTAGCACTGTAGATAGAAAGAGAAATCTATCACCTGTCTTATCATGTGCTAACTCATGATTGACAGTTTACACGAATTTTGACGTTGTGTAAAACAAAAAACCATGGATCTGCAACACGCTGGTTGGTTCTCGTTCACTGCCTATCCGTTTGGCTACGTACCTACTACACTCGCTCTAGTTGTTTTGCACACTTTCTTGTGCGAATTGTTTCCAAAGTGGATCAATTTTCTGCAATCGAACGTTGGCACATCACAAGTACAATGGAACGTTGGTACACCTGCCATGAACTACCAACTCATGAATTACATATTGTACCACAGACAAACGCTAAGCATCGCTGTGCATGGTTCCACATTTGTACTAGACGGGTTACTGTGGATGTTGTACTTCCATCACCTACTCAGTGATGTTTTGTGGTGGCGATACTGCTTCATCTTTGCGTTGTGCGTCACACAAGCACTCACATACTCTGACCTCTGGATTAGAACCTACATTATCATCGTGCACACCGTGTATTTGGCAGTGAGTGTTTTCACAACTAGATACATTGACCAATACGTGTGGTCCTTCCCAATCGTTTCCTGCCTATTGATTTTCAACGCCATAGCACGTGTCATTTCGCACATCCCAGAGCCATTGCCTATCCACTTCTTTGGGTACGTTTTCTAAAATATCTTTAACAATTAGTCTTTCAAATGATGCTCCCATCGAGCGTTGGTGGACAAAGTGGGCAGTTTGGAAACGATACATTTTCAACTTTCCAGAATTCATTTTTGTTAACTTTTTGGCCGTTTTGTCTGAACTCCAAGCCGGTTTTCCAACTCGATTGGTCGGCTGCGCGTGGGTCATGATTGCATGGGCAGTCAACGGTGAAAAATTAAACACTG
>JAESGV010000190.1_pt1 | contig 40770 bp, 34 predicted proteins | sample 9269781 | NCBI WGS metagenome assembly JAESGV01 (sample SAMN15741586, study PRJNA653496) | algae metagenome | isolation source: Tildeniella torsiva UHER 1998/13D and co-occurring heterotrophs from... | place: Slovakia: Slovak Paradise National Park, Hrabusice, Kosice Region | collected 2000-01-01
TGCCATTCCAGCTATTTTGTCTGTTAATGCAAAATATCGTTCATTAGCAATACAATACCTTGCATAACTCAATAGTAGTCGTACTCGAACTCTTCTATCATCTTCCGAGTCAACGATACGTTTAACAGTCCGTTTGGTAAACACTGGGGCACCAATTTCAACTATTTTCCTGACTAGTACGTTTTTAGTGTACGACGGTAGTGGAGTAGGTAATGTCAAGGTTACCATCACTGGAAATGAACTTCGTATCATGCGAGAGGTTCATGCCCGTTGCAATAGGGCTTATGTGTTCAACAACAAGACGATTCACGCTAAGATCAGGTACACCAACTGTACGCGTGGTTTACAAGTTTATTTGTAACAGCAAACCAATAAATCTCACAATGTCATCTCAGCAACCATGACCGACGAAGATACTAGTTCATTGAAAGAGCAAAACAGATTTCACAGTGATGTACTAGATTGTTGGGACAGCCAAACCACCGCAATGTATGCATTTGTCTGTTGTCCTTGTGCGATGGCCACTGCAAGAGCACAAGTCGATGGTAGTAACTGGTGGACAAACTGCGTACTGGCCTCGCTATTTCCTAATTGCACTGTATCAATGTTTAGATATTTTGTTCGAGATAGTTACGATTTGGAGGGAAACATTTTCGAAGACTGTTTAACAGGGTTGTTATGCCCTTGTTGCGCTACCGCACAAATGTTACGAGAGGTACATAATTTCATCTCACAATCTAACAAAATAGTATAACGCTAGAGGACCTAAAGTAAAATTCCTCATGGAATAAAAGCATCACCTCTACTCTGAATTGTTTGATCATGATACTCACGGTTTTGTAATAATAGAAAAACAGCTAAACAATGAGCTTGGGAGATGAAGTCACCATGCAGGAAGATATCGATCTTGATAACGACTTAGACGTTAACGGTATTTCTAGAACCTCTACATCCGAATTTGATAAAAATGTTGGTCTATTAGAAGATATCATTGTTGGTATGTGAAAGCAATAAGCTCACTTTGCGTAGAAGATAGTTTTACGCAACTACTTGAAGAATTAGCACACAAGTACTTTGAGCATTTCGAAGATAACGAAGATAACAAACTAGAGTATACAAAATATTTTAACGAATACGTACGTGTTGCTCATGTCACTAATGTTCTAGACACATGCTATTGAAAATTATATTCAGAAACAATTACAGAACCGAGTTGATGACTTTGATATTCAAGCTTTTTTGCATTGTTTGGAAGAAAGAAAAGAAGAATTGAAAAATTCGGACGTGTTTGACTTGTTGAGCTCGTTAACCGATTTTCAAGAATTCAAATCGATGATGCTATCGTATAAGCAAAATGATTTGCAGGAGGGAATTCATATCGATGATTTTTTGACTACTACAAAGATTAAAAATTAGTATTAATTTTTATAAAACATAAATACAACAGTTCTTTCAAACTTTACTTGTTCTTGTAATTTTGCTCAGGCAAAATGCACGAACGACACAACTACTCAGCAGAGAGACAGTTTCGCGTACGACCATCAGGATCTCGTTCTAACCCAGCACCACGTCCACCACCAAAAGTAGATCTCGATAGAACAAAAGTAACACAGTTTCACAAACTCACAAAAAGACTTGTCCATTTCTCTTGCGTGTATTCTGGAAGATTAACCAACATCACACGCTAGATTCATTCGATAACGCTTCAAAATTACCAGAAGACCAAGTACAAATTTATACGTGGAGAGATGCGACGTTACGCGAATTAACAGAGCTTATTCAACAAGTCGTACCTGAAGCAGCTGAAGAAAACGTTACGTTAGATTTTTGTGCAATTTATTTATCGTTAAAAGCAGGAAAAGCAAACGTAAGTGTTAATATTTCGTGTACTGATCAAAATAGTCACGACCTCTTGGACGAGTTTCAAATAAGAAAGGCGACGATGATAACAAAACACTACTAGAGTTACGATTTGAAGTTGGTGATTTTATTGATGTTTCTGTACAACAAAAGAATTAAAATTCTTCTAAACCAAAAATAATCGAATTCTGTTTCTGTGGTGCTTTTTGCGCGATAGGTTTCTCTTGCTTCTTGACTATCTTCTCTTTTTGTTCTTTTGCAAATATCGGATGATCTGGATGCAATTGCTTCAACTCTATTTTCGTTTCTTTATCTCTTTGACTAAACGCTCTTGCTCGCTCTACACTATTTAACAACAATAATCGTTCTACGAGTCCAGTCGCACTATAAACCCATCCTCTCGCTTCCTCAATTCCTTCTCCTGTCCTTGTACTTGTCGGCGTGATAATAGGTAATGCCAATGGATACTTTGTCTCCAAAAACGATAAAATGTCTTTCACAAGTGCTCGTAATTGTTCATCATTGATCATATCGCATTTTGTTAGGACGAATTGTACAGTCGTTCGATGTGAAATGGCATCAAGAAAGGATAAATCTGTTTTAAAAAATCCGTGTCTTGCGTCAATCAACATGAAAATTCTTTTTAACGTTGTTCTTGTAGATAAATACTCTAAAACTAGATTTTTCCAATCATCGATTTTTTCTTTATCTCCTTGTGCGAATCCATACCCTGGTAGATCGACAATGTACGCATATTCTCCCAAATTGAAATAGTTTAAACGTCTGGTGCGACCTGGTGTTTGGGAAACTACTGCTAATTCACGACCAAGTAACGCATTGACAAAACTGGATTTACCAACGTTGGATCTTCCTGCTATGGCGACTTCTGGAATACGAGATGTTTTCACGTCAGGTAGTTCGTCCATACTTCCACACGTGTGAATCATATTTGATGGTAAAGTAAATAGATACTGCGCATCAGAGAGTATGTGTGGTTCCAGAGGGTCTATCAGTGGTGATGAAGGGATAGATTTGTTTCGGAAAAAGAATTGTCCTGCTTCTGGTAAATCTTCTACATATTCACGAGGTCTCATATCACGTTTACGTTCTTTTCGTTCCTCTTTCGTATATTCTGTCATTTTCTTTTCTTCTTGTGTATCGATAACAATATCATCATCTATACTACGATTCGAATAAAAACGACGACTTGTGAGAACATATTTTGTGAATTGTCGTGCTAGTGTGAAACGCTTCATCTGGTTCTCATTGCCAACTAGAAACTATTGTAAAAAGTTTTAGAAGAGGCATGAGCGACGAACCATCCAACACAGTACCAGAGCAACAACCACTTACTCAAAGACCTTTGCACTCTAGCGCCGCAAAATTAAATTTGAGCAGTGCCAAGTTTGACGTTTCATATGACAAACTACGCAAAAAATGGACTATTCGTACAACCGTAAGTCTAATATAATTTTTCTAAGCGATCTAGGTTTTATCCGATGATGGAGTAACGTCAAAAACATTTATTGTCGAAAGAGAGAAAAAAGACTTGGATTGGTTGCACGATCAGTTATACATGGACTACCCTGGAGTAAGCATTCCAGGACGCGAGTTACTCGAACCATACAATCAGAAGGATTTGGAACATTTACTCTTTGTCGTTTGGTTGAACAATATTCAACGTCACTCTGGTTTGGCTTCCGATAACTCACTTTGGGATTTAATTACTGCTAGTGACCAAGAGTTTGAACGTGCTGTTGCTGCTTCTCGTGATGAGCACGTTAAACATGGAAAAGGTGATATCGTACTAAACTACAAAAAGTGGGCTAATCGCAAGTATCGTAACAAGGATCAAGAAGCGTACATTTCTTACTTGGAGAAACAACAAGCCAACTATCGCGTATGTTTTATACTAATATTTCTAACGGCTAGTCTGCCATTGCAAACTCCAAAAAACTACAAAAGACTGAACGCGACATTTTTGAATCGTTTGATGCTATCGGAAGAGAGTTCAAAGTTTTTGGAAACCATGACAAGGCAAACCATAACATTTTCCACGCAGCAGGAGATCAATTCATGAAACTTTCTCAAATCCCAACAACTCCATTGAACTTGATTCCTCCACACCAAACCATGGACTTTGCCTTGGATGTTTATGCCAATCACATTATTCCAAGTTTGATCAAGTTTGTTGACCAACCAGTTATCGTACAAGCAGAAGTCGCAGCGATCCAAACTGATATTGCAAACAATGAACGCAAAGCCAATCAAATTACTTTGAAGCCAACAAAAACGCCAAAAGATGAGAAAGAACTTCAAACACTAAACGAGTTGGTCGAAAAATTGAAAAAAGATTTGGAAACAGCACGTCAACGTGAAGATGTGATCAATGGTGTTTTCCAAAGTGAATTAAAACGCGTCCAAGATCAAATGAGAAACGATTTGGCAGGTGGCATGTTAAACATGCTACACGATCGTTTAGAAACTCAAAATCGTGTCATTGAACAACTCACTTCACAATGGACATACAGTGTTTTGCAACAACAATAAATTTTTACTCGATGGAGACAACGCGTTCTTGTCGTGCAACTGGTTCTTGATCAACATTGTATTCTACTTTGTTAATGCGAACAGTTGATACTAGTGCTCTAAATTGGTTCCACCGTCTATATCCCTTTCTTCTTTTCATTTTAAATACAATCACTGGCGATGTACGTGCTTGTTGTTCGACTGTGGCGGTAACAGTTGCGTTTTGAACAATTGGTCTTCCGATTGCTGTAAATTGTTTTCCTCCTACTAGTAACACTTTTCTAAAAACAATTTTTGTTCCAACGTCAACAGGTATACGATTTACAGTGAGTTCGTCTCCCTCGACAACTTTAAATTGCTTTCCGCCAATACTCACGACAGCAAAAATAGTATTTTCCAACTCTGCGACCGATTTGTTTCTTAAAAACTTCTTTTTAACGTATTGTTTTTCTTGTACGTCTGATATTTCGACATCTTGAACCTCAAACTCGTCTGCTTCTTCACCACCGATGTGGACCGCTTCGGTTTGATTAAATATTGGTTTTTGGTGATGGAAAGATCGTGTTTGAATTGGTGTTCGTGTGAATGGTATAATAGGTTTACAGTGGTTAAATATTGGCAACAGAGATGAGACAACTGTAGGTAGTCTCCGCGTTGGAAAGAACGAGAGCATAAGATGTCAGAGTTGTGTGAAAAGTTTGGTGATTACAAGAAATTTGAATAATTTCTATGGAACAGCAGCAGCAAACAATGTCCTAACAAGTAACAACGTTCCGTTGGTAACAGAAATTCAATGCTGACAATATGTTGCAGCCAACCAACAATGAAAATTCACAATGGAAGAACGTGCCGACACCCTGCTCGCGTCTATGACAGACTACATCACGACTACCACTGACATTAGCGATAACCGGCAACTGATCGAAAAAGTGTTCTCAGATTCTTATTTTCTAGAGTTTTTGCAAAGAACAGAACCTCATCATGACACTATCTCTGGTCCACAAGTTGAATTTCCAATCGCAATACTACATAAATCACTGTCCAATAATCTGGGAGTAAATTCGACGCAAATTGTTCGCCTTTCTTTGTACACAATTATCAAACAAAATAGAAATCACCCAGAAATTAAAATGGAGCATTACACACGAATATTATACGATATTATACAATATGGAGAAGTTATTCGAGAAAAACGATCACATTACCAACATCATATGCTTTTCTTTTATCCATTTATCGAAGGCGGCGAAGAAAAAATTATAAAAGCAACGATAAAAATCACAAAAGATGAAGATAAGAGAATCTACCTTCAATCGTTACATTTTGTAGATTTGCAACGGTTCCAAGCAGAAAGAAAGCGAGGATTAATCGTACGACATACCATTATTACATCAAGACCAAAATGTGCACCGTTCTTAGACTTTATAGACGTGTAGATTTTTTTCTACATCAATACACTTTTATACAATATTTAATGGCGAGTGATTTGCGGAACAATACGCTTGTCTAGCAGGTGCGGTTGGTAAACCCAAACCAATCAAATTATATGACTTGTAAGGACCTGTACCTAACAATGCTTGAGTTCCCATGTTGTGTAGAGTATTTCCTCGTAATAGTGGTAGATTGATAGCAGAGACACCATTGAGCCATGCGTTTGCTCTCCACCCTTCAATAGCTTCCAACATTAGAGGCGCTAGTGCAACTATGAGAGTGCTATTCATTGTGTAGTCGTATCTTGCGGCAATGTCGTTCATAATTGGACCCATAGCGTCATTCAAGATATCATTAATGCGATCAAAGTCATCTTTGTATTCCTTGTAGTTCATCTCGTATACAATTTGTCCCAAATCAAAATTGATGTGAGCGTTCATACCCAAGAATAAATCTTCGGTAACTGAGGACTTTCGAGAACGTCCATAGTCGAATGCGTCAACCCATACAGGAGCAACAAATGAATCCTTATCAGCGTCTAACCACTGAAAGTATCTATGCGCGAACTTGAACGTAAAATCGCTCATCAGTTCGCCATTATCGAAATATAAATCTCTAATATGGTCTCTGAGTCCATAAGTCTTTGGATAATTAGTTGGAATCAACTGTGCTTACCATATGTAGATACATTAGGCAAAATGGAGCTTTTGAATCGCATGTGCTATCGAATACTTGCCATCTGGAGGACATGTCTGCGATGAGACTGTCTATTTGGTTTACGTAGGAAATGTTTACTGGTAATGGCGTGGCCGATGGGCCTTTTCTACCGATGGTCTGAGAAGCACCATAGGACAGTGCTACTAGTGTGACAAGCACGATGAGTGATGTGTACATCGGTTTTTTCGGTTTGTGTGACTGGTATTTGCGAGTCACTTCTATTTGACCCTGCAAATGACAGGTCAGATCTTTGAATTACTAAAAACCAAGATCTATATTTACTATCTGTAGTGGTTGTCCATATTAAGCATTGTATTCCAAAGTTTCGAGGTAGCGAATCTCGCTGAGACTTTTCAGCTGAGGGCCTTCTTAATTTCCACAGGTTGTACATCTAGAGCAAGTAGAAAATTGCCAGTGGACGGCAAAAATTATTTGAAAATGTTGGGACTAGTAGAAGCTTGTTCATCTTATACTCTGCTTGCTGCGGTGCTTGTAGGCATCGTAATAGGGCACTTGTGCACTCGCTATTTGCTGACCACTGTCAACTTGCCAGAAACCCAAACAAATGAAAGTTGTACAACAGAAGATAATAAGTTGGGAACACTGCTGCAGAAAATAATACCAGTGTTAGAGAAAGACTTTTTCGTTGCAGTATGCGACAGAAAGGGAGTTGTACGGAGATGCAATAACAGCATCAAAATAGGAAAATCATTTCTAGGTGATAAACAGCACGATATTGACGAAGCCATCAAAAAACGAGAATTCTACGTTGGAGATATTAAACATGAAGATGTGCACTATTGTAGTTTAGTTATGGCAACGCAGGAGGGTTACATACTCGTCGGAAGAGACATCACTGTCCAAAAAGAAAAATATTCGCAACTCGAAAAAGAAAACATGGTTCGAAAGGACCTCGAACAATTGAGTTGCATCGCCATTTGGGAGTGGGATATCAAAACCAATGAAATTTATTGGAGTGAAAACTTGGGACCAGCCATGTACGGAATAGATCGCAACCCACCACCACATGAACTTTCATTCGAACTTTTTAATGGATTCTTACATCCAGACGATAGACAAATGCTACAAGAAGAAGTCGGAAAATCATTACAAGATCCAACGTATCAATATTACGTCGAACATCGATGTTTCTGGCCAAACGGAACAGTTCATTGGTTAAATGGACGCGGTGGTGCCATTCGTGACGACGAAGGGAATCCGATCCGTATGATTGGTGTGACTATGGATATCACAAAATCAAAAGAAATGGCACAAGAGTTGAAAGAACAACGCGAGGAAGCTGATCGCGCCAATCAAGCAAAATCACAATTCTTAGCGAATATGAGTCATGAAATACGAACACCGATGAATATCATTTTGGGAGTTTTGCAATTACTAGAAGTGCAAGATCCACCACTAAGTATTAGTCATCGATCTTCGATTTCACTATGTAAGAGTAGTGCAGAGTGTTTACTACAAATCTTGAACGATTTATTGGATTTGTCCAAAATAGAAGCTCAAAAGATGCCAATGGAATCATTAGAATGTAATATCGCCGACATTGTCGAAGATGTGATGGAAATGGTATCAGAATCAAATCAAAGAAAAGGATTACAAGTTGAATCAAAAGTTCCCAATATGATCATCAAAACAGATCCTTCTCGAGTTCGGCAAATCGTCACCAATTTGGTCGGCAATTCTTGCAAATTTACTCACCGTGGTCACGTCACCGTTGTCACGGAAGTTGTATCTCAAGATGACACTAGTATCGTATTACGTTTCAACGTTATTGATACAGGAATTGGAATCAAAGAAGAACACTTGAACAAGTTGTTTGTTTCGTTTTCACAAGCTGATAACTCTACTACACGCAAGTATGGAGGTACAGGACTTGGATTGGCCATCTCTAGAGAGTTAGCAGTATTGTTAGGTGGTGATACCGGAGTTACCAGCAAGATTGGAAAAGGAAGTACTTTTTGGTTTACAATTCGTGCAGAAAAAGTGCCATCTACACCAAGTTACACGCCTCCCATCACGTTCACGTTGTTATGTTCAAACGAAGTTGCAAATGACAAGATTCAATTTATATGCCAAGAAAACGAATTTACATTGGAGAAAGTTGACTCGTTGGATGACCTGAAAACAGTGGAAGGTGTACTTGTTGTCTATTGGAATCAAATTGAAGATCACTTGTTCTCATTACGTGAATACGCATCCAAGTGTAGAATTGTATGTTTAATTCCATTTTCCAAGAGAAATGATGGTTTACAAGCACTAGAGCAAGGTCAAGTTGACGGCATGATTACAATGCCAATTCGCCAAAGAGATTTCTTAAATGTATTATTTGGTAGAACTACTACACCGACGTACCCAACTTCCTCTTCTGATCAATTTGACATGGAAATGGGAATTGAAATGTTGGGTGAAGCACGCGTTCTTGTTGTTGAAGATAACGCGTTAAATCGTAAAATCATTCGACAAATGTTACAAAAGATTGGCTTGGTGCACATAGAAATGGCACATAATGGCATTCATGCGTTAGAGTTGTTACAAGGATATGGAGAACCATTTGATTTGGTGTTATGTGATTGTATGATGCCAGAGTTGGATGGGTACGACACAACAGTGCGTATACGAGAATTAGAAGTTCAGAGAGATAGTGGAACAGTAAATTTACGATTAAAGTCGCAAAGAACAAGGATTATTGCCATGACGGCAAATGCTATGAGAGGCGATCGAGAAAAGTGTATCGATTGTGGAATGGATGACTACATATGCAAGCCAATTCGGATGAAAACGCTGCAGGATACGTTAATTAAGAATTTGGGGATAGATCAGCCGCCAAGCCCAAAGATACAAAAGAGTTCTGGAGTTGAAAATGTATAATACTGTAATATAGTTTAATTCCAAAAGATTAGTGTATCCGATTTGTATTTTGGCGAATTCTTGAATGTTTCTTTTTCTTGGATATCCTCAAACTTTAATTTCGTATATAGTGCAAAATGTATGTTATTTAATAATATGCCAAGTACTCGAGTAATTGATATTCTTCTTGAGCTTGTGTTTCTTCTGAAACAAATTGTGCAACATCATCGTTGCAATCGTAGTTTGGTTGATTTTCAATTATGGCATGGACATCCTCTTGACTTAGAAAAGGAGCAAACGCTGTAAGATTATCGGCTGTGACAATGTTGATCGGAATCCGACCCAAGTTGTACAAAAAAGTTCCCAATGTACTCCCAAAATTTTCCAATAGATTGTCACGATGGATAATGGCCACTTCTCCAAATATCAATGGGTAATCTTCCACAGGTCTGTTAGTTACAAATACAACAATAGGTTGAGCGTCTTGCCATTGATCGCAGAGTTGGTTAATCTCTTCTGAAGTCATCACTGCTTCATATAATTCCGAGTGTGAGTAGATACACTTTTCCAAAATTGTGCGTCTGCTGTTCTTGATTACCAAGTCCATATCTTCACCATATTTGTTTGGTACATTGTTCGCGATGCAAAACAATGGAAGTTCTTCTAACGAATCTTGGAGATCTTGTATTGCCTCTGATTGTAGCTTTTTGAACTCGGTAGCACTCATGATTGGATCTGATTCTAATATAGTACAATGTTGTGCGTTTGGGTACAACTCTCCTACTGTTACTCCTTGGTGATACTTGAAAATCTTATCGTTGAGTGCACTCACTTTGTCTGGATCAGAGCGATAGTGTTTCAATTCTCGTTTCAATTCTTCTTGACGTTTAGTGAGTTTTTGTTCTCTAGTGTATGATACGAGTTGCAAGTACGCATGACGGTAGAGCGTGCAAAAGTCGTGGAAGCTCTCCTGTCCTTTGAAATCTTTTAGTGCTGTAACAGCACCTAGTAACGAGTTCATTCCAGTGTACTTGAGCAGTGAGGTGTTCTGTAACCATTGATACAACCATACATGTGGAATTTCCAACAAAAAAGTTCCGTTTCCAGTCCATACCGTTTGTACAATTCCATGATGAATCAACGTGGGAAGATTAGCCATCACTTTGAGATCGTTGCTTTTGACTCGTTTCTGTAACATGTATCTTCGAATGATTCCAAACATAGCCTTGTGTCCAAGAGATCGTATCGCGAATTCTTGCTTCAAATCTTTGACAATATCTTCGTAGGTGGTGTCTGCTTCGTCTAACATGAGTCTATTGAAAAAGACTACGGCCATGAGTGGTGTGAAGCAGATAGATGACACGTATCGCATGATTTGAGGTGATACGACTTGTTTGAGAATGTACTCTGCTTCGACTAGTTTGGAGGTGAGTTCAAGCATATTATCAGGAGTGAACATTGGTAGTTCGATCATGTCCAAATATCCAAGATCATCTATGGCAGAAGGTTCGTCTACGTGCATACGACCAGCGAATAGTAAGGTGTATAGCACTTGTTCTTTTCCATCTGCAGAATACACTCGACCAAACGCACTTCTTGCACTCTCAATTACATTCTCTAGTGGATATTCTTTGGCGTAGTATCCTTTCTTCTTAATCAAGTAGTGAAAGTCATCTACGTTGATATGAACGTAACTACAGTTTAAAAGTATGACTATCGCGCTCAAAACGGCTTCTGCGGTGAGTTCCTTGTCTCTGAAACGATCTACAATCATGGAGGAATCGACTGTAGCGTACTCTGACATCATGCTGTGGAGAACACGTACCCAGAAAAAGTGAACCACCTTGTTCTCCTCCTCCCAATCAATAGGCTCCTCGTACTTGACGGTGATGATGGAGCTGTTCTTGAGGTAGGAATCTAACTCATCTCCTTGCGAGCATTGAACTATATTCTTGAATTCTTTGAGGACGCGAGTTTTTCCAGTACCTTTTCCTGATTCGATTAACATGATGCTTGTATCGAGTGGACCTTCGTTTTGTACTTGTGGATTGTTCAAATCAGCGAGTTTTGTCTTGATGTGTTTGTAGATTTTCTTTCCGACAATCGAACGACCGATGAGTGGGAATGCGAGTTCTGAATCGTCTTCTGGAGCTTTTTCTGTAAACGAAGCGTTCATGTAAAAATCATTAACGATGTTGACAATCTCCTCTACTGTAAAGCAGCCCGTGATTGGCGATCCGATGTCGTTTCTGAAAATATAGGGAAATGTGTTTCTGAATTCTGCTGTCGTTTGGTGAAGCCAATCGTATCTAGTGAATACATTTATCGCTTCCAACCGTTGCATGTAATGTTCGAACAATGGTTTGCAATTGTCGTCGTTGTAGCATCTCTTCTCGACAATGTCTCGTATCATCTCCAAATTTTTGTCGTCCAGCCTTGTTATTTTCGCAGGAGGTTCTTCAGCATACATTGTGTTTTGGTACGTGTTTGTTCTGAAATAATTTCCAAACGTATTGTTATTGAAGAAATCGAAGTCCATGTTATCTCTTGGATGCTTCTTCGCCTTGTCTATGATCGGTTAGTCGTTCAGTTAACCACTTACTTTGATTGTTCGTTCTAAAGTGCCTCCTTCTGCCCATCAAGATCAAAAGACAAACAGTTTGTCGTTATTTAACACGTTACAAATTTATAACACTTCCAAAGATTTTCGCGTTAGAACAACAGATGTCCGAGAACCAGGTGCACCTTCCCGATCAACAACCATAATGTTCTTTCCTTGTCCGTATGCGCTAATATCGACGATTGGTTTTGACACAAGCGAGTCTTGAGGAACCCAATAGTGTTGGCTATCAAACTTTACTAGACGATTATCGTACTTTCGTATCCCATATACTGTATTATCTTGAGCAACTGACACCTTTAAAAGTCGATCTGGAACTGACACCCATGTTTTTGTGTTTCTATCCCAACGATAAGGTTTGTCATCTATTCCTACTGCCCATATTTCTGCTGGTTTTCTAAATCTTCGTTTTTTCCCACAACTTATGCACTTGAAATGCATCGGTGGTCCAAAAGACTTCCATTCGTCGCTTGTATCTGTGTCACGAATGTGTAGTATACCTTTGGAATCTAATCCTAGTAGAATAGACTTGCATGTTGCGCGTACTTGCAGCATATTACTCGGTGTGGGTATGTGTATCATTTGATTTGTGTTTGTATCGATTTTGTACAACTTGCCGTCTGTAGCAACAGCAAACAGTATTTTCGCGTCACCTAGTGCCTCTATGTCGTAGAATTGTGCTTCAGACTTGATGTTGTATGGAACCCACGCAGTCCCCATGAGTCGCAACAATCCGCCAAGTGCATTGAGACCCCAAATAAAATCGCTGTTTCCCACGCATACTTTACATGGCTTGGTGATTGATATCGATGAAAACCTTCTGCCTAGCATTGATTTTGTCGGTTGTTGATCCAATTGTAACTGTTTACAATTCTAACTGAAACAGGTGTGGCAATTTTAAATAATGAAAACATTGTGCATGAAAGCTACCATTGCAGAGTACTGTTTATTGGTTTGCTTCTTCGGCATCTTCAATTAAAATTTCTTCTTCTTCTTCATTTGACTCTAACAACTTCTTTTTCTGTTCTTTTTCCCTATACTTTTCGTATCGTTCGATAACAGCCGCTAAAAACGCAGTAATCAAGTATTGCCGTATCTCACACAATCTAAAAAGATTGGCTTCTAATAAAATCTCATCTTTGATTAAATCAAGTTGTTCTTGATCTGGAGTATTAATTCTCAGTTTTATATTCTGTCTTGTGTCCATGTAATCATTTTTATCAAAGGTTAGGAACCTCTTATTGTTCATTTTTTCGAAGAATCCTTCTCTTTGTAGAGTAGCAAACATTTTGTAGTCTTTACTTATCGTGTTGGAAAGAGTGTTAATGTGATGGAACAAGTGCAATAAAGCAAAACCATCGTTTTGAGCAGAGACGTCGAATGCGAGTTCTGGAGCAACAACATCAACTATTCCAACATGCCTATTGTTGAAATCAGAAATCGTTTTGATTTTCGAAATGAATCTCTTGCGATAGTCGTTTGATAACGTGGCTGTCCAGAAATGCGTAAACTCGTTGCTGTTTTCTCGCCAAAAGTCTCGAATATACTGTGTACTATCGTCTGTCTTGTGCACAAACCTATCAGTACTCTCGCTCATGTTGTTTGCTTTGATTTGTTTTGATTGTAACCAAATTATTTACCCAAATATATTCAAAGCAAAATGACAGCTGAAACTAAGCTATTCATAACTCGTTTTACCTGCTTGTACTTTGAATTCGCTTAACGCAGAAGATCTAGACCGTTGCATGGTAGGTTGGAATGGTTTGCTTGCGATTTTATGGCTGAGCAAATGGATAAGCAATAATAAGAAGCTTCTCTAGCGAATTGCATTTCAATTCATTTTACTTACAAATGTCCATAAATTGTTCTTCGCTCATGTACTCGAATGCATATTGTTCTACCATCTTTCTCATTCTATTTCTGAATTCATCCTCACCTAATCTCGATACTACTTGCAACACATATCCAAGACTTGCAGAATACGTCAACCCATTAAAAACTTGTCCAAAATCGTTCGATTTTGCATTCTTATCAATGATTGCAGTACTAGATTGCTTATTCATCGAAAACGACGACTGTGTATTCGTTGATGATCTTCCCAATATCACATCTCCAAAATTCTTCTCACAGTGTTGCGCAAGTCCTTCTTTAATGTGGAACGGCATCGCAACTCGGTTGCCAACCCACAAATGAGCAAGTTCATGAATAATCAACTCTATAAAACCTTCATCTTTCTTTTGTTTTCCTCCTTTTTCCGTTTCTGTTAACATTAAAAAGATGCAACCCCAATTCTCCATTCCTCCACCGAAAAGTTTCGGAACAAGCACAAAATCAATTTTTTGTTCATTTGGAATTTCGAAATAATCTTCCAAGAGTGGCATCGCTCTTTTTATTGTCTCCATTACGGTATCGGCAATGGATACAGAACGATCAGGTGGGAAAAACACTCGAATAGGAATAGTGAATCCGTTCTTGTTCACGTATTCGTCTTCTATGTGTTGGTAGTGTCCGATTGTGAATGCGAGCAAATAAGGTGACATGGAAGGTGTTTTCTCGAACGTTACAGTGGTGACATTTTTTACAGATTTTGTAGACGATACTGGTGTGTTTGAAATGCAATGCATAGTGGATGAGAATCCAGAAAGCGATAAAGTGAACGTAGCGCGATGGTAAAACTCGTCAAAGCATGGAAACGCAGTTCGTGCAAAATGTGACTCAAAGTGGGTAGTGATGTAGTCGTAGTTGCTGTAATGACAATGGAAAATTCCTGTTGGTTCGTTTTTCTGTACGGAACCTTTGAAAGAAATCGTGAGTGATGCTTTACCGACTGATAGTTGTTCTGAGCAGTTAATAGTCAAGTCATGCGAGACTATGACCTCTTCTTTTGCTTCTTCTTTCTTTTTTTGTTTTTTAACAGGTTTTGATTTTGTTTCAGTGGGAATTTGTGGTAGAGTATATGTAGCAGGTATCGCTTTTTTGTTTTGTTCTAATTTTACACCACGTATTTCTAGTTTCGATGCTTGTAGAACAATTGTATCAGTTGGTACGTTCACTCGCACTTGAATGACGACACTACCGGAATATGTCATCAGACCAGCATCGAAATTTAACATAACATCATAGTGAGCGGGCGAACAGGTGTGCATTTCGAAAAGTTTTGTAAAAAAGCTTCAAAGTGCACAATGGCAGACAAGCTGACTACACATGATCGTATTATGCAGTTAGAAAAGGAGAGAGAAGCCTCTAGACAAAAATTGAAAGATTTGGAGTCTCAATTACGCTCAGAAGCAGAGAAGAGCGATATTTCAAATTTTCAAAACAAGTTCTCTTCGAATACAAGTCGCATGGAAGAACAATTAAAAAACGATACTGTGGGACTTGTTACACTTGACGAATTCACAAAACGAAAGAATGAAATCATCGAAGAAGAAAAGAAAAAAGTATTAGCGTCACAAAGTGTAAAAAAGAAACCCAAACGATCTTTACAAACGAGTGTACTATCATTTGCAGACGAATTAGAAGAAGAGGAAATCATTCCAAAAAAGAAAACAAAACTAGAAGAGTATGTGATCAGTAACATGTATAACATTGAAAGTGAAAAGAAGGGAATTGTTAAAAATCCATTCATTGATACATCATTCTTACCAGATAAAGTAAAAGAAGAACGAGAACGAAATGAAAGAAAAATGTTACAGCAACAGTATCTAGAGGAGCAGGAACGAATTAAAGAGGAAGAGATAGAAGTAACGTATTCGTATTGGGACGGTACTGGACATCGCAAAGTAAGTCGTATGGAATTCTATTAACAATTAGTCGTGCATGTGCAAAAAGGGAACCTCCATGGAAGGTTTTTTATACAAAGTCCAACAAGATTGGAAAGAATTAAAACGAATATCAGTTGGCGATTTAATGTTTGTAAAAGAGGATATTATCATTCCTCATCACTACACATTTTACGATTTGATAGTAACAAAAGCACGAGGAAAAAGTGGGCCTCTTTTCACGTTTGAAGCCAAAGATGATATAAGAGCAGTCAATGATGCATCAAAAGAAACTGAAGAATCTCACGCTGCAAAAGTTGTAGATAGAAGATGGTTTCAGAGAAACAAACATTTATTCCCATATTCTCGATGGGAAGTATATGACCCGAAGAAAAATTATGGAAAATACTCGTATGGAAAAGAGAGCGAAATGAAGTGATATTAAGGTCATAGCTGATTGTAGTTTCCTGTTAATATACGAACGAGTGCCGCACAGGTAATAAAAATATTTGTAGTGATGTGAGCCATCAGTAGTATGATCACAGTAAGTGCTGTATCGGTCTCTATTGCATTCATTCTCAGTTGTTCGCTGCGGCGCAAGTATGAACAAAAGAGTAAATAGCTTATTAATTGAGAAAGAGAGTAACAACCTGTTTGCTTTATTTTATTATTCTAGATCCATGTAGAAGTGGTTTGTCTGAACGCTGCGTTCTTGTAATCTCTCTAGCAAACATGTCAAAGACGCACTTTCTATTGCCATCGTCGAATGTTCATTTGACGCAAACACCCTCATGGGAACGAATAGTCGAACTGTTGGAACCTACTATCAGTAGTACAGATACCTTATTAGAAGTCATTTCCGAAATAACAAATACACCTGTAGACGAACTCGGATACTTGAGTTCATTCCTATCTTCAGCAGACAATAATTTCATTTTACGTATTCTCGCCACTATACAAAAACTAGCGCTTCGTTTGCCAGAACTATTTCCAGAAGGATCTATTCCGCGACTATCAAAGAATGTTTCGATGAAATTGGAATTCACACGTACACAAACCGCATCCCTACTCGCGAACATGTTTTTCGGTACCATGAACAAGATGAGTTGGTCACCATACTGGGTTAATTTTTCAGATGTTTGGTACAAAGCACCAAGTGACGCAACTCTCCCAAATCCAGTTAAAACATACCTGACTGTACTCTTTCACTATTTCGAAATGATATCACATAACGACACGATCGATTTAACAGAAAAAGTAACATTTGAGCGATACGCCATGGAACTAGATATCATAGATGTTCCACTTACCCAAGTAAATCTTCTTGCCACAGGTAAAATCGGTGATCAAACAGAGGTAGAAGTCGATTTTGCAAACAAGGATATTGGATTTGGTAAAACAGGTACACAGGAAGAAATTTTATTTGGAATGAGTCCAGAAATGTGTATTGCCATGCTATTTAGTGAAACTATGCAAGATAATGAGAGTATAATGATATCAGGAGCGTTGCGGGTTGGAAAATATCGTGGGTATGGAAACGCACTCGAGTTTGATGGTGTAGTGACGGAACAACCAGCATGGAGAAGGGTTATTGCTATAGATGCTGTTGAACTTGAAGATACTGAAGAAAAAGAGTTGATATTAGCTCAGTTAGGTACTGCGTTTGATAGAGATCTTTTGAAAGCAACTTGTGGTTTTACGTTATCTATGCGTGATTTATCTGAAACAACAATGCTTGGAACTGGGCATTGGGGTTGTGGTGCGTTTGGCGGAAACAAGGAAATTAAATTTTTGCAACAATGGATTGCAGCATCAATGGCTAGAGTACCAGTTGTTAACTATTACACGTTTGGTGATCATGAATTTGAAGAGAAAGCAAAAGTTATGGTAACACTTGAGAAATCTACTACCAAGAAGCTCTATGATCTAATGCAAGAGTACAGAGATTATATCACTCAAAATGATTTGATAGGTGTGTTTGACTTTATTCGATTGCGTTTCCAATAAAAGAACACGTAGCAAGATCATTATTCAATTTATTTAAATATACCTTTAAATATCGAATCTGGTTGATCAACCCATTCTTTCTTGTCACTAATGATTTTTTGTAGTTCCAGAAGCTCTTTATGATTTGGACTAAACGATAACGCCTTTTCAATATCCCTTTTCGCGTCGATAATACTACCTTTTGCAAAACTCGCTTTTGCGCGACGATAGTACGCTTTAACATTCTTTACATCAAGTTTCAGTGCATCATCGCAACTTGCTATCGCGTAGTCGTAACTTCCAGATTCAAAATGCGCTGCTCCAAGATTTAAAAATAATGGAACAAGATATTGTGTTTGTAGAATTCGTTTTTCGTCGATTTGTTCTTCTTCGTCATCGTCATCGACAAACGTCAAATCAAAATCTTTGATATTCTCTTGTAAGAGTGTAACACCTTGACTGTATTCGTATGCAGCCATTTGGTACTGTTTCTTCTCAAACATCTTGTTTCCCAGTGTTTTGAACTCGTCACTCTTTTCTTTTAATTCTTCAAACGTAATCGTTTTGTATTCGCTGGACATACTAACATTATTGTCAACGCAAACAATTGATCCTTTGTCATCTTCATATTCGCCCTTATAGTAGACTCTCCCATCGACAGAGTAACCTCGTGGTTCCAAAAAGTTTGCAATTAGATAATTTAACCACTCTTCGTACAAATAAAATTTCTCGCCGCCATCCCATTCGATACACTGCAAATCTTCGTTGTATACCCACTGTAACCACAATCCTGGTTGTGTTTTTGGAGGTTGGTTGAAGTCAGTTATTGAATCGTCACGTTCTTGTCCACTTTGTTTTGTGTCTGGATTGAAATAAAACTCTCCCTCTACGCCATATTTTTTAGTTGCCTCTTCAACAGTAATGTTTAACATCTTTGCCAATTTTTCGGTGTCTCTTTTCATGCGACGTGTGCGAGCGATACCATTAATTTGTTTTGCTGTTTCGGCATCCAGTGGCGGGTTCACGTGGAAACACCCCTCAAAATCTGTCGTGTAGCCCATAAAACGCACAAAATATTACAAATTTTACAAAGATGCAAGCAAAATGGAACATGCAAGTTTTTGTGCAGGTAAACCAGAAATAAATGGTCTCCATTTAGCGCTCTTTCAGTTAACCAAAAAACTAACAATGCTATCATACAGTTATTACTATGACTTCCAAGAGAACGATATGGGACGTGACTATGGCGTAACTGCTGCACCACAACCCAAACATACGTTCTTCGACAACAAATCAAATAAACCAAAACACACGTTCTGGAAGGAGTGTTCTGTATGCTTTGAACTGATGAAAGATGATGCTTTCGCATCTTTTAATCAATATTGCTCGCACGATGGTACAATTTGTACCAATTGCATTAAAACCTACGTGCGAAGTGCTGTATCTGGCCCAGACGTGAATGTCAAGTGCCCAGAGTGTAGTATTTTTTATTCCTCCGATACCGTGAGTAACCTCTTGAATGCAGGCGACCGCGAGAAATACCATTTCAAACTTGCAACTACCATGTTGTCGAGTGATCCAAATTTTGTTTGGTGTGCTCACGGCTGTGGTTCTGGTCAAATCGAAGAAAATACTGATTCGAAAATCAAATGCGTGAACTGTAGCAAACATACGTGCTCGAAACATCAAGTTCCTTGGCATCGTGGCTACAGTTGTGAAGCGTATGAATTTTCCAGGTCTGTTCGCGATAGAAAAACGATCAAATATTTAGCCGATAACTGTAAGCGTTGTCCATCATGCTCATGGGCGATAGAACGAAGTATGTATTGCTCTCCTCCAATTTCTAACAACTATTAGGTGAGGGATGCGATCATATGACGTGCTCCATGTGCAAAACTTCTTTCTGTTGGTCATGTTTTGCATTGTATGAGTATGACGAAGTAGAACACGAGGAAAACTGTCCAAACTACAATCCTCGTGAGGATGACTACGAAGATGAAGAAGAGTTTGAGGAGGATGAAGATATGGAAGAGTATAACGAATAACTTTCCAATTAAACGTGTACATTATTCATTGACCGCACGACTGCCTTCTTCGTACAATGTTTGCATTCTGATCTTGTAAGCTGATAACGAATACTTGCCTAAAACATCATGCCTCTCGCATGTCCACAAGTGCGATTGGTGACTGGTGTACAACAGCTGTTTGGTACAGTATTTATGACTCCAAAGCCATATCTGGCTCTAGTTCACAGTTTTATATCGCTGCCTTTGGCTCTGTTCTATTTTACATTCATTTGGATTTTCGTGCTCGTTGGCGGTTTTACTTATTATTTATTCGGACTGGGTGTTATTCTGCTAGTTACTGCTGCGTCGTTCATCAGAAGTATGACAAAATTCGAAATCTTTATGGCGAAAACAATGTTGAGTATGGGAGACAGAATCGCGTATCCCTCGTCGTCAGAGGAAGGACCAGCACTACATGATGCATTTTTAGAGTGTGACTTTATTTCAAACTTGTATCAGGCGAGCAGAAGCAGAGCTCAAAGATACAAATCAAAAGCGGGAGGCATGTTGACTACAGACGAAACACACGACGAAGATGATGATTCCTACGATGACGAAGCACAACACTACCCAATCAGTAACAGTAATACAAACACTGACACGACACATGAAATAATTGAAGATGATGACGAGACATTACCGTTAGCAATAAACTCTGTACGTAGTGGTCGGTCATCACTAAAAGTAGGATCGATACAATATCAGCCATCATACGGAAGTGCGAATTTATTGGCCACTAGCGAGTACTATGAGCCTTACGGTGCTCTTATGTCTCGTTCTTTGGACCATGACAATTATGGGTCTGTACCTAAGCCAAGTATAAGTGCTCCTGCTCAAATTGTGATCATAAAAAGGGCACCAAGTAGAGAAAAGAATGTAGCAAGTCAGTCGTTGCCGAAACCTCCGAATCCTGCACTACAGTACACGCCGAAAAAGAAGAAGAAAAGTAGAAGAGGTTCATTAGGTCCAGTAACGAATGCATCTCCGATCAAGGCTATAAATCATACTGTACAAGACAGCAACCTAAGCGATGGTGAAAATGCAACAAGTTCAGGCGCAAAGAGTTCACGTTCTATTTGGGAGCAAATGAAACAACTTGCAGATGGTCTGAGAGCGTATATTTTTAATCAAAACACAGGGTTTGGATTGTTGTACGTTGTTGTGAAGCTACCTGTTAGTGTTGTTACGTTTTGTGCTACAATTACGCTATTGGCTTTTATATTTGGAGGGTTTGTTCCAGCAGTTTTGCATATCATGTGTAACACAAATAAGTACAAGATATGCTCATCTATGTTAACTTCTGGGGAGTGGTATGCGTGGTTTGTGATCACTATTGAAGGGAACACAGTCTGTGCAATTATTTCTGTTCTGCTATTTACTCCATGTGTTTACTTACTCTACACAGTAACTAAACTAGCTAGAGACGCTATTGCAGTGATTGGAGATGACCGTGACAGCTCATTTTCGTAGCTATCTGGTTCTCAAACGCCACTAGATATGGCACCACGTAAAGGTGTTCGCTGAAATGTTTCACCGACCAGATAGCGAATGTGGCACGTGCCCTCAAAAATTCGGAAAGTAGCTGAACAAGTCGGCAAATTCAGTCAACCATGCTTAACCCGTATTACCGCGTTTGGATTTATATCACCCGCACAGCTTGTTTACAACTAATGCGTACAAATATCGGACGCTGCGTGTCTTTAAGAAGACCCAGTCAGTTAAATCGTTAATAAATCACAACAGGCGTATTCACTCTTAAACTATGGATGAGCAACATGCACCGCAGCCACAACTGGCTGTTGCTGAAATAACTACAAATGTTTCAGCACACGATTCACAACCTACAAAAGTTGATTTACCACAAGAAGAATTGATACATGTAAACAATGGAGACGAGATTCTGGTTGATGAAAGAGAACCGAAAGTATCAAACATACACATAATACCTGTTATCGGTCTGGAATGGATCTGGGTCGGCATAGGTTCTATATTCGCACTCCTCATGGGTTGTGTACCTCCAACCTTTTTCCTGCTATTAGGTACACTGTTTTCCACACTTGCGACGGCTTCAGCCGATACACTATTGTATGTTAAACATTTCACAACTTTCTAACCATCTAGTGCAAGCACAACAGAACTAGCCAAACTAGTTGCCATTTTGGCAGTCGTACCACTCACAATCATCTTTTTCGAAAATCTATTTATTGGATATGCCTCTCAACGTGTAGGCAATCGCATCAAGCAAGCATTCTTCAACTCGTTAACCAAACAAGAGATTGGAATGTTTGATATCAAAAAATCAGGAGCTTTAGCCAATGCCATCTCCGATGATGTCAACAAAGTCACCGACCTGTTTAGTACCAATTTGCAAAACATTTGCCAATTCGGTGCGCAAATCATTTGCGGTATCGTAATGGCGCTTACCGCCAATTATCAAAGTAAGTGTTCATTTGTATTTCTAACATGAACAGTGGCTCTGCTACAAATGGTCGCTTTCCCAATCTTTATCATCATCTTCCTCGTGAGTGGTGTCATCCTCAAAAAGTTGTCAATTAAATCATCCATGCAGTTGGGTGATTCTGTTTCAACATCCAATGAAGTGATTAGCTCCATGAGAACAGTTCGTTCAATGGCAGGAGAGGAGAAAGAAATGGCTCGCTACACAAACAACTTGTCCAAAGTCAGAAAAACAGGTTTCTTGTTTTCTTTGGTCAAAGGCATGGCCATCTTTATGAGCGGATTTGCCAATTGGGGTGCCGTTGCGTTATCCTTTTGGTATGCTGGTAGACTCTTACAAAGTGGTGTCATGGACGCCGGAACGCTTATTCGCGTGTTTGGTAGTTTGTTAATGGCGCTAATTGGCTTTGTACAAATCTTTTTAATCTTCCCAGAAGTTGCCAAATCTCAAGCTTCGATCGCTGTTCTATTGAGAATTATCAAGAGAACACCTGCTATAGCTTACAAGGGTGGAAAAACCATTGACGAACTCAAAGGCCACATTGTTTTCAGCAATGTCGTATTCAGGTACCCAGCGCGCAAGAACGTGATCGTTTTGGACGATTTTAGTTTGGACATCGAACCAGGTCAAAGCGTCGCGCTAGTAGGTCAATCCGGTAGCGGAAAGTCAACTATTGTTGGTTTACTAGAAAAGTGGTATGAACCTGAAAAGGGAACAATCACACTTGATGGTGTAGACTTGACAGAAATCGATAGTCAATGGTTACATCGTTACTTGGGTATTGTGTCTCAAGAACCAACACTGTTCGCGACAACTATCAAGAGAAACATCACTTATGCTGTTGACACGATCAACATGATCATTAGAGAAAACGAAAAGAAGAAAAATCCAAAAATCACAGAGGAAGAGTTGGCTACAAAATTGATGCCTGTAACGGACGAGTTGGTCCACCAAGCAGCTGTCAGCGCTAACGCTCATGACTTTATTATGAAACTACCTGATCAGTATGATACTATAATTGGTGAACGTGGTGTTTCATTATCAGGAGGACAAAAACAACGTGTAGCGATTGCTCGTTCAGTTTTACAAAATCCAAAAATTCTACTACTTGACGAAGCAACTTCAGCGTTGGATACTAAGAGTGAAGCACTTGTACAGGATGCGTTAGAGAAGCTCATGGTTGGAAGAACTTGTATCGTCATAGCCCATCGTTTGACTACTGTTCAAGATTGTGATAAAATCGTCGTCATGCAACGTGGAAAAATTATGGAAATTGGAACTCATAACTCACTTATTTCCAAAGAATCAGGTCACTACTGGAACCTGGCTCAAAAACAAATGAGATTTGGTCAACGTAGCGATTCTTCATCAAATCTATCACAAGATACTTCCGATAGCGACAGCGAAAAGGAAGTTGATACATCAAGCACATCTGATATGAGCACAAAACTCATTGATGAGAAGCAAATCGTCATCTCACCAACAGAAGTTGAAATTGAAAAAGTTGTCACTTCCAAGAGAAAGAGAATGTCACGTTTCCGCAAAACTAGAACAAAAGGTTTGGAAGAGTTTACAAACGAAGAAGATATCAAGGACACCAGAGAACCAAAAGTATGGACATCATTATCGATCTTGTATTACGTTGGATTCGAATGGATATTTGTGTTCCTATGCGCTGTACTATCATTCTTACAAGGTTCACTACCTATTCTATTCTATGTGCTCTTTTCAAGAGTTATTACTGCAGTTACTCCTGGTAGAAGTCCTGATGGATCAGTGATACCATTCCCACCTGGTTACTCTCTCGAAGCTGTTGTCTCGCAGTACGCAGGATACATGGCTATTTTAGCTGGTGGTGGTAGTGTGACATCAGGTTTGGCTGCATTCTGTACTGCTCTTGCTAACGAGCGTGTTGGTGTCAAATTGAAGAAAGTTTACTTTGATGCTATCGTGCGTCAAGAAATGGGTTTCTTTGACATTAAGAAGAGCGGAAAATTACTCTCAAGTATCGCAGAAGATGTACAAGGTATCACTGATGGTCTAACACTCAAGCTATCACTATTCATGACGCATTCCGCACAAATCGTTCTTGGAATCGTACTAGCACTCGTAGCATGTTGGGAACTTGCATTGATCATGTTTGCAGGTATCTTCCCAATCTCATGCTTGTTCATCTTTTTCACATCATTTTTGATCAACAAATCCAATGCCAAAATTCTAGATTTGGCCGCTTCTGCGCTCACTACTGCAAATGAAGTGATTGGAGCGATACGTACAGTACGCTCTATGGCAGGAGAAGAACGTGAACAAAGAAGATTTGCTAATGATCTTAGCAAGATTCTTAAAGTAACTTTTTTGAAAGCGTTAACGTTGGCGTGTTCGTTGGGTGGTATCGAGTACTGTATTTGGAGTGTGAACGCTCTTGGATTCTGGTATGGAGGTCGTATGGTCTCACAAGGTAAACTTGCAGCAGGTTCCTTGTTCCAAGTACTAGTCAACATGATTTTGGTAATTTTTGCAATTTCATTGGCTATGGGTGAAATTCAGCATTTCTACAAATCACATACATGCGCAGTGAAAATGTTACGCGTTTGTAAACGAAAACCAGCGATACCTATCAAGGCTGGAGAACGACCAGAAAGTCTCGAAGGTGAAATTGAACTCAAGAATGTGACTTTTGCGTATCCTGCAAGACCCAACAATCCAGTCATGAAAAACTTTTCATTAGTGATCAAGAAAGGTCAACACGTTGCACTAGTAGGAGAATCTGGTTCAGGCAAGTCAACCATTACTGCATTACTGGAACGTTTCTACGATCCAAACGAAGGAGAGGTGTTAATTGATGGTAGAAACATCAAACAACTCGATCCAGTGTGGTTACACAAGAATATCGCCATTGTAACGCAAGAACCAACATTGTTTGCAACTACAATTCGCAAAAATATCATGTATGGAGTTGACTATGATGTACCTATCGAAAAGATTCATGAAGTTGCAAAAGCTGCGAATTGTTACGATTTTATCCAAACGTTACCAAATGGTTTTGATACCGTTATCGGAGAACGTGGTGTGAGCATGTCAGGTGGTCAAAAACAACGTATTGCTATCGCACGTGCCATGTTGCAAAACACGTCAGTTTTACTGCTTGACGAAGCGACATCTGCTCTAGATGCTGAAGCAGAAAGTTTGGTACAAGATGCGTTGGATCGTTTGATGGTTGGTAAAACTACGATTGTGATTGCGCATCGTTTGAGTACTGTTCAAGACTGCGATGTGATTGTCGCGATGAGACAAGGAGAAGTTGTCGAAATGGGTAACCATGCCGATTTGATTAAGATGAGAGGAATGTACTACAAACTTGCGTTGAAACAAATGGAGTTTGGTATGAACTCTGGAGACAAGCATCAAAAAGTGGAAATTACCGAAGATGACTAAACATCTGGAGCCAATTCAACGTGTATATGAATACAAACCTAGTGAAGTAAATAAAAGAATTTGGAAGTCAAATTAACAGAACTTTTGGGCTACCAACGTTACAAACGTAGCACAAACAAATCAACTATGACGTGTAATCGATATCTTTCGCAACAAGAACTCATTTCTGTTCTCTGCAATGACAGCAGCAAAACAGAAACATTAAAAACCCACGATTTGGAGACATTCCTGCAACTACAACTACAAAACCGAAAGAAATCTTATTTTGCTCTTTGCAGTAGCACTAATATCCTCGTTTACGACTTGAATACGATAACCGTTGCCTATACAGTACCTAAAGATAAAAGAACTCACTCAATCGATTTTTTGAGTGAGCATGAGCTAGTTATAAGTACAACTCCGAAAGTAATTATTTGGGATCTTAACCACAATAGTACTACGAGTACATTAGAGTTTCATCCTGAAGAATTTGAAACTTCATGGGTGCTATCAGCAAAGTCTCGAGTACTATTTTGCAGTACCATAAAAGTACCAGAAAAGCGTCTCAATCTATGGAACGTACGCACCAACAAAGTAGTAAAATCGAATACATTTTACTCGGCAATCAACGAAGCACTAGAACGAAACAATATGATAATCACGTGCAATAACTCTGGCCAACTAAATATTTGGAACATGTCACTCGAAAAAATTCGTGACATACTTGTTACAGATCGATTCATCTACTCTATTGATTTTTATGACAAAGATAGCGTACTATTGGGAATTGATACAGGAGTGATTTGCTACAACTTTAAACTGAAAACACGAAAAGATATCAAAGGTGCAGATAGAGTACACATGGTACGAAAAGGATACAAAAGAAATACAATTGTTTACTTTTTCCATGAATACTATTCAATACCAGATGAACACGATGATGGAGATTATTTCATTATACAAGTGTATGACACAGCTACGAAAAAAGATTTATTTACTTCATTTTGGGGAACACATAATGGATCTTTTATTCAAAATGGATCGCGGCTTTTGCATTGTAGAAATGGAGAACTTACTGTTGTAGATACAGAAACAATGCAAGAAATTAAAAACATTCAAGGAGAATTTGACTCAAGTATTAGGTTATGCGCTTGGGATGCTAGAAAAGAACTTGAACTTGCAGATAGCCAAATTGAATTTTCAGATTCTGCCAAAACAGACTCCAGTGGCTGTTTGCTGAGTTGAATAACCCGTATTCTAAGCAATAAAGAAATGTAATACATTGTCAATAATAAGTGCGTTATGCAGCCACAAACCTAAAGCAGCGACACAAGACAAGTTTCATGTCAAGTTCTCACTACTATTCACCTGCAGAACTAGTTTCCGTATTTATTTCAAGTGAATCAACAGAGACAAACCACGATTTAGAGCTACTTCTTTCACAAACGCTACAAAACAGTAAGAATTCGTACTTTGCAATTTGCGACACGATTAATGTTCTCGTATACGACCTAAAAACGTTAGCCATTGCTCACACAGTGCCGAAAGACAAAAATACGCACGCAGTCGATTTTTTGAGCGAGTACGAGCTCGTTATTAGCACCCCACAACAACTAATTAATTGGGATCTTAACCACAACGTCGCCACCACTATGCTAGAGTTTGATTTAGAAGAATTTAAGACCTCATGGGTTATACCAGCAAAGTCTTTCGTACTGTTTTGCAGTACTCTTAATATATCAGAAAAGCGTCTCAATTTATGGAACGTACGCACCAACAAAGTCGTAAAATCGAAAACATTTTACTCAGCAATTAACGAAGCACTAGAACTAGATAATACAATAATTACATGTAACAACTTTGGACAATTCAATATCTGGAGCATGTCATTAGAGAAGATTCATGATATACCTATCACAGATCGATTCATCTACTCGGTTGATATTTTCGACACAGATAATGTACTACTAGGGATTGATACAGGTGTAATATGCTACAATTTAAAACTGCAGACAGGGACTAGCATTAAAGCTGTAGATAGAGTGCGTATGGCAAGAAAGGGACACAAAAGAAATACAATTGTTTACCTTTACCGCGAATACTATACCGGACAAAGTGATTATAACGATGGAGATCTCGTTTATTTGCAAGTGTTTGATACAATAACGGAAAACGAAGTATACACTTCTTTTTGGGGAACGCATAATGGATCTTTTGTTCAAAATGGATCATATCTTTTGCATTGCAGAAATGGAGAGCTCACTGTCGTAGATATAGAAACAATGCAAGAAACTAGCAAAATTCATGGTCGCTTTGATTCAGCTATCAAGTTGTGCGCCTGGGATGCTAAAAGGGAATCCAAAAGTGCAGAAAGTCAGATTGAATTTTCAGATTCTGCAAAAACTGTTTCCAGTTACTGTACGTTGAGTTAAATATAATAAAAGAAAGTTTGTGCAAAGCTTGTCTTCTATTGACGTTAGAAGTTGTTAAACGCTAGTTGTTGTTTAACACAGAGAATACAACGCAATTGAGAAAAACAAAATTCATATTGAAAACTATTTAGTTCTGAAAGATTCACACAAGTTCTACATGGTATAAATGTGTTTTTATTCCAGTATGCAAAACATAATACACGTTTAACGGTAAGACTTTTGCTTTCTGGCGCGGGCCTTTGGACCACCGAACTTCTTGGGTTCACGTCTGCGGCTGTCGGCAACCAACAAGTTACGATCGAATCTTAATAAGAGTTCTTTGATTTCCTTCTTGGAGGTTTCATCAACATATTTTTGGTAGTATGCTACTAATGATTTAGCAATTGATTGACGAATAGCGTAGATTTGTGAGGTCTTTCCACCACCACGGACTCTGATTCTAATATCGACTTCGCGGTATCTGTCCTTTCCCAAAATCAAGATTGGTTCGAAAACCTTGAAACGGAGCATTTCAGGTTGCAAGAGTTCAATGGGGGTACCTTTGATGTTAAATTACTATTTTTTGTCTTACCATTGACCTTGATCAAACCCTTACCCTTAGTGCATTGAGCGACAGCGATGGCTGTTTTTTTTCTTCCAAATGTTTGAACCTATATTAGTTAGTCTCTGTTCACACAGTCTGTACAACCACGGTTTTATTATGTGTAACAAATATTTGTGGCTGTACAGTCTTACTACACATACCTTTTCGACGGCCATGATACGTTACGACGATGTTTGAAAAATTCACTCGAGTGAAGCGTTTTGGTTGACCCAATAAACTCCAGCCAACCACCACAAGTTGATTACAAAAGTTGTACTCTGCAACAACACAAAAGCCTTCGTTTGGATATAGAACATTTTTAACAGCGAGGAGAGGCGTTGCACCTAGATATTATGTGTATTTTGATTCATAATTAGTCGAAACATGACTGTCGTTTGGAAAGTATACAGCAACATACACGAATGGTGACAAGTCGTACAATATTTCTCGGTCAACGAACACAAAATTATCGCGGATATAAATGCGTTTATTACCAAACAAACTTAATTGTTGGCGCAGAACGATTTGTGATGCTTCCAGTGCTCGCGTTGGCAGTCTCTGCTACAGTAAACTACTTCTCTACAACCAGAACATTCTTTCAAGCGTTTTTTCTCACCACAACACATACAACCCTTCTTCGCCATACGCACCATCAACTCGCGTGGGAACTCGATACCATGGATGAATAATTGAATAGGATTCTTCTTCAACTTGATCAAACTGAGGTTGTCCTCTACGATTGCATCAAAGTGCTCTTTGGGAGTAAGATCAGACATGCCACCATCGCGAATACAATCTACGGTTCCATCTTCAAACTTGAGGAGAACGAAATCTTCTTCCAACTCTGCACAAACAATGATACTGGGTTCCCAGTTGTGGTTTGTGATTGCTCCCTCGCATTCTTTAGAGATGCAATAGACGGGTTGTGCTCTTCTTGGAATGAGTCTACCTTCTTTCTCTTCTCTTTGCATTGCGACAAGTCGTAACTCTTTTAGACTTCTTTTGGGGTCTGTTTGGGGGTGCATTTCGCAAACTTTCCAATTTACGTGATCGGTGCACTCGAATGCGCAGGAAATTGACCATTCTCCTGGGAACATCTTGTCATTGTCTTTGTTTTGCCTGCTGACAAAATCTAACCTGGACGTAGCAATGAAAAAGTTCTTGCTTTGGTGAACAAAGCAGATGATTCCATGCATGTAAACAGTAGCATTGTTTCTCAATGTTACTTTGAATTTTACGGAAAGACCAACTTGAAGTGGCTTCCCTCTCCTAAAGGTTTCGTTCAGATCTTCCCATGGTGCGCCTCCATAGTCCAAATCGACCAAGATTGTTTCCATTTCGGCCAATCTAGCACTCTTGACGTATGTTGGGAGTCTTTCGTTAACGATAGTGAGGAGTAAGTGGTTCATCACTCCACCGCTGTTCTTGATGATGTTGAATGCTTCGTACGCCGATTGTCCTGACTCAAATGCCATGTTGAGAGGGGTCATACCTTTGCGATTCTTTACGTTAATTGAAGCACCTTCTTTTAACAATAGTTTGTACGTTCTGCGCGACTCCAGCTGCGGCAGCAATGTGGAGAGCCGTATTGTTCATATCGTCGACCATATCAAGATGGATCTGGATCCTTTCTTTTTTACATGACAATAGTAGCGTGCGTAGTACGGACGGGTCTTTGTTTAGCGCTGCCAAATGTAGCGGTGTTCTTTGCATGTTAATAATGAGAATGGAATGACATACTTTCTCTCAAAGAAGCAAACTTGGTTTGGATTTGCACCGTGTTCTACTAGTAATTGAATGATTTGATTTCCTTTGTTACTTTGGTTCAACACAGCGACATGAAGTGGTGCTTTGAGGAACAGTACCTCTTGTACGTTCACCAGTTCTGGTTCATTACCAAGAGTATGTTGTACTTGGTCTACATCACAGGTTCTCACAGCCTTGATGAGCTTGGTGTCATACCTGTTCATGTCACTTTGATTTTGCATTTTAAATAATTGGGCAATCTCTGCGAAGCAATAGAAAACATCCAAGGTTACAACTATCCTTTTTCGTAAACGAAGCATTGTATATTCTCTAGCAACGGTACAGATGTTTCACGTTGAAAAGATCCAAAATGGAGTTGCCATGGCTAAGAAAATCAGATTTAAAAATTTACTTTTCTTAAAAGACTTGCACGATAGATATGTGACGTATGATTATTGCAATTTGAGACCAACAAGCAAGATTAGGTCGAATTCATCTTCTGGCGTCAAATAGCTATGATTGTAACTTGTTGTCAGCTGTCGCTTCTTTTAGGTTTTGTAACTTCGCTATTAAACACGGCACGCAAGTGAACTGGAATGTGGGAGGACCTTTTCACGTTCATAGAGTATGGACACTACAAAGACAATAACGTTCTATCCTTGTCGCTCATACTGTTTCTCACGTTAACAGTTCCGCTTTTGGTCGTGTTATTTTTCTTTAAAGCAATTCAGTGTATTCGGTCATGCGGAAAAGATGAAAGCGACCCCAGGAGACACGTGCCAAAATCAGTTTCCAGATGCTCCATATTTTTATATTGTTTACTAAGCCTTTCACTTGGTGTACAAATTATATTCATACTCGTCATGACGAGTTTTGGCGAATGGTACATCGGAGGACCAGTGCTCTTTATATTTTGGATGTGTTGTTTACTACTCATGAATCGTTCTCAAACACACAAACAAAGCTCGGCTACTATTATCCTTTTTAGCGGTCTCGACAGTAGTTTTAATGATGAACTCGATGGTTTACTTGGCAAAACCGAGCATCCTATCCGAAAACGCGTCAAAACAGTTGTTGGTGTTGTTCACAGCTTTTTTGAAAGTATTTCTGTAGGACTTGGAAAAAGAAGAGTAACTGTGCTTTTAGCATCACTGTTGTTGTGTTTAATGTCTATGGGAGCATCCCTCTTAACATGTAACACATGTGTAGAGTACTTCCCACACGCTCTCACTACATCTTTTACGAGAGTAGTACTAGGTCAAGGGCGTATTTGTGGATGGAATCAAGTATGTCATACATACTTGACTGTACCAGAAGATATCAGTACTTCCATGATTGTCAATTTCAACTTTTTCGGAGCTGAACCTGCAGTTGCTGTAGTTGTTGTAGACACTGAACCAATTACATTCGATAACAGTACAGACAAGTACGTATTGTTAACAGCAAACTGTTTCCACATGGAAGAAAACACTGATGAAACTCGGTATCAATGTTGGGCAGATGTAACACAATTAGAACCAAGTTCAACGTATTTTGCATTACCAGTTGTATACGTATACGACCCAAAGAGAAACGACACTTTTACGTTTGGTAATCAAGTCAAGTTTAGAACAGGACCCTCTGCAGACAGTGCAGAAACCATACAATTTGTTACCGGTGGTGACATGATGATGGCACGTGCAGGTACTGCACTTTCCAAATTTGCAGCAACACAAGAACCATTGTTTGCCGTCATAGGAGGAGATATCGCCTACGCTAATGGAGATAGTAACTGTTACCGACGATGGGACAAGTGGTTCTCTGATTGGAACAAGAATATGCTTACACCAACAAACTATAGTGTACCTATACTAGCGTGTATTGGAAATCACGAAGCAGGAGGATTTATGATGAAAAAAAGTTATATAGGTTCGTACTTGCGGTACTTCCCACATGAACTTGGTTTAGATGATATCGCACCACAAGCCAGATCACTAAGTCATAGTCACGTGTTTGGAAATCATACGATAATGCTTTCTTTGGACTCTTGGATTCATACTCATCCACAAGAGCAAGTTGATTTTATCGACTCTAGACTAAGAGAGTATGCACATTTTCCTAACAAGTTGGCGGTGTATCACGCTGCAATGTATCCATCGAAACTTGACATTAACAAACAAGAGAAAAAAGTCGTTCACGAAATTAACAAATTGTGGAAACCACTATTTGATCATCACAATTTGACCATGGCGTTTGAGAATCATTTCCACTTGTACAAAGTTACGCACCCCATTTATAACGATAAAATCGCAAATGTAACAGGACGAGTGGGTACAATATATGTTGGTGATGGCGCGTGGGGATTGACATCTTCAAGTTATCAAAAGAATGAGAGTCCACTGATCAAAGAAATTCAAAACAAAGCGTATGTTGATACTTTTGGTGTTTTAACAAAATAGACATATTCATGTTGTTCATTTGACAAGAGATGAAACGGTACTCAAATCGTTTGGGTACGACGAGACATATGATACAATAGTGAAAATGAATTGAGGTTTTAGTGATCTTCAATGTGAAAGTTCCCTCGATCTGGTTCAGGTTCATCGTACAGTATTGAACGCGTGCCTTGGAATATAAACAGTAGTGGTTTCAGGCGAGGATACAAAGTCTAGATGATTAAAACACTGTTAAACAAATCTTACTTGGAATGGTAACACCATTTTAGCAGAATCTTTGACTATTAGTGCCATATAGTAAATGTAACCTCCCATATGGAACCCTTCGTTTATTATTATCGCTCGTATAGCTTGCAGTTCGACAAATTGTCGTCTGGTGCCTAGTAGGTATTTACTTTCGAGCTGTATGCCGTGTCCCTTCATAACCAACATAGATTCTTCTAGTACAGTGGAACATGTCCAAATAAACCGCAGTAATAGTACAAATAATAGTATGCCTTCCACTTGTAAAAATAAATATCGTGTAATAATTTGTGTATAGTAAACAGCGAATACAGCAGCAACAGAAGCTGTCAAAATTGTATCGAGTAGTGTAAAAACTGATCCTTTCGATTTTATAGAAAATCTCGTTACTGGCGCCAAAAGCTGCCGTGTAAGATTCGAGTATCGTACTGTGGTAAGGCACGACTCATCATGAGACATGAAAGTTTGGTCTTGCTTACAATTATTTACAAGTTTTGTTTCACACAAACATGTTGAGGAGAGCGGTGCAACCAGTACTCCGAAGAGTATCACTAAATTCTCATGTTTATGGTGCTATACCGGTAGCACGTACTTTTGTAGACGATAAATTATTAAAGGGCTTGTCTCTAAGTCAATTAACAGAGATTCAAAGAGTACGATCAAATAACAAAACTATAACATTCAGTCAGCACATAATGTAATTCAAGCAAACGACCACGTAGTGATCAAAAGTCCAATCGGAACTGGCAAAACTTTATCGTACTTGTTACCAGCACTACATGTCGTCAGAAACGCGATGGTAGCCGAAGCAGACATCGAACGACCTGGATTTAGATTATTAGTGTTAACAAACTCTCGCGAAAGAGCATCAGAAATAGCGGAAATGGCGAACAAAATTTCAGATATCTGGGGAGAGCAGAACCTACAAGCACGAGTAGTAATAGGAGGAACAAGCTATCAAAAAGAAATAGATTTTTTGGATTTCAAAGAACCAGAAGTCATCGTCGCAACACCAGGTCGTCTTTTGCAACACTTACCAAACTCGGACTACTTTAGAAATCTAAAAGTACTAGTTGTTGATAACGCAGAATATTTCACTACAACCGATCAAACGCAACTCGACGCAATTTTGAAAGATTTGTCAAAGAACAGAAAAACTATTATCGTTGGAGATGAACGTTTGACAACTGATGTTGAACCAAAATGGTTTGGTTTGGAAACTGCGTCAGAGAATGTTAAAATAGTAGAGTCAAAATCAAGACCAAACAGACAAACCAAACACGTACGTTGAATACTCGACATCTAACTTTATAGTTTGTATCAAAATCAGATAGTGTGAAAGATGCGTTGGAAAAGGCTCTATCATTGGCTTCAGAAAACAAACACAAGAAGGTTGCAGTCTTTTTCACATACGGTGCATTGGCAGACTTTGCAAGCAAATTGTACGCTGATAACCAACTCTTCACTACCTCTTTTACACCATCACAAGCGCCAGGTGTCAGAATGGGCTCATTCAAGTTTTTCGCAAAGGAATCAAACGGTATTCTACTCACTACAAATGCCAGTGAAGAATCCCTCAAAGATGACTTGGATTTGGTCATCAACGTTGGACGACCAGACTCTGAATACAGTATCACTGCTAGAAATTCACGCCTAAAGGACGGTGGAGTTATGGTGACTATCGCTGAACCACATTTGGATCTTAACGCTACCGTAGAAGTTAAGGGAGATAACATGGACATCAAAGCAACACCAGCAACACTACAAGATAAACGCAAGGATCTACTACAAAACGCTTATGAAATGATGATGTCAAAACTAAAACTACGTGGAGTAGACGCAGAAAAGAATGTAACAACAGCAACTGAACTACTATCGTCGTATAACGTTGAACCAAAACCAACATATATCAAGTTTGCACACAGTGTTGGTGTTAAAGATGTTCTATTGCAGAAGAATTTACTTTCAGCCAAACGCATCGAGCAAGATTACACAGAACAAATTGAAGCAAGACAAAGAGTGAGACTACAAGCAGAGTCCAACAGAAAAGCAGAAATCCGTGCACGCAAGGTGCAACAAGATCCAGAAGAACTAAAAGCAAAATTGAGAGCTCTAGAAGAAGAACAAAAGAAGGTCCAAAGTTCAATTCACGAGGCAGAACAAAGACATCACGACTCATCTACACTTTAAATAACACTTTACTTTTTTACTTTTGTTTGTCAGCATTGTAGGCTTCGATGTACTTGTTCTTCTCGCTGTCGGAAAGTGCACGCCACTTTTCACCGATCAACTTGCTAACTTCGGTAACTTTCAAACTTGGATTTTCTTGAACGATTGATGGACGAACTTCAACAAAGTATCTAACATATGGTGTCAATGGTCTTACTGGCTTCTTTGCTGCGCGTCTTTGATCATAACTCTTTCTCTCCTTTTGATATCTGGCATTATCTTCACCAGCGAGATTAGTGTAGTATTGTTTGTCAGCGTCGTTGAGTGCCTTGAATTCTTCTGATGCCTTCTTCATGACTTCCTTACCAGCGATATTGTTGGCGGTGGCGATTCTGTTGTAGTTTTGTGTTAAAAACCAGACAAAAGCAGTGCTAGATCTCTTTGGTGCATCAGGATCAACAGCACGCTTCTTTGGTTGGTTCTTTGCGGCTTCTTTCTTTTGTTTTGCTTTTAGTGCATCACGTAATTTTTGTCTAGCCAAAACAGCCTTCTCTCTGTCTTGTCTGCGTTTTTCTTGTTCAATAGCCTCTTGCTTCATTTTGCGAAGTTTGGCTTTGTGAGCACGCATGCGTTCACTCTCCTTACGCTTCTTTTCGCGTTCCAAGTCTTCTCTGCGCTTCTTGTCTGCACGTACACGTTGCTTTTCTAGCAATTGTTGTTTTGTCTTTTCATTATGTGCTTTCAAATCGCGTTGGGACAAGAGTGCCGATAAAGTGGGTTTTGAACCATTAGAGTACAAACGCCATACTTCAGCTCTAGTTTGATTTGCTACAGCCTTGAAAACAGTAGAGAGACGTAACATTGTTCTGGTGTTTTTGATGAAAGAATCTTAGTCAACTAACAAACTCAACTCGTGTTAACAGAAGACTCAATTCCCAACTAAACTTTTTGAGTTCACAATGTCGACCGAAGAACCTGTAGAGCAGGTTCCAGAAGAACAACCAGTTGAACATGAAGAAGAGGAAACAACACCAAAGAGTGTTACACAGTTGTTGACAGGAACCCAGTCGTACACTATTCGAAAAAAAGTAATAGATGATCAAATAGTACCAAAATTGGAACAACAAGAGGTTGCGAATCAATTTATCTCGTTGGTTTTGAGCACAAATATTTTGATCACGTGTATGGATCAACAATATCGAATTTTACTAGCGGATACAACTGAAAAAGCGATTGCAAAATCACCAAAATCGTTACAACTATTCACCACGTTTCTGAACTCAAAACATGCCAAAGTATTGTCATATACACACGCACGTTTATCATTCCAATTTTGCTTGGCTCATGCCATGCTCGCATATCTACGTTCAGACGACAACGACCAGAAATTGATTGAATCTAGTTTGGTTTCACTGTTAAAAGTCACAACAATAATTTATTTGAACGACGGACAAGGATCACTATACACACCTTTTGGACTCGATCTACAAAAGTATTCACGCACTGGATCTTTCCATGCTGTACAAGCTGTTGTCAGACAATTGCAAAAGAAGAACGAATTGTCCTTCTTTGCTCAAACTTTATCCGGTTTGGCCTCATCAGACAGCATCAACGAGTTTGTAGTCGCGAGTTCAGTTTTCCCACAACTTAAAACTCAAGAATATGCCAAAACACTAAGTGAAGTCATCATGAAATGCACTCAACAAGGTGTAAATGTTGCACAGATGGATTGGAGTCTATTGTTCAAGGTTCAATTGAAGGATACTACAGAAGCACCAGAGTTGGTTGACGCACTAGAGAAAGCATTCAGACGTTCCAAAGATCGCATTGCTCCAATTATTGCTCAATTGTTCTCCGTTTTACCCAACTACGCAGAGTTAGTACCATTGGTTGCAGAACTTCTCAAGACAAGAGAGGCAAATCTACAATCATTTGGTATTGGCATTGCCAAGTCTGCCATTGAAGCCAACCTCAAGGATCAAGCTTACACTGCAATAGCACAAGCTCTCGAAGGTGGAATGGACCACGCAGGAAAAATCAGACTTTTTAAGATGTTCACATCCATCAAGGAGAACGCATTGGAAGAGCGTTTCGCCACTGTAATTCAAACCACATTACCACAAAGAACAGAGAATGATTTGGTTCGTTCTCAAATTGTAGATACTGTAACACTATTATACCTACGGTATCAAGACTGGACTGTTCCAAGCACGTTGATAGACACATACTTCAACATTTTGCAAACTGCTTCGAACGCTCCAAACATTGTTGCATCTACCACCACTGTATCGCCAATTGAAAGTGACACGGAGTACCTAAAGAAACGCATCTACAACTCTATTGGTGACTTGGCGACCAAACTAGCTGGAAGAACAGATGTAACAGCCTCACTCAAGAAGATCACTGATTTATGCGTACAACTTGTTACAGGATCTGAAAAGAAATTCCCTGAGAGACCACTCGCATTGTACGCCCTTCGTGCTCTACTGAAGTTATCACTCGTAAATCCACCAATAATCTCTACTGGAGATTTGACAAAGAACAAGATCTACCGTGCTTTGAGCGGAAAAGATGGTGCGTATCTAGTTAATTGGGATACTTTCCTCCGTGTACAGTTTGAACCAGATTTTATCGCACTAGCAGATGTTGTCAAGTTGGCCTTATTCGATCACACAAAGAATTTATCTCTAAACGATACTAGCAACGAAGTTATGACTACTGCATGCAGAGTACTAGCAAACACAAGATCATGGCGCGCTCGTGATGTTTTGAAGCAAGCAGTACAAACTAACAGAGCAATGGGAGACAAGATATTCTCTGTCGGATTCCCAGCATTCATCAAGCACTTGGAAGAGGTAGAAAGACCAGTAGTTGGAGAAGAAGAGAAAGATACATTCGTCTTCAATACAAAGACTACTGGACTTGCTTTCCTAGCACTCGCTCCAGTCGTAACAGCTGACATGGACTTAAACTTGCTCAAACTTGAGTTGTTGTATGCCCACCATCCTTTGGTACTACATCAACTCAGCACCAAACATGCTAACTCTGGTCAAATTTGGGAAGGTGTACTCTTGCACAGCAAAGCCGAAAGAGTCTTCTTTGATTTGGTTGTCAAGACCGATCATGACTTGCATCAACCTACTGATGCACTCATCCAAATCACCAAATACGTTTTGGATGTTTTGACAAACGAGACAAGCAACATCAACTTGCACAAAGCGGCAAGTCATGCAGTAGCAACATTGGCTTTCACTACTACTCCCCACATTATTCCAACCGGAAACAAAGACCACGAAACTCAACACGAACACAACAATTGTGTAGTAGGACAGTACATTTTGAGACAACTATCTGATTCATTACAAAATAATGCTGCCCTATTGAGCAGATTCTCACAAGAGGACTTTAGCGTTTATGAAGCAACAGAAGGAACTCTTTACAGCAACCTAGAAACCGAGTTGGCCCGTAATCCTATTTACCACTCCAACGTTGCACCAACAAGCAACTCACCATACGCACTCACCAATGATGAATGGCAACGTATCCTCAAACGCGAAAAGGACATTCACAGCAAACAAGGAAAGAACGCGACTGAAACACTCCAAGATATTAGAAAGAATTTGGTTACCGAGCAAATACTCAAGAAAGAATCAAAGGTCAGAAAAGAAATCGGAGAAATGTACAGAGGAGTAGATTGGGTACTACAAGCCCTTCTAGACATTGTCGAAAGACAACAACTAGCGACTCACTTCGAAATCGGTCATCCAAAGCTCGAACATGAACATCAACAATACTCGTTAGTATTGTTCCGTGTCATTTCTTTACTCAATTCACAAAGACCACTTGCTGTCAAAGCGTTCAGATTCTATGATGCTGTCATCAAGTATGCATTCAACAATAGAGAAGCAACACAGTTCCAATTCAAGAAGACGACTCCAACAATGCTCGCAAGTATGGTAAGCAGAGCAACTGCTCGTATAATGGCAGGCAAGAACGACGATACTCGCGTTTCAGAAGATAACGATATCGCGTTCGGAGAAACTGTAATCAAAGAATTACGTTTGGCATTGAGTGGACGTGTCGTTTCACACGAAGCATTTGCAACTTTGTTACCATTCTTACAAGCCGTTTTGAACAGAAACAGCGTAGTAGGACCAAAAGACCAACGTATTCAAGTCGCAAGTTTGAGCACAGCCATGTCAATTTTCAGTGCTCATGCAGGTATGGATAATCTTGGTGCAAACTTGCGCGAGATTGTTGGTAGCGTTTGTGTGAATGAAGTTTTGGCTTACATTCCACATTTGAACAAGCAGTCATACAACGCAATGTTGGCCATGGCTCCTCACATGTCCGAAGTTGGATTCACAGAAGCTATTCCACGTGACTGGACTCCAATTCTAGAAGGATTGGTTATGAGTGGACTCGAAAACGTTAGATTAGCATGCCTAAAGACAATTCAAGAGTACATGAGATCACACGCCAAGGACGAAAAGCCAGATTACGATATCAAATCAAAGTATGTTCACGCCGTGTTTGTGGGCCAATTTGACGATGTTGAAGAACATTCTACTAGTGTCAACAAGTTATGGATGGCAATTCAAGATAAGATTCCAAACGATCAATTGTTCCAACTCACCGATAACATTCGCGAATATTCGTATCCACTACTTCAACTAGATGGAATCGATAGCGAGTACACTCGTTATACTGCTGCTGCAGCCATTGCAGGAACTTTCCAGCTCTTACACGATAAGAGACCAGAAGATGTTGAACAGTACAACACAGAGGTTACCAAGACCCTAACCAAATTGTTCTCACTATTTGGCGCAAACGCTGACACTAACTCTGGTGTTGCTGCTACTCTTGATGCTTTGTCATCATCACTACGTACACCTGAGAGCGTGCAAAGTGTATTCGACTTTTTGATTACACGCGGTCTAAGAGACACCAACGAGCAAGTTCTCGATGCCATGGTAGGTGTCGGTCTAAGCGTCGTTGCAACTCAAGGCAAGAAGTACAGAGATTTACTAATTAACCAATTCCAAACATTCTTAAACAAGGCACCAAGAAAGACTCAATCAGATGATTTCTTAGTTGGCTCCGTTGTCGTCTTTTTGGGATCAGTTGCAGTCAACTTTGAAGCTTCTGATAATCGTCTCGTTCAAGTTATAGATCGTTTGATTGAAACTTTATCTGTACAAAGTAACACTGTACAGCAAAGTGTAAGTCTCGGCCTTAGTCCATTGGTTGCCATTCTAGCAAGAAATGAAAGCACCAAGTCGCTCATTGATCCACTAATCGAACGCATCATGAACAACTTGTTCAAGAAGTCAGGAAAGACATACGGAGACAGAAGAGGTCAAGCATGGGGTCTAGCAGGTCTAGTCAAGGGTATGGGACTCGAAGGTGTCCATCCAATTATTCAACAACTTGCCTCTCACGTCACCAACAAGAA
>JAESGV010000191.1_pt1 | contig 40612 bp, 38 predicted proteins | sample 9269781 | NCBI WGS metagenome assembly JAESGV01 (sample SAMN15741586, study PRJNA653496) | algae metagenome | isolation source: Tildeniella torsiva UHER 1998/13D and co-occurring heterotrophs from... | place: Slovakia: Slovak Paradise National Park, Hrabusice, Kosice Region | collected 2000-01-01
GTTTGTGATTTCAGGTTTCTGTGTTGGTTGACCAATCAGCCCATAATAAAAGCCACCAGTTTGACATGTCACGATGCGATGTATTATGACAATAAGAACGGTTAATGATGAAAAAATAAGATCGCTAGGGTTGAATGAAACATGAAACCACAACTTACACGCAATTTAGAGACTGAAACGTAATTGTATTACTTTTGCTTGGTGAGACATACCAATTTTACCTTGTAAAACTTTGAACAAACATCAGAGAACATGTTCTCCACAACAAAATCTCGTGATACCTTAACAATTTTTGCTACAGGAGGTATAGGACAAGCGGTACAACACTCACTTGACGACTTACACAAACTTTTTCGACAAAATTATTCAGCAGTAAATTATTTAATTAACTAAACCAACTATCAGAAAGTATTCACATTTACTGCGCCATTCGACAAGAACGGATATTTGTACTACATAGCTACTCATAACAATGTGTTACCATGGAAAAATCCTGCAGATTCAAAACAAATAACTGTCAGTGCCTCTTCGACATACGGTGAGTACAAGAATCCAAACGTGTGCGTAAACCACGACGGTCATGGAGACTTCTCGACAGGTTTAGATGAGTCACGAAATCCTGGGCAGTGGGTACGCATAGATTTGGGTATCCACAGACCTATCGCCCCAAACTATTATTGTATGAAGGGCACAACAATCGGTCACTCTATGAAGAGTTGGAATCTAGAAGGTAGTAATGACGACATTAATTGGAGCGTTATATCAGAACACAAAAATGTGGACCTCAAATGGGAAGGTAGTAGAGAAGCGGTGTCTTTTCCTGTAAAATGTGACAAAAAGTATAGGTATTTTAGGGTTAAAACAACTGGAAAAGGTTTCTATACTGACTATGCGTTTGTTCGTAAGTTATGAAATCGCTGTATTTACCATTAGGATTTGGGGCATTTGAGTTGTACGGGACAATTTAATTAAAAATGAAATCCATCTTGAGAGTACCTGACCTGTTGAGACGTTCTCCAATGTTGCGCTGGCTTCATATGCCCTTTTTCTGTTCAACTACCTTCAAAATTTGGGATACCACATCCGTGATGTTCTTGCAAGTCTCTGTTAAATTTTCAATCTTGCCTTGCAATTCAGTCTCGAGTGTTTTCATCTCTTCTCTTATGTCATTTAGTTGTTCTACAGCTCTCTTTTCAAGAGATTCCATCTCTTCTATGCGTTCGTAGCTGGACATTCCATCAAGAGAATCCATTGGTATAATGTCAACGCTACTGCCAAATATTGGAGATGCATTTTCCAAAATCCGAACATCTAATAGCATGTCATCCTCACAAACTATCAGTGCGAGTGTTTCTAGCAAGGATGATAGGAGAGCTCCACACAACTTCACAGAAGGGACTTGGATCATGATTTCCAAAATATCGCTACATACAAATGAACGAAACAAGGCGCTGTTAGTTCTTGAACCTTGAGCATTCTAGTATTTTGTTTTCTTTCCCACGTTATCACTTGCAAATCTAATTCGAAGGTGGATGGTTGGTCTTTCCCCGCGCGAGATTAGTTCTCTGGCGATGATACTACTAATGGTGGATTGTTCGTTGACACTCTGAGTAGTTGTGTAAGATCGACATGCAATGCTAAACATTTGATTACGTAGCAGTTGGAAGCTGTATTTGCAGGTGAATGCTAGATTATATACGGATAAAACATCTGCAAACGATGCTACGTTATTGAGACTGTCTTGGTCGCTTAGCAAAGTGGGTAGGCCAGTATTAACATTATTTTCAGCCAAAAATATATCATCCAGCTCCGTCGTTGTTGTTAGTGTTTCACATGGTATTTCGAAAGTTGTGATAGGTGGTTCCGCTACCTTCCTTGCGTTCATATATTTGAAGAGGTACATGTTAGTACATTGTGGCAAAAAGCAGAAAACTAAAAAAAGAACAAATCAATCATCCCACAGCAAGTTTACAAGTTACACGTTCCCTGTATTTACCAGTAAAATAGGAAGATTTAATTTAAAATAATACAAAGAAGGTTTAGTGCTGGTAATCCGTCTTTTCTTGAGAGTATCTGACCTGTTTCTGTGTCACAGTAGACAATAGATGTTTCAGTTGCATACATTATCGTTCTAGAGTCTAACTCAATCAACGTGTGATACTCACCGTTTTTTCTTGCTGGTAGCGTAAACTCTAGTGATAGATCCTTGTAGATTTGCATTTTAGGACTAATTAACATTTTCCCATTCTTTAACTTTATCAATTTATAGTTGTCGGACTCTATGTCGAGAGTCCTAGCTCTCAATACTTGACCAGAAGTCAAATCAACTTCAATTAAACGACATTTGTTGTATCCACCGCACAATAACACGCTATTTCTGCCAAAGGGAGAAAATGAAACTATATATTCAATCTTTTGTGGAATAGCTGAAATTTTGTTCAGTTGCGAGTTAAATAGTACTATTTCGCTATCCAGCAAAGCGCATATTCGTTCATCGGGATATTGGAACAAATTAGAGACAAGTGACTGTTGTGGAGCTGCTCTGATACGTTTCCCAGAGTATCTGTTGTATATCGTTATTCTATGTCGTATTGGAATAAAGTTGCTTGACTCAGCGAGGAGTATATTTCCATCCACGAGCTCGAGAGCTTTGTGGGCGCTAAATTCGCTCATTTTAATTTGCATGATTATTTTTTCTTTTTTTACGTCGATTATGTATGTGCTGCCTGGTGCTGCAAACAGTATATTCCCATTTGTTAATTGCAATGTTGGGAAAAACGTGTCGTCTTCAGGTGGAATTTGAGTAAATGTCCTAAATTCTCTCTTATATACATTGTACAGCAGAAGCTTGTTATCTACGTCTAGGTCAAGATACAATAATTCTCCTGTCCATTCCTTACGCTTGGCTTTTCTTAGTTGTTGTGATAGATACGAGGATAATTGTTCTTTAGTCACTGCATTACCCTCTCCGCTAACGCAGAACGATACGTACTGCATAGCAAAGTTTGGTTGATCAATTTTATTTACAACATTACTCCTGCAAAAAGCAAACAAAGACGTGTCCAAGTTGAGAATTTCCATGAATAAATCATACCCTCCATCGTAATCACAATACACTATACTGTTATTATTGTACGGAGCAAAAGAATAATAATTTGTGGTGGGTCTCGTAATCTGTTGAAGAACCCGCAGAGATGTGTCGAGAATGAATATTTCGTTTTCAAATAGAGCAAAAACGCGACCATCACGATGTTGGAATGCATCAAATAAATCTCGACCGATTAGATGCTCTGTAATTGTGAATGTTTTTTGATCAAGTAAAAAAACACGATCACACGAGTTGAAAAATAGATTCCCGTTATCGAGTTCAACAAGAACACCTTCTGCATAATGTGACTTGGTATAACGGATAATTCGTCCTGTAACGTCGAGTTCGTAAATGTTGGCTGTACATAGAACAATGATGTTTCCGTTTTTTAATTGCGTAACTGTTACTAAAGAGTCTATTTTGATATCGCAAAATATCTTTTGAGCTTTGATGGGCGCGTCATAGAGTAAAAGTTCGTTTTGTTCAGTTTGGTACAGGAGTTTTCCGCTCCATTCTTTCGTTTTTCGTTTCGAGAATTGTGTGCGTAATAATTGATTCAAAATACCAACAGCAGGTAGAACGCAGTCATTGTCGCTGAAGTGAAAGCATACGAGCATAATTTTTGTAAAATGACCACACAAACAATGTTTCGTTCATCATTCGACTTCCCGACGAACACTAAAGGTTCTATCGCTAAAGCACACTAACGATGTATCAGGGTTGAACTGGTTTCCTGGTCACATGCTGAAAACTACTCGTGAAATTCAAAGTAGATTGTCGCAGGTTGATATAGTTGTAGAAGTGCGTGACGCTCGAATACCATTCAGTTCATGTAACGATATTCTTGAAAAAGAAATCAAAAATCGACAAAAACAAAAATTGATTATATTTAACAAGGCAGATTTAGCGCATTCGAATACACCACAAATAGTCGCAAAACACTTACCCAATACACCACATATTTTCACTAGTGCAACAGATGGATTCAACATAAAAAACATAATCAGTACGTGTTTAAAAAAGTTCACAATCGTGAGGTATATTCAATTTCATAAATTTATTTTTCTCAGAAAGTTTAAAACGATTCCAGCCGTATTTTTAATCGCTGGCATACCCAATGTTGGGAAATCCTCCATTATCAATTCATTACGAAACAAATACGCAAACACATTCGAAACACAAAAAACAGGAAGAAACGCAAAAGTTGGCGCGTTACCAGGTGTCACACGAACAATTAATTTTTTCAAAGTTTGTGAAAAACCTTTTCCCTGCGTCGTACTTGACTCGCCAGGAGTTTTCTTACCAACAATCCATACAGAAGATCAAGCATTCAAACTTGCACTTATCAACGCGCTACCAGACACGTTAGCGTTCGATCAAACGTACTTGTGTGATTATGTGTTGTACCAACTCAATAGAACACAAAGTTTCGAGTACGTTAGTGTGTATCAGTTACTCGCACCGTCTGATGATATTACGGTTGTGTTAACAGGAGTTGCGAAACATTTGGTCATGATGGGACCAGAGGGAAGGTATGATCTAGGAAAAGCTGCTGTTACGTTTTTGAGACATTACAGAAGTGGAAAATTGGGTCGTGTAACGTTGGAAGATTCACCGTTGGAGATTATCGATTCCCAATAAATTAAATTTTTATTAACGATCTAGAGTGTTAAAATTGTGAGTATGTTACCGTCATCGATGTCTGAAAATTGTGGTATTATAGTATTAAAATGTGTGGGTATGCATCGTGCCGTTTTCGTAGTTTGAGCTCTAGAAATAAATACGTGAATTTCATGGTACATTTGCAGTGTTGGTTGTGATGTAGACGACGAGAGTAACGAGTCAAACGATATCGTGCGAATTGTACTTGTGTATATTGTGCGCGAACAATTGAAACCTCGTGGTGTGATGTGCGATAAAGAACGAAGCATTATTGTTTTGTAACAATTCGAAGTTGATAGCTGTTTCTTGCTTTCTGAACTTAGTAGCTTTGGAGAAGCGACGTTAACAGTTTTCAAGTTTCATAAAATTAATTTGTTGCATTTTGAGAAAGTATTGAATATTACAGTACTCAATAAAACACATGGAAATGACCAAGACTAAAAAGTAACAGTACATGTTTATGGTTTCAAATTAATATGAAGATTTCTACATGGTGGTCTAATGAAATTTGTTTTCCGTGGCTTCCTAGTTGCAACGTATTGACATAGCTTGCAGTATCCAGCGTACTCCCACCCGTTCGCCATAGGCTGGAATCGATCCTTCCACGTTGCATCTACAAGACCAAATCCATCTCTTTTTCCAGGCGATGAATCTTTGTACGCTAAGTATTTCAAGTACTCATTGTCATTCTCATCCAAAAATTTGATGTATTCTGCTAGAGCTTTCGGAGATTTGAAATCCAAAACATTGATAATACTATGATTGGTAGGAGCGTATTCGTGAATGTTTGGTGCTCCGTAAACTACAGGTACTGTTCCAACGGTCATGGCCTGGAAGAACTTCTCCGTAACGTAGTCTTTGCAATTGGAATTCTCAAACGCTAGATAAAATTTGTATTGGCCGATGAGCTTCATCTTGTCATTATCAGGTGGCATATCTTTGTTATGAACGCAACCTCCGAAACTATCTACCGCTATGTGTTTGAGTAGCTCTTCTACGTATTCTTTTCTGTTATTGTTGGCGCCGCAATTGGAAACTAGAATAGCCAATGGAGCATGACCTTTTTTCCGGAATTCATTCTTCTCTTGTATGGTGTGAGCTGGATGCTTGGTAGCATCGTAAGGATCAGCGTAGAGACTCGGTACTTCTGCTTCTTGGAAAGGTCCAAGAACTACATCTACGTGTTGCGAGAAATCCTGTGGCCAACCACTGTTTGTCTCTGATTCCGCGTCGAAAAAGATCCAATGTTGGTTTTGTACAGTCTTTTTTGGCCATCCACCAAAATCTCTCGCATGGAAAATCACACCTAGCACGGAATCGTCATTCAGCTTGGTTGGATCATTGATATACTCACACCAATCAGAGCACGCTTGCATGAACTCTGGCTTAACTATGTATGGACTTCCAAAAAAGTTTGTGTACCACGTAATTTGGACTTTCGATTGCGGTTGCTTTGTGGGAACATGTTGAGATGCAGCCACTACGAGTTGCTTGGATTCGATTGTGTCTAGTTTTGCCTTCAAACCGTCTATAATCTTCTCTAGGTCTGTGATACGAGCAGTTTCGCTTCTAGTAAAAGACGATACTGCCTCAGTCCGAACTGATGTAGATGTAGTGTTTGAGTACACAACAAAAGCTGTACAAATCACTGCAAAAACGCTACCTATCAGAAGAATAGCAAATTTTATCTGCGTGAAGTTTATCAGCATACTGTGCGTTTGTTTTTTCTTGCGTGTTTTGGCTTGCTTCTCATCTAGTTGCACCTGGAACAGTAGATTGAGCCCTTGCTGGTCAGAAGAAAATTCACATAGAAACCAATTAGCGCGCAGAGATATCAACAGTTAGTGTCATACGTCTGTTCTAAAAACGCGCAAAAAAACGCAAGCTGATTTTCCAGCTCAATGGTGTACTTTCAAACTATTCAAAGGATGCTCGCAATACCAAGTGACTCGTAGTTTTTGGCATACTACATAAGATGCTTGGTTTGTTTGGTTGTAAAGAATGATTATCCCATTTCATAATGACAGGTTCTAGTTCAAAGTATGACAAACAACATTAGCGTGTCACTCGCAGTCCTTGCGATTTCTGCCGTTGCTCACGCTACATACATACTGGCTGCGTACGATGATGAGTACTACAAACTAAATCCCACAACTGCTATGTTGTCAGAAAGATTCTTTTTCAGAACATCGGTGTTCTACAATTCGCTTTCCATTGACAACAAAAATAAGCGATTCTTTTGGGCAGAAAACTGGGACTCCAGCTATGCACCTTACCACTTCTCTGCATTTTATGGATACTCCCTATCTGAAAAGAAAGAATTACAAACACCACCCTACAAAGTAACAGACCTCACTGCGTATAAAATCTTTTATGACAACGCACGCGATAAGGTGTACGCGTTCGTACGCAAGGATTCGGCAACCTTTGTTACCACGGTCGATATAAGCAAGAATGGAAACATGACTCTTTCTACCGATCACATTTCCGAAGTTAATTTGATGGATTACAAGAATATAAATTATATTGGGTATGATGACTCTACTCACACTTGGGTAATCCAAGCAACTTCGGTTGCTGACCAGAAACTATACATGATCCGTTTCGATATTGACACAGGACGCGTGTCATCGCGCATTCCCATGCAAACTGATTCTCGTCATACTACATACTTCTTGGACGCACCTAGATATGTAATTAATGTCGTCGCGTTTAAAGAATTTAACAATGGTACATACATTCACTACACAATTGACTTGACGAGTGGTGAGTTTGGAAAAGAAACAGAAATTTGGAATCCAGCAACAGAAAAAGTTATCTACTCACAAGATGCAATGTACTGTTTCAATTACAAGGACAATCATTTGGTAATGTCAATTGACGTTGGAAAATTTGGAGAGTATAAAACAAACTTTATTGTTACTGATTTGAACAAGAAAACAAGAGTTTCCAGAGCAAGTATGAAACAAAGAATAGATGTTAAACTCATGTTGTGGGTTGATTAAATTTTATCCACTAAATTCACGAATTTGTTTCACTACAAACGTATGATCTTCCAAGTACTTGAATTCAAAGTCGAGAGCGACTTTCTTTTCGCTAGTAGGAATGAACGGTAGGTCCAAACACTCTTCTGTTAGTTCACCAGCCTTTGCAGCACAGTACGCAGTTTCTAACCTTTGTACGATCTTAGCTGTGACAGTTAATTGGTCATCGTCAAGTACGCGTTTCGTAAGTGCTGGTTGACCAGGAACAGGTGATGCAAATCTTGCTGTCGTGAACGTCATTTGCTCATCTGGTATGGCTTGTATCGCCCAAGTGAACTCTGCTAGCGTACCAGGTGTAGGATTTGTCACTAATTCATTTCCAACTTGCGAAGCAATAGTAATTCCTGATAAATCACCTTGCGTTGCCTCTTGTATCTTTGAAACGACAACAGAGTTGGCAGCTACTTTAGATAATGTATTATACGCAGGAACAACTGCAATAGCCATTGCGATACCACCCTGTATCGCTGCGAATTGACGCTCTTCTACAGCACGTGCGTTGTACAAAGAAGCATAAACACCTAGAATTGCACAATCTGTTCTTTTTGGAGAAACATCATCTTCTTCTTCATCCCACTTGCACTTGCCCTTCTTTTTCGAGTTTACTTTTACTGAACACGAGTTGTACAATCCAGCACCATCAAACCCTTCAATATCTTCAGCAGATGCAGAAGATCTAAACTTTAATTTGATATCTTCTTCGTCGTAGTCCTCTACCAACTCTTCTATCGCTTCTTCAACTGCTTTCAAGTTTTCTTTGGGTATAGTCGCTTCCATGAACAATTCTCTAATTTCTTCTGTCGCTTCGTTGATTTCTTTCCTCTCCAATTCGTTATTGTTCATTTGTTCTTGTAGTTTTTCAATCTTTTTCTTTAGTTTTTTGTTATCTTTGTGATTGATCACATCATCGTAAAAACGAAATGGAATACCGAAGCCATGGGGGCTTAGGTCATAACCCATATGGAACGATGGTGAATTATCGTCGGAAACGCGACCTAGAGCAGTACCATGTGCTAAAAAGGCCAAATTGGCACCTTTTGCGCCGTACGTTGACTTTTTGTCTAAACAGACTTTTGCTTGTTTGAAATCTTTACCACTTTTCGGACACATTTGATCGTAATGCAAAATTTTTTTGGATTTGCCATCATAGTTCATGATGATAGGATTTTTCGATTTCGGCTTGTGGAACTCGGCAACTTGCTCCTTTGTCGCTGCAGTAATGACAACCTTATCGATCGTTACGACCATTCTGACTGGTTTGTCGACCAAATCCATAATGGAACGATCGGTAGTGACATCTTTGTAGAAACAATCTGGTGTTCCTCTTTCTCTACTTTTCAATGAAACGTGTGAATTTGGATCTTGGAATTGCGTTGTTATGACACCACTAACGACCGATAAATACAATGGTAACACGTCCAAAATGACAATATCCTTTGGTGATGTTTCATCTTCTTTTGGTTTTAGACGTAAATATCCGAATGTTTCTCCTTGTACGAGTGCTTGGTATGTGACGTCACCAAGAATTTCTTGGAGTGTGAGTAGCTTGATATTTAACTTTTCTATTTCTTTTTTCACAGTTGCGAACGTTTGTTGGTTGCCTGTTGCTACGAACGCGAGTTGCAGACCGGGTACTCGTACTTTGGCTTTCATTATTTTTGCTGCTGTTAATATCGTTTGTTCTGCCATGATATCTTGTGGATAGAACTGGAAACCGAGTACGCGTTGTTTTTGATGCGTGTACAGTTGGAGTATTCCTGCATAAAAGGATTTTTCTTGCGTAAAATAGGTATCTTTGGTAAAGTCGTCTAACGATAAATTCATTCCAGGTACGAACTGTTGTGCAAAGTCGAAATGATACCGTTTTGCTTCGTTTGGATGATTTGCGTTAAATATAAAAAGTTGTGGTTTGTCACGAGCTCGTATATCGATGAGAAACTTTGTTGACGGACCAAAGTTGGACGAAAAATCTGTTTTTGCAGTGACAGAGTCGAACTCATGTTGTGTGCTTATTTCTGTTAGAAATGGCTGTTGCAGTTGTCTGGCCCTACTTGCAAAAGAAGAAACAGCAAGGCAAAGTATGATCACTGCACACAGCTGCATCTTAGGATCTTTTGTTTCACAAGTTGTACGAGTTGTCTTTTTGTACTGTTGCTCAAATATAGGTTTTCTAGAATTATGACCGTTGTGTTTCAAACTAGGCGAATTTATTCCATTAGACAATGAAGAATGTAATAGTGACAACAAGTGCTGCCAAAGTGAGTGCGATTTGTTGGGTAACGGCAGCATTAACACCAGTACATCTTCTGACGTCATTCGAGTAATCTGAACCTGTTTGGAAAACAGCACATCGAGAGCAATAGTACTTTCCATCACAGCCGCAAATGCTAGTTGTTGTGTTTGTACAAGCTGTTGTGTTGCATGATGAAGCTGCTGGAATAGCCAAACAAGTTCCAACTTTAGTCGCGTTTGTTTGTGTACTAGTTCCTCCACAATCGCCACTACCCCTGGAAAATGTTAAAAACTTGTTGATGAAGTCATACCAACTGCAGTAAAATCCTGGACAGCAACCTGTTGCCTTTCCACTAATAATTCCACACTGTGTTGTGGTTTTGCCATCACATTGTTCTAGTTTTCTACCTGTGCCAGTTTTTAACAATTCGTTTAATTGTATGAATCCATCTGGTTGCGATAAAAGTAGCGATAGTTTTTGTCCAGATACTTCCTCTGTGCTCACACAAGCTAAGAGTGCAATAACCAATACTAGGCCAACAATGCGAAACATGTTTGTGGTGTATTGATGTCCTGTTTGACAATTGACAGGTTTCTGTTTGATTGGCCTCTCTAGCTAGAAATGGTATTAGCTAATTACAATATTAACATTTCTTCGTTCAGCTCTTCTAGCAGATTCTTGTTCTTATACCAAAATTTATCGCCAAGTTCCGTGCCATAGTATTTGCCATACTCATCACGTAATTCGCTTATGTTGGCGAGCAGTTTTTTCGAGCACTCTACGAGGGAAGATCGCCTAGCTATTCTTTGTTGCTCTCGTTCATTTATTTCTGCGCTTATAGCTCCTTGTGTCGAGTTTGGAGTAACAGATCGAGTGGGTACATTCGATTTCATTCCATCCAGCTCAGCTATTAATAATTCTCTCGCTTTAATCGCTGATATTATGTTTATCAACTTCTCGCGGCACATTATTAACTCATTTATCGTCGCTAGTATAGCTACTTCATCTTGAGGAGCATAGTCAGGGAAAAAGTGTTTCTTTTGAAACTGTTGCTGTATATCTGCCGGAATCCGTAACTCTTTCCAAATCTTTTTCAATGTAACTTTTGCATCTTCGAATCCCATTTCTTGTTGCAAAACTCCCTTGTCTATCATCACATCCATGTTTAATTGAGACCAATCCAGCGGCTCGTTACGTTTTGGCAATCGAAGTTGTGAATAGGGACTAGATGGTTTGCTATTCAGCCATGGCATATTTGCTGGAGTTGGAGTATGTAATGATGCTCTTCGATCGACAGCATCTCGCGATGAACTTGATCGTGGAGATTTCCTAGGTGACTTTCGTGGTGTGGGAGGGTTCGATGAGCTCTTTCTAGGTGTTCCTGCGCTACGTGGTGATTTCCTGGGAGTCTTTCTAGGACTCTGATCTGCTCCATTTCTTGGAGAATCTAATACTGGCGTAGATGGCGTATTCGGTGTCTTCTTTGGTTTTGTCGATTTTGTTGGCGAAATAGGCTCCCACGTTCGTTTATGAGCTCCAAAGTGCGCAGTCAAATCGATTCGTATTTCTTGCTTTTGTCGTGGCACAGGAGTAAAATCAGACATATACAATTCTCGATTTTTCTCGTCATATTCTGGTCGTAAGTAATAAATTGGTGATAACGCGCTATCCGAAAACGCTGCATGTAAATCGGCCGCGATGCTTGTTATTAGTGCTCGTTTCTGCGGTGATGAAACCTCTCGTTTTAGATTGAGTTGATGATTCCGAAACGCGTCGCTTTTTATGTACATACAATGTTGATCGAGTAAAGGATTGTATTCTGGAGGATTACTAGGCGCACCGTCCCATCTCGGCCGACGTTTCTTACTAACGAATGTTAGATAGTTTTCTTAATGCTTACGATTTACTGGGACTTAGTGTCGGTGTAGGCGCAGAAGCAATTGTATCGACTGGTGAAAACGCTCTCGGTATTTCAATACTTTCAATAGTTTTTCGTTTTCCCTTCTTCCCATTCAAATCAAGTATAATTCCAGCATAACCCTCCTTAATCCCAGCCGTTTCATCTTTTATTGGACTTACTGGTTTCCCAGCTGATGTTAGCTTGTATCCCAACGGATGTTTGAATTTTGTTTTGTGTTTTTGATATTTTAGAAACTTTTTCATGTGATAGTCGAGTTTTTCGGGAGGTAGGGTATGTACATCTTGTGGTACTTCAAACCTCCTCATTTTTTTGTTTGTATGGGTCAACTGTAGCGTGACCTGATAACTGAACAAGTAATCTGCACGCGAAGAGTCATGATGTGAATAACCCAGATCCTACAAGTAGTATCTTTATTCATGCATTAATGTGTACAAGCTTGTTGGCAGATTTCTGCCTTTCCTAGTGGCAAAAAGCTGCAATTACGTTGGCAGCGTTCACAAGCCATGTCACATCGACCAAGATCGGATTGAATACCTACTGCGGCTGTTGGTGGTTTTCGTTGCCGACCTATTAGTGAATGTATGCTTTCAGTTATCGAGTGTATGCTGTCAGATAATGCTCTGGCACTAGCACGTATTACCGGTGTACATTCGTCGCATGCTGTACGACATCCTCTCGCGTCACGTGGGGTCGTGCTAATAAATCCAGGTTTGCATTGACGAGTCAAACATTTTTGATTGAATGGGCAATTTAAAGGATCGTTTGGAGCAGCGAATACAGAAGCCACTACGAGAACAAGAACCATGAGTACCGTTGTGACTTTCATCTTGTTTTCTTCAAATTTACCGCGACAGGTGACGAAATATTTGCGGCGAATTAAGAAAACTTTCTTACAACAACACTGACACGTGACATGAGGATTTGGCTATGCGCTTGGGTCATGCTCATTGTGTTGATTCATCTATCACAAGCGCAAACCCGGAACAATTTCACTAAGGGCATAGATTTTGACAAACTACAAAGCTCACTCTTGAACAGGTTTGTCTTCGAAATCAAAATACTTAGTTAATAGAAACCTAAAAGCGGTAGTCGTAACAGTAGTACGCCCAAACGAACGAGAACAACTTCCACTTCCACTTCGATACATTTTCGTTGTTGCATATGACTCATTACTGTACTTGGAACCATTCACACGTTTCTACACGTATTTAACGATCACCAAAGACTTTTACTTTGGAAAACTAGAGTTAACTCCAGAAGCACTCGCTCAAAACTATGATTACAAGAATGGCACAACAAATGGATATTTGTACAATCAAACTACACCAATTATACGCGCATTCATGAACGAAACAAACGTCATGCGAGCATCTTCACCCGCTGGAAATTTATCCATATGTTGGATTAATCCAGATAGTATGAGCAACTATTTAACAAGTTTCTACTGCTTGAGATTTAACCGTCGAAGAACTCCAGAACTCGTACTATTTAACGAGAATATTCGATACCAAGATGTAACATTTTTATTTTTCCAAATGGTCGTTACAGCAGGTATCGTGTACTTGTACGTAACCCACATGAACATGATACGCAAAAGTCGCAAGTTTATATTTGTAACAGATTCCATTCGGAACCCGCCAATGTGGCAATGTTTATTCCCACTGAAAACAAATTGGTTAGCCGCTTTCCGCATATGGGATTCGATCAATATCATTTTCTTTCACGTCATACTATGCATTACGACCATGTTGTCGCAAATTCAACCTAGAAATTGGCCAGATGAGAATGGTGAGATAGAACGTCAATGGAAAGATGCGTTTAATAACGTAGAATCGTATTCTCTTCTAGGTGTCGTTGTAGTGATCAACACGTTGATTTTCTTGGGAAAATTAGGTGCTGATAACTTTAGACACAAGTTTGTGAGAATTGATAAGACAGGATATGGTAGAAAAAGCAAAATTGTTCGCATTTTATTGACATTGTTTTGTACGGCAATTGTCGTGACTTGTATTATGATCTATTTCTTTTTTGGTTTAGCTACGCAACGGGATTACCGACGTGCTGTCTGGATCACAGGAACAATGATCTTTTGTGTGATTTTGTTCTTCAACTTGTACGGTATGAACATATACGTACATAGAGGTATCGGCAATTGGATTGTATCCAAGACGAAAGGTAAAGCGGCGTATGTGCCAGAGATAGATGAGAGATATGTAGAATTGAGTGCTCACTTGAATGATACTCATACCTTTGAAGATATCGTCAAGCAATCGCAAGCAACTAGAGAGACACTTGACATGGTACCTTGGGTACACATTCTATTTATCATTTGGAACTACTTGGTCCGTAGTATATGGTTAATCACCACAGTGATCATGACCTTTTCGAGTGGTTATGTGTTCTCCAAGTTTATAGAGTCAACCATCGCAAACATTCTGATCAACTCGGATTTGATCACTACATATTCATACATCTTCTCTATTTGTGGTGTTCTCTACAAATTCTTAATAGATGTTGAAACACCATACACTAGACTCAAGAACATGATTGTAAGAGAACGTTCTGCAGCGTGTTTGGAACGTGTGGTACCATACCGCAAGTTCTTAACGACTATTACGCACGAAGCGATTCGTGAGGAAATGTTGGTGCACAACACGTATGCGTACTTGATTCCTATGACCTGGACAGTTTTCTTCCGCATTAGTAAGATTATGCGTGTCACTAGGTTCTGTTACCGATCTATTATTCAAATGGCCTTCACTGTCTTCATTCTTTGCGTCTTCTACTTTGCTAGTCAAATCTACAATACAGAATTCAGTAAAGCAGTTTCAGGGAACGCAACGTTGACTGCGGTAATCGCTGGTACAGTCATGCCATTGATACCTAAACTTATTTCATACTTCACCGAGAATGAAGCAGGAATGGATAGTCAAATCTACTCTGTTCGTTTGCAGAATGCTCTCAAGCTACTAGAACGTCAAGAAGAGAAGCGCAACAAGATTCAATTTGTTGCTGGATCGATACCGCACAAATGGATACCATTTAAATATGTATTATTGAGTGCACTCAAGGAAGAATCGAAAGAGAAGATGGATCCTCTTTATGAATATGACATTGCTACAAACGCAGCGACAATTATTCCAGATGAGAAACCTGTTGAGGAGCAAACGGAGCAGGAACTAGAAGATCAAAAAGTTTTGTGAATAGAATTAAATCGTATCATATTTTGAAATGCGTGTTTGGCTAGTTGTAAAATACAAAATGCAAAACACACAGAAACACGAAGCCCCCAAAAAATCAGTAAAAATGTCACTGCACGCCAGAGATAACAACAATGGATTTAGAGACGTCTCCATACTTACGCAAGAATCAACAAACAGCAAACACTTCGATTTATATGTACAACTCGCAATGAAACTACGTGAACTTAACCCTCGTTTTCACTTTGAGTTTGCGCCAATTAGTGGCTCGCGTTATGTATTACTAGACAGCGAAGTACGGAAAACTTTTTCTGATTGGAGCGTCATAGTGGCGTCCGACCGTCCATTGTCACGAAAAACAAATTACTTCGAACTAGAGCTTATCGCTGATCATGATCTAAAACTCAATGGAATGGTTGTTGGTGTTTCAGAAGCGAGAGTACCAAACGTTGATTTATTTACGCCAAAGTGTCGCTCCTGCCACATCTATGATGGTCGAAATACAAGTTTAATGACACAAGGCGTTAAACATATCAAAAACGAAGACTGTAAACGTGGAGATGTCATAGGTGTCGTAGTTGATTTTACACAAGATCAAATATTATTTTATTTAAATGGCAAATTGTTAGCAGTGAATACAGAAGATAGAAAACCGTCAATGTTCCCAGCTATTTATCTGCTCTGTGCGACGTATTATGCTAAAACGGGAGTAGCAGTAGTTAAAAAGTACGATTATGAAGAACTGCCAAAGTTTTATAAAATTGGAACTGATTAATTTTTATAAAACTAGAATAGTGAGCTCATTTAATGTTATTATTCTCAGACTCTCGTACAAAGGAAGATAAAACAATTTGATCTTTACTAAGTGACTTAATTTGTGGCGTCAACAAAATTGTAAAAATGTTTGAGAGTGCAGTCAGTCGGCCCAACATACTTGCGCCAGAGCTGTACAACCTCTTTGTATTTATAGTGTGTTGCTTATTTTTCGTGTGGTTGTTCAGGTACGTGTAGCATCTACGCTAACATATAAGACTATGCCGAAGTTCTATAAATCTAGGACAATTAGGGTGGGCTTTACGTACCAATCGTTTCAATATTTTAAATGTAAAATTATACAGTATTATTGACCTAGTAGATCGCCCATTTTGACAGGATAGACAATCTTTGGGGAGAGGGTTCGATTCGATCGTATATTCAAGCTCTATTCGGTGGAGGTATAAAGTCGCCATCAATACCACTCAAACGCGTTAATGGAGTCGTACACATTCGCAAAAATACGTTAAAAATAACTCGCCTACCTGTACAACAAACACAAAAAAGCGGAATCGAATTCCAATTCGACTCGTTAGTAAATAGCACAGTACAATTTTATTGGGGCGTATCTGAACGCGCTTTCAATGAAAAAGTTTTATTAGCTTTCAAAAAAGAGTATGAACGATCAACACCAGTATCACGACAAAAAACACCAAAAATCATTCCAGAAGATGACCGTGCGGGTCTTTTAGCAAATCAAGTAGAAGATGAAGATGAAGTTCGCATAAATGTAGATACAGTAACTCCACTCGAAGTAGATATTAATGACCTATTAACCAGCGACGAATACACGAGTAAGACTGTACCTTTGGCTTTTAATGCGGGACTCGGCCAACGCTACTTGATGCCTACTGAACAAATGTTAACCGATCAAGATGTTGACAAGTTTTTCACATCACTACCGCTCACGCACAGACGCGCACCTCCCGTTACAGCACCTGCTACAACAGAGGAACAAAATGTCGAACTTCCCGATGTCGTTATCGATCAAGCAGAAAAAGATGAAGAAGCAGTCGTCGATGATACCATCGGTGCAGAATTACGATTACCTCTATTGATCACCATTCGCACGACAACAAGCTCCGCCTCATTTTCCGCACTAAAAAGAGATCAAGAGCAAGAGTTTGACGATGAAATTGTATGTACTTATTTGATTGCCAATTTCCACCGACATGAGCAACAACCAAGTGAAACAGATTCTCGCGATCACTACTTTACTGTAAAACCAGTTCGCATGTTTATACAAACGAAACATGGATTGTATGAAGTCCAAGAAATTTTCGGAACAAGTGAAGACCAACAGCAACAAGAGTCGGAATGTGTAATTTGTTTGAGTGAGGAAAGACAAGTTACATTGTTACCATGTCGTCACCAATGTGTTTGCAAAACATGTTTCCAACACATTGACAAGTGTCCAGTTTGCCGAGCAAATATTAGAGAGTATGTAACAACAGCAGGAGGAGAAAATATGGACCAAATGTCGCAACAATATGTTGATCGACTAGTTGCTTAAACACATGTAACAGATTTTATAAATGATGTATGACCACGGAAAGTTTGCACATTTTTGCCAGAAGAAATATCCCATGTTCGTACAGTGTTGTCTTCGCTTCCAGAAACGAGTAAATGCATGTTTGGAAGATAGCTAAGACAGGTAACAGGTTCTTCATGACCTTTAAAATATTGTTGAGCTACTCCTGTACGAGTAGACCACATACACATGACGTTTTCTCGATCTAGTTGTAGTCCACTTGCAGCAATGTAGTCATCTGACACTCGGCATAGTGCGGTAAAGGTTATAAAATTTGTTTGTATCTTTAGTACTGTTTCCCTGCTTTCTATGTCCCAAATACGAATTGTTCTGTCGCTACTTCCAGTTGCAATTTGGTTGTCGTTTAGACGTATTAGACAGCGGATCATACCAGTGTGGCCTTTGTATGTTCCACTACTAGTTCGTATTACCTTATCTAAAACGTAGAATAGCTCCATACCGACGTACAGAACGCTATAAGCTTGTAGTTCGGCAACTTTTCTCAGAACTTTGCCAGAGTTGATGTCAACTACGATAATTGTGTAAGGGTAGGAAGTCGCACAAGCAATGGTGCCTTTTGGGCCTTTACAGATAGCAGTTATCTTGCCAGAAGATACATTGAATGAGCGAAGAATTTTGTTATCGTGTTCGATATTAAAAACAGAAACGTCACCGTGGTTTGTACCTGAAACAAGAATTTTGTTTTCGTAGTGAATCATACATGTGGAGTATCCTGTTTCTAGCTGCATAGTAGAGCGACAATAATTCTTAGAAACATCCCACAAACGCATGGTATAATCGATACCGCATGAGAGCAACATATGCGGATGCTTGAGCATCATTTTGTCTTTGAGCAACAGGTTGCCCTCATACTCAAACTTTCTGCCACTGAACGAAACATCTTCAAACGTGTTCTTTGACATCGTGACGTAGTTTTCTAATTGTAAAGAGAGTTTACAACACTCAAACAATCAAAACCAAGATGCACGCGTTCCACTCTCCACCTCAACATCATCTTTTTTCTAGTTTCAACAAACATCGCGAAAAAACTAACCACACACCATGTACCTTCTTTGCGAAAACAGGAGCATGTAAATTTGGTAACAAGTGTCGGTACTCACACGAAATCGCAAACAAAAACGATTCTACAACTGATAATAAGCGTTATAAACGTAATTGTCTGCGCAAGCTACTCGAATCAATCGATGTGTTTACAGTAGTTCTCCAATATATACCAACAAACACGATATACAACGTCATGAGGGTATCCAGACAGTTTCACGCTCTAGTCGCCGAATCAAAAATATTACACCGCGAGGTTTCCCAGCTATTGAAAAAACATGGTCAAGTAAGTAATGTGTGGAAAAATTACGCCAACGAAGTACATTGGCTTCTCAATAACGCTCCAACTCACATAACTACTAGTATTCTAAACATCTGGATGCTAAAATGCAGTGACAGGTTAACAATTGTCAACAAATGCCTCGATTTAATAGACAATCCACAAGAAGCGCTAAACCACATGTTTGAACAAGACAACCATACATCAGAACCTCGTGTACTAAAGCAAATTCTGTTACACCCAAGAATTAACGAAGCCCAATTCGTTGAACACATTTTAGCAACAGAAAATGGTCATAGGTGGTCCGCAATTGAAGTACTGAAAAAATTCGTAAATCTAAAGATCTACGGAAAAGATTTTTTCAAGTTTTTTCTCGAGAGGAGAGGATCTTCTGGTGAAGCAAGGTTAATGTTAGAGTTTATGGATGTAGTGTATAACAACTATGAATGCTTGTCGTTATCTGTTGCTAAGCGCTCGTACGCGCTAGCAGCGGAAATACTTGGTAAGATTCGTAACAAGAGAGAAGCGATGATATCTATAGGTGTCAATGTACATGATTTGTTGCCTGATTACTCGTTTGTTGAAACGTTTTCAGAGTACAATGATATTACCACGTTGATTCCACCTGATCAGTTGTTTCCAAGATACTTGGAGTATCCAAACATTGTTATTGCGTACTTGAAGTATCGTAACGATCTGCACAAGTATGTAGATGTTAACAAGTACTTTTCTACGTTACTGTCAAGTAGCTTGTTGCGTATTGCGGAGCTATCTTTTGCATTGTTGAAAAAGTATAGAGACGAGCTTGATAATAGGCATTTAGTACTTCAACAATGTATTGCTTGTGCTGCTCCACGCAAGTTCGTTAACCAGGTTGTGTCGTACATGACTGATCTCACACTAGAGGAACGTTACTCTGTAATCAAGTGCTCGTTAACTACAAGAGTTAATAGTGAGTTGTACAAGTTGATATTATCATCACCAGAGTTTGATCCCCATCAAGATTCAGAATTAAAAGAAATTCTCGTAGAGCGATTTAGCTCATTCAAAGACGAGGTTACTTATCTCGTATCAAGCTACTTGAAAGAGAATAAAATTTTGTAGTACGTCCTTTTGTCGCTCTTTGATACGAATCGCCAGAGCAAAAATACTAGTTCTTTGTGAAAATAGCAATCTATTTTTAGATGAAGAGTATTTAAACAGCGCAAAGCGTGACAGAGATCTATAAAACAAAAACAAACACAAATACAACATGGTTAACCTTAGCGACGAAGTAAACACAAGAGCATCAGCAATCAAAGAAGATTTGAAGAACTCAGATCAAAAGTCTGGCACTGGTGGCAAAATCTTGGGTGATTTGACCAACTCAAAAGAAGAAGTTAAGACTGATTCCTACATTGAATCAGCAAAGAACGCAATTATCGATGGAATTGAAAGTGCCAAAGAGTACTTTACCGGAAACGCATTGAGCGGTGAGAAAAAGTAAATACTGTAATTTAATCTTGCATATACTGCCTACAAAACTCTAAAATCGTTTTTTGTGCGTCTCTCAATTGTTGTGGTACGTCATATCTTTCCAACATGAACACGTATTTTTCATCTTTGAATCCACTCGATAAAAAGTTTAATAGTTCTACCAATTCATCAGTATCTACTACTAAACTAGCATCTAGCCGATCTTTAATTTCATCTGGACCTTCAGAGCCATCACCGCGTAAAAATGCCAAAATTCTTAGTTCTACACCAAAAAATTGGTATGCAGCTTTGTTATCTTCGTTAGCATCCAATTTGACTGCCTCTTCGTAGTTCTCGGCTAATATTTCGAACAATTCAAACGCAGTGCACAACCGAGCAATATCTACCAACCGAACTTCGAGCATCAAATCTTTCTTATTTAACACGGAATAGATCGCGACTGCCTTCTCGTAGAAACGGTAGGCTGTTCGCAAATCGTCTTGGAGCTCCATCATTTGGCCCACAATCCGTAGACACGTGGCTGCCTCTTCATATAATTTGTTTTCGCGCATGAGTTGTAGCGTTTCGTCTTCAAAGTACTCAATATCACCATCGAACATGTACACAGTGTCGCCGTCACGGAAAAGTTCTGTTGCATCTGTGGAGAATTTCTTAAGAACGCGTTTCTTTGGTTCAGCTTCATCATCAGAATCATCAGACTCGTTTTCAGTGCCGATAGTCTCCGTAATGTCGCGTATCGCTTCGTTTGAAATCATGTTCATATACTCTTGTTCTTGGTCTTTTTCCTCCTGTGTAGCGAGTCTCATGGATTTGCTCATTGATGTTTTTCTTTCAAATAAAAACTTTTTCGCAATTTTAAGTTTCTCATCTTTGTCGGTAACAGTTGCAGATGTTGTGGGTTGAATTAAAACGGGTACAGAGCGTTTTGGAGCGAGCGTTCTGAATTCTTTTTCATCAGCGATAAAAGATGGAACAGATTCGTCTACATCCTCCAAACTGAGTTTTGATGCGCCGAATGGATTGGAACCAGACCTGCTACCAAGACCACGTAGGACCTTCTTCATTCGTTTGTTGATTTTGTTTTACGTCTGAAAGATGACATGTTTGGACGCATCAAGTAGCGCTTAGCTGTGTTGAATAATTTGCTAGCCGTTATTTCCTAGTTGCCTTGTCAATCAATTTCAGAATAATGCAAACTCTGTTCTTCATCTTTGCTGCGATTTTTGTAGCAGTAAACGCTGAAATAGCTGAAGGTCCTCTTTGCGCTACGCAATCGTTGACCATCTACACTTTACCAAAGGGTGAAGTCACAAAAGACACCATCAGAAGAGGAGAACAAGTTACTATTTGGTCTAATGTCAACGGCTGGTCGAAAATCGGCGAAAACAAATGGATTACTACCAACTATTTACAACCATGCTCAAAGGGCATGTACATCGAACCAGAATCCTACCCACTGGGCGACTCTTTGAACATTACCCAACCAATGGCATGTCCCAAGTGCTGTGAATTGTTACCAAAGCGTTCACCACTCTCATACACCTATTACCAAAGCACAGGTAAATTTGTAGGTGGTTCTGGCCAATGGAAAATCGACACAAAGGGTTACAGCGGGAACGGCAAGGGTAGAAACAATCCTGCAATGCAGTGCGAGAAGAATGTAGGTCCATTACCAGTGAACGTGTACAAACTATCACACTGTCAAGACTACATGCATGGAAGCACTCCGCGTCCATGCTCGTTTGTTTTGTCGCCAACTGAACCATCCAAAATGTGCGGTAGAAGCGACTTCCTAGTTCATGGTTGCCAATCGTGCACGTCATGCGATAATATGACTCCACCATGTGGAACCTGCTCTGCAGGTTGCGTAGTTATCCCAGTACACGAGCGTATGAAGTTACGTGTTGGTGACACTGTCACTGTTGTACATTAAATCTCCATTTTTTTGCAAAAACTGTCAAATGTAAAAAAACAAACAAGTTTCAGCTTTAGCATGAGATGATTAGTAAAGTGTGTCTTCAATATGAATCAGACCGTCATAGTAAGATCATCAGCACCAGTGAGGCTAATGCCATAAGACTCGATAGAATGCCGCGAAAACCGAGTTTACATTATGGGAAACTGCTTTACAAATTAACTTTACGCGAAACAGGTTCAATTAGTTTAATCTAGATACACAGCTGTTCTTACTTCTGGCATCTTGATGTCTCTTTCTTGCGTAAGAATGTTCTTGGCTAAATCTAAAATGTGAACTGATTTGTGCAAAACGACACATAGTTGAGGCTGCTACAGCGATGATGGGTAATGACTTTGCAAACGTGATAACGAACATCTTTGGGTTTTGAGCTTCTTGTACTTGTGGATTGACTCCCTCGATGAAGAGTCTAGAGTTTGGATTCGCGAATGATATCTTCACGTTTCTTAGAATCAGTCTTTTTGCGAAACAGTGAGAGCATTTGTCGTTCTTCGTAGATCTACGTTGTATGAGCAATGAGGTCTTGCTGTTGATCTAACAACGATTTGCGTTCTTGTCTAACAATAGTACTGTTACAAGTGCAGCATTTGATGCCAGCTAACAGCGATCCATGCTTGAGAGTTACGCTTTGTCGAAGACAACTTCACTGTAATCTTATGCTAGCTGTATTGCTTTGCCTGTTTCGCAAACAAGTGGTTGAGGACACCTTACTACCAAAACAAGTTTTACACGTACTTTTCGAAAACTACAAATGATAACGCCTGCATTGTATAGCAAAGATCAACTCGTTTTATAGTAATATATATGAGCACAAATGTCCAGATAAATTTTTTTTTTAGCTTTGATCAGTCTAGGTAGCTTGTCATTTTATGATCATCCCAGCTAATGTAACCAGCTATAATTATTTTTGGCAACAATGGTAGTATTAGCAATTGGATAACTATCGCATATCCTATCGCTTTTCTTTATTAGTTATTTCGACAAACAGACACAATGCGAAAGAGTACCTTATCGTGTAGAAGGTGTCGTGGACATCACAAACGCTGCAGCAGAGAGGTACCAACTTGCTCTTCATGCATTGCGGTAGGTAGCCAGTGCAGTTACCCACCATCTGCTCTGTACCGAATCCAGTTTGTAGACGAGACAGAAAAAGTTACATGTAACACAACCATAAACCTTAAAGAAGTACAGTTAACTCGAGTTTGCGATGTTCGAATGCACGCAGAAATTTGTGAAGAGGCTATGACAGGGTATATGCCAGTTATGCCGTGGGAAAAAATGAAGATGTTATTGGCGTACAACGTTGACTTATGCATGGATCACGATCCTACAATGACACCTACAACTGCGGAGCTCGCGTTGATGTTTGGGATACAAGGTAACCAACAATTATTTCTCTTAACAAAATAGTTTTAGCTTTTTCGAGACAGGGACACAAGGAGATTTCCCACAAACTATTTTGCAAAACGCTGGACATTATTAACCAAAACACGGACGATATGAACTTTGAATTAGCTGCGACGTACTATTATCTCGGCATGTATGTAGGTGGGCGCGGTAATATATCCAGCGCTATCAAATACTTGAAGATTTGTTCAAACTACTTGGAGCATAGCGAAAACATGTTTCGGTGGGTTTTGCGGCCTATTACAGAAGGACATATTATGTTCTTTCTTCATTTACGAGATTTAATTCCTGGTGTACGAGTACCAGCGGAGTGCATAACAAGTATGAGAAAAACAGTAAAAACGCATAACATAGAAGAATACACAGTAAGCGTAACAAACTTGATTACGAGTTGGAATGCTCAAATACCAGTTTCAGAGCAACATTTGAAGGCATTAAATATTACATTGTTCTCGCAAGGAGCAATGTTACAGAGTGAACGAGCGAATGGAATACAGTTATCTGCTCTACCAATCGCAAAATCCATAACAGAGAGCACAAGGTCAGTATACTTTCCGATGATTGTTCCAACGGCGACAACTTCGATTGTAGAAGCTTCGTACGTACAAACAACGCAACTGATGAATGATCCAAATGATAGAGAGACAATATTTGATCTCAAGCAGAACCTTACTGCGCTAAAAGTGATCGCAGCAAGGGCTGAGATTGTAGAGATGATGCATGGTCCATTTATTGAAGAATTGAGCACTTTTATCGAAAGATATGACGCAGTCAAGGAGATGGACTTCAAGTTTGATCTACCACACCCAATAAACACCACCCCAACTTATTCGTAGATGATTGTAACTAAATATATTGCCAACCATGTCAGAACTCGTAACTGTTTTAACAACAAGGTCCTCCAACATCAATGACTGTACCACTATGTACTTGTACTCCTTATTGCAGTCGGTAATGACAAAGCAGACAATAGTCGCAACACTAGAGAATAATTTACTAATTATTCGTGATGATGCACAAAAGTTACTACACTCCTCCTCACATATTGACGCTACACAAATTTCTTTTCTAGATCGCTACCAACTCGTTATTTCATTCAAAGAAGAGATGAAACTTTGGGATATAAGACAACATACCTTCACAAAGAGTTTAAAATGCAAAAATGGTGTGCACAATATAAATGGAATATACGTTGCGTATTTCCAACGCTACAAACGAGTTTTTGATGTTTGGAACTCGCAAACAAACCAAACAATGAGTTTTCAACAGGATACGCCAATATATGGGCTAGTTTGGCTGGATGATTATCGAATTATTGCACAGACCAAAGATAGTATACATGTGTGGGACCTGAACAACAAGGCAAGTACCACGTTCACAACAGACGTTACTATAATTGATGCAACTTGTGTTTGGGACAGAAACACTATTGTACTGTCGGTGAGAGATTCTCTTTGCGTACTAGATCTAAACACAAGAAATAAAAGAGTCGTCACCACCAATTTCGCTGATGATACAGGAATAAGTTCAATGAAAAGAATTTCCGAGAACGGTTGTCGACTATTGATGCTATACTACCAGAATATGGAAAGTTACGAATTTTCAACAGGATCAGCACCAAGATCGTTAAGTATTTTCAACATGAAAACAAAAAGCGTGGAAACAGTCATCTATGAATGTTATACTAAAAATCCTAGTATGCCAGTATACTATGCGATACAAGGTAAAATGTTGTACTATTTATTAGATAATCAAGTGTGTGTGTACGATCTTGACATGAAACAAGTCATGACAAGACAAGGCGCGAAGAATGTTACAGGACTAGCAGTTTTTAGATCAACGCGATGAGAAATTACAATTAACATGGAAGAGGGAGGAGAAGCTACTGCATTCGTAACAGAAGTAGCAGCGCTATCCATGAGTTCTCCCAAAGAAGAAGTTGTAACTGTGCATTCACCACTAGAACCTTTGAAAATTACTCCACCAAGAACAATTTTGTCACGATTGTATTCTATCTATGTTTTAGTTATACTTTGTCTCGTTTATTTATCTGCACAACTGGATAGAAGTTTATTTTCTGTCATGTATCCGCGGATAAAGAAACAAGTGCATTTGGAAGACAAACAATTAGGAATCATTATGGGTCCTGCATTTTCGTTTTCTTTTTTCACGGCAGGGATCATTGTAGCGTTTGTAGGAGAGTAGAATTTCTAGAAAAGTGCTATTGTACATTGGATTGTTAGGATGGTCAGGTAGTACATTAGCTGTTGGCTTATGTCAAGAGTGGTACCAATTTCTAGCGTGTAGAATCTGTTTAGCAGCGTTCCAAGCTGTAACTACACCATGTGTACATTCCATTCTCCCAGATTATTTTCCAAAAAGACATAGAGCTACTGTGATGAGTATATACACGTTCTTTAGCTTTATCGGAGCAGGAGCGAGCTTTATTACTGGTAGTGTACATACGCAGTTCATACCAGGAATACGTGCTCACACTCGTGCCGGAGATTGGAGAAACAATTTCATCATTGTTGCGCTGCCAAGTTTCTTACTCGCGCATATACTATTATTCACTGTTGCTGAGCCTCAAAAGGGTAGATTCGACGAAAATGTTGTGAATGAGCCAAATAGGGTTTCTTTTCTAAAGAGTGTTCGGTATTTGCTTCGTACACCGACGTACTGGGCTGCATTGCTTGGAGACATCCTACGTTCGTTTGGAGCGAACGCAGTTAGCGCGTTTGTCGCTGTATTCTATCTAAGAACATTTGGTTTCAGTCAACAAAACCAAGCTATGTGGCTAACATGGATCTTACCATTAGGTGGAATCGTTGGAGTGCTCTTCACCATGACAGGAGTAATTTCTCGCTTCAGCAGTAAAAGTATGATAGCTCATCCTATAGTCAGCGTAACGTGTATGGTTCTAGTAACAATTTCAGGTGCAGCTTCGCTTGCTGTACAGAACGTGTACTGGAGTATGGCACTTATGGGAGTTACCACATTCTTCAACGTGATATGGAATGGTAGTAGTGTCGCTGTAGCAATAGAAGTCATACCTGCGCCAATGCGAACACTTTCATCGTCTTTGTTTAGTTTAATGGGATCTATTATTGGTGGATTTCCCCCAGTTGTAGTTGGTATGCTAACTGACTCGGATCCATTTCATATGGGACCAATAGCAGTGATCAGATACTCGCTACTGACAGTGTCAGGTGTTTCTTACGTGTTAGCAACATTAGTGTTGATCATACCGATATTTACGATTACTAGGGATATCAATCGAGTGAATAGACCAAACAGGTTCACGTTTGGAAAGTATTTTGGATTCTTGTCACTACATCGTGGATGCGGAACTGATTTTTCATTAGTGTCTTCGTCGCAGGAAGATGAAGCAGTGGAAAAACATTTATTTACACCAACTACACCAGAAAGTGATGAAGAAGTCGAGCAGCTAATTCCAAAACAACAAAAGGTAGATATAAATTGAACGTTTTATTTCTTTTGTACCAAATCTGACTTGATCTTGTTAACCATTGCAGCCATGGCATCTTCTCCACCACTGCCAGCGCTTGCAATCTTTGCACCTTGTCCTCTCGCAACAGGTTGCGCTTTCGCTTTCTTTGCTTCTGCAGCCAAAAACTTTGTCGCAGAAATGTTAAACTTGTCTGTAAATTGGCACAATCCTCCAAAAAACTCTATTGGTTCTGTATCTTTAATTTCTCTATCCTTGTACGCAAAATAGCGTAACAATGATTCGTACGATGCTTTTACATCTGCCATTTCTTTTGTCAAAATATCACTCTTCTTGATCGCTTCGATACAAAACGATGTCATTTTTTTCATGACAACATCTTCCTCGTCAACATGTTTTTGTACATTTTTAGCAATTGTTTTAAACTTTTTGAGACCATTACTTAGACCATCTACTTCTTTTGAAACCATATCAAAACCAATTGTCTTGGCATCGTTCAGTATTTTGAACTCTTCCGCTATTTTTGCAATGGATGGATCTTTCTTGAGGGCTTGTTCAGCAATGTATTGTATAAGTGTTACCTTGTTCGTGGAATCTTTTGTCAAATCCAATTTTAACAGTGCTTTAAGATGGAAACCATCGGCTTGGCCTTTGTTCGTTCCTCCGTTCATGTAATTTCCGAATGCGAGAATGTACCCTAGAATCGTTTTGAAAGATTGACTATCACGAACGACTTGAACAGCTTTTTTGAGTACGGCAAGAGGTTTCTCAGCAATAGCAACATTTTGTTCAAATTCGAGCATGAAAATCCATGCTTCTAGTCTACCAAAAAACTCTGGTACACTCACTATCATTTGCATATATTTTTCAACTTCTACATAATTCTTTTCTGGTTTCAAATTCATTTTCGTTTTAAAATCTTGTATATCCTCTGCTCCAGGATAATTCGAAATGATCAACTCTAGTTTTTCTTTGGAAACTTCTTTGCTATCCAATTCCAATATTGCTTGTTGCAATCGTGCAACTTTTGGTAACTTGTGAATCATGATAGCCAATTTTTGGAACAATTTTGCATCAACGATTTGCACTTCTGCTGGTTTTGATTCTTTCTCTTCTTCTTTTTTACCCTTTTCCGGCGCTTTTATTTCTTTCTTGGAGAACATCATTTCGAATTCTTCTGTATCAAAATCTGCTTCTTTGATGTTAGCCCATGCAGTTGATGGATCAAGTTTTTGCAATTTATCCCAGAACATTGGTTTCATGGGTTTTGTTGGTTTGATCACTGGTTTACCAATTGCTTTTGGTGGTGCTCTTGGACCACCGAATCCTGGAGGAGGTGGTGGCCCTCCAAATCCTGGAGGTGGCGGTGGTCCTCCAAAGCCAGGTGGAGGTGGTGGTCCTCCAAATCCTGGTGGTGGAGGTGGTCCAGGTGGTCCTCTAAAACCTGGTGGTGCTGGTGGAGGTGGTGGTCCTCCCATACCCGGAGGAGCAGGAGGTGGAGGTGGTCCTCCCATGCCTGGTGGTGGAGGTGGTGGAGGTGGTCCTCCCATTCCAGGAGGAGGCGGTGGCGGTGGTGGTCCACCCATGCCTGGTGGAGGAGGTGGCGGTGGTGGTCCTCCACCGAAGCCAGGAGGAGGTGGTGGTGGCGGTGGTCCTCCACCAAAACCTGGAAGAGGAGGTGGCGGTGGTCCTCCAGTAAATCCAGGTGGAGGAGGTGGAGGTGGTGGTCCACCAGTAAATCCAGGTGGAGGAGGTGGCGGAGGTGGTCCTCCACCAATTGGTGGTGGCGGTGGTGGTGGTGCTCCCATAAAACTAGGAGGTGGTGGTGGTGCACCAGTACCAACGCTCATACTAGGTGGTAACGGTGGAGGTGGTGGACCTCCACCTATTGGTGGTGGTACATTCACTGTCTTTGGCAAAGGTGCTTGATCAACAACTTGCTTCTCTTTTGTTTTCAACTCTTTGATCTCTTTCTCTCGTTGTTGTAACAATTTTTCCATCTCTTTTAGCTTACTGTTCAACTTTTCTACTTCTGCATTGTTTTCTGGTGGTGGTGGAGGTGCTTCATCATCTTCGAACGGAGGTGGAGGTTCTGGTGTTTCGTCTTCTTCTGGTGGAGGTGGCTCATCGTGTGATTCTTCATCAGGAGGTGGAGGAATATTTGCTTCCAATTCACGAATATCTGCTTCTCGTTGTGCTAGCAATCGATTGACTTCGTCTAACTTGATCTTGAGTTGACCAAGTTCGAGTAACGTTGCTTCATCAGGTCGATAAATAATCTTTGGTTCTGGTTCTGGTTTTGCCTCTTCCTCTTCATCGGAACTTGCGAATGGATCATCTTCTTTTGACTTTTTTGGCTTCTTTCCACGTTCGACTTCTATCGTTGGCATCAAATCGACAAATTCTGGATTGTTAACCAACTTTTTGACAAGAGCACGTCTTGATTTCTGCAACGCTTCGTATTCTTTTGTCAATTCGACTTTTCCCTTTTGAAACTCTCGTAAATCGACCAAATCTTCTGGATTGATTTGAGCAGCTCTCGATATTCGTTCTTGAGGAGCGTTTTGTGGTAAATATCCACTTGCCAATGACATAACGTTCACTGTCTCGTAGCATCGAGCTAATTCTTGTTTTAACATCCGAATCAATGGTTGTTGTCTCTGATACGCGAACAGTTTCTCTTGAACTTCATCTCGTTGGGATATCATTTTCTCATACTCAGTTCGATACTTGTCCACTTCGTACCACGATCTTGGAATAGTGATATTAGCGACGATTTGAAATGTATTTAATTGTTCCTTGATGGCAGGATATTCTACCTCATTTAAAATAGCTAACGTGTTTTGCAAATCGACCTTGTTCAACTTGTACAATAACTTTTTCTTTTTCGTATCGTTACTAGCTTTGCTGAATAGTACATTCAATAGTGTCAAACAATTCGTCTTGACGTCCAAATCGTTCACAGTGACCATCAATGCTATCAAGTTCTGGTATGGAGGTTGATTTGTCTTTTTCGAAGTATCTTTTGCTGCTCGACTAATGACCTTGTATCCATTGTCCAAATAACTGCAAAAGACGATGAGTAACTCTAATGCGTTCTTGATGATGGATACGTTTTGGTATCCTTTACTAGTGTCGGTGAGAAAATATATTTCTCCAGCAATAGCAGGTGAATTTGCAATAACGTTCATGGCGCTCACATAAACTAACGCTGATCGAAGAGAAGCTAACGCATACGCTTGCATGTTACCCTTTGAGTTGTTGATGTAACGTGATAGTGTTGGTATGCCTTCCATTGCGATAAACTCTTCTGCGACTTGTTCATCTTGCAGTGTATCTTTTAACGCGAATAGAGTTTTCGTATGTGCTTTATCATTTACGTCCTGTAGTTTGTACATGATTTCTTTTGCGTGAAACTCTGGTTTTAGTTTGATAATGACTTCTTGTTTCTAACAAGTTAGTTGATATTAGCCTTCTTACAGGTGCATCGCCAAAAACTGTTGCAGAATCGATCGTTTTGTCTGGTCTAATATACTTTTTTTCCTGCAATAGGCAGTATTTTTCTTGCATAACCTCCGAAAATTCGAATTGAGAACATATTGCTTTGAATTGCGTCACAAAATCGACCGTCGTATCAAATTGATAAGTTCGTCTGAGCTTTGTTAGGCCGTCAACATGAGTGACGCCTAGCTCAATTATCATACTCACAGTTGATCACCCACTTACTGTAAATTACAACAACCAAGACATTACTTGAACATCATTGTACACAAGGAGTTTCTTGTTGTCTTTATGCTTGTTTGCTTGTCATGTCACAAATCACGGACTTGCTCGTTGTAAGTAGCCAATCAATTTGAACCAGGCAAAAAACTAAACAATCAAAAATAATTCACAAACAATGGCTTGCACAACTTGCGGTCGCATCGATACCCATACACACATATTACCAGAAAACTGGCCAGATTTGAACAAACTCTTTGGTTATGGAGGATTCGTCACGTTAGACCATCATCAACCAAACCGTGCGAAAATGATGAAAGATGGAGCATGTTTCCGAGAAATTGAAAGTAATTGCTGGGACCCAGCAGTTCGAGTAGAAGAGATGAGAAAAACTGGAGTCACTACTCAAATATTGAGCACTGTACCCGTCATGTTCAACTACTGGGCGAAACCAAAAGATACTCTTAAGGTTTCATGCATTTTAAATGACCATATTTCCGATATATCAACCAAGTATGAAGACCAATTCGTCGCACTTGGTACTTTGCCAATGCAAGCACCAGAACTCGCATGCAAAGAGTTACGTAGATGTATGGAAGAGTTAGGAATGCGTGGAGTTCAAATCGGAACACATATCAACAAACAAACACTAGACGACCCCAACTTGTTCCCCATTTTCGAAACAGCAGCAGAACTCGGAGCAACTATTTTTGTGCACCCATGGGATATGATAGGAAAAGAAATTATGAAAAAATACTGGACTCCTTGGCTCGTCGCCATGCCTGCAGAAACTACACTAGCCATGTGTTCACTCATGATGGGTGGTGTCATGGAAAAACTTCCCAACTTGAAATTCTGTTTCGCGCACGGAGGAGGACAATTCCCATTCACTGTAGGAAGAATAGAACATGGATTCAATGTAAGACCAGATATTTGTCAAGTTGATAGTCGTGTGAATCCACGTGACTTTATTGGCAAGTTTTGGGTTGATTCTTTGGTACATGATGATAAAGCGTTCAAATATATGGTAGATGTTATAGGAGAAGATAAAGTTGTTTTAGGATCAGATTATCCTTTCCCATTGGGTGAGGAACACCCTGGAAAGTTGATTGATTCAATTTCTGGATTTTCGCAAGAACAAAAGAACAAGATGTTGTACTATAATGCTTTGGATTGTTTTGGATTATCAAAAGATCGTTATTAAAGTGTATTTTACATGGTTACTTGCCAAAACGTTGACTTATTTGCGAAAATTGTTCCAAACAATGATCTAAATCGTCCTTGGTAAATTTGGATATGCACCTTTGCAAATGTCTACAGTGTTAGTCGATTGGACAACGTCAAACTCACATTATTTCAGTGTAGCGTAAATGTAGTGGTGGAAATCCATAAAGTACACAAATAGGCGATAACAGTAGTAGCAATTCTGGTTCTGGGAAGATTTGTTTCTTGTAGTCTTTTCATTAGTACATTCAAAACATCACATACCTATCACATCTTGTGTGATTGCTACTTTTATCTTTTCGTTGTCAAATTTGTCTTTTTCCGTTTTGTATATTTTATCGTTCTTATATTTCTCGATTAATGTTTGTGAGAACGACGCAATTGCTGGTTTCCCTGAATTTTGATAACTCATAAAGAGTACATTAACTATTTGTCTGTGTGAATGTTCTTTTCCAAGAATTATGACCTCTGAACCGCGTGTTTCGTTAGGTGTGGTAAATTTAAATTTGTATGTTACTATATCATCACTTTGTTGTTTCAGATCGTGATGAACCACACTTTCATACTTCGATTGGAAATGCTCGACTATTTCTTCTTCTTTGCTCGCTATGATACCTAAACCTAGTTATATTATTGCACGTGAATATACCTTCTGGATCGTAGAAACTTATCGAATGGATTTGTTTAGATACACTCCAACAGGCTATTTGTCCTATTTTATCGAGTAAATCTTCTTTATCTGTAAATTTCAAGTCAGATCCAATTACGAAAGCGATAGTTTTTGGCTGTTTGGTCGTACTAGAGAGTAAACTTTCATCGTTCGCGTTTTGTGTGAAATAGTGCAAAATATAATCGTGAATAGTGCATAAAAGTATGTACAACCGGTAGGATGTCGATATTGAGATGTATACAAAGTATAGGAAGATATTGAATGGATTGACTGTTGCCAGTATCATCGTTTTTCTTGTTTAGCCAACGATTACAAACACGTGTTTGAAGTTGCTATATTGTCCGTAGTTTCTAGATTATTAGCATCAAAGCGAGTTTTCATACTCTTTTTGATCTAAAAGTGTAAAGGCAAAATTTTATAAAAATTGAATTTATGAAAATTTGAAATTAGTGTAGGTAATAGGTGTACCACTATTCAGAAAATCATTCTACACCTTTTCATGCCACAATAGTATCATATTTGGTTCGAATGCAGCGAGATTGATCAAAGCATTCATGAATTGCACTTTTTGGTGAAATAAATCCAGCTATGAAGTCCTGCAACAAATTAGCGCAGGAGGGATCTTGCCTGATTTCCAAGCATAGCAGGCAACTCAACTATCTGTCAAGAAAGCAATTTTTAGATCGTGGCGACAATTTTTGTCACGTCCGAATTTACGTTTCATTTCCCAAAGCGCTGACCTATGCACACAGACACAAATCTTGTGAACAATGAGCACATCACATGATGGCAACAACAGCGGCCATGTCGTAGTAGACATTGCTCCTCCAAATAAAGCTGGTCAGACAGGAGTAACTTCTCCTGGCGCAGTATCAACTACTGTATCGGACCTCGGTCATATGGTCGCAGAAAATGCTCAAAAGCAAGACAACAAAAGAAAAGACTCTTACGAATATACAAATGAATTGGCTCCTGATGATATGGGTTCGACTACTAGTTTGTTCCGAAAAATAGTGTTCGGACAAGGTCCTAGACCTGAGAAGCCAAAGCATAAACATTGGGAGAACTTAAAATTAGAATTAAGACGATTCTTAAGCGAGTGCCACGGTACTGCGGTACTCGTGTTTTTTCATGCAGGTACTGGTGTTATTAACCAATGGCTTCTCGATAGAGGACAACCATTCAATCAAGTGGCAGCAGGATTAGTTATGGGATTCATCATATTAGCGTTGGCGTACTCACTAGGTTCAATATCTGGTGCTCATTTGGTAAGTCATATTCAACTTGAACCTTACTCGTATAGAATCCAATTGTTACGTTAGCTTTTACACTACGCGGAACTTTCATTGTATGGCGATTGCCATTCTACTTGGCGAGTCAATTTGTTGGCGCAATAATCGGCGCGGCTTTTCTGCGAGCTGTTTTCGGAAATGTAGCATATTTGGGTAGTAACGTGCCACCTCCGTACAGCTCGAGCACTATAGCTCTGGGTACAGAGATCATTGGCACGTATGTATTTATAACTGTAGTTTTATCTACAGCAAGATCAGGGAAAGTAGTTGGTACAAACGCAGCATTGGCTGTTGGCGTTTGCTTTGCTTCCTTGGCAATTATCTTTAGTGGAGTAAGCAGCATCTCGTTGAATCCTACGAGAAGCTTAGCTCCTGCGATTGTTAGTGGTGGAGGACCACATTGGAGTGTCATTTGGCCGTTTTTGGTTGGACCAATAGCTGGCTGCTTCCTTGCAGTGATTTTAGAACGAGCACTTGCAAGTCAGAGAGGATTGAACTATAGAGCACAAAAATTGACTTGTGGAGGCAATGGAGGAAATTAAAAATGTACAATTTATAAAATAAACGACTTAAAAATAATCTGCTATTATTTATGTGGCTTTTTGGTTGCTATTTTACCAAGTTTCTTTCGTAGGTTTGTACATTTGCGATTTAATAAATTAATTTGTTGTGGAGGTATTGGTTTTGGAAGTTTCGATATGTGTATCATATGTCTGCGTGTTTGTACTACTAATCGAGCAAGCGCAGCGTTATCGTACTGTTTGGCACGTCGTACTAACGAATGACAATCATCGAGTAACGATCTGAGTTGCAAACTATCTTTCGATTTTGCTATAAGTGACGCGAACGCATCGTTCAACGACTTGAGTTGTATGTTGAATTGGTTCGTGAGTGATTGCAAATCTGGTGCATCGCGATCGTGTGTATTTAACCATTCCATCGCTTCATCCAACGCAATTGTTAGCTTTGCTAATTTGTTAGCGCATTGTATTTTGCTTACGTGAATTTTCTTTTGATGACTCTAACAAATCTTTTAGTTCATAGATTCGTTCTTCGAATTGGTTTCTAACGTGAGAAAGCTCATGCTTTTGCTCTTCAAATTGGTCTATTGCTATTAATCGATCTCGTGATGCACGTATGTTAACATTAGAATACAAGTATCGGTGTGTAACGTCCAAATTTCGTTTTGTTTCTTTTCCACGCTAAACAAGTCAGAATTGTCAAAAATAAACTTACGATCTGAACAATAGCATACGCTTTCGCTACATACACATGTGTAAGATTCGCTTGTACAGTCACCAGCGTAGAAATCCAATTTTCCAACTGTTCTTGAACTCCACTAAACTCACAAGCAACAATCACTGCATGAGCAGGATCCATTCCACTTGGAACTGTTTTCTCACTATATCCAATCGTCATGCCCTTTTGTAAGCCTTTTGGAATCAAATGCGTCAATGGTACATCAACAGGCATGAACTGATTCGATAACACGTAATCGTTCGCGATCTCAGGTACTTTTGCTACTAAATCAAATGGAAAGTGATCCTTGATTTGAATCTTTCGTTTTGTGTTGGTCGCGCCAAGTACAATTGCTTCATCTCCATTTAATGTAAAACTCAACCTTGCTCCTGTTTGTTCTACAGTTTCTTGTACGAACGGAACTCGTGATGATCCACCTATCATTTCAAACGTTTCTGGAAGATGATCGATCTTGCTCAAAAGTTGCTGCAATTTGGCGCGAATTGGTGTACATATTTTTTCCAACGTTTCACGCGTAATTGTAGCTGACAAATCTTGATTGTTGACTTCGATGGTAATTGTTGCTTGTTTGTTGACTGATAAGATTTCTTTTGCACGTCTGGCATGAGTTACTAGTCTAGACATTGCTTTTTCGTCTTTGGAGATATCCGTTTTGAATTGTGTGGCGATATGCGACGCTATTGTGGAATCGATATCGGATCCACCTAATTGATCATCGCACACCAGTGTTTGTATGATTATTTGAGTTTGCGAAACAGTTGCAGTCCAAATCGTAGTCGCAGTTGCACCCATATCGAAAAATCCAATTGTTTTAGATTCGTCTCGCCTCAATTTGGAGACGTAGTGTATCGTTGCTCCAATATGCTCATGCACAAGCTCTGCGTTTGAAATGTTTGCTATTTTTGCTGCATCTAACATCGCATTCCGTTTCTGAAATGAATACCACGCAGGTATCTACAGTGTAAGACTATTTTGTTTCAAAAAAAATAGGTACCGTAATAATGAAAGTGTCAGCATCAGTTATTTTGCCAACCACTGTCTTTGCAATTCTTACCGTTTCTTCTAGAATCATAGACATTATTTCTTCTGAGGTGTATTTAAGGGTGCAGTCTGGAGTTACACATATATCAATTGTATCTGCGTTGTTGTTCTTTTTAATTTGTACTAGCGAGTGTAGTAAATTTAAACGCTCTTTCGCACGTGTGTAGTCGTATGATTCTCCCAATAAATAATTTAAATACTGTATTGACAGTTCTGGATGTCTACCATGTAGTTGTAACGCTGAATCGGCAATATTTCGCTCCATGTTATTTTTAAATGAAAGTATCGTTGGCGATTTGCGTTTTGACTGGTCATTTAGAGCTATGTCTACTCCGTTCTTACTTGTGGCGATTTTGAACCATGCTGCACCGACATTAACACCCACAGTTGTGCCTTCTATGCAACTTAGTAGTGCCAGAGCCACCACAATAAGAAACATTTACAAATATTAATAATAGAATGGAATTTACCTAGTTTTGCGCTCTTTATTGATTTGTGACGTTTCTGACAGCAACAAAAACACCACAAAGAAGAACCAACATAGTTGTAGTTACTTGGACCTAGTTCGCATGGGCAACATTAGGTCATCAGAGGACACTGAGTTGTTTAAAGATCAAGTGGGACACAAGGCTCCACCAACAACACCTGGCACAGCGTTTCCACTAACGGAAGATACAACAGAACCAATCGTTAAAAAAGCAACCACTGTACAGATAGGAAACGACACTGTCACGTTATCCGAAAAAGAAGCATTTGAAATCGTACTAGACAAATTCAAAGAAACTTCGTACTCTAGAAGCCTAAAAGAAACTGCAGCAGTCAAATTGGCAGTTCCTAGGCTCATTTTATCAAACTATTTTAATTTTGACTGGGAAAAAGGTCAAAAAATCAGACTCGTAATTACAGAAGTCGATAACCAAAACTCACGCGAGTTTTTATCGTCTTTTATGCACGTATTCGGACAAGCACCAGCATTTGGATTGTACCATACTGCACTAAGTATAGGTCCACTCGTTTTGGACTGGAACGCATCGTCGTTATGCATCCCACGATACAACATTGGCAACATAATTTTTTCTATCGATTTATGCGACATAAAAACAGAAGATGATATGTTCTACGCAGTCGATGATATTTGCGAACGAGTAGCGTTTTGGAATGTAAATATGAAATACAGCAAAGAAAACAATTGTCAAAAGTTTGTCGATGACCTATGTAAAGAGTTAAAATTGACTATACCACGTTACGGAGAGTATTTGTCAAAAATTAGAAAAACTGGAAGATGTGAGCCAATATTCACAATTGGACTAGAATTGGCACATATACTTGGAGTAGAAGAATCAGAAATCGAATTTACAACGCACAAAGAGTTGGATGATTTTATAAATAAAGTTATAGCAGATGGAATGTATTTTAAAACTGAGGCTGGAAAAATGGATGAAATGTTATTAACAGCATATGACAAGGCATACTGGTACAAACACAAGAAAGATTCATCAAGTGATATATACATACCTCATAAATGTCCATTTGAAATGTAAAATAATATAAGTTGTTGTTTACTAATAATTGTTTTTGTTGTGAAATCAATTTATTATATAATAAATCTTTAAATAATAAACTAAAACTGGTTTCAATAAAGTATATATATAATATTATAGCTATGTTTATAATAAGAACCTTATAATATTAAACAAAACTTTTCAAATTATAATATGCTTCCAATTCAATTAAATTTTACACTTGAGGTAACATCTTGTTAAAATAGTTTATTTATTTATGTTTGGCAAATTTTATAAATTAAATTATATATTACCTTATAAATAAATAATGGCTGGAACTGTACATAAAAAGTGCTATTATCTTCTTTGACAAAGTTAAGCAGGATGAATGTTATAAAAATAAGTTAACTATATAAATTTAACTTTTTGAAAATGCAGCAGTTATGTTAGAACTTAAATATAACATGATGATAACTGTTTGATTTTGACTCTATTATTCAACAAAACACTTATAATTAAATGTTATAGTGCTGAAATAGTAAAGATATTAAATAATATAGCAAGTATATTTTTTAATAAAATAAAACTACCTAAATAGCTTCTATATCTTATAAAAATAATACATTTTAAAAAAGTACTCAATTTAAAACTAACTTTAAATAATATTAAAACATTAAATATTTGTTTAAAAATAATTACATAGCAATACAAGTAAATTAAAATAAGAATAATAAAGGTATTTAAAGGTTTAAAATGCAAAATAATTCATAATTAGAAAATTTATTATAGCTCATGTATAATAAGTAAGATTTTGATAAATATTAAATTATGTTTAATAATCTTATTTTATTTTATAATGTATATCAAGCTTACTTGAATACATTTAACAAAGGATGTTTATTTATTGAAGGTATTAGTAATTGTACAAATGTTTATTATAAAGTCTTTAAATTATTTAAATTGTTTAGTTTTAATATTGTTTATGTGTTTTATAAGTTTGTTGTATAAAACTGAGTATTTATCTTTTAAAGACTTGGTGATATATTTAAACTTCTGTTAAATATATTTTTTATTTTGATGTTTAACATATTTAATTTTTAAATTTTTTCTTTTATTATTTATGTATTTTCTTTAATTATTTTTTAAACTTTTATTAACCTTTTTAAGCTTTAATATCTATTTTAATATAATTTTTTAAAAGTTTTTATATTATATCTAATCTGTTTTCATAGTTTTTACTAAAAAGATGTTTTTATTTGTAGAATTAAAGTTGATAACTTTAATCAATGGAAAAGTACTTTAAAAAGTAACAGTTATATCTTAAAAGATTATATTTTGACCTCTTACAACTGTTATATATTTTAAAAATTCATTTTAACTGTATAATATTTTTCTACAATATTATTGTAAAGTTTGAATATAATAGCATCTTTTGCAGCCCAGTTACTTGTTATAAATGACAAGTTTTTTGCATTAACATTAAAGATATATCAAATCTTGGTTTTATTAAAACAAAGAGATCATAGACAAATTATTTTAATTAGTGTTAAAATAATTTGTTTTATATTGTGCTTGACAATAAATAAGATAATTTAAATAGAGTATGTCTTGTTTGTAATTAAATTTCAAAAGATAATAAAGTATTTAATATTTTCTTTTTAAGTTAATGCTGTTAACATTTTAAAGCAAAAAATACTAATATTATGTTAAAATATGAAAGTTTAACTTTATTGATACTATTAAACAGTTATATATTAAAATCTTCTGTAAATTTCTTAATAAGGACATTAAAAACAGTGTTATCTTTTATTAAAAATAATATTACTAACTTGTAATAGTTTTTTTAACTATATATTATAGTTTGTTAAAAAGTAGGTAACTTTTTTAATAAGGTGCTAAAACATAAGCTAAAAGCTAACAAATTATTAAGTTGCTGTTTTAATTTTTTTATAACACTATAAATATATAAAAAAATGCAAATAGTAATTTTATTTAAATAATAACCTAATATTTATTATGAAGATGCATAATGCAACATATTAATATTAAATATATTATTTTTAAAACTATTAAGTGTATTTAATAATTTATTTACTTAAATCTCTTCTTAATAATATTACTTAATACCTTTTCTCATGCTTATGTAATTAGCTTACAATATTGCTGTTTAATTGGTTTTGTTAAGTTAATACTGTTTGCTATCTTCTCACAAATCTATTCTTTGTATAATTTTGTTAAATAATGTTTAAAAAATTATATATATGAGTATTTATTACTTATATTAAATTAATACAACCAGTTGCAACTAAAATAATCTTAATTTTCTTCTTTTTATCCATTTTAACTGTTTTTACTGTATAATGTGCAGCATTTAATATTAAAATATGTACACATAGTTGTAGATAAAACATAGAATATAAAATAGACATAAAATAAAGTGCTTTACATATATTTAGTAGTTGCTAAAGCTTTTATATTTTGACATATAATTAATCTTTTTATTTAAATTAATATATACTTGCCCTTTTTACTAAAATTATAATCAGTTACTTTTTATTAGTACTGCTATGAAAAATAACAAATAGCTTCAACTTGACACTTTTAGTACTTACTTTTAATATAACTGTCAAATCAACTTTTTTATATCTATTTGTTGCTATTTTTACAACAGCTGCTCCCTTTTTTGCAATAGTTATTTATTTAGTTTTATCTATATTAACTCTAGTTTAATTAATGTTTTAA
>JAESGV010000192.1_pt1 | contig 39363 bp, 43 predicted proteins | sample 9269781 | NCBI WGS metagenome assembly JAESGV01 (sample SAMN15741586, study PRJNA653496) | algae metagenome | isolation source: Tildeniella torsiva UHER 1998/13D and co-occurring heterotrophs from... | place: Slovakia: Slovak Paradise National Park, Hrabusice, Kosice Region | collected 2000-01-01
AAATCAGGGTAGAACTCCACAGTACCAGCTATATAACAGCAGTGATACTGGATTAGAGCAAATGATTCGTTACACGTACACAAACTACTGCATTGTTAATGCAGACAATGCATGTGAGCTACTTATTCATGGAATGCAATTTGAGATGCAAGGATTAGTAAAACTAGTTGAAGAATACATCATAGAGAATTCACACGAGTTGGATGGAGTAGATATTTTAATGATGGCAGATTTAATTTCAAACGAGAAGATGAAATTAGTTGGTGTTAAGACTATAGTAAACAAGAGCAAGATAGAAATGAAGAGAGGACGTACATACAACGAAATTGAAAAGAAGTTGAAAGCAGCAGAGATACCAGAAGATGATATGGTTTTGATACTTGCAATGCTATTGTAGGGTACTTGAAAATACTATGTAATCATAAAGAATTAAAAATCATTCACATTAGTGTAGCTCTCACAGTTGAAAACAACAAAAAACGATAGTGTCAGCAAACAGCAAGTAGTTTAACTTTTTCGCGGAATGTTACAATTCGCTTTTTGTAATGCAACAAGGTGGGTAAAACTTCTATTCTGAGATATAGGAAAAATTTAACAACCGCTAAACACCATTGCAACAAGACCGCGGTCTGAGTGTGGTGTTATAATAGAAGAGAAGATAGTTCGCTAGGAGGTACAAAGAAGCGAAAACGAGTGCATGTATACAAGGATGATGTCAACAAAAGGGTTTAAAACGCACCTTTCTATGTTCTAAATTTACCTAATGGTTTGGCATTAATCTAATATTAATGCAGCTAAAACAAAAAAAATGAGTTCTAACTTAAATGCGGCGATTTATACTCCAACGTGAGTCTATTACAACGACACGTCACTGAAGCTCTATTCATGGATATACTAAACAACACCGTTTTGACCAGTGAATTTGTCTGCAAGCAAAAAAAGACCGGAAGCGACTTCAGTGTCTATCAGATCGGAAATGATTCCACAGTGTATCACGAAGGTTGTCATGATGCAGAATTGAACACACCAATTTTTAAATTCAACGGTTTACGAGATTTATGTAAGTCCACAAGTTTTGCTCTAACCGTGTAGTTGTTATGTTGGCGGTTGTAGATTCTCAAACCAAATGGAAGATCAAAACCAATGAGACATGCTCACTACAGGTTCATATTGGAGTGAAGGAACATGAGTTAATGAACCTTGTTTGTGGTTGGTGCGCTTTCGAGAATGTGTTTGTTCTCTTTGTGCCACCATTCCGCATCAAAAACTATCACTGCCCGTTTTTAACTGAAACTGAAGGTTTCAAAATTGACAAATTGCTCGAGTTTAGAAAAGAGTATCCTCACGCCACCAAGGAACAAATCGCAACTGACTTTTTCACCGCTCATGACAAGCATTTGGCTTTCAACTTCTACACACCGTACCAAACTGTTGAATTCAGACTGCATCACTCCACTTTGTATGAAAGTCATTGACAATACTAACAATTATAGAAACAAGGATGAAGTAGAAAATTGGATTTGGTTTTGTGGACTCTTTGTCGATCAGATGGCCAAACTACACGATGATGTTGAACTTCTAAGAGTGTTTAACATGAACAGAGACGAAAAGTTTGAGTACTTGTTCAAGGAGTGCATCAAGTGTGACGAGTTGAAAGAGTACTACAGCAAGGTGTGCGAGCAAAACAAGTCTGACTATGACTATAGCCGCACACAAATAGTCAAATGGAAGAAAGGCTGTAAGGGCAATAACTTTACCAACGGCAGAGAATGGGTGCAAAGGGATCCTATCGATTCCGAGATTAGCAATTCTGATGATACCTGCAAGGTCTTGTATCCAAAGCGTAAAGCCAAGTAAAGGTGAATCGTATGTTTATCTCCGTCAAACAATTTGGTTGTTGGTTTAGCGTTGTTGCTTTTATCGCTTGAATCAAATGATAGGCTCTTGAGTTGCTTGAAGCGTGATATCTTGACTATGGAAGGTGAAGATAACCGAGATCCTTGCCTACGTTTAGTGAAGATATTGGCTTCAATTGCTTCAGCCACCTCAAGCGATAAAAGCAACAACGCTTTTGTAAACCAAATTAATTATTGGTTTAATGCCCTGTGAACACTTTGCCTTCGTTGGTCTCTGTTTGGTTATTCTAGTAATTTTTATTCAGGTAGCAAGACAATACTACAACCGAATCTGCAATCAGAAGAAGCTGGAATACATATTTTCAAGTAATATTTTAGGCAGTAACCATGCCAAGAAAAACAGTTGTGCAGTATTCTTACCTATTGAATCGCACTATGATCTGCAGGAACAATTGAGTGATATTGCGTACGCTCGGTGTTGTGGAAACACTGACTATAAATATAAAGAGCTACACATTGCCCATAGTTTGGGTGGTTTTGTAGATGATTACATGGAAACTCGTACAGGAACTAATAAGCTTGTGTTTTTTTTCAAAAACATGAAAGAAACCGAAAAAGCACTTTTCAAAGTATCGCAGCACTACAAGTCATTCAATAGAAGTATAGTTCTAGGAACTGATGTTCGTGGAAGAGAGTTTTATGCATATATTTTTAGTATGCCACCAACGCGTTACGATATTTCGCGATTGAAGAAAATTTACTCATTTCCAAAGTCAGGAGAAGCTTATTATTTTGATTATGGATTATTTCTATCCAAACAAAAATTTAAAGAAGCTGGTGTGGAAATATTACACGATGGAGAAGTAGCGGAGTTGGTGCATTTCAAACTGTCAATGCATATCTCAAAACCAGCAAAAAAAACAGATAATCATATGCGAATTATTCCTACTAAAGATTACTCACTTTTTGGGATGTTATTCAAAGTGGACCACAGTGACATTGAACAAATCGATAAAGTTCTAAGATGTAACGATGACATAAACAACTCTTACTCAAAGCGAAAGTACTTTGGGGTGTACATCCATGGCGTTCAAACTCCGATTGGAGCGTATTGCCATATTTTGAGACCAGAGAGAAGGTGTGATATACCTCGTCCATTTCAACAATGTTGGATAACAAGAGATTTTTTTGGAGATTTGTATAAAAAAACTGTTAGTGTAGATGCAGCTGATAAATGGACAGAGCGAAAACAAAATTACTGTAAAAAGATGCTAAATGATGACACTATAGGGATTATGTGCTACTGTGATATTATGGTGCCTTATACATACAGTACTGAGAAGGATTTCTTATAATAAAAAGGTTTTTAACTTAAAAAAAAAATATTTTAAATATTATAAAAAGTTATATTATTTAATTGTATATTTTTTAAAAATAGTTTATTTAACATATTATGAGATCATTTAAAAGATGGAAACTGTTTGTAATATATAAAATCTGTTTTACCTTTTCTTTATAAAATATAAAATATTACATATTTTATAAAAAAATCTATTTATTAAAAAGTGGAGATCATCAAAAAAACGGATTTTATTTGCCACTTGCAGAATCCTTTTAAACATATTTTTTATAAAATTAAAATATTAAATAAAAAAAAGCAAATTTATTTTTTAATATCTTCATTTGGTTTTATGTCTTGCATAAATACATCTGAGATATGCTATAAAACAGGGGTAGATGTAAAAGACATACTACTTTTCTTTCCTACTTCCTTGCAAAGTTGTTTGGTTATAAAGTATATACTTTATTAACTTTTTTATGTCAGTGACAATTTTGTTTCAATTACTTGTTGCTATCTTCTAAAGTTTTAAACATTGAACTTAATGTAGGTTTAGCCATATTAATGTTAATATATTCCCAATGTTTAGTTTTCTTGTATTTCTTCTTTTTTAGCAGTGTCTCTTCCTCTTCTTCTTCTTCTCACTCTATTATTAGTCTTTTTCGCTTATTGTTAGATGTTAAAGAGAGTTGCAAGTCTTCTTCCTCATTTTCCCACTCTATTATATGTTTTATATCATTTTTCTTCTTTTTCTCATATAATAGCTCTTTTAAAACATTTGACCTTGAAGTTTGTTTCATCTTGTCTATATATTTAACTACTCTTTTAGATTTTTTCAATTCTATTGTATTTTCAACTTCTTTAACAATATTATATATCTCCTCATACTCAACATATAATTTATGGGGGCTCCTTTATGTTTTGTATGATTAATACCATTAAATCTTCCTTTATTTCTTTTAATACTACCTTTTTTTCCTTTATAAGGATTTTGATGAACATATTTTGCAATATAAGCTAATTTTCTTATGTTTATAACTTTTTTTAAATATGTATCATTGTTAACAGTATGTAATACAGCAACTGCACAACCATATAACTTGGTAATTTTAAAACACTATTAAGTTAATAAGTTAATATATTATTTTCTTACTTTGTAATTATATGTTATATCATCCTAGGTATTATTTTTGCTAGTTAATAATCTTATTTTCTCAGTAGCTGCTTTTATTTCTTGCTTTTTAGTTTGTATTTCTAAAGCCTTTATTACTGTAGTATAAGTAGCTGAAAATTGAGAAACTGTAGTATCTATATGCACTCTATTTTGAAATATTATTTCTTTAGCTTGTACTTCATATAATAGTGCTTCTTCTAAAGGAATTTCTAATTTAGCATATATATTAAAGTTTAATTGTAACCGCTTTTCCTTAAAATGGTTACAATGTAATCTAATCTTTTTAGCTGCTCTTTCAGAGTAGTTACTTAAATTTAATCTAAATGAGATTCTTTCTGATGAAACTTGATTTTTAGAGATCATTGTTTTTTTTGTCTTTTACCAGCATATGCTAAATAGTTTTGCAAACTTTGGTCATTAAAATAATCTATCATAGCTGTCATTACTGTCTCTAGTGAAGAGCTAGCTGTTATATTATAATTGCTCTTAAATTGAGAATTAAATGATTTAATAATATTGGTAAAGTTTCTTCTACTATCAATAATGCTTTTAATAATGCAGGCAGTTCTATATATACAATTTAAAAGCTCTTATTTCTTGTTCTTTTTAAACCATAGTTGTAATTTAGTTCCTTGCTCTGTATTAATTAGTTTTTTCTTAATTATTAATAATACTACAAATTTTATACCAATTTATATATGTTTCAGATAGATATTCCTCAATATAAGATGCTGTTTGATCAACTAGTCCACTACCTGTATTTTTACCAAATAATTCCTCCAAGATTAACCCCTTTTCTACCTCTTTTTGTATCTTTAACTTGTTTTTTAAATACTGTTTAATAGTAGCTTTAAAGTGATTCAAACAAAGCAAATGTTGAATTCCTCCTGTAATCTTATCCTATGCATTAGAAATAGCTTTTTTACCATCATATGTTAAAGTTTTTTTCAAGTAGTTAATCTTTGTAGAAGTAAGTTTTTCTTGCTTTAGTAGCTTCTTAAAAGTTAAAAGTAGTTTATGATAAGTTATTTCTTTACGATCTTTTTAAGTTTCTACATTAATAACATTATACTTTTCTAACTTATATTGTGAATATACATACATATAACATGAAAAGATTTAGTAAAGTCAGTATTATGAGCAACAACTGCAGATGTAAAATGCTTCCACATTAAATGTAGTATCAGTGAATTACACATTCTTACAAAGTAAATACCGTAATAAGTCTTTAGTAGCAACAAGTATATAAATATTTTTGCTATATATTTGTAATGAATAAATAGTATCACTTTGAAAAATAGCCTGCTTTTGCATATTTTCTATATAATTTGAAGGATTGCAATGTCTATATAGTATTTCTGATAGTTGTAATAGATTTCTTAGAATAGCTCCATTAATATTTTTAATTATAGATATTTTTTTCCTTTGCTCTATAGTTAATAATTCAACTTTTAATGCTTATAATTCTAAAAAACTTTTCTTAACAAATAGTTGATCTGTTTTTGTAGCATTACCATGTAATGCTTTTTTAGAGTTAATAAGTACTCCTGAAGGGCGAAAGTAAATGATAACTCCTCTGAAAAACTTTTTATTGGCTTGCTTTTTAGTTAAATAGTACTTTTTTTTTGTGAAGGATTAATATTTAGAAAAGTTTAAATCTGCTACTTTTGTCAAATGTCTAAAGTATTATACTAACATGTTCATATGATTATAACTCTCATACTTAGAAAGCTCCCATCTAAACAAGTCCCCTTTATAAGAATTATTTTTCATATTTTCTTTTGTAAAAAAATATAAAAATACATTCTCATTAGATATTCCCTTGTACTTTTCAGTGTCTGTACTGATTTTATCAGAATACTAATGCGTTGTTAACAACGCATTAATTGCTTCTGTAGGTACTTGATTGCTTAACATTAGATTATGTAAAACATATTATGAACTGTTCAAATGTAGAATGTATTTCTAAGAACTTTCACTCTTTATATAATTACTAAACAGACGAAAAGATATAGGAGTCTTTTTCATATACTGCAATCAGCTAACTGTTTTTATAAAGTTTTGTAGTTTTAATTTATAATATCTTATACTTTATTAGCAATTTAGCAGATCATATTTCAAAGCTTATTTCAAAATATAAGTTCATAAGTTGGTATAGTATCTTCTTTTCAACAACCAAAGCAAATGTTAATTACTTTGTAAGTTACATCATATATAAGATATAGTATATAAGAAAAAAAGTTAATATTTTTATTTTTTGCTTAATGGTGACAAAGGTGCATCTAAAACTTCCCTTTGTGCTGTATTAGCAGCTTTAATACTATAATTTTCAAGTGAAAGTAAAGCAAAGTCAGTTAATGCTGTATATTTTGCAATATCAACTTTTTTGTCATCTTTTAAATTTAAAAAGTAAATTCTAAAAGAAGATTAAAAATATTAAAGTAGTATATACGCTTGTGTTAATGCAAGAATAGAAAGTCTATACTCTATATTTTTAGTATTAGAGTGGTCTGAAAGCAGATCAGCAAGGGACTCCTTTTGCAACTTGACCATAGCATAAATATGCTTACTAATTTTAGTTATATTAGGAATCTTTAGTAACTTCTTAGAATCTAACAATCTTGCAACGCGTTTTACAATAGTGTTGATCAAATCTTGAAAGTTTGAACTTTTTTTTGAGACGATTGTTTGTAGCATTACTTTAATATCACATAGTTTTAAACATAAACCAAATATTGCTGCTAAATAACCAATGGTTTCTGATCTGAACTTTGGTTCTGTTTCAATATGCGCTATTGGTGATATAATAATAGAAGTGCTGTTGTTGATTGCATTACCAAAAAATTCAATCAGTGAATTGCTTAATGCCAAACTATCTTGACAAAATTTAGCCTGTCCTTAGCATATAAAATAATATTCTTACACTTAAGCCAGTAGTTATCTTTTTTTCCAACTCTTTATCCTTTTGACTTAAACAATACTCTAACAAATTTACTTTCTTCTGCAACTATAATGTTAGTATAATACAAAACACAAACACTTTTGATTTTAGTATCATGTTTTTCTATCTCAAATGTGTATTGCTATTAAGTTAATTCTTTTATAAATTAATAACTTACTTCATTACTTATGCTATTATTTGACTCTACTGCTACTTTAGCCTTTTTCTTTGATGGTGTATCTTAATCACTGTTTTTAACATCTTCTACTTTTCTTTTTGCATCTTTGCTTTTTGTTTCTGTTGTCTCTTATTGTGGTTTTTTGAATAATACTTCAAAATCACTTTTATTATCACTAGCTTTTAATATTGGACTGTTTTTGTTATCTTTAGTAGCTTTTACTAAAGCCTGCTTTAACTTTTTGTTTGAAGTTTGTAGTGTTGTTTTCTATAAGGTTAAAATAATTAATTTTACAACTTTTTGATTATTCTCTTCTGACTGTTTCTTGTAATTTATTTTCTGCTGTTTGTTTCAGTTTTTTTGAGGTTAAAACTACATAATAACATATTTTTAGTGCAGGTTCTTCTTCTTCTAACTCTTGCTTCTTTTTTATCTTTTGTTTTAGCTAGGTTAAGTTAGATTAATTAATTTTTGACATACTTTTGATCTTTCTTTTTCATTGTTAATATCACTTTTTGTATCTTCACCTTCTTTCTTATTGTCTGATTTTCTTTTTACAGTGCTTTGCTTTGTTTTTTCTTTTTCTTCCTCCTCTTCTATGTCTGCCTTCTCCTCTTCTACATTTTTACTTATGTGCTTTTTTTTCTCATTTTTTATTTCTTCATCCTTTTCTTCCTTTTCTTTATCTTTGCTCTTTTTTCTTTTGTTTTACGTATGTTTTTTGGCGGTAATTTTGATTCTTCATTTACATAAAAAGGTTTTTCTGTATCTGATTTTAACCTTTCTGTTTTTTTATTTATAATTTTTATTTTTTGTATCAGTGGTTTTCTGCGTTGTTGTGCAACAGTTTTTCTTATGTTTGCCATGTTTTCATAAAATTATTGGTGGGATTTCTAGTTAGCTTCCATTACAACACATATCATAACATATAATATTAATAACTCACATACTTATTACATATATATTTTCAAAGTTAATAATATAGTACTGTTATATTATGTAGCTAATGCTGTGCTGTAAATCTTAATTAATAACGCGTGATGTAATTCATATCACTTTCTAACAATATTATAAGGTAAGAAGTTTGCTATTCTTGTAAAATTTAGGCGTTAAAACATTTTACATTACACACCATACAAACTTTCCTACTGTACCTTACTTTATGATATGTTTTAATCATCTAGAAATGAACAAAAAAACCTTTATATTAACATCAACCAACTATCAGCAAATTAAAAACAGCAAATAGAAAAGTGTATTAAAGAATATAAAAGAAGTTTAAATCTTTATAATAATGCAAATAAAAAGCCTACTTAAATAATTCCATAAAAATACTAGTTCTTATAATTTATTAAGTTAATATCTTCTATTAACTTGTTCTTTTTATGCTTTTAGTTATTAGTGTAATTTTCTTGTTTTCTTTTGTAACTGTGATGCATATCATAGCTTTTTTTGACAAGAAAAGCATCATAATACATGTTAGTCTTAATTAATGACATTATATTTCCACTAAAATTTTTATCTAATAATAAACAATTCAGCTCCATATTATGTTTCAAATATATTTTATAGTTATTAAAATAGATTAAAATTGTACTTTGAATATAGAGCAATAGCAGGTATAGCTGTAATAGCCGCTATAAGTGAGGTTAAAACCTTCATTTCAATCATATCTTTAAGTGAAGCATGATTTTCAACCATACTGTAGAATTTAAATATAAACCATCCTATTAAAGTATTCCCTGTTGCTGCTTTAAATTTACCCTGTAAATAAGCATGCATAATTTGAGTAAACTTCTTTTTTTCACTTTTTACATATCTTTTTGACTTTTCTTTTTCTTTACTAAACATATTGTTGTTTGTTATAAAAAACAACTGCGTAAAGTGTAACATCATTCTAATATTTTTTGAAAGATGTATATTTAAATTATGCATATATGGTAAAGTTTTATGTATTGTATTCTTCTAAGTATCTTTCTCTAAGTTTACTATATTCTTAATGTATAAAGTTATATACTATGTAACTTACTACTTTCTTATCTTTAATGATATCTGAAAATAAGCTAACAGCTGTCAAATCTTCTATTTGTGATACATATTTTTCTTCTTTCTATAATATTCAAATATTTAAAATTTAATATACTTTTGAGAAATCAAAGGTTACATTTTTGAACCCATAGGTTAGAATTAATAAACTCTATCTCTTATTATATAAGATTAAAAAGAGCATGTTTTTTACAATCCCCTTTTTATTACTATGAAAAGTAAAAGTAGTTTGCAAACTACTTTCTATAAATGTTACTTAAATTCTAATGTTAAATAAATCAGCATATTCTTGCAAAGTTTGATTTGTATTTAATTCTTTATTACCAACATATTGTTGATACTTCTTATAAACTTCTAAATATTTGCTAAAATCATGAAAATGGTAAATAGAAAAGCATGCTGCTAAAGAGTATCTATCTGCTATCTTTGTAAGTATTTGCACCAACTTTTTGCTGCAAGTCAGCAATCTAAGTTTCCATCTTATTACAGTTGACTTATTACAATGTAATAACAAAGTAATATATTACCTTATTATCTTTTATGTTAAAAAGTTTTTCAAATACTTTACATTATTACATTTAATTTTATCCTTTTAAGTTTAATTTAATCATTTTAATAAATAATATTTGTGAGTTTTTTATTTCCCAAGGTAGATTTTTAAGAATTTCTTTGAGTTGACCGTGTACTTGGAGAAAAAATCAATATGACCAACAATATTAAACCTTTTACAAGATGTTAGTCCCTACAGCATGCAGCTAAACTCATACACCAATGTAAAGCAATGAATTAAGTCTGTAATAGACTGTAAACTTTAATATGGACATGTCTCAGCAATACTTAATGCTGCGTGAGGCATGCCCATATGTAACACATGGATAACAACTAGAAAAATAATTATTAAATGAATATTACATTAGTGTAAAAACATAAAGTACATATTATGTATATTTACAAGCTTACTAGAGTTACAAGCTACAGATTCATGAAAAAGTTTATAATATCTGTAGATATATAATAACTGTATCTGATAGTCCCACAAACATTGTATTTAGAAGCAATAAATACCCAAGGTTTATTTTGAAAAATAAATAACTTTTTACATAAAAAAATGCAGTTTCTATTAGGTTTAATGCTTATTAGTTTTTTAAGTTTGTATATTACTAAGTTAATTGTAATTTTTTGTAAAATATAACCAATCAATTACTTTTCAATCACTTCACAACACATCACGCTATGAGCAAAGCTCTACCACTAAAGTGGCAACACTACCACAAATATTTCCAGATAAAAAAAGTTAAATGGCCTGAATACATCGAATAACAGCAGCTTTTTAAAGATAAAATACCAGAACAATATGCCAACAAAGAAGAGCATATCAATACTGCTGTTATTTTCACAAAATTTATTTTTAATAATGCATTTCGCTACCCAGAAATTATCAAGTTCTGTGATGGTGCAATCACCAAAGAACGTATTAACTAGGCCAAAGTTGCCAACAAGTTGAAAGTTATTATTTATTTTGCATTAAAAAGTCAAGATAATATTAATATTAATGTTTTCGTCTTAATATCAATAAGCCAAGAAATAAAAAGACTAATGCCTAGAATATTTATTAATAAACACAACAATATACTATATCTGATATGTGGCCTACAACACGTGTATAATGATGTATATTACATACATTATATGTTAATAACTTATTTAAATAGGGGACCTCAAAGAAGAAAAAGATAAACTGAAGTTACAAGCAGTTAAGTTAGAATTGTAAATAAAAGCCAGCAACTTATTTGATGTATATTTGTTTTATTAATGTAAATTTCAGGAACTATCAAGGTTTGAGCTATTATATGAAACCTTATTCTTACATATTTTATGGAATTTTTATAATTTTTTGTTTTTAAGACATTAATGTCTAAATTTTGGACATTACTGTCTACTTTTTCCCAGTACTGTCTATAAAAATATTGTTTAAGCTTTTTTGTTTCAATTATTTCTATTTCCTCTTCTGCCTTTCTTTTCTTGTTTTGTTTTTGTTTAACTTCATTTAACTTGTGTCTACTTTGTTTATCAGTTAATTGTTTCAAAATTTGTTCAATTGTTGGCTTTTTGAGGCAATATTGTGTTAATTGTGAATAATTATTCTTTGTTGCTGATACTGCAACAATACAGCTACAAATTTGTAGTAATTTAAAATCTTAAAATATTAAAAGAGCATTAAATTAACTTACACTACATGAACAGCATAACTCATTCCAATTATTCTTTTCATACACTTTAGACTTCATGTCATTGTGTGAAATAATGGCTCTTTGTTTTGTATCATCAAATTCTATAGAACCTGGTGTTCCAAGAATAATTTTTGTTGTTTAATCCAATGTAGTTGCCTTTAATTGTGTAATGCCACATAACACGGCTAATGGCTTTGGATAATTAATTTGTTGCACTTGTCGGCTATACTTCTTGCTCCATTCCAAAAATTGAATTTTTTGTACAATGGTTTTCGATAATGCCAATATTAATTTAATCATTTAGTCACATTGCATTGATGTAACTTTTGATTTCAACGTTTTGTTGCTATTCTGTCTTGTATATCCCTCAAAAAACTCTATTGTTTGATTTTGCATCTTTTGAATCAGTAATGTAGTTAATATGTGGTATGGTGTTGCTCTGTCAACTTGTATTTCACTTTTTAATACCAAATTGAATGACTTGCTAGGGTTATTTGTTTGTCTATCTAATCCTATTCCTGCTAGTATTTGTTTGTCTAATGTACAATACTCTTTTAATACTGGGAACTTATACTTCTTCATGTATTTGCAAAATATTGCTCCTTTTATAACTTCTAAAATTTGTGTCCTAAAAATTAAATAAAAGTAAAATATAATACCATTTGGTGATATACTCTTGCTCATGCTTGATTAAATATTCTTCTGTACAATCAAAGAGTGGTGGTAACTCTTTAAATTGTTCCGATTTTCTTGTTGGATGTTCTTGATTTGTTTGATATTTCTGACCGTTACTCCAGCATTCTTAAGATTGCGGTGTAATATCTTTGGTTTCTCTTTGGATAACTCTACTTTTTGTCGCAAGTTGTGTAATTGATCTTGTGAAAACCCAACAAAAGTGGAATTCTTGTCTTTGGCGTTTCTATGAGCTTTTAATTGGGACAAGGGTGCATATGGGCCATCTTTTCGTCGCATATAAATCATAATTGCAGGATATTGGTTGTTTCGCTTGTGTTTCCATTTGTATTCAATTTTTTTAAACTCATAATACTTACTAGTACTATCTTTGTGTTTTTTATGATCAAAATAGGTTGTTAAAAAGTTTGCCTAGTGATTGGATGAGTTATTTATCCATCTTCCAAAGTGATCTTTTCTGGCACTAGTATCTTTTAGTGAAGATGCCCAAAACATATAAAATCCAGTAGGACAATAGCATTTATAGTCTGAAAATGTATCAAAGATATATTCTGGGTCCCAAAGTTGCATAAATATTGCTTTTATAAAAGCATGATGTATTTGTTTTCCAGTGAAATGTAGTGCAAAATAGGATGGCTTGTGATTTAGGTATTCTTTGCTCATTAGTGGAAGTTAAACCACATATTTTGTTATAAAATCGTCTGATGTATAGAGTTGAAGTGGCAGTAGCGACTGCAGCCTCTCTGTGAAACTGTTTGACATTGACAACTTGTTACAAATAATTACAACAAGTAATTACTATTAATTGTTACATATTAATATAACAACTATCTCCAATCTTTAATAATTGTATCAGAGTTTGAGTTTATGTCAACTTCTGTACTTTTAAATTTTGTTCTTTGATCAATTTAGGTTCTTTTATGACATTATAGTTCTTGATTGCTTCAAGTTTAGGAGGTGTTAAAGTTGCAGCCATATTGCTCAACAAGTAATAATAGAATAAATCTAATGTTCAAAATATAGAACTGAGCATTATTGATTCTCCTGGTTGTGTTGACAGAGTGGGTGTTATCAAAGTGGGTGTTATCAAATCATCCATTTATTTGATTGTTGGAGTAGAGTATTGGTTTTGAAGTAGTTTTGTATTAACTCAGTTTTTGAATAGCTTCATTTATCAGAGGCAGTACAACTGCCCACATATGCAAATCATGCTACTCTTTCCATTCTGTTTGAGTTTTTGAACCTCTTACTAACAATTACTAAATGCCTTGTACCATTCTTTATCATAATAAGTGACAGCTTGCAAATGACCCAAAATATGTTGGATTTGGGTTTCATCAAGTTCTGTATGCATTTCTGAACTGGTCAATGGAACTGTTGCTCTTAGTGAGCAGTACTGACAAGTGAACGCTGTTTCTCTTGCAAACTTCCAAATCTTGATCTGGTAATACGACTAGTTTTCTAACTGTAAGGATATTTTGCCAATGTTCAACATGACGTTTGCATCCTTGAGTCTGTTGTTTTAAATCTTTTAGATTTGTTGTTGCTTCTTGCCACTTGCTGCAGTGTTGCTTGTCAAGAGTTGTTTGAACTCATGGTTTCTTCCAACTCAGAAAGTTGTACTTGAATTATAAGATCATATGCGCGATAGGATTCTCCAAGTCAATTGTTCATGATAGAATATTATAACATGATCGGCAAAGGCATTGGCTTCTTCTGCTTCAGCAGGTACACTTTTATCGTGGTATCTTGCCTTTAGTGCTTCAGTGTTCATTATTAATAATTTGAATTGATGCATAAAGCTACTCTTGATAGGTTCTACAGACAACGCTTGTGTGCTTGACTAGTAACGCAAGAAGCATGGCAAAGTTTTGCCTCTGATTATGTGTTTCACACTACGACCTTAGAACTTTTGTTGACCTAACAAACAACTAATTTGTAAGGCGTTAACCAAAGAACCCTTGGCTCCTGATTCAGTCATCAAATGCAAAAAGTTGCGTGGGAATTGTTTAACCAATCCGGTAGGAATGGATTCCTTGATGACGGCAGAAGTGGTCTTGTTCAAAGCAGCTTTAACTTCAGCGTCAATGATTTCGCCAAATAGTTTGACCAATCCTTCTGGGACTGTTTCTGTCATTTTATCGGCCAAAGTATCTCATGTGAATTTTTTGGTGGCGGAAGCACAGTTCTTGACACCTTGTGAGTAAAATGTCACGTTTTACATAGGCTGGTGCGCTAATGAGACAATCATCTAAACTGCAAGTGAATCTGTGCAATTGCAAGTACATGGTGAACAATCGCTTGTGGTTGTTGCTGTGCTGCTTGTTCTTGTTGAACATCTTGCAAAGTAGGTTGTTGTACAGTTGCAGGTTGTTTGGTAGGAGTTTGCGTTGGTGTAGGTCTAGTGTTGTGTGGTGGAGGTTGAACATACTTGGTTGGTTGCTGTTTTGGCTGTTAAAGCAAAAAGTTTATATTGCTACTAGGAGTAGCAGGTAGTTGCGCCAACACTGTCAAAAACGCAGCAAAAGGTGGCAAGTTACTGCTACCTTGTTGCTGTTGGTGCGTCTTTTGTTGCATATCCAACTTGGCCAAACTATTAGGTGGTGGTTGAATCAAAACTTTACGTTACTCAACAAGTCTACACTTCTCTTCTTTTTGTTTTTGTTAACTTGCGGAGATTATGGAGGTGGGTTGACGTTAATTAGTGGAGCGTAACGTAACTGTTGTCCCTTGTTCAATTGATCTTGTACAGATATGTTAACAAAATTGTTACCATGATGTTGTTGCATTGCATTCATTTGCATATTTCCACTTTCGATTTGTGATAATTGAGTTGGTGTGATATTTGGTGTATATGTCTTTTGAATGAACCATGGGTTGATATCCTTGTCGTCTTTCTTTGGTTGACAACCTTTTTGTTATGATACACGGTTTGGTGGAGGAATAGTAGCATTGTTTGCGTTTAAAGCAGCAAATGTTGGCATGTTTAGGATGTGAGGTGGTGTTGGTAGCGTGTACAAGTTGGAGTACTGTCCAAACTGTGTTTGGTTCATCTGCTGTGCCATCTTGTCCTTTGGTGGTGTATCTTTTTGTTTGTCGTCAACAGGTGGACTGTTACTCATGATTTCTTGCAAACTTGTGAACTATGTTGGTGGTGCTAATTGACATTCTCGTGACTCTAACACTGTTTGTGCAAGCAGTTCCACGTTTGATATTTGTTTTCCACCCTTGCCTAGATGCATTAGATTACTCAACGAAGGATTACCCTTGCGATTAGGGTTTGCAATTTGGAAAAGACTTGGTGGAGGAGGTGGTGTTAATTGACGACCTGCTCGTATTAGTCTTCTGAAATCAGTTGGACTAGTGCTGAGGTTGCTCAGGTTGTTTCTTCTTCTTTCGTTGGTTCAAAGGTAGTTCTGGGTCAAGACGCTTCTTATGCAAATTGTAAAACTTTTGACACTGTAGTGAAGTCTTTGTTTTCATCTTTTGTGCAATGGTTTCAGATCCACGTCCATGTTGTGTGAAAAGATCAACAAAGTGAGCCTTTTCGCTCTCACTCCATACGCCTGAAGGTTCAAGTTCACGTCTCTTATCTTTGTGTTTTCTATTGGCATTGGAACTGCTTCTGTTTCTAGTACTTCTTCCACCAATAGAAACATTACTAGCAGTAACTCCCAAGTTCTTCATTTCACGATTAATTTCCAATTTATTGTCGTCTTGGAAGTCATTATACTCATCATGCCATTCATCTTGGTACATTTCTTGACTTTTAAAGTACTCTGGTTGTTTGGAACGATTGTAGTTGTATCCACTTGTGATATTAACTTCCTTGCATCTGCTTGTTGTTCCTTCTTCAATAATCTTTCTCTTGTAACAATGTTTTTGTTTCGCTTCGTTCATGATTGCTTTAAAGTCCTTGAACATCTTGTTGTTGTAGTAAAAGTTGACTACATCACTCATCGACTTGTTTGGTAACAATTGGCAGATTCTTTGAAGGTCTTTGAGGAATTGTGAGAACAACTTGTAGAATGTTTCTTTTTTGTCTGGTATCCATGCCAACTCAACACTTCTGAGTTCCTTGTTTTGAGTGAGACATGTTTGCAAGTCAGCACGACTATTATTGTCCAAGAATTCCAAATTGCGTTCTTCTTGAGTGAGTGTTGGTGGACAAACTGCTAGTGTCTTCATATAACGAAGTTTGTGTTCCTCCTCTTGTTGAATGCAATCTTCTTCATCCTCTTCCCATTGTAATCATTCCTCTTCCATCATTTGTGAAAAATCTGGTAGAGGTTTAAAATCCATTTGTTCATCGTCATCATCAAAATGTTCTCCACATTTGATTGGTACTTGCTTTCAATCTTGACAAAGTTTGTAGTAATGCTCACCAAGTGAAACGTTTCTTCTTTGTACTTCGTCACACTTCTCTTAAATACACTTGACGATTTTATAGTGGTATTCCAAGAAACATTTCTCGCTTTCTTGAAGAATTTCCAAATCTTTGTATGTCTCCTTGTCTTGTAGTGGACAAACATCAATGTTTGGATTCATTAACCCTTCGAATGGCTCTTCTGTCAATCTACTCTTCTCACAATTCTCCAAGTAGATACTTTGAATCTTTGTTAAACGTCTTGGAGTATTGGTTGGTGATGATGCGGAACCTGTCTTCTTATGACTTGGTGACGCTCAAAGCAAGTTTCTTGTTGTTGGTTTTTCCTTGTAGGTATCCAACTCGATTTGAAAGTTGATAATAGCATTATCAACTTTCTCCATTAGAAAATCTCTTCTTGAAATTGAATTGGTGGTGCTTTGACAACCACTGGTTTAGGTTCTGCTTCTTTTGTCTATGCTCAAGCTGAGAGAATCATCAGGTGGTGGTGGAGGTGGGCTTATAGAAGATTGACTTTGACGTCTGCTTGAACTATCTTCGCGACTTCTCTATCTCTAGAATCATTCACAGTATTGATTCTGATAATACTTTGGACTTCTATCAAAATCCAAGTACGGTGGTTGCGAATAAGGAGATTGTGGTGCATGCCGATCATAATATGGAGGTGGATATGAAGGTGAGTATGCGCGTAGACTTATCATTCCTCTACCATGATCGCGAGGAGGGTATCCTCTGTATCCCATTGGTGATGTTTCATTTTTACTTCCAAAATAACCATAATTGTTGCCACAGTATAGCGAGCCATACGGTGATGATGGCATTTTATCTGTATTGTGTGGTGGACTGTCTGGTCCACTTATTTTTCTTCTCTTTGGAGCATTTTGTGTGCCAATAAAGAATTTCATATTTGAAGAGTTTGATGACTCGTCAACAAGTCCAAGGTACACTCGTTGAGGTAGTAGAAGTTTGCAATATATTCTTCCATTGTGTGAAACGGTCAAATTGCGATTGTGGACGTTTGCGAGCAACGACGGTATCAGTCTTGTTGAAGTTGTGGTAAAATCAGTGATTTTCGAATATTTATTTGCAATACGAGTTCATAAATATCATGCTAGCTGTATAATTAGGCGGTAGCCGTGCCTGTCTCATACAAACCAGCATGAATATTTTGTTTGATTATCCTATCATCTCTTATATGGTTAGAATGTTAAAATTTGCTTACTATTAGGAGGTGATATTGGTTTCTGGTGAGTGGTAGGGATGTACATATGTAAAAACGTCCTACTAAGCTTGTACCAAGCAAAAGGCTAAAACGCGTTAGGAGTAAACGCGATTTTTTGAAGTTGTTTGGTCAACTCATATTTTGACCAATAACTATCGATAGTCCACATGAAGCGTCGCTCTCATTTCATTAGTTCAACCCACAATCGCTCTTCTGCAGGTTATTCACCAAGGGCTGGCACGGCTACCGCTGACTTTGGTGAGCAACTCTTGCAACGAGCGCGTCCATCAGCATTCAAAAAGCAAAAAATGGTAAGTTTAAATTATATTGCAACTAATACTTTAGGACAAAATCGCTCCTATTAATCTGCAACACTATAACAAAAATAAGGATTCGATTGGGAAGATAACCAAAAAACAAATACTATGGCCTAAAGTTACACCATGGCAGTGGAACCAAAAGATGACAAAAGAGCAACACAAATGGTCATTTTGTACTGCATCGCAAGCAGAAAAGGCTGGGACCCCAAATTTCCGTATGTACTTGGCTTAATTAGCAGGAGAATGTCCAGAAGTTGGCACAAAATTGTATCTTCCAAATTCAACTCATTTTGTTTGGTATCAACTATACGTGTTGGTTAAACTTATAGAAATGGGTGTTTGGGTAATAGACTTATCTCCAGAACCAATTTACATGGGCTTTCATTATACTGGTGGGTGCAAAGCTACTAATAGATCAGATTGTGGCAATTATGTTGTCAAAACAGAGAAGAACAGATACAATCCATCTCTTAAATCATTTTTAATGGCTGTTAGTTTTGATATATACTTGGAACCAAGAATTCTCTTAGAAGGTGTTAAAGATGTTATTATTGTTGGTAAAACAACAGATAAAGCCATTGGTGAGGATTGATACAAGCGGTTACAAAAAAACTCATAAGATGAATGTACTATCCACAATCTAGGAATACCTTCACTTTCTGCCCATCAACATAGATTAGAAAAGTTGAATTGGACTGAGTATGCTAAATGTCTTATTCTTGGTGAGACACGTAGAGCAAAAGTATGTAAAGAAAGAGCAAAACTAGCCCACAAATTATGGAAGGTGATGTGTAAACATAAACGTTTGAAAGAAACAAGAGGAACAAGTGATATTACATCAAGAGAGACACTAAAAACATACCAATCAGAAATTGATCTTTACAAAAAACAACTAGGTGAAGAAAAGGAATAGGAGAAACAACCACCAACGGATTTGGCTAAGTCACTTAAAAAAGATTTCGAAACTATTTGATAATACACTATTAACAAGATTATTGACTTTGGTTTGTTTGGAATTACACAAGATGATATTCAAATCGCACAAGCAGACTTTTTCAAACCTAATAGCAACTTGTATGACTCGTTAGATGACGATAGTGAGAATGAAAAAATCATGCAAAGAAAAAGAAGTGTATCTAAGGAGTATCAGGTTGTACAAGAGGATATTTTGGATTCAGAAGATTTTTCAGAAGATGAAGACACAGAAACAGAGAGAGTTCCAATATTCAAGTTTAATTCTCCTATACAAGTTATAGAAACAGTATATCAACGATGTTATAGAGATATGTTTCTAATTTTCGATCTAGAGGCACATTAAATTACTATTCACAAGAAATCAAAAGATTACACATCAACGGATATAGAGCCACAAAACTATGACAGTGATGAAGGCTATAGTGGTATAGAAGTTGCCTACAATGACACAAGAGAAGGTCTTAATGACTTTGTAAATAAGCAAAATGTTGAACTTGTCTTGTTAGAACAGGTTCAAGAATTACAACTAATTGAGAATGAAGAGGACAGATATGCAGTAAGTAATATATTTTTCAACTTACAATTAGGTTTCAAAAGAAGATATGCAAGCATCACCACCAGATTTATATATCAAAAAATTAAAAATTGAATATGCACAACGTGTTCATACGAATTACAGGAACTATGAAACTATTCAAGAGAAATATGGTCAAAAGAATTTATTAAATCCAACTAAAGTGGATGTAGTCTCTATTTTGCAATTTATAATGCAAAAAGATAGATTATGTTGGGTGTATAGACAAGTACAAAAGTATATTCCTCAAAAAACAATTTATTTCCAAGTAGAAAGACCAGATTGTAGAACAAGTATGTTATAGTATTGAATATTAACAAATTAGTTTCTCTTTGGGGGTACAAAGAAGATTTAAAGCTTTTGTATCATCAATTGACAAGAAGAAAATGCATTAGAATAGAATGGAGACAACATAATTCAATACTTGGAATAGGATTGTATCCAAAAGAAACTATTTTAGAAGTTCAAAACGAAATATATAAAATCAAAAGAAAATACTTGCAAAATAAGAAAAAGGAACATGAAAAACCCAAGAAACAATAAAAGTATAAGTCAATTCAAGCATTGCCACGCTGATTACTGCAAGTCCAACTACAAGCACACTAATAACTACTGGTGCCAACTACAAGTTTTTCGAACACTACCAGCACCCCACTGGTGCAACAAGTACTGCTCCAACTACCGTGCACCAACAACTGCAATAAGCACTGCTGCTTCAACTACTTCAGCACTTACTGATGCTCTAACTGCAGCACCAACTATTGGTGCACCAACAAACGCTTCAACTAGTGCTCTAACTACCACTGCACCAACTGATGCTCCAACTACTGCCGCACCAGTTGATACCACCTCTGTACCAGTAACAACCTCAGCTCCAACAAGTGCTTCAACAACTAATGCATCAACTGACACTCCAACCACTACAAGTACTGCTCCAACTGATGCACCATCGACTGTTACTCCAACTACTTCAGCACCAACTGATGCTCCAACTACCATGCACTAACAACTACTATTCCAACTACTGCTGCACCAACTAGTGCCTCACCAACCACATCAGCTCCATTTACTGCATCACTAATAACATCAACACCAACTGTTTTCACTACTTTTGCATCTGGACCAGCACCAACAAGTAGAGCTCCAACTAATGCACCAACAACTGTTGCATCAACTACTTCAGCACCAACAACCAGCTCACCAACAACTGCACAAAGCACTGCTGCTCTAACTATCTCAGCACCTACAACTGCTGCACCTACCACAAGTGCTCTAACAACTATTTTTACCACTCTTGCACTAGAACCAGCACCAACTACCTCTGCTCCTACTACTGTAGCACTAAGAACTACTGCCACTCTAATTATTGTCACTCCAACAACTGCACCTACAACTGCTGTTCTAACTCCACAACCATTAACAACGCTAATGCCAACAACTTTCACTACTACCTTGGCACCTACTTCTGTATCAATAGCAGCACCAACTACCAGAGCATCAACTACTTCTGCACCAACAACTAGCGCTCCAACTACTTCAGCACCAAGTACAACTGCAACATCAACCACTACACTAGCACCCACAACCACTGTTGCCCAACCACAACAGTTGCTTTAACTACCACTGTTGCTTCAACTACAACTACTTCTGCTTTAACAATGACAGTAGCACCAATAACAACAGTAGTACCAACTATTACACCAGCACCAACCATTACTGTTGCTCCAACTACCATTCTAGTGCCAACAACAACTACTGCTGCACCAACCACTATACCAGTACCAAGTACTACAACCACTACTGCTCTAACTGATGTACTGTTAACTGTTGCTCTAACTACCACTACAACAGCTGCTCCAACTACAAATGATATGTTTTGTAAACTTGTGAATTTGTTATTAATATGGAGCACATGGAGAAGACAATCGATAGTCTTTGGAAGTTGGCAGATACAGATCCAAATAGTAGAAAAATAATTCAACGACTACTTACAGCAAGAGTGAAAACAGAAGCGATTGTTCGGATTTTTACAGTTTTCAAAGCTCTTACTAGAGCAGATACATCTTATGATACTGAGTTAAAATTTCCAAATATTGATAAGAAGGATGCTAACGCAGTTGTGGAAAAGTATTTTTTGAGAAAAGAAGGTTTGTATTTTATATATTTTTAACAATATAGTTATTGTGAATGACTATTTCACAGAAGTTAAACTTAAAAAAACAACAAAACAAAATGAAAACACTGATGATAAAAATACAAATTTAAAAAATGGAAGCTACACTACCAATACTGAAACTGGTACAAATGATGGAAAGAACAATGGAAGTAATAAAAGTGAAACGAGAAAAGATGATAAAGAAGACAAAAAGGATAAAAATGGGGAAAATGGAAACAAAGGCAAACAAAAACAAAAGAAAAAAGAGAATATGCCACCAACTGATACTATGATGAAAGATATGACTGGTAAACAGTTAGTACTGTCTATTTTAGACTTTTATATTTAAGAGAAGCCAATGTTTAATCAATGTAAGTTTAATATTTTATTATTAACTTTTAGCAACGGAGTATGAACAGTTTGTAGCAGCAGTAGTTACTAATAGAAGTATAATATACGATTATTCTTCAAAAGAGTTAACAAATTTTATCCAAACAAGTCAAAAGTATGAACAAAAGACAAATCACTCATTATTACAACACATATATGCTGTTAGTCATACATCTGCACATTTGCAGAAAACATTCAAAGATCGTTCTAGTCCATTGAAATCAGAGTTTAAAAAATTCCAAAAAGAGCACAATGTTACAAGTACATCATAGGAAGCCTTTTGTTTGGTATATTTTGGTCTAAGTGAGAAACAAATCAAGCAACTTCAAGATGAAGCAATGTTGTTAGAGAAATATCCAGCATTTTTAAAGACCACAGCAAAAAAAGGATATTTTTATGAACAATGTGGAATAAAGATTGCAAGTTATTTAGATAGTGATTGTAATATATACAATCAAATTGTTCTTGCAGTGAACAAACTCTATCAAGTAAGAATAAATAATTTTAATTAACATTTAGTGTAACATTCCTTATAAATCATTACACTCTAGTGGAATAACACTTCTAACACCATTTCAATCACCTGTTTTACATTGTACTCCAAACTTGCTGCAAACGATAGACAGTGCTCTAAAAAATCAGAGCAAATATTCTAGTGGATTTTCGGATTCAAGTGGTGAAGTTTTAGATGATAGTATTCACTTTTCACCAACAAAACTTGATTTTGATTTGGAAAACATAGTTTTATCACTAGAAAAAGAAAGTTTCAACTTATTAATCAAATCAATAGAACCAAAACTATTTGGAAGTTATGATTATTTGGTTATTCACTTTTCTCCTACACGATGATGGACAAACAATATAATAGATTTTGGTTTAAGATAATTAAACTTATTATTACCATCAAATGTAAGTATTTTACTAAAAGATATTAATTTTTAAGATTATGATTTTCAATTATATTCAAGCAAGAACCTTTTTGATATCAAAACGATATCTAGATACAGTTTAATAGAAAGAAGGACAAGTATATGTATTTGTATTACGAATTAATGAAAACCATTAGGGTTTACTATTGTGTACAACAATTGAAGAATCAGTAACAATTTGTACGTTAGATTCAATGAATTTGATATCAGAAAGTTATACAACAAAACTTGGATATGGTATAAACTTTATCGATCGTGCAAAATAATATTTTAAGAGTATCAAGCCAAACATCAAGATTATTGCAACATCATTTCCAGTTATAGGTCAAACAGATGGATATACATGTGGAGCATAGATGTTATGCTATTTAAAATAATTATCGAAACAAAATTAGACTTTAGATAATCTTTCTGTAATAATGCAAGATGTAGATTTATTACAGTTAAAAATGAAAAAAATGGACAATTAATTTGATTTAACCATTACCAGAAGATATATACAACGATGAATCAAACAAAACACCAGTAAGTATAGCTTATATAATTTTAATTTTTAAGAGTAAAAATTTAAAAAGGCTATGAGAATTACAAGAAGAAAATAGTGAAGAAAAACTTAAAAAGAAATTAAGAAAAAAGAAGGAGTCAACTAAAATACCAATAAAATCACCAAGAGAAAAATGTAAGAGAAAAACAGCAGCAGAAGGTAATTCATACAACGCTAAGTTGGAAAAATTAGCAAAAAGAAAGAAAAAGTAAAATTATTATTTATTAATTATTATTGTTTTTTGTTTGACATTATTTTATTTTATCAGACAATAATGTTTTAACTAAGACATTACTGTCTGAACTTAGACAATAATGTCTATTTTTTTTATGAAATATAAAAAAAAGAAAAAATTAAAAATTCCAGAAAGAAAATAATTCCACAAGATAGTTTAACTCTATTTCAACTATCAAGTCATATTTAACCTGAAGATACTCACTATAAGAAGAAATATAATGGGCTAGTAGCAGAGATTCAGAAGCTAGCATCAAATTATAGTACATATGCTGACTTTAGTGCTATATTACAAGATATCATTACTGTACATGATGAAAATGAAAGTAAAGAGGAGTATGACAAGTGTTCAACTTCTAGAAGCCCTTCTAGTGACGCTACTGTATCTGAAAACATGTCCAGAAATATTAAATTAGCACTATGTTTTACAAAGCACTTTTTTAATTAAAAAGATATGGATGCTTTGTTTAAATATGATAATACTGACTAAAAGTACACTAAAAAAGAAGTAACAGAGATTGTAAGTAGTATGCATGGGTGGATACAAAATCAGTTCAAGGAAACTACTATTATTCGCTTTCTGGCTGGAAGTTAGATTATTTTACCCCTTTGATTCGTTATTTGTCTATTCCAGCAATGATTTCTAGCAAGTTACTTTCTAAACCAACTTACGCCATTGCTGCTATATCTGCAGCTGTTTTGCATCAACAGTAGTTTATTTTAATTATATTTATATTTATAATATTCATAAAAAGTTAAACTTAAAGATGTCATTGTCATTGTTGGAAAATGATTTCAGAAAGTACTTGAAAAAAGTAAAAGGAACTACAGTGTATTATGACTCAAATATAGTAAAAAAAGCATTGAAGCTAAAAGCACAAAGTGGTTTTAAAAGAAAAGCCAGTAATAATTCTTTACTATAAGTTAAAAAGAAGGCTAAGTCCACTAAAGAGAGGGACAGTAGCAGTAATGATAAAGAAGATGAAGAAACCATGTTTTAATAAGTTACAAATATACTAACTTATAAAGATATATACTTTTATATATTATGATTCCCAGTTTATCTAGTCAACTGTTTATTTTTAGCAACTATAATAATAATAATGCCTAAAGATGATCTAATCGGATTAAATATTGAAAAGACTGTATCTGCTATACAAAACATTTTAAAGAGGAACAGATCAAAGCAAATTAAGCAACAAATAGACCTAGTTTCTAAAATCATTGTACTTAGCTTAAAATCTAATGATTTAAGTATAGTGCAAAACATTTTAAACCTTGATTCTGAAGATAAATAGGCTTAATATAATAATATTAATGTTTTACTAACAAAGAAGACAGCAAGTAATATTTAGTTATATGTTTAAAACTTTAGAAATAAGAAGAAAAAGAAAAGCAAAAACTTCAAACAATAGCTCTTTGGACAAAGATGTAACTTAAAAAGAAAACAAGTTAAATGAAATTATTAATAATGATTTCATTATTTCAAATACAGGTATCAACAGACATATTTTAATATAAAAGTTCAACTAGTAAATATAGATATTCCAGAAAAGAATGGCTTATATGCTGAAGAAATTATAAAAGTAGTTTAGTTGCTAAAGTCATTAAATTATAATCATACAAGGTACAACTATAAGCTAAGAGGTATGTTGGAAAGAGAAAAAAAGTATTAGCAAAATAATAAGGAGAAAGAAATATCGTAAAAGGATTATTGTCTACAAGAATTTAATCTTTTTGCTCATATAGTTAGAAGAGTAGAGTATGTGTTTGCACATCTTTCCACTCTTCCAGCACTATTATGAGTTACAATTAATACAACATAGATGTATGAAAAGACCTAAAATCAAATTCAAAAAAGTATTATTGAAGATCTTAGAGCTATAATGATCTTGTTAAGATAGTAAACCAAACTCATAATGTAATAATGTTATACACTTACTAACTTATATAGGTATACATATTTAATATTATTAACCTAGTAGCTAGATATTGCTTTGTATAATTTATATGATGATAATATATCCTCTTTTCATGTAAATAAAGATGATAGTGCTTCTGATATAGAAGATTTTGAAGCAATAACTGAATATACATCAATATATGGTTTAATTAAATCAAAAGATGAAAAAAAATTTCTAGAGACTGGCTGGATGGATGAAGATATATACATTGTATTTCAACAATATTTTGCTGCAAAAGTACATCTAATATAAATTACAAAGTAAGTATATAAGTTTATAACTAATTTAGTGTTTAACCAATTCATACGTCTATACAAAAATACTTAATAATGTTTTAAGTATTAATGCTAAAAAGAAAAAGAAACTTGCTGTAACAGAGTTTGTAGACACAACAATTTGTTTTTGGCTAATATTAATTAATAAGCATTAGTACTTGTTTGTTATATATTTAACAGATGACTTAATAATTATTACAAGTTTAAATAGTTATAACAAAAAATGCAATTCAATTTTTATAAATGATGTTAAAGTGATTAATTTAATAATCAACTATTTAAAACAATGCAAATTTAATAATCAAGAGATAAGACAATAAATCAGAGTAATAAATTCAACTTAAGATTCTATACAAGAGAAATTTATAATATGTGGTCTAAGAATTATTTATTTTACTCAAAAGATAATACAATCTCAATTATTACCACCATATAAGTTTTTAAAGCTTCTTTAAAATGTAAATGCAAGTTTAAAGAGTATTAATGCAAAAGTTATATTAAATACTCATTAAAAAGATAATAAGACATAAAGTTATTTAAGGTATGGCAAAATTGTTTTTCTAATTTTCTTATACTGCTTAAAGTTAATAATTAAGATGTTTAAAAGGTTAAAAACAAAAGTAAAATACCAAGAAAAGTAGTATGTCTTTTATAAGAGCCCATAAAACAAAGAAAAGTAATGTATAAATTTAGTTAATATAAAAAGCAAATTTTATTTATTTGTTTAAAAAGAAAAAACAAAAGAGATATTTTGACTACATCCTCTTCCACATCCTTTTTCACATCCTTTCCACGTCCTCTTTTATATGCAGAAAATTGTGTAACTTTGTGCTTCTTGCAAGCAGATACACCTTTTCAATATCAGAACTTGTATCTGCCTTACACTTCTTTGATACAATGTCCTTGCTAACACCTGCAACGCTAGTAGATTGTCCCTCATATGTAATTGTTTTTCTTTTTTTGAGTGATTTTACTTGGTTTTTAGTGTTATTCTTCTCTTAAATATTTTATTTCTCTTTTGCTTGCAATTTTAAAGACTTTTCTGCTGTTTTTAGTGATTTTTTTAAAGTTTTAAGTAACTTTTCCTTATCTCCTCTAGCTTTTACCTCTTTTTCTTCAGCTTCAAGATTTTTAAACTCCTCTTCTTGCATCTGCTTAGCAAGATCTTTATCAAATGTTTAAATTTGAATTCTTTTGGTTTTCAATAACATATCATCATCTTTATTAGCTTTTGTTATAGGTGCTGGTGTTTTAAACATGTTGTAGTTAATTAATAATCTCAAATTAATATTGTCACTAAAGTTTAATCACTTTTTAAAAATTTTGACACTTTTTTAGTACAAATATGTGGCTTAGTATTCTTTTTGCACTTGAAATGACACTGCTGATATTATTCTCTTTAATATTATAAAATAAAACTTTTTTCTCTCTTGCAGCTTATCAATATATTTTAATTGTGTTATAATAACAGTATTAAAATCACACAGAAATTTAAGTATATTAGCTTTAACATTACGAACAGCTCTATAAGTAATTGATATAAGCTGCTTTTTTAGCATAAACTTGTTAAACAACCAGCAAGGAATAAATCTATACACATGTATACATAATATCCACATATTGTACTATCTGGCTATTTTGTAGTGTACTTCAAAGTTTTAAACCTTATATTACATTCTTTATTACCAAAGTCAATAAACTTATTAAAAAACTAAAATATAGCTGTATTAACTTTAGTTAAGTTGTAAACTGCTGTATCTATCTCTTTTTCATTTAAAGAATTAGCAAGAAAAACAGCCACAATATTGCCTGTTTTATATACAGCAAACAAGATTTAATGAGTAGGTAAATGTATTGAAAACAGATATACTAAACTTAAAGTGAATTTAAATGCTTTTAATTCTTTTAATGTGTCATATTTTTATTAAAGTATTTACACCATGCATTAAAAGTGTATGTATTTATAAAAAAAAACTATAAATAGTTAATTAAAGTTGCAAATTGCAACTTACCTTCTATTTAACATCTTTCATATACAAGTTAAAGTTATACCTCTTATTTGTTTTATTAACAAAAGCAGTAATGTACAAATCAATATTGCTGTCTGAAAGCCATTTATAGCTTTTAACTCTTCAAATCTCTTTTTTTAAAACAAGATACTTCTTTTAAAAACTTACTTACAAACTTTTTAGCCTTGTTAATTTGCATTTTTAAGCAAATACTCTTATTTATCTCAATAATAAAAGCACTAATAGACCTTTTTATACATAGCTCCAAGTTTTTGCAAATTAAAATAACATAATACTTTTTAGCAAGAATTATGTTTAAAACTCTTAATATACTTTCAAGCTATAATAATAAGGTAAATGTAAAAGACATATTACTTTTCTTCCTTACTTTCTTATAAAGTTATTTAATTATAAAGTATATACTTTATTAACTTATTTATATCAGTAATAATTTTGTTCAATTACTTGTTGCTAGCTTTTAAAGTTTTAAACAATAAATTTAATGTAGATTTAGCCATATTAATGTCAATATATTTTTAATGTTTAATTTTCTTATATTTCTTCTTTTCTGGTAGTGTTTCTTCTTCTTCTTTTTCCTACTTTATTACTAGTCTTTTTTGCTTATTATTAGATGTTAAAAAGAGTTGTAAGTTTTTTTTTCATTTTCTTATTCTATTATATGTTTTATATCATTTTTCTTCTTTTTCTCATATAATAGCTCTTTTAAAACATTTAACTTTAAAGTTTGTTTCATCTTGTCTATGTATTTAATAATATTACATATCTTTTCATGCTTAACATATAATTCATAAGAGGCTTTTTTATGTTTTATATAATCAATATCATTAGATTTCCTCTATTTCTTTTAATACTACCTTTTTTTCCTTTATAAGGATTTTAGTATATATATTTTGTAATATGAACTAATTTTCTTATGTTTACAACTTTCTTTAAATATATATGTAAAGTTTTTTTTAAAGGAATTCCTGATTTAGCATATATATTAAAGTTTAATTGTAACCGCTTTGCTTTAAAATAATTATAATGTAATTTAATTTTTTTAGCTGCTTTTTCAGAATAATTACTTAAATTTAATTTAAATAAGATTTTTTCTAATAAAACTTGATTTTTAAAGATCATTGTTTTTTTGTCTTTTACCAGTATATGTTAAATAGTTTTGCAAACTTTATTTATCAAAATAATCTATCATAGCTGTTTACTAATATTATGTTTAATGTAGAAGCATTTTACATATCTGCAGTTATTGCTTATAATGCTAAATTTATTAAATCTTTTCATGTTACATGCATATATATTCATAATGTAAATTATAAATGTATAATATTATTAATATAGAAACATAAAAGAATTGTAAAGAAATAATTTTAGCAAGGAATTAAATTACAACTATGATTTGAAAAAAACAAGAAACAAGAGCTTTTAGATTGTATATGTAGAATTGCTTGCATTACTAAGAGCATTATTAATAGTAAAAGAAACTTTACTAATATTATTAAATTATTTAATTCTTAATTTAAAAGCAATTATAAAATAACAACAACAGTAAGCTTTTTATTAATGATAGTACTATACATCCTTATAAAGTAAGTACCATAATAAGTCTTTAGTAGCAGCAAATATATAAATATTTTTTCTATATACTTGTAATAAATGAATAATATCACTTTAAAGAATAGCCTGCTTTTATATATTTTTAATATAATTTGAAAGATTATAATATCTATAATATTTTTAATAGTTGTAATAGATTTTTTGAAATAGCTTTATTAATATTTTTAATTATAGATATTTTTTTCCCTTACTCTGTAGTTAATAATCTAACTTTTAATACTTGTAATTTTAAAAAACTTTTCTTAACAAATAATTAATCTGTTTTTGTAGCATTGCCATGTAATGCTTCTTTAAAATTAATAAGTATTTCTGAAAGATGAAAGTAGATAACAAGATATAAAAGTTTTTTTTATATATTGCAATTAACTAACTGTTTTTGTAAGGTTTTCTTCAACATGTTTTACAATAGTATTAATTAAATTTTAAAAGTTTGAACTTTTTTTTAAGATAATTATTTGTAGTATTACTTTAATATTATATATTTTTAAATATAAACCAAATGTTGCTGCTAAATAACTAATGTTTTCTAATTTAAATTTTGATTTAGTATCAATATGCGCTATTAGTCTTTAAAGTTAATAATATAAAAAAGCTTTACATTTTAAATATCAATTAGGCTGGAATGCTATATTGCTTACCACCACTCATCTGAAATATCAATGAAATCAAGTCGTGTTGATGAATTACATTTTCATAAAGTATTTCAACAGCACTTTTTTAATTGATTGTTATATCTCTTCCTTTTAACAGTTGTTCTGCTGCTAATACAACAACTTCCATGGCTTTTTTAAGTTTAACTTGAAACAATTCTTTATGTTCATCAGAAATAGATTTTAAGGCTTGGCGTACTTCAGCTTTAACTATTGCAAGGCAAAAGCATGCTGCAATAACACTTATATTACTAATGTTGTATGTATTGTTAGAAAAAACATGTACTCTAAAAAGCAGTGATTGTTGCACAGTAATATGTTGTTTATCTTGTGTTTGATAGCGCAATACTGCTTTTGTAAACTTTCTCCTTCATTGATTACAGCTTGCAAAGTAGAAATCTATATAAATAAGGAATATAAAGCTTACTTTCTTCTTTAAATGTGTAATGCTTGTATTTATACTACTTTTTTTCACTAATTGTATAATTAATTGTAATGATTTAATTGTTTTATTTCTCTTTTGTAATAATACTTTTATCGCTGCAGTGTTTTGTTGCAACTACCATGTTAGTCTTTTTGTGAATATATTACAGTATGTATCTCTGATTGAAGCGCTTGTATCATTCTATTTAGCTTTTTTACTTCATTGTTTAGGTTAACAACCATACTTGACTGCTTTTCATCCTTTTATATTATAGAATTTAAGTAACTTACACTACTATCTTTCTTTTGACATAACTAATATTAGTAATGTAATTATACTTTGCTTATAGTATGGATTTTTGCACCTTGCTCTATAAAGAAAAACTTCAATTTTACATTCTCTACTTTGAGTATTTCTAATTTTGTAGTCTAATAAAATTAGTATATATGGATTAAAGTTAAGCTTTTTTACTTCTTCTTTCAAACTTTTAATTTTAAGTTTAAATTCATTTTTTTCTTTTTTAATTTTTTTACATTAGGTTTTTAATGTCTCACATTCTTTTTAAATAACATTTACTTAATAATAAGTGTATGAATTAAAATACTTTTGTAATTTGCTGCTTCTTACTCTCTTTCACTTCTTGCAACTTTTTTAATTTATTGATAAGTTTAGTTTTCTCCTTTATTAATATATGATTCTGTTATTTTAATTATTGTTTTGTTAATATTATTTTTATAAACACTAGATTTGCGTTTGAGGTTTATTATATTAGCTTTGTTTAAAATTTTTTTATTTTACCTAAGGGCTTATAGTATTAGTAAAGAGATATCTGGCCTTTATTCCTTGCTTGAGGGCTTGTAGTGTCAGTATAGAGACATCTAAAATTTATAAAAATAATAATTTTTATTTATGTTTGAGGGCTTGTAACGTTAATATAGAGACATCTGGCTTAAACTACTTGCCTAAAGGCTTATAATGTTAGTGTAGAAACATTTAACTTAAATAAAAATTTATTGTAAAATATTAAATTGACCAAACAATTTTTTTATCATTGAAGATAAATAAAAGAGAGGTTAAAGCTGTTATAGCTGATATATGTTTGATAATAAGTTTAACCAATAAAAAGCAGCTAAAAATTTAAAAACCTATACTTTAACTTTTGATTTAACATAAAATTTTAAAAAACAGTTAAAATAACATATTGAAAATATGAGAAGAATAGGCAGATCCTTGTTTACTGACTATGAATAAATGTTAAATAAACATGTTATTAATATTGTTATAGGAAAACCTTAAAATCTTAAAAATGTTAATGCCAGTTATAATTCAAGATTTACTTTCAAGCATAGAGGTAATGCTATAAAAATGTATATAAACAATTAAAAAAAGTATTCCTTGTTAATTATTAAAGAATTTGAAAAAGTGTTTCCTGCTGTTCAGTATTAGAAAGTTAGAAATAAGATTAAAGTAATTGATAAAAATGTTATATTTGATATACAGTTTGACAGTAAGCATGATTAAGCTCATATACTTAAGTTAAATTAACATAATCTTCAAAATATGTATGCCAATAATACTTACAAAAGTATGTATTATAATGCTAGATTGTATGTTAAGTTTTACAAAGTATATCAAGAGATTTACAATTTCAAAAAGATTCAGCCAACTCTTTTCCTTATTCATCAAGGTATCTTTCAAGCATTCTTATTATGGGCTCAAATTATTCATAAATTTGCTTATAATACAGTAATGAATGTATGCAATCAAGAAATGTGCTTGTAGCTGATAAAACATAAATTATAGTATGATAATCTACAAAAAAATATAGTATAGTAATTTCATCTACTATAATCACTCTTTTACATGCATTTGATAACTTTGAGAAGGTAATTAATGCTTCACTTACTTTTCACTATGTGAATCTGTTCAAAAAAACCAATTTAAAAGATAAAAAAAAGTGTTATATATTAGCTATCATTGCCTTCATTTATATGACCTTTTTTAAACCTATTACTATTAAATATATTGTCATTAGTGATCTCACTTTCAAATTTAAACAAATTTAATCCAAGTTATTTTAGTTCCAACAAGATGTAGAACAGCAAAATAGAAGTAAGAAAAAATTATCTTAAGTTAGAATATCATGTATAATCAAAATGAAAAAAGACAAATATTTACTAAAAAAGATTATAATATTCTTATACAAAGCAGTAATAATTTAAATACTAATTTTCTTATAGTATTTATGATTTATCTGTAAGATATCAGAAGAATAAGACCACAGTTTAATTTGGCTGCTGCTTTGTTATTTTAAAATTTATTTATTTAGAAAAAGTATTTAAACACTCCACTATTTGTATAAAATCAAGTGACTAATCAGTGTATCAATGATTTTTGATATCCATTGATTAGTTTTGGCAGAAAAAAAGGATGTCTTATCTATCTCACCCCTAGATCATGTAAGGCCTATATTCTTACTCAAAGCTATTTAACTTTTATTTATTTGTACAAATAACCACTATTTTTAGATTTGTTGATCTTGTTTCTTAAACATAAAAACTAAGAAACTTTTACATTTATGAAACTATACAAGAAAACAGCTATTAAATCAGCTTTTTCAGTAGGAAATTACTAGTTTGTCACTTAAAATGTAAGTAATCTTGGAGAAGAAAAGTTGTTTGAACACAGAAAAAAAATATTAAATAATGGTTAAATATTTATTTTAAAACTTGTAATAGCTTTTGCATTGTTTACTATTATTTCTGAATAGATTAATTGTTTATATTGCCATATAAACAAAAGTAAAAGACTAATAGAATTTAATAAACCCTTATTGATTAAATTATTGTTTCATATGTAAGTAGTAAAAAAAGCTCAGTTATATATATAAAACAAACATCAAATTGGCAAGCTTACAAAGAGTTTATTTATTCACTATTATAAGATGTTAAAGAGATTTGATTGAAACAAAAAGGAATATATACCAGATATCAAAAACAAGCAGTTAGAAAATATATCCTTTAAAATTCAAAAGGAATTTTAAAAACATATAAACAGAAAATAAGTCAAATAAAAACTAAAAAAAGAAGAAACATAATCAAAAAAAGGCACAAAAGGTGATTTTCACTAAATTGTAGAAGTAATCAGAAAAGAAAAAAATATAATTAAAGAAAAAGAAGATTTTAAAATTTAAATTCTCTAAGATTTTATCTTTAATATTTTTCAAGATAATTTAGAAACTTTTAAGAGTAGATTTATTACTAAGATGTCTAATAATAATAAAGCTGAAATCACCTTTAATAATATTAGAATCAGAGGTACATTAAAAAATGGAAAAGTTAGAAAAATAAATTATTAAGAAATTCAAGATGATTTTATACAAAAAGAGGAAGAAAGAGAGAAAAAACAAGTATTACCACCTTTTAAGAAGAAATCAAAAATAAAATACTGTTTAAAAGAAAAAGATAAAGAAATGAAAAAGTTATCTGCAGAAATTGTGTTTGATTTTGAAGATGTGCAAGAAAAACAAAAGATAAAAGATGATGTAAATAATTATGATTGGGGTAGACCAAAATTGTCTCTTATCACTGAAAGTAGAGAAGATTTATTACAAGTACAATCAAGTTTTTATAGTACTATAAAATAATATTCAAACTTTTTTATTGTTACTTCAAGTATAATTAACAAGTCTATTGATAATATTTTTAAAGATTTGAAAACTTTAAATGCAATATTAGAAGAAAAAAAGAAAAGTTTCAAAGTTAAATTAAAATTTAATTAGAAAAAGATAGAAAATTTAGTAAATAATTTAGATATATAATAGTTTTCAATATTATATTATTTATTAAAATTTTTTTTACTCATTATGCACATTTTAAAAATCTTTTAAAGCTTTTTACTTAAGTAATTTAAATTTGCTTAAATGAGTAAATAATCGCTTAAATGTTTGATTTTAATCATTTAAGCGATTTTTATATTTGCTTAAGCGTTTAATAATCACTTAAATGATTTTTTTCGCTTAAATGAATTAAAATAATTGCTTAAATGATTAATACTTTTCATTTAAATGATTTAAAATTTGTTTAAATGATTATAATTTTTGCTTAAGTAATTACTTAAATGAAAGTTGTAATCTTTTAAGCAAGTTAACTCTAAATTTCACACAATGTCTAAGAAGAAGTCTTTTGTACAACCTCCTTCCAAGAAACTTAAAAAGGTTAAAACACCTTTTAACTTTATTAAAGTGTTGAAGGCAGTCTCAAACCTAGAAAACAATACTAAAACAAAAGAAATGCCTTTTATAAATGCTTATCTTTGCCCTATCAACAATTATTTTAGAGTATTCAAAAATGCATCAAATGTTAATAAGCATCTATATGGCAAAATAGCTGATAGATATCTCTTCCAGCCAGGATATATAAATTATTTTTCATTATTTTAATTCTTTAGGTCATTATAAAAGAATACAACAAATTAAAATAGATAAAGCATCTTGTGGGTTTGGGTTTGGGTTTGGGGAAGCCATAACCCTCTTAACTCTTCTTTTTATATTCATTCTTGTATAAAATATATTAAATTTATGTTAAAATACAATATAATATATATTAAATCGATATATTATGAAATATTTAATAAATAAATTATAAAACACTTAAAATCATATTTTTAATGTATATTATAATATAATATTTACTTAATAACACTTAAAATCAAATATACTAAAGAGTATTAATATTATTACTTAAATAATAAGAAGTATTAATTAGTTAGATTATTAGCAATATATTATTATTATATTTATTATTTTATATTATATAATTATTATAATTTTATATAATAAATCTATTTTATCAATTTTAATATATTTTAATTAAATAAACTTAAATTTTTAATAGATTATATATTTAAGTTATAAAATATAATATATTATAGATTTTTAAAATAAAATTTTAAATAATATATTTATAACAAACACTTTTAAGTAATATATTCATAAAATAACTTTAAAAATATAATAAAAAATATTTTATTAATTTATATACATTTATAAAAGATTAAATTGATAAGTTTTTTTATTCCATATTTTAAATATATAAAACCATAATAAAATCTTTTATTTTATAAATATTATATATATTTCTTTATATTTATATAATAATAATTATAATATAGCTGTTTGTTTCTCTTATATTATATTATATGATTATTTAACATATAATATAACTATTAGCTTTATTAAAAAGCGTTTTGTAAAGTGTGTGAAAAACGGTCAACCGAAAAACTGTTGGTTAACAAGCAAACAAAAACAAAAAAACGATATTATATCTGCTGCTATTATGTCATTTATTCCAGATCCAGATGATCCTACAATTGAATATGTAGTGATTACAGAACCTGATGATAATAATGATGATATTTGGGACTTTGTATGTTAATTAATTTAATAATTAATAATAGAATATTTATTCAATTCGTACACCTTCTCCTACAACCTTTATAACAGAAAATGAAAAAAAGAAGAAAAGAAAGAAAAGGAAAAAGAAAAGAAAGAAAAAGAAAAAAAAGAAAAAGAAGAAGAAGAAGAAGAAGAAGATTTGGAAGATGTTGCTTCAATGTTATTATCAATTTTTGATGTACCAACATTACAAGAAGAAGAAGAAGAAGAAAAAAAAGAGGAGGAAGAAGAAAAAGAAGAAAAAGAAGAAAAGAAAGAAGATATAACTCTTAATAATCTTCATGGTGATTTATTACATGTTAAAATGGATATGACTCCTCCACAACGTCATACAGCAAGAATTCGTCAAAGAAATGAAGCTATTACTGCTATACCAGATATTCCTATTGTTCCATTTACTGATAATATTGCTATTGGAGAATGGGTAGCTCATGAAAGTGTACATAACGTTTTAAATTCAAACACTGGAATTCGTAACTTACTACCATGGAATCTTCGTAATCATTCAAGTAATCAGCCAGTTGATGGAGCATACGTGAAACTATTTAAACATCGAGTTGTTAATCATAATGGTGGTCAAAACGGATCTTGCTCGCCAATGTATCATCAATTTAAATATATTGGATCAAAGAAAAAATATAAGATAAATCAATGGTTGTCAGATGGACAAATATGGAAGATATATCAAGCTGATGATTACTTTTTACGAGCATGGGCTATGTATTGCTCATCACATGTTATCTCTCATAGTAAACGAAGGATTGGTCGAGCTTATGACTGGTATGCGTCACATTATAATGCATCAGAAAAAGAAACTCGTATATTACCTGATGTACCAGAAGTATATCAACAAAATCATCAATTTCAAGTAATTGTACAAGAACGTAATTGGATTGTTCCTACTGTTGATACTAATTTAAATGAGTATGTAACAGATGCAAAAGAATTTATAGAGCAGCACATTAATAATACTCCAAGACAAGCTATTAACCGTTTGCAACGTGAACGTATTGTACAAGGTGTTTGTCATACTACTCGTACTCATGATCCTATTGTTCGACATCGTAGAAGTATTTTATATTGCTTTTTAGCAGCATGTATTAATACTCCTAATTATAACAATCGCCCTTGTCTTATGGCATCTTTTTTCACTGCTGAGAATATCAAGCAATATATACAATTTCTTCATACTGCTGCAAGTCGAAATGAAGTTGTTAACGCTGCAACAATGCGTAAAGTTGTAGATTGTTTATTACGAATTGCAAGAAGATTAATTGGTTGGACAAGTACTCGTAATAATATATCAAAAAATGCAGTTGATGCATATTGTACATCACTTGATCTTTGTATTGAAGAATTAAAAAGCTGGAGAACTGAATATCAAGATAATGAAAAAGTATGGCTATCAATTACAAAAGAGATGACTATTTTGCAAACAGCAAATGTATGGTTAGATAGAAATGAACTCAAAAAGCTAGTAACCATACTAGATGATCGTTTAAATATGTATTGTACTTGGTGGTATTATTTGGAAAAGCAAAAAGAAGTACAAACTGCTATGTTTAATCATCTTGGATGGTTTTTAGAAATCGGTCAAGTATTATCAATCAAGTTTTTTATTCAAGGATTAGGTCCTCGTCCAAGTTCATTATTAGAAATTCTTACTACTCGAATCTATTTCGAATTTAAAGGATATTATGAAAGTGAAGAAGATGAACTTGTACCAGAGTTTACTACTATTGTACGCTTTCCTGGTACAGATAAATCAAGAGATACAACAAGTAATCGTCATATTGGATTTGGAACTCATTTAACTAATTATATGGCACTTTATTTGAATGAGATTCATCCTTGTATTGAAACCATGTTAGATATTGAAGATAATCCAATTATTTTTCGAGAAACTTACGGTGCTCCACTTAAAGTTGATACTTTTATTCGAATTATTCAACGTATGGTTGGATTTATTTATAACAAGTATTGTACAAGTCGATTGTTAAGATATATTATTGGTGCTTCATTATTTAATGAATACCGTAATAATCCAGATCAATTAAGTGAATTATTTTATTTGCAAAATCATTCTGCAAATACTGCTCGAATTTATTATACAGTTTCAAGTAATAATAGAGAATTTCAAGCAAAAAATAATCATAAAATTTTGAATAATTGGTTAAAAGTAAATGAAGAAGAAGAAGAAGAAGAAGAAAAAGAAAAAGAAGAAAAAGAAGAAAAAAAAGAAAAAAGTGAAAAAAAAGATGATAAAGAAGATAATTACGAACCAAGTTTAAAAAGAAGAAGAAAAATGATTATATGGTCACCTGAATCATCTGATGATGAATAAATTTTATAATATTTTAATTTTAAAATAATTTAATTAATAATTAAAAAGTAAATTATACTTTAAAGAATTAATTAATTAATTATTAAAAATTAAATATTATATAAATAAAGTTTTAATTAGTTTTTTAAAATTATATCTTTAAAAAGTTAATAACTTTTAACAAAATATCCTTCTTGTGTGTCTACTGCCTAGATCCATATCTATTTCTTTGTTCGGAGAATTAAGCATACATTACGTTTCAGAGAAACTCTGCACACCGACAACCCTGCTCCCTCGAAAGGGCCATCAATATATAGGAGATTAACTTAGGGTTTGGGTTTGGGTTTGGGTTTGGGTTTGGGTTTGGGTTTGGGTTTGGGTTTGGGTTTGGGTTTGGGTTTGGGTTTGGGTTTGGGTTTGGGTTTGGGTTTGGGTTTGGGTTT